>Ga0307512_10005478_pt1 | contig 13247 bp, 13 predicted proteins | sample 14_EM_MG_FD_200267 | JGI IMG/M metagenome (GOLD analysis project Ga0307512, IMG submission 200267) | Populus trichocarpa ectomycorrhiza microbial communities from riparian zone in the Pacific Northwest, United States - 14_EM | ecosystem: Host-associated > Plants > Roots > Unclassified | place... | reverse complement strand
GAGATAGAGGTCGGGATGTTCTAATGACATGTTTTTGTACAAGGAATCTGGATGGGTATCACGTCTAAGTGACGTCTTTATCGTAATCAACTATCGTTTTACAACGTTAGGACTCGGATGCGGACACGGTGACAAGTTACTCCTCCCTCTCTCCTGTCTGTCCGTCTGATCAAGTGGGCAGAACGACGAAGTTTAGTCCTCGCAGTGATGACTTTCAGACAGGGCACCGTGGACGCTTTGTTGACTGCTACATCATTCTCTCCGAGATTCAATGATGCGGGAATTTCATGGGTAGGACTCCACATCTAGAAAGGAGTTATCCAGTGGTAGAGGAGTCGTTGAGTGACTAGTATGTTTCCCAGTAGATAATTGTAAAGGTGTGAGCCATCAATTCCTGAATATCCATTCATGCTCATCCATTCTCGGATATGCATGCGTTGGGATAGCACCATTTAGCTGGGGTTGCAGGTGGCAATGCCTCTCCCACGTGCTCTTAGTGCTCTCTCGAGGATTAGCGCATCAAGGACGGTCTTGTTGAGCACTCACCATGCCAACGGGTTTCAAGAATTGGCGCTGACTACAAAGGACTCCTCGTTAATATATGGTGGCTATCACGTTTGGACTCCATTCTCCTGGTCTCGCAGTACAAATCGTCTCCGTTTTTCAGATTCGAAGATTTGAAACAGTGCGATCCATTGGCCTGCAGATCTGATGCCATGCCTCTCAAGGTTTCATGAAGTGCAGCAACTCCTTCGCGGTCCCAGTGTCGAGGAAGTTCGGTGCTTTCAATGGACTACCAGACATGTCTGGCTTTCGTGAGTCAGACATGGACGCGTGGCTCTCCCCAGTAAGGCATATATACGTATATAACATTCGATTGGCAGCAGAACAAAGGACCGGGTGACGTGAGTGTATCCTACGTCGTACTCCTCGTCACTTTCCCCTAATTCTCTCGTTCAGCTCTGTCCTTGAGCGCGCTCGACATAGCATCGAACGAACTTTGGAGCTTGATGCGCATGAAGAACCGGATTACGTATGCCAGAAAGCCCCCAAAATACTCCCACGTCTCGTACACTGTCTTTTGGCCGCCGGGCCCGCCATCCCGCAGGATCTGCCAGCGTTCCGCATTGATCAACCAGCGCGCGGGAGTCGCGAAGCGCCACGCAAGCCGGAAGTTGACCCCGTCTACGTGAGTCAGGATCTCTTCCGCTGTGGTCGCTTTCGTCCCCGCATCATCCATCGAGGGTGGTACGTGGACCCGTAGCCGGAGGCGGCGACCCGGCGCTGGGATTTGGGTAAAGAGAGAAGTATTATCATGACTGCTGATGACCTCTTGCGTGCGGCTACGCCATATGAATAAGTCGCAGACTCTGAGATGCGAGAGATTGACCCAGAAAGAAATTAAAACATACATGTATGGATTCCTGTATAATGGGCCCTTCGTTTAGTAATCGATGGCCCATCATAAAGTAGGGACCCACGCGCCATTCTCTGTAGGACGCAAAGTCGAGTATAACGTCCCAAACCTTCTGCTTTGGTGCGTCGATAGAAATTGAAGATCGGATAGTGAATACAGAGCCTGTCGTCAGTCCTATGTCGGGAAGGTCGGACTCGGACATGAGCACAGGCGTTGTCATGCGGGTCTGAGCAGTGTTCTGTTGAAGTGGGCCGTGGGCTATGGCTTCCAAACTGGAAGGATGAAGCATATTATGTTGCACACAGCTGAGGTCCGACTGCGCGTTGGGCTTAGCATTTAACAGGAGCCGATGCCCGTCTTGCATTTTCTTCCTGCATGGAACCGAGAAGGGGCCGAACAAGAGAAAGGCACAACATTCGATGAATCAGTCAAACTCTTCAGTTAAATACGGTGGTACGCGGAGAGAAAACCAGGTAACTTAGCTTTACAGTATATCATCGATATATCATCCTTAGCCTTAGCCAAGTTCAAGATGTTGAGATCATATTTTTTTTGTGATGACATAATATCAGATCTGACTGGTCTCTGCCACAACACCACGCTCTAGAACTGCTCTGACCACGATGTCATTGCAAGTCAACTTGTCAAGCCCGGACATTACAAAGGCATATCAGGATGTCCTCAACGCACGCGGGATAGATTGGGTTATCCTAACCTACGAGAAGGCCTCAAACGATCTCAGAGTGCAGTCCACCGGAAACGGTCTGGAAGATCTTGAGGAAGAATTCTCTGACGGAAGGTAATGTCATACTTTCTCCCCTTATACAATCCATCTCACCAAGCTATGATAGGATCCAATACGTGTTTTCCCGAGTTACGGATCCGAATGTGCGTTCAGCTGGTGTTTTGCCCATTCAAAGGTTAATTGATTATCGACAGACCAAGCTGCCCAAGTTCGTGCAGATCAACTGGTGTGGTGATGGCGTTCCAGAGGCGAAAAAGGGGCTATTTCATACGCATTCGACCGCCGTCTCTCGCTTCTTTCGTGGAACGCACGTCGTGATTAGCGCGCGCAACGAGGTCCGTCAGTTACATGTTTTCGCATCGCGTCCTTCTGTTCTAAGACTACGCGAAAAAGTCCGATGTCACGCCATCTCTTATTATGTCGCGGGTTGAATCTGCTTCGGGCGCGAAGTATTCTGCGCATAACGAGCAAGCCCGCAAGTTCGAACCCATCGTTCCAGTAGGCACGAACTACACTCCTGTCGGGAAAGTAGACATTGCCGCAATACGAAGTGCGGGAGCGCCCACACCTCCGAAGCCCGTCGTACCCTCTGCCCCACGCCCTGTGGCAACTCTCACATCCTCATCCTCTTCAGGAACAACCTTCCGGAATACTGCCATCGGTGGTGCAGCTGCCGCTGCACGAGTTCCTGAGGGCACCTGGGATGCGCCAAGGCCGACGGTCTCGGCTGCACCTCCGCCTCCGCCAGCGGCTTCACGTCCTCCCCCGACTGTCATGGGCGGCTCAAGTTCAGTCCCAGCACATTCTGCGACAATCCCCAGCTCGAATATTCCAACGAAGCCCTCGGAAGAAGACCGTATCAGCCTTGTCGTGAGTCCCACGGTCCCTTCAGCGCCATGAACACACTATCTGATCTCTGTGCTATGTAAAGGGCACTGCATACACACCTGTCTCCCTCCCTCTTCCCAAGAAACTAAACAATCCATTTGAAGCTCGTGCACAGGCCGCTCTGGCTGCGCAGTCTGCTCCTCCGCGCCCTGCAGGGGGTTCTAGCGGTAAATTAACATGGAGCGAACGGCAAGCGCTCGCTAGGAAGCGGGCCGAGGAAGAGGAGGCAGACAGCCGCGCCGCTGTAAGCCCGACACGTTCGCGGCCCCCGTCGTCCGTGTCGTCCATAGGGAGATGGGGCGCTGCGGCCGTAGGTAGTGTTGTCGCTACAGCGGAAGTTTCTAGTGTGAACCAGGAGCCCGAGCCCGAGGTTCCTCCCCCACCTCCACCGCCGCCGCCTCCAGTCACCAGCCGTCCACCTGCTCCCCCCGAACCTCAACTTGAAGCAGAGCTAGAAGCTCTGGTGCCGCCCCCGCCCCCGCCACCACCGCCGCCACCGCCTCCAGTAGCCCCTGTTGCCCAAGTACTCCTTTTACCCCACTCCCAAAGAAAGACCGCGCTGACATGACGTTCGCAGCTAGCGCAATTGAGTATGCACAGACCGGAGCCGGAACCGGAGCCTGAGCCCGAGGTAGTGCCCCCCGCTGCCGCGGCGGGTGATCGAGGCCTTATTGCGGTTTCTCAATATGATTATGAGGTTCGCATTCACATCTCTCCCATACTGACTTGGCGCTCAACCGCGGCCACTAACGTCAAATGGATAGGCCACAGAGGACAACGAGTTGTCCCTGATCGAAGGCGAGCATATAGTGGGTATCATACAAGAAGACGCGGATTGGTGGTTTGGCACCAGCGCAGACGGCACTCGGAGTGGTTTGTTCCCCGCGTCGTATGTCGCTCTCGTCGATGCACCCGCCGAACCGGAACCGGAACCAGAGCCAGAGCCTGAAGCACCGCCGCCTCCACCTCCACCTCCACCTCCACCACCGCCGCCGCCGCCTGCCCCAACAGCCCCAGTCAATGTGGTCACGCCAGAGCCGGAACCCGAGCCTGCGCCCGCTGTCGACGAAGGCGTCATTGTGTTTGCATTATACGAGTGCGCAAGATACTCTTTCTTCGACGAAGTCGTCTGATTTGTGTTTATTTCTGTAGCTACGATGCTGCAGAAGACAACGAGTTGTCCTTCCGCGAGGGTGACAGGATCACTGAAATCGAAGCTGTCTCAGATGATTGGTGGTCTGGTAGAGACCAGCATGGTAATGTTGGGCTATTCCCAGGTGCGCCTTTTGCTTTGACTGCTTAGAGACCTTGTGTCGTGGCCATGACTGATCAGAGGTCTAGCAACCTATGTGGAAGTCCAGTAATGAGATGATGTACCACACCTGCCAAGATGGTTGGGTGGAAAATGTAGTCACGAATCCTTGTAAGTTATCAACCTATGAAATGAGATACTTCCCCTGCGCTGTCCAATGTCTACTGGTGATGAACCCCGCATGTACGTGAGCAAGTTTGGCGGTTTCCTCGGGTGAGTACCTTTTACGCATAACGAAGTGCGACCCCTGTACTGTGTTCGCGTTTACCGCCCCTGGACAATTTTCACCACGGAGGGTCCCACCTATCACTACCCATATTCTGTTCCTCCATATCCGTCTTGGGTCAGTTGGTGCATGCCTTCTACTCCATGTTCCGTTGTCGCCCGTGCTTGACCGCAGGCTTTCTCTCGAGCACGCGACGGGCCAAATCGAGGAGCACGTCCTTCCCTCGGTACTCGGATCGGCCAATATTTCGTCTCATGCTGCTTGGGATGGTTCCAGAGCATCTGCGCATGGGGCCTGAGGCAGTCTAGGTTTAACCTTGGCAGTGCGGATTCGTACACCCATAATCGAGGGGGGCACCTTTTCCTGGGGTATTCTTTTGGGTGTGAGAATAGGGAAAAAACAACACCGTGTGCTGATTTCAAACGATTGCACACACACGAGAATTTCCAGCGAATTTCCCCGAGAAGGTGAGGAGTATGCAACTGCGCTGTCCAGCCACCCACACGGTCCATCATGATTTAGAAAACGTGAAAGCTAAGGAGTGCGTTCCGGGCACGCGTCGGGCCTCAGGACACCTACAGTATATAAACAACCAATAAGGTTTTGGGGTACCGGGCTAAACGAGTGAGCAACTAAAGTCCTGGAATGAATGATGCTCGGGCTCGGGCTGTTAAGGTACATCTAATTGATCCGCTTGCGCGCTCTATTTGCTACAGTCCAACCCCACCATCATAGCGCCGCTCGACGTGGTAACATGGAAACACATTGCTCCCTAATCGTTGCAAGTGTATACGACCACGACAGGATGTTGGGCTCACTGGCACAACATAAGGTACGGGGATGTGCTATCCATCCCCGCTCGACAGGCACTTAAAGACTATCATGGGACATGCAGCAAATCGTGACAAGTCAACGTTGACTTTCACGAAATACGTTCAAGGCTTGCTACAACATAACACAATACCGGATATATATTCTGGCACCGACAGCGGCTATCCGATAGAATGCAACAGGGTGTCGGGATCAAGGATTTGTATGGCAGAGGACAGATATAGAGATATATGACCGATTATGCGATTATTAATAGAGACGTGTGATTGGGAACAGCGAGTAGACAGAGAGCGGCTATGATAGGAAAAACCTGCCGATAGGACAACGTAAGGAGACAGACGACGTGGACACCATAAAGGAGCACAGAATATCGAAGTCAGAAGACAATAAAATACTCTTTAAACCGAGCAAAGGAAAAGACCTGACCTATGTCTCACCGTTCAAAATATCTTCCCAGCCATGCTCTAGTCCGTCAACCCCCTGCGGCTCTTCCCGTAGATCTTGTCGAGTCGCACTAGGCGAAGGATCAGAGCCCAAGGTCCAACCACGTCCTTTGAATGGTAACGGAACGCTCCGCCGGCGCATCCGCGAACTGCTGCCAAGGTGTAGTAAATCGCTGATGCTACGTCGAATTTTCGAGCCCCCTGTGTGCTGCTTGCTGCCACCATTGGCGCTCGGAGATGGCAATTCGAGGGAATGGCCGCGCCGGGGGAGAGTTGGCGCTGATGCAGCGGCAGGAGCGGTTGATACCGATGACCCGGTGGCAGTGAAGATAGAGGCGGGATCCGGGAGAGGGTCGGGCCCATGTGCAACCTGTTCCCCCACGTCAGAACCACTGGTCTGCGAGTGGGGTGGCTGAGGTTGGTGGTGGGGCTCTGACGACGGAGGGGAGGTCAGTGTGAAAGCGGTCGATGGGATAGCGGAGGTTGGAAGCAAAGAAACAGAGGCACGTTGCGATGGTTGTGCTGGGGTAGATGCGGATGTTGGCGGTGGTAGTTCCGCCAAGGACATGTCATTGCCCAGCAGCAAAGGGGGGCTCAGCGGGCGCGACATATTGGGTTCCTCCATGGAAAGAGCTTGCGTCTCCGGAGCAGAGGTAAGGATGGGGAGGGATGGGATGGGTACGGGTTCAGCTGTGGGAAAAACAGACAGCGACCTTCTATCAATAGAGTAGTACAGGGTGTGTGCGTGCGAGCACGCACCTGACTGTGAACTGTCTGGCATAGGTTCCTCACGGACATTCCCATCACCATCGTCATAACCATCGCCATCGCTTCCGGCCTGCCCATCACCGGCCCCATCTCGGCCTGGACGCCCTTCCATCTCAAGAAACGATCCTTCCAGGTCTACAGGGATCCAAGGCACGGGGGGTTTCGCCTGCGCAGGCTCTTTCCCCTTCCTATTGCGGCTCTTACTGCTCGCACTACGCGAGCTAGACTCTCCCCGGACATTTGAGCGCGAGCGCACGCTAATAGACGCGGGGAGGCGGAGGCTGGCCTTGCTCTTGCGCTTGCTGCGCTTACGAGCGGCGCTCACACGGCTAACCTGGCTTGCCCTTGATGGTTGTCTTTGTAGACTAATCGAACCGGACGTTACAGGTGACGATGGTGGCCGAGTATCGTAGGTAGAGGGTGGGGGGCGAGGGCTCGACTGATCGTTAGTTTGCATCACCGTGAGGCGTGCTTGGGCAGCAATAGCCTTGCCCGTTACGTCGATGACCTCGGCGCGCGAGATCATGGTATGATCCGCACTCGCACCGTCCGGGAGGGCATTGCTGCTTGCATAATCCTCGTCGTCGTCGACGGAGTCTCCCAGGCCAGTCATGGCCAACTCTTGCGGTTCGGTCGCTCCTGCTGCTCCTGCTGCTGCCTTGAGTTTATCGACCTCAGTAGCCTGTTCCTCGGCGACTTTCCATGCCTCTTCAACCTCGCTGCGCAAGAGAGTGATGTTGGCGCGGGCCTTGTCGAGGTCACGGGTGCGGCGCGCATAGCTCGCATTGAGCTTGCGCAACGCAACGGCAAGAGCGCTCGCGCGATGCGTGTCACGGGCAGCCGAGAGCTGCATGCGGTGGGCCGCTGCATGGAGTAGGTTTTGTGCATGTAAATCGAGATTAGACAGCGTTCCGCAGAGTTGGGAAAGTAAGTCGCCGTCTGCGCCAGACGCAGAGAGGGCGCGCAGTAGCATGTTGCGACGTTGTGCCTCGAAGCGCCACCGTGCAGCTGCGGTCTCCCAGGAGCGCTCGATATTTGTAGAGTCTTCAGGCATGCGGGTGTCGATGATGGATGGGGGAAGGAGACGGATGAACTGTTCCTTTGCGCTCTGGCGGATGGCGCTCGAAACGAGGTGCTGAAGTTCGGTTGACGTGAGGGTCCAGTGGGCGGCGTCGAGAGTTAGGTGCTTGTATGGAAGCGGTTCTGGTGCGAGATCGATTTGTGGGGAGGGAAGGGTGAGAGGGGCGATGGGTGATGAGACTGTTGCCTGAGAGGGTTTCCGGAGAGTAGGACTCGCCACGGACGATGAGCGGCTTACAAGGGGAGTAGGTGTTGCTGGGCGAGAGGAAGTTGCAGCGGTTATAGGCATTGACTGAGGAAAGACGGGATGGTCTTGGGTTTGTTGGTGAGTATGCGAATGAAAGAGTGTGGACAGAGATGTATGTGAATGAATGTTATCAGGACTCGTTGAGGCTTGACGGTGAGAAAAGAATGTGTCGTCTAATCCCACTGGAGGAACCGGAGGCCCTGTTTCAGGGTTGGGAGTGGGTTGAGAGGTAAGTGGAGATGAGGAAACGGGGATGGATGTCGAAGGGAAAGTGTCAGACAACTGTTCGTCTAAGCCAGTTGGGGCCCAAGGAAGAGTAAAGGACGGTAAAGGGACGTGTCCAACGGAGGATTGCTGTTGATCCTTTGGAATATCGTTCAGCGATGGTTGTTCTCGCTGGCCCCATGTTGTCTGTTTGCGTGTTCTTGGGCCGGCGGGGAGGCGAGGCCTTGCGCGTAACATGGGCGACCTGGCTGAGGTTGGGGAAAGAAGAGAAAGGTCAGGATCAGGATCGGGAGAAGGTTGAGACAGTGTCGGTTCGTGACTGGTAATCGCAGACATCTGACGACGTGGGTTTTAAGGCCAAGGCTGACTGAATGAGCGTCTGCGTTCACGTTTGCGTTTGCTTACTCTATACGACAGGGACAATCTCAAACTTTGAAAAATGTAGGATAGTTTATATATCACACGAGCTCGGATGACGCTCCTCTATCCATCTTCTTGCTCTCTTCTCCACAACAACCGTGCGCGGCCTCGGAGGGTGACGACTACTATCAATATCACCGTCGGCAAAACGACCACGCTGGGAATGCGCGGGACACGGGAACACGTTGGAAGCGGATACGGTCAAAACGCAGGCGAGAAAAGTGGCACCGAAGAGCAATGAGGTGAGCGAGCGCGCGCGGCGAGTGGTGAGGCGGAATACGTGTTGGCGCTGTGAGACCATCGTATAATGTTATTCTGTAGCAAACCTGTCAAGTAGCTGCATCAAAGCAATACTGTAAGGGTTGTAACGTACCACACAACCTCCATAACCCTTTTTCTATGCAATGATTCTGGTTGTCTGGAGACGTGGTGGTAGATAGCCTCGGAGTTTGACGACGACAGAAATACCGTTCATTCGTGCACAGGTATCTGCTGTTGTGGCTTATTTGTACCGCAGGCCAGGACAACATCGTAACGGCCACGCACATGCCTCCCCAACCGAACATACGCGTCTTACGCGACATCAAGGCGCGCCAAGGTGTCGCAGACAACGAGATTTCGCGCCGTGCATACCTCTACGTCGCACGTAACCAGAGTCTTCCCCCCCCCCAAGTGCGCTACCAGGCGCAGCTCCAGCTGAACACTTTCGGTCGCTACATGCGGCCAACGACAGTCAAAAATAGGTGCACGGCCACTGGACGGGGGCGCGGTGTTATTGGCGAGTTTGGCCTGTGTCGAGTACGTACGGGGTTAATTTTTATACTACTCGAGCTGGCTGTTTGGTGTGCTGATCGATGCGTTCACAGTACCAGTTTCGGCTGAAGGCACTCGCCGGAGAGCTGCCAGGAGTTCACAAGGCGTCTTGGTAGAGCCACATATGTAGTCTGTGGCAATTCTAGGTATGTGTCCATCGTATGCCGTCCTGACCTTAGTATTGATGACACAGTATCAGTTACCTCTCCATATTCTCAGTCTTTTCAATGGAATTAATCCCTCTACCATGACCTTCAGGATGCAGGAGGTGACCTGGAGTGTTCTGTTCTGAACTATGTCAATATTTTAAGCCTGCTCGCATACTATTCTACATGCACGGCGCCACTGGTAAGAAAACTATTAAAATCTGATAACACTCCCTCAGCGTTGTGGTAATAGACAGAACTAATATTATACCTGATAACACTCTAAAGTACAGTTAGTTGAGTATGTGTAGGTATGGAGTGTATGTATGTACCCCTCAGTGTTGTGGTAATAGACAGAACTGGGGGGAAAAGGTATGTAAACAGTGCTCTAATATGAATGTGTGAGATCATGTGTGTGTGAGAATGGGGTTGTGATCTGAGCTATGATGATCATGTCTCAACACTCCTTCTTACAACCCTGGTGAAGTACCAGTGAATGTGTGAATCAGCAGAGGAAGGTTAAATGAGGGATTGTGCATGTGAATAGGGTCATTCAAAGTTACCATTAATCAGACCATTATTCGTTTCATTATTCGTTAATGGGGATCAATAATAGGACAATTAATGGCCATTTTTTAATTAAGGACCATCAAGGGCTCCTACTTTTTTAATGGCCATTATTCTTCCAATTCTTTGCTCCATTAACCAAGCCCTTTTTTTTTCAGAGGTTTATTTTATTTTATTGAAGGGATTGGTCCAATGTGGTAAAAGGTAGATGGTAGGTCTACCTGTGAGTTCGATCATGGAAGAGATAAAAGGGGTACTGAGGCCATGTTTCTGAAGGTCCAAGAATGCGCAAGGGAATATGTGCCACAACAAATGTGATATGATTTTATAAGGTAAGAGAGATTCAGAAAAGAGAAACACATATACCTTTTGCAAGACAGATAGACAACTTGATGGCTTATTGGCTTGAGTGGTTGTCAACCTGTCACGGACTGCCTTCTTACTTTACATAATCTTTCTTTCCTTTTTCGTACCTGGCTCCAGACTGCTTTCTCCTTCGCTTACCTAACTTACCTATGGAACATTCTTGCATTTTCTAGAGACTTCCATACGATTCCATTAGCTTCTTTCCCCTTCTATGACCTTCCATCATATTCTACGACCTTCCAGTAGCTTCCATGTCTCTCTTGTATATATACTGTCTCTAGTAGCATAGAACAAGTTCTCTAAGCTTGTTCTATTCATGCAATACAGGTTATTGTACCTTCTTGAATGCGAGCAGCTTCCTCCCTGAAAAGAACCTTCTAAGTGATAGTCAACTTTGTTGCTATTTGTCTTCTTATCTCTAAACGTCTTCGAGGTCACGTGTTGTATCTCACTCGATTCCAAGTCACATCTCGACTTGTATAATCTCTACTCGCTCTTAGACAAGTCACATGGCATATTACATGATCTACTTTGACCTTTCTACAAGTCATGTGATATCTCATGTGACCGATCCCAACACCCAATTCCCAACATCCACCTTTCCTCTTTGGTTCACCAACACGCTTACCAGATTAGGTCGACTTCCTAATTGAATCACCTACTTGCTTTTCTATTTGGGAATTACCCCTGTCAGAAACTCCAGAACTTGAACGACAGAAAGACACAGTGACCTGACCGTGACATTAGAACAAGCTTCTCTCTCCTACCAGAATGACTTTGACTTCTAGAGATGCAAAAGGAAAAAGCCGATCCAAGGATTGGCATATTCGCTACCTACCCGAATCCGATGACACCTCCCCCAAAGCATTGAGTAATCTCAAATGCCTGTTCAATACGATTCCTGAACCAAAAGACAGTGTACCCACTGAATTCACTGAAAACATACGACACTTGCTTGGAAGTCAAGAAACTGGAGCACCTTACATGGGCTACTATGCCAGACTCAATAACGCACTAGTATCTGTCAGTAATATCTACAGCGTATGGTTCAAAGTATGTGTCCAAGAAAACAAATTTGAATGTTTTCAACTGGCTTGAAACGAACTTGGACTCAAGAACCACCCACTTCCTGGAATTAACTTCATTCTCCTTGAACAGAGTAGAGAACCAACCTGACCACCATCTCACACTGAAGGACCATCTGAACCCAGAAACCTGATGCCATTTGCAGAAGCTATAGCAGCTGCAACAAAGGCAGTTGAAAAAGAGCAAGAGAGAAGACCCCTGACTCCATTCGATGATCCTAGTGATGATGATAACAGTGATGATGACAAACCAGAGTACAAAGATATCTTTGGATCCTTTGGGATGAAATCATCCCAAATAGCATGTGACAAACCTCCACGTTGACCACAAGGAACAGGAGATGATCCTTTCTCTTTTGCAGACCTTCCTGAAGACAAAGATAAGGAAGAGAAGACATGTCGTCTCGAAGGCATTCACCCAGACAAATATAATGGAGATCGCTCTCAAACCACAAGATTCCTAGCCGCCTTCAATCGATTCATGCTTATGAATTACAAAGCTGACATTGCCAGAGATCCAATAATGCACAGCATCTACTTTTTGTCGCTCCTTGAAGGACCCAAATGTGAAGGATGGGTCAACACCACAGATCGATGGCTTCGACAAGTTGTGAATGACCCAAGTATGGTTCTATGCCAATCCAATGCCTGGCATGAACTTGAGAAACAATTTAAGGAAGCCTTCTCTGATTATGCAGAACTTGAAAGAGCTCAAGACAAATTGAAGAAACTTAAGATGAGGAACAACAATCTTGATGAATATCTTGCCACTTTCAAAACTCTTGCGTTACACACTGATCTAGATGCAAACAATCCTACAAATCTTCGAACCTTTGCCTTAGGACTCCCACGATCACTTGCTGACACATATATCAAGATGGAAAATCCTGAGACTTATGAACAGTGGAGAGCCACAGTCCAATGTCAACAAAAGATCTATTTGAAGATAAAATCACTTCATTCGGAGTATAGGACTCTCAATACCAGTCATACTCAAGGACAAGGACAGAGACAAACTTCTGGATGGGTCTGGTGTTGCCCTGGTGGCAACAACCCTGGATCTAACAATCAGAATTGGTGCGGACAAGGAAATCGCACACAACCCCCTTGACCACGTCTTCCCCCTCAAGACAATTATGCTATGGATATATCTGCTGTTATCCGCAAAGCCACCAATGACAAAGAACGCAAAGAATATTGAAAGACCGGTCAATGCTTTGAATGTGGAAAACAAGGCCACCTTGTCTGCGACTGTCCCAACAAGAAAACACATGCTCATACAACTCATACAGTCCAAATTGAAGATGACAATAAGTCTATCGTCTCCAAAACCCCCTCCACATCTACGTCCCTCGCTGCGAAAGTGGCATACTTGTCTGAAGAAGATTGCTGCACCTTTATGGATGAAATCTGTTCCCTTGGAGAAGATATGGATTTTCAGGATGCCTGAGTATTATGGCTCTAGCTCGGGCAGTTCTAAATAATTCTGGTTTGATGTACATAGCTTGAAAACATGCAATACAAGTTCCTTTTCAGCTATGAACCAGAAGAAAATGAGTCGATCAAAAAGCACTTCTAGACAGTAGTGCAACAGAATGTTTTATTCACCCTCATGTAGTAAAACAACTAAAACTAACTACGCGGACATTACCCAAAGCCAGAAAAGTT
>Ga0307512_10005477_pt1 | contig 13249 bp, 8 predicted proteins | sample 14_EM_MG_FD_200267 | JGI IMG/M metagenome (GOLD analysis project Ga0307512, IMG submission 200267) | Populus trichocarpa ectomycorrhiza microbial communities from riparian zone in the Pacific Northwest, United States - 14_EM | ecosystem: Host-associated > Plants > Roots > Unclassified | place... | reverse complement strand
AAAAGGGGGGGGGGGGTTTCGTTGGCAGAGACTGGTGGATATCGTCAGGTTGGCAGAACAGCCCCAAGTTATGAAAGTTGATAATTTGATACAATTTGCTTTCCCAATTGTGGGTGGTTAGAATCTGGCAACAGATGGTCTCAAGCCTGAACTTGTGGGTATGACAATTATCAGCTCCTGCGTTGGGCATTATGCATTTGATTACGACTTTCCAAACTCGATCGGAGAGTGCTCCGTGAACTAACAATAGTCCTTAACTGAGTAGGCACAATTTGTTTTCGTATTTGAAATTGTATTTGGATGTACTTAATTTTAAAAAATATTAAATTGATATTTTTTGTATTTTCCAATGGTTTTGATGATATTAAAAATAAAAATCTGGAAAAAAATAATTTTAGTATATTTTCAAGTTAAAAATATTTTTTTTAAAATACCATGCACTATAATATTAAACACCAACAAAAAAAGAAAGGAAGAAAAGGGAACCTGACCTTTCTTTCCTTAAATCGGACAGGGACTGCTTACCAATGTTTAGGTTGTGTTAGGATCGACATCGTGGTCTCTGCTGAGTAGGTGAAAGGTTAGCCCGGATTGCCGGCTGCATTGCCTCCCTCTCATTTCACTCCATCACTTGTCCAGCCATTTTGCCATATTTACCACAACATATCGATGATTGCGGAAATTATGATCATAAAATATAAACTCGTGATTCAAGTTTTTGTTAGTTTCAAGATTCTAGTAAAAAGCAAACACATATTGCCTAATTACGACATTCCACCTTGAAGAAAAAGAAACTCCAGAGCCTTCACTCTTCGTGCTCGGTTCTAAATGAGTTGAAAATGCACAGCAAAAAATCAAACACAGCACAACCATTGACAATCCTATCAACACAAATAACTGCATCCATATAGCTAAAACTTAAAGCAGTACATCTTTTTTCTTCAGCAAGATTTCTCAATTTTAGGCCCCAAATCTTGGTTGATAGGACCAGCCAATTGCAGAGCTGTCCGAATACGACATCACTCCAGATCATTAGAAGGGATGTCGCATTCAAATGAAGACAACATCTCTCCCTCTTAACATTCCACCAAACATTTACTAAATTTAAAAGCCTTTCCATAACTCTATATAACAATGTTACGTCTTCCTGTTGATTCTCATCACAACTAAATGGCTTCGGTGCTTTGGGCTCTCATCTTGGCATGTCTGAGTTTCCCACTAGCTATTACTGATGCCCAAACACCAGCTGTTTCGCCATCAACACCTACAACCACCACACCTCCACCCACAACCACACCAACCACTCCAACACAATCACCAGCAAGTGCAGTGACACCCCCAACTGCAACCACTCCTATATCATCACCATCTCCTAAAGTCGCACCAGCTACCACCCCAGTAGTTCCACCACCACAACCACCACAAAGTTCTCCAGCTGCCACTCCAATACCACCACCAGCTACACCGCCACCACAAGTGTCTCCAGCACCAGCTCCAGCAACACCACCACCAGCACCAGCTCCAGCTAAGGAAGTACCTGCACCCGCACCAGCAACACCACCACCGGCACCTGTGCCAGCACCAGCTATTCCACCACCAGCCCCCTCACCATCATTAGTGCCTTCCCCAGCACCAGCTCCTGGAAAACACAAGAAGAAAAGAAAACACAAGCACAAGCATCATCATCATGCACCAGCTCCTGCACCAAACCCCCCCAGCCCCCCAGCCCCACCTACAGTGACAACAGCATCTGAGGACACAGCTCCTGCACCATCCCCAGTACGCTTTTAAACAATTAAATTTATTTACTCTAAACCATTAACTGAATGCGCTAATATTTCCATTTCAGAAAAGATCGTAATGAGTGTCAAATTGTTCTAAAGAGTGTACCCTGCTTTTTCTAACTTGCAGAATGGAGGAAATACATTGTATCACCAGGAAGGAAGGGCAAGAATGTGGGCAAGAATGTGGGCAAGGACAGTGTTAGCATTTGCCTCTCTGCTGGTTGTTACAGGCTACAGTTTCTAGAAACCTTACCAAGCCATGAAATTATTTTTATAATGAAAAGAGAGATTATTTTATATGTACAAAATAAGATTGGTATGGAATTCATATTATAGGAATTAAAATGTAAAAGGCAAGCCAAGAAATTGTCAACATTTTTGTACATTTTCAGTCCCTCGAAGTATATAATAAAGACGGACCTTACAACCATGAACAAAACTATTCAAAAGAAGAAACAGAATAGAAACTTGATTCATTGTTTCTTATCAAACTTGATCTGCATTTGATTCTGCACTGATTTCCTCCCGCAAGTCATACTCAACAATAAGACCAAGATTATCAGCTAACTTGTGATACCTCTCACACCCTGCACACTACAAGAAGTACCTGCTGGTAAGATAAGCACTGAAGTTTTTATTTAAACTAGAAGGCAAAGCAGAAAAATTCACTACTTCCTCCCAAACTAACATGCCCAGTCAACAATGTTTTTTTAAGACATAATATTCAACAAACTTTATAAACAGGAAATACTTATAAATTATCTTGCTAGTCTTTATTTTCGATTGCATATTGATTTGTATCTGTAAATGAATATCTTGGCCATGAGCAAGATATTTCAAATTGTATTACTTTTATACAGCATCATAACCAGACAAACAACAACCCAGCATGAATTTCAACTACTCATTGTATACAAGCAGTGGCAGCAAACTCAAGTACTACTGAGACAATATGTTGCCATATGCTCTTGCTAGCTGCATGGTGTGCAAGAGAAGCTTGGTGTTTTTGAGCGTTCATAATAACCCAACCCTAAATGAGATAACCGTTGTATGTGGTGAATTAATGAGTTAGTGCAGTGAAAAAATAATGATAATAGTTCAGGAAAAAAAAATAATAAAAACCATCTGTAAGATTGGGCACCTGAGGCATAATATGGGGAGCATACGAAAATATCCATGGACAAAATTCTGGAGACAGGTGGTGGCATATATAACACATCAATATAAAAACAAAAAACCAATCTGCTTCAGATGCAGTGTTTTGTATCAGAAACTGTTCTTCCCTGACGAGTATCTATAATGATCTAAGGGAAAACTAAGGTTCTGCAAGCTTCCCCAAAAATGAATAAGAAGAAAATAACATTCATGAAACAATTCCCTAGGCAGAAATGAAGCAATATGAATAACCATGTTCATTCCCATGAACAAATAAATATGGTTATTCAGGAAATAACCTCATGCAAAATGCTAAATAAGCTCCCAGAGAATGCTCCAATCTATTCCAACAGTTGTTGAAAAACAACCAGAGCAGAACCAGCCCTTTAACAGCCCCTTTTCATGCAGCATGCTATTATTTAAGAATAATGTCTTTGGTATCAGGTTAATTTCTATTGAGAAAACTTTTTGAAAACATGTTGATCACTAATAACATCGACAACATTTCCTTACGAAACGGCGATGGAATTTTAATTTTCTTGAGTGCTTCATATTCCTTTTAAGGCCCTCTATTTTTCTACTCTAATTCATATCATTTCTCTATGGAGCATCCACTTTGAAGATAAAGCATAAAAGGCTTGTATCAGAAGTTTTAGATTATACTTTTCCAAGAAAAATACCAAATCAGAATACTCTTTTATTGTTGTTGTTATTTTTTAAGTCAAAAGTACAGCACACCACATGATAAATACTTACTGGTAAGAAACATATTACAAAAGAATTGTCATTCTAGCAGTCAAGAAGAACAGATGAGTACCTGCACAAATACAAGTCCCCGTTCATAGGCTAAACGATTTATAAGCCTCTGGGACCTCTCGCCACACTCATTACAAGTAAATTGCACAAGCAAACTCCTCCTTGGCAGCTTTATGTCAATGGTTGCACTCTCCTAAAAGAACATGCATGAAAATAAAACAACTAAGAATTTTCTGTTTTCTCTTCTTTTTTGGTTAAAGCATCAAACTAATGCAAATTACTTATTAGTAAAATTGACTCACTCTTCACATGCATACACATATAATAAAAAACAAGGAAAACTGGGAAACATCAAACGGGTAATGCATCATCAAGACCACAATTATTCACCAACAGTAAAAACCCAAATATTGCTCTTAACTTAAAACACAAATCTATCAAAACTAAAAGCAACTAACACTAACATTACCAAAAACCACATACCTCATTCAAATCATTTGATTCTACTTCGGGGTATGTCTCAGAATTGCCATCCACCAACCCAGAAACCACAAATAGCCTACGGGACCGTTTTGGTAATATTGCTTCTGTATGAGAGATTCTCAACCTGCCCAAAAAAAGGAAAGGAAAGGAAAAGAAAAACAACTAAAAGTTAAGAAAGACTTGATCTTTAGTGTTCACTAGTAGTAAAGTTTGAAACTTTAAAGAGAGACTTCATGAGGGAGTGTGACCTGGGGTTTGTGGTGGAGAAAGAAATGGGTTTGTAAGAGTTGGGGAAGAGAAGGGGATAAATGGGTTTGCGTTTGGGATTTGGTTTCATACAAGTTAAGGTGGGTAAGAAACTGCATTGAGAGAGGGTGGCGGCGGCGGCGGCCATGGTGGTTTGATTTTTTGAATTCTGATACTATGTTGTCTGTTTTTTAGTTATTTCAGGCTATATATATATATACCCTTTTTGTTAGAAGGAGAGGATAATTCTTGTATGACATGTCGTTTTATAGTAGTAGTAAAATTGTCGTTTAGCTAGCCCTTACATGCCATGGGGAAACGGTTGTGAAATCCATAAACCACCGAAAACTATTCAAGAAAACAAATCCAAGAAATCAAATCTCAAATGACAGCATCTATGTGGATCCACCCACTGCTGCCCATAGGAGCTTGGCCGCCGCACCATTAACACCCACAGCCCCCTCCTATCATAGATCGCAAAACGTACCAACGTCCATGAAATCATAACCCAGATTACAGATGGATGGCCACAGCGTTTATGACACAGATTTCTTTTGATGAGAGGAGATTTTTTGTTTTTGTTTTGTTTTTTAATAAGCCATGGGATTCATAAAAGGACGAAAGGAAAAACACACGGCGAATGCAGCAACAAGGAGTAGCGAAGACTACTCATAGCAGCAAAATAGTGCCAGAACAAAAAGGAGAAGGGTAAGAAGAGAGAGAGTCAACTGGACCATACCATAGCAGGATCTGAAAGAAGTAAATTCAAAAACCCATCAACACGAGGGACTTTTTTTTAATTATTATTATTATTATCTAGTCAACAAAGTGAAAGGATTTGACATTTTTAATCCCGTTTATATTATGAAATCTGAAGACAAGACCGTGAGGATTTTTTTGGGCATTTGAGTGAACGGAGTTTTGTTTTGTGCATTCAGAATAGCCTGCCTCTCCCTCTGTTTATTTCCTTCATAAAGTTTTTGTGATTCAAAGTTGTAAAAGAAAGGAATGCATGCATATGTGGGTAGATGGTCTGCTCAAAATCCATTATATCGGTGTTTGAAAATACGTAAAAACAAACAAAAGATGTCAGAAACACAAACTTGTGATTGATCTTGAAAGTCAATTGAAGATTTGTTTTAGACAAAAAAGGAAAGAACGAACGAACTTGTTTTCGTTTGATGAGGACTAATGGGTGAGTGATATAGCATTTGTTCGGGATTATATGCCAGTGCCAGTCACTTCTAGTTTAAACCTCGAAGCCTCCTTGTCTGAATGATATTTACGAAGTTCCTATAAATTGTAGTCCCTGCCATTCTAACCATCTTGTTCTGGAAAATTGAATGCACCGGTCCTAATCTCAGTGTAATGTTCTAAGTTCATTTTATTGGGATCAGCAAAGCCACTGAAGAAATTATGCCTGGGCTAACTGCAGGTACTAGTCTAGTATGAAGGTGTCCTTATGCTATAAAATATCGAAAATCAAAGCTTTAAAGTTGAAATTAAAAATAATTCTATATTATTTTTTAACTTTATTTTTAAATGAAAGTATTTTGAACTTGAAATATCACATGTTAATCTCTCTTACACGTAGTTTAAATTATTAAGTTAGTTATGTTACTCTTTAAGATACAATGGCATCTTGACCATTCAGAGCAGAATCTTCTTGTGCGTGCTAGCAGCAGGGCTTATTTTAGTTAAGGTTTTGCAGAATCACTTCTTCTTCATGAGCACACAAGAAGAAGATTTGAATCCACCGATGTGTTAAAACATCGGAAAGCATTGCAGATGACTTGGTGAAGTAGCTGTCGGTTACTTGAAAAACCAAAAGAAAGAAAGAAAGAAATGTTGCTTTACTATAGTCCTGGCTTATGGTCTTGCCTTAGTTATGGATTTAAATACTTCTTAACGTAGTCCTGTGTTTTGCAGAACCTGGATAGAAAGGCGAAAAATATTGGCAAGAAAGAGTTAACTAGAAATTAAGGCAAGTGCCCTACGCACAATTTTTTTTCCTTGAAGAAAAATCTGTATACAAGTATGAACCTTTTACCATCCCTGGAACAATTATGACCAAGTTGATGTCTTGCTAAACAACTTGTACAATAAGGTTCTTATCAGAAAAATTTGAGTTGAAAAATGTACGTAAATCCCAACCGACTTCTGTAAGAAACTGCTGCCAATGAGTATCATCAGTCTTCCTCGTCCACTTCATGAAAAGGAAGTGGCACTGTCTTAACTGCTCTAAACTTGCCAGCGTTATTTAGATGCTCATTCTCCAACCTGGACATTTGAAACACTTTTTTTTATTAGACCTTATGAGACCTAGCTAATGAAAAGTTATGAAATGTTGCAATTTGATTTTGCATGATCATATTAACAAAACACAAATGGCTACATCCATTTTCAAACAATCTATTACCTGTAAAAATTCCACTGTCCTCTCCTAATGACTTCAAGGGAAGCTAAAAATAGTCCAGTTACTCTGTAATCAACATGCTCAAAGTTTGAATGGAGAACAGTTTGTAGCCAAGCAAGCCTGAGAATAAGGTTCAATCCCTGCAGGAAACATCCAAAGTTCGATTTAGAATTTACTTTGGAATCGAAATGACTTATACTTGCAACTTGAAAAGAAATCAAATCGAATCTGTGTCTGCAATGTGTCCTTAATTTCAGAAATCTAGTTCTCTCTCCTTGTCTACCTATTCCTAGCCTAGCTGGTATGGGATAGGAATCTTACTTTCATTGTAAAATGCCACTATCAGTACTTATCATAAGAATATGTTCATTGTGCTCTTTCGAAGAAAATCTTATCTTGATCATCTTATATCTAAAAATGAAAATGGGCAAGTTGGATGTCTAATCAGAAATCAGAATAACTTGGTTGGTGCCAATATCCATGCATTGGATAATCGGTTGGTGTGTTCTGAGATCTTGGCTTTGCTGGCAATTATTAAATTCGTATGCCACTCAAATCGAAACTATATCATTCCACTGCAAAAGAGAGTGATTAAGGAGACATAACATGTACCATGGAGAAGTAGTAAATGAACTTCTGACGAAGCATTAATTCATTCCTTAGCCAGGGATTCTTTGAATTGATCTGGAGCAAACCCCAATCCTTTACAAAGTCCCAATACAATTGGTATATTGTTGCAGCACTTGAGACAACTACAACAAGGCACAGCCATCCAATACTCCTTTCTTTCTCGTAGGCCACTTTGGCTCCAGCTGCTAACATTGCCGATACATATTTGCCTAGATTGACAAGGTGGCTTGTCTGTCCTTCATCAAACCATCGCCTAGCACACTGCACCCGCAGTTAAGTTTAATAAATTAGTAATCAGATGCACTGAAATTGTTTAAAGAAGATAGATTGAACCACAAGTAAGCGAATGATGCAAATGATCGGTACTGAAGCAAGGGGCTGGAAAGCTTAATACCATACCTGCATTGCTCTCCAGTAATAGGGTAGGAACGACACTGCATAAGCAAGATCGCGGAAATGCTTGGCCCTCATGCAGTAGCCATAGTCCTGATTTTTGTAGCTTCCAGTTAAATAATAGCATGCTACATACTCAAGGTTCCTAAGCATTGGCACCTGTTCAATAACAAATAACATCAGTCAAGCTGTAAATTTTCTGACTTCTACTGAACTATTGAGGTTTAATACTGTTTTGCAACCAGAAGCCTTTATTTGGCACTAAAACCAACCTGACTGCAAAGTTGATCGGCCATAAAGAAGTCCAGCATGACAACCTGCGGAGACAATAATTACAAGCAGTTAAATAGATGATTTGGTTAAAATTTCTTTCAGCACAGAAGAAACTCACACTGAAGGCTAAGCCTACGAAACCATATGTTTGAAACTTCAACAGATTTTATTTTATTTTTTACCTTATAGAGAGGTGATAGAACGATGTTCCTTAGCACACAAAGGAAGCGAAAACGACTTGAGCGGTAGCAAATCTTGAAGGGGCACACAAGCAATAACATGAAGCTCTGCGCATAAAGTAGTGACAAATTTTATCAAGAATTCGGCTCCAAACAAAAGAAGTTACTTGAAGTGTATTTAAGTCTTGTCAGATTTTTAATCAACAATTTACCAATAACAGAAGGCCTGGGATGACTTGAACTTGGGAAAACGAGTGTCCTTTGATATGAAGTGACAAATGAATAAACATGACTCCCACTACAGCAGTCATCGATGTGGTGCAAATCAAGAATACATCTCTGTACTTCAGCTCCTTTGTAGGGCCCAGCTCAAAGATGAAGCTATAATTTATCCTGGCTTTCCTCCACATGAAAATGTTGCAACCATACAGAAAGAAGTGCAGGAACATCAAGGTGAACATGCTGCAAATAACAAATTAAGTCCCTTTTTTCTGTAAGCTGCCTTTCTTTAAAAGAATTTCAAATGTGATCTTAATACAAGGGTAGATCTGAGGGCAACTTGCCTAAGCACAGGATAGACAGTTTCCATGTACACAGTATCTGGCTGCCGTCTGTACATCCCCGTGATATGAGCCATTATGACATAACCAACGAAGAGGGCTATGAAGCACCCAGTGAACAGTCCTGAATATTTTCACGCATATCAAGTCAATATTCATCCATCTATAATTCATTGAACATTGAGTCCAATAATTATCAGTCAACGACTACGTGGTAATATGTGAATGAGATTGACTAAATTCAGTCAATTTCGCATTCAAGGGTATGTTGGAAGCTGTGCAAACTAGTTTAACATTATGCTTGTAAGCACAGGAAATCAGTATCTGATAAATTGTGCGATGCAAGGATCAGAATTTTTTGTTCTTCAGATCAAAGAAGGATATTTAATCATTCAATAGAGGGTTAAGGGAACCTTAATGCCTGATATACAAGTTGAGCACAGGTACTCCACTCATTCAAAAGTGTCAATATTGCAACATATATACTCCATAGCTTTTGAATGCTTAACTGGAAAACATTGTGTTGTCTTTTTAGGAGCTAATAGTATTCCTAAATCCTAATGTTCAATACTTGTACGGATCAAGTTTGTATCGAAGATGATAATGGTATGATATGGGACCTATGCTTTATCATCCACCCAAATAAAGTGAACCAGGCACTGCCCCTCGTTTGAAATCCTAGTGGCCTGATGGGTCCATATTTATGTTTCTTTTAAGCCTGTATTTTTTCCACAAAGTGGTTAATAAAGAAGCTCTCCACCCAAATGATTTGATAAAAAAGGAAGATAGCATAAAAAATGCTATCCTGTAATTTTAATACTAGACCATTTCAGTCAAGAAACTCACCGATGAAAAAGGTCACAGAGTGTGATTCTGTATGTTGATGAGGTTTAAGATATTTTCTGGCCTTTCTTCTGTCTTCTTCAGCGAAATGTTTGATAAATAGATCCTCAACTTCATCTGCTAAGTTCATTACCTGTCATTTCTGAGACTAATGAGCAAATGTAACATACGTACCAAACATTTTCTCCATGAAATTTAAAGTGACAGACAAGCATATCCAAGTTCAATTTTCACAAATCCGAGGACTACCCTTCAGTGCGGGCACGAGCAGCAGGATCGGTGGCCACTTGACATTGTCGGAAAATGATCAGGCTAAAAACTAGCCAATGGAAAACATCTAAAATCATCCTATCATAGTTTTTTCTACAACATAACCTGCATAATGGTTTACTTTTAATAGTTTTTGAAATTCAGAATTTACCTTGTCTGAACTGTTAAAATAGGAGCTTTCAACAACTTTTAGATAGATGGGAAGAACTTGTTTTCCAGTTACCTATTGAAAAGAAAGGAGAAAAAACCAAGACAACATCTTTCTCATTAGATATATGCGCAGGCCAAAATGAAATATTAAAAGAGGTTTAAAAGGTAACCTATTTACTTACTTTATCAAACTTCTTCAAAATCTTTATAAAAGCAAGCATGTTCAAGTTCCTGAAATCACATCATTAATTGCAGACCAGACCAGTAAGCTTCTCCATCTCTAAATTAAAAATCAACAATGCAGCAGCTATTTTTTTCCTCTTTCTTCAAAAAAAAGTAATCCTTCAAATTAAATACCTGTAAGTTTTGAGATATCCCAACCCTTTGTAGAGCTCTATGAAAGCTCCTTTAATCATCTTCTCTGCATGATGCAACTTTGTTTTGTTGATATGCAGCTTGCTCCCTTCAGGGTTGCATTTCTTGGAGGACTGACTAACTAAATCTCCCCAAACTAGATAACTGATCGCCGAGAAAGTACGAGAAGGTGTTGTTAGAGGAATGTTTATCCTTAAATTCTTCCCCTGGCAATTGAAAACGTGGCCCGAAAGTGTCCTCAGTTTGATATCGTCTCTTTTCATCCTCATTGATTTTCCCATCTCCCCCATCTCTTCTGATCTTGGGGAGTCCAGGACTTCATTTTTCTCCAGCTCACCTGTGCTGTCGTCTTGAATCTGCTCTTGTTCTCTTCTGTCTTTCACAGAATCTTCCTCTGCAGCCAAGAGAAAGAAAAGATACAGAATAGAGATCATTAATTTACTGATATCAGAATATTTCAAGTAGAAGAGAGGAAAATAAACTCTTGCTCATTAATACTAATACTGGTTCCATTAACTATGCTATTTTTAATTATTATTATTTTCCCAATCTGCTACGATTAATTATGATACCTGAGGGTGTACTGCTACAACTCTTTTATAGCCCATGTTTCAAACAACATACGACTTGAAACATTAAGCATGAAAAGTATTAATGCCGTGCATGAACTTTCATGTCCTGAGTCATGAGAGCAAAAACCATGGATATGAGTCCTAATGGTAAGTGCATATGCAGATTTAGATGAGGATAAGAAAATGTGACATCTTATATTATATCTTTGATTCAATGATGTGAGTTTGGGAATTTAGCTATCGCAGGCCAAATTAAGTTGGAACGTGTCATTTGTACCATAAGAAATGGTGCAATCAATAGAGGCATCCTCAGTGGAATCCTGAGAAGAATTAGCAGCTTTGTCACGCTGCTTTTTGAATGCAGATTTGAGCTCGACAAGAATCTCCATTTGTTTCCTTAAGCAATCCCCCCTATCCAAGAACTCCTTCTCCTTAGTCTTGAAAAATTGGTTAACTTTGTTAAGTTGTAGGTCCAAACATGAGAAAAACTCTTTGGCAGCATCACTATCCTCAAACTGCTCAAGCAGTTCTGTCTCATACAAATCGCCTTTACTAGCTGAAGATGCAAGTTTCTTATGAACCTGTCAGACACCAATATTATTCATCACATCAGTTATTGTCAATCCACATCAAAGAACTAATGCATGTGTTACGGGTAGAGAGAGGAATATATACATGAATGGCTTCGTGGTCCTTATGTTGATGACCAAATAAAGAGAACTCCTTGAGAGAGGAAAGGATGTTGCTGGATAAAGAGTTGTGATGACTGTGCTTGATGGGGTGGTTGCTGTTGTTGTTGAGGAGATGGATTTTCTTGAGGTCTTCCTTGAGCTGCCAGTAATCAACAAAAGCCTCTTTCCATTCAGGCACGAGCTGACCCTCAAACTGCTTAGAGAACTTCACCATCCTTAGTAACTCTCCCGAGCCCGTCACTTATTTTTCCCTAGGAGAGAACAAAAAAAAAAAAAAAAAGGTGTAAGGAGGTAAGTCTTTGTGTGCAGCTAGTCTTGTTGAGACTTGAGAGCGTGTTCATTGGTAGCCCACGATCACATTATTTATGGGATGGAAAAAGGAATATGATTGATGTTCTATAACCGATGCTCGCGACAGCACATTCTAAAATATCCTTTGCACTTACACTAATAATTCTATGCTTCCTCCACTTGAAAGTTATAGTGGCCAAGATTCGCCGGAAAACTATCAAATAGTCACCGGATGTGATGGCTTCTCTCCTATCACGTTTTCATGAAGGTGTTGAAAGACTTGGGAATTTAAAGTGGATGGGAGTGGGGACGTCTACCTTTCAAAAAATAAAGGGGAGCATCCTCGTCTGCAGGCATAAAATTTGTCATTTAGGAGGATTCCCGAACTATTCCATTCTTCAGTGTTAAATTGTTCTAAAGAATGTACCCTGCTTTTCCTAACTTGTGTGGTATATAAACACATATTTATAGAAAGAGTTGGTTCGAGTGATCAAAAAACCCCCCCAGATTTCACCCTCAGATTCTATTTGAAGATTTGATGCATCTATCTTTGATTAAGTGCTTGTAATATGTTATAAGCTTCGACTTTAATATAAATATAATTCAGTATATATGTATCTCAAAATATATATGGGTGTATACGATATTTTATCCCCCCGAATAGCTGACCGTACCCCAAACTATTTATATAATAAAAAGCTTTATTAATTACTCATGATAGGGAGGTGAGAATCTAATTCGCTAATGATGTGCATCCTCACAAATGTTGCTTCTAATTAGACCAGCTAATTTCCACTAATTTCAGATTAACTAATAAAAGTAAGTATTATTTCCGATCACAGGAAGATTTTATAATATTTTTATTTTTTCCTCGTGGTACTATTAATAAGAGATTTTATGTGATATATTACGCTTACACGAGTTGAAACAACCATCATCTACAATTCTACATCAGTTTATCAGTCATCGACCTTTTTTAAAAAAATAAAAAAATTCTTTAGATACAAGTCCCTGTGCCAAAAAAAAAAATTGTACCTCTTCAACGGCATCGACATGGACCACCGTTGTCAATCAAAGAAAGAAATCCATTTAGATCCTAAAAAAAATTGTACCTCTTCAACGGCGTCGACATGGACCGCCGTTGTCAATCAAAGAAAGAAATCCATTTAGATCCTAAAAAA
>Ga0307512_10005476_pt1 | contig 13249 bp, 11 predicted proteins | sample 14_EM_MG_FD_200267 | JGI IMG/M metagenome (GOLD analysis project Ga0307512, IMG submission 200267) | Populus trichocarpa ectomycorrhiza microbial communities from riparian zone in the Pacific Northwest, United States - 14_EM | ecosystem: Host-associated > Plants > Roots > Unclassified | place... | reverse complement strand
GCAGCGTTCCCAAAGAAGATGTGTTTCCCAGAATGCTCTACTGTGATTCGAGCTGCTCCCAGACGCTCCCAGGTTTGTCGCCGGCGCTCCCAGGTGCTCTGCTATGCAATGCGACCCGTCGCCTGGGCGACGGGCAGCGTGTAATTCTCCGTCAGAGGGTACGAGGTTCCGTCAGAGCCGTCAGAGCCATCCGGAACACCCGGGTGTTTCAGACGGAAACTAGGGTTGTTGCTGATGTGAGTTAGCTTGCTATCATACTAATGTCCCTGAGGCTCGAAATCACCCCTGGAAGTAGCATTCAGATTGGTCTGAATATGTGAACACTAACCATTTCACAAATATCATCACCAATTTCAGGAAAAATCTCAAGTGCTGTATCTGCCAAAGAAATTATTCATTGACAACTGTCTGAAGGCTTACTATCAACAATATCACCAAATATCTCTGAATGAAGAGATATTACCCTATGGGATTGTACCACCTGCATGCTGGAATTGACTCAAGCCATGATGGTTTGACTTCAGTAGGTGCACCTGAATTGCTAACAATGAGTTAGTCAATTAATGATCTACCCTTAGAAAATGTGTCTGGTGCACCACAACCTGACCATACTTCTGACGAAGAATCCAGATACCCCCAGATGCCCAATCTGACATGTACCCCTAATCAAATAACGACAAAGGCCCATAGCAAGGTAGTTGAAGTGGAACATGAGGGGGGGAAAGCATATGGCAAAGGATCTGGATTGTATACCAAGAATTGCAAGTACTCAGAGCTATGAAACCTAAGGCATCCATTTTTGTTTGCATATGACTTTCAACCAACTCAATCATTTCACAAGCAAACAAAATCCTGGATAAATAACCATCTGAGGAGTGGAATGAACAACTTCAAAAACAAATCATTGAAATCAGCAGATGCCCTGCGAAAGCTGCTCTCTGAACTTTATTTTGGTCTCGGTGATGATAGCTGGATTGAAGATCATTTTCATATCCTCGGAACATTTTATTACAGGTAATTTTTCACATGCATTCAGGTCCTTGATGAAAATCTCCCATTTGAGACGCAAATCCATTTAGAACCAGTATCCCTCACCGTGTTGGATGAATCCTGACTATACTGCCAGATGGACACAGGCATTTGGTGATGTGATATGCTGGATCAACATTCTGCCTCCACAAAAATTGTACTCAGTAGTTGTGCAGCTGCTACGACTCACTTGACTAATGTTTCAGGTGACCCTAATGCCTGGCCACTATATATCACAATTGGTAATATTCAAAATGATATCTATCACACACCCAAACTGCACATCTGGAATCTCATTGGGCTGATCCCTTGCCTCATCAAAGGAGTGAAACATCGTGATTAGACATGGCATTCTGCGGTTGGAACTGTGCTATCCCCACTCAGGAATCAAGATATAACTGGTCCCACCTTGAAATAGGATTGAGCTGAAGGATTCCAGAGGCAATGGTACCCTCTGTTGGCTGCCTGGGTCAGGGATTATTTTAAACAAGGAATGGTTACCCAACTCAGATAAGGCCGATTTGGAATATGTGAAATTTCTAAATGTGCATGGATGGGGCATTTAACTTTTCAACCACTCAATCAGTCTAGAGATCACCATGATTACTCAGGGCATCTGGAGTAGACAAATGTTGATGATCTGTACACACTGGGTGTTTGCCCAATCCGAAACCAGTTCTGGCAATATCCTCTGTTCACCATTTCTTATCTTAGGCTGCCTGATGAATTGTATCTGCTGATCCTGAGTTCGGTTAGGGAATTATTGCTCTGGGTGCTCAAATACCTGAAAGCTAGAAATGTGAATGATCAATTTGGCAATTGATACATTGGTACCACAATATGCAGGCCTCCAGGGCTTTTCTAAATCATTTGATTCATTGAAAAGTGATACCTGGCAGGGAAAAGAGATCTGGGGCATGATTAGAACACTGGCACCGAATTGTGCTCCACTTCATGTCTGCTCAGTTGATGACAAGAAAGGTACGGCACACACTGGCTCAGATGAAATTGTAATCGGAGCAGTAAGGGCAGTATGTGACTTCCCAGAACTTGTTAGGAAACATCATCACTCTGATCTGTCCATCCAAGCATGAGATGATGTACTCATGCATTCTTAACAGAGCAAGGGTGCAGTTTGAGACCAGAAAATGTCAAAGTCTGCAAAGGGCAAAGTGGATAATCTGTTGACAAAGGAATCCCATCACTTAAAGAAACAAAAGATTAACAAATTCATGCTGCAATGGAGGCACTTGTGTATGGGGCTAGAATGTTTAGTTCAACAAAATGAAGGCAATTTCAGGTGCACCTGAATAGAGCCCTACAAGCAGTGACCAAATGGCCAGATGCTGATTGACAAGATGCACAACAGCGATCTGAGCGTGAAACATATAATGTGACACTGGTTCAATGTGAGCTTTTTGATAAATTATTCCAACATCATGGTTGACAAGTGTTGAATGAAGTCAGAACTCAGGCAACTGGTGCTGGAAGCATGTTTGCCAAACAAGTTGCAAAAATGTGAACTGCTTCAGATAAAGAGTATCACAGGGCGGCAACTATGACCCCAGATGACAGTGAGGCATCTCAGGTCCATCTATACAATGCGGAGACCAAAGCCACAATCTGGAGTATTGCTGATACTGACTACACAGGGAATCAGCTGGAGAGAGAGATTTATGGTATCACTTTGAATGATCAGAAGCAGTTAATGCAGGAATTCTCCATCTGCATAATTGAGTATGAAGATTGGTGCGATGTAATCAGCATTCAAATGTGTCACAAAACAATTCAGCAGTACGTCATAAATTTCGGAATATGACATGTGTATCATTTGTGCCATATATCCGAGTCAATATGGTGAAGGGGTTCTGGTGACAACTCCACCACTGGGATCCCTGAATGGCTACATATCTGAAATGTATTCAAGTCATATTGATCTTCAAACAAAGTCAATCACGTTCAACAAATAGTCAAGCATAATGACCAGTGTACTGGTCTTGACAATATGGACAAGACACTGTAATACCCTGCCCTTCCAGGATGGTAAGATACTAACTGCGGAAAAGTTTTTAACCTGCTGTCTGCTACCGCTAAATGGCAAAATACATGCAGAGCCAATCTGTTATGCCTCCAACAATGTGAGGATGACCCATGTTTCTCCCCTGTATAATAACAGGTACATCATTTGAAAGATAGCTATGGCCACAGTGTGTGCAGAAGTATTAAATTAATCTCAATCAGAGATGTATCAGTAGGTTGTGGAATTCCACACTGTGGACAGCTATTCTGTACACAAATTAAACAGGACTGGAGAGAAGAAGTTAGTGGACTGGTACTTGAATATGATTAGAATGTACTCATAGAAAGTAAATTTATTTAACTTCGGAATGTGCTGTTGTGCTACTACTATGAACAATTTCACTGAACTGCATCCATTGTACTTCTGCAACTAGATTGCAAGGCAGAACATACTCATCCTAACCAATGGATCATGCCTCAACCTCATAAGATCTTGGTCCACTATACAGAAAGTGAAGGGAATGACCTCAATAACACCTCTGAAGGCTGAGTGTCTTCTATTCCAGTAGTTTACTTTCGCTGGACTTCATGGAATCAGATCCACCAGTGTCAGAAGCCTCTGCCACCTGGAAAAATGATATTGTCCTTTCTGAAAAGGTGGAAGAAGACTCAACCATGGGTATTATGTCCTCAAGCTCATGAGTATGCAGTGGTGATTCCAACACAGTACAAGATCTGCATGGTTGGGCTGATTGTGTTGATGGGTTCATCCAGGTTGTCAAATTTGAGTATCATGATGCATATTGTACGCATCGGAGCAATTGTTGGACCCATACATCTGGTGTAAGAGAATGCTGCATCAGAGAGAAGGGATAGTATATGGCTTGAAAATGATCATGTGGATATAGATACCAACTGGACAGTGTATAAATTAGAATGCCTCAATGATAGTGTGTAAGAGTATGTAAGTATTTCAAATTGTACTATCCGCTATAGACATTACAATAATCACTCCCACACAGTATTGCTCCAGGTTGGAGGTACACTGGAATAGTGTCAGGGATGTGGTCAATAGTCCCAATATCTCCAAAATCTGGACATCCTAATAGTTTGATTTCGTAGCATTTTGAAGACAACCATAAATTCATCAGAACATTCCTGTATGCTGATCCTCAACTTCTGCAGCATTGAGGAATACCGAAGAGCACATCGCATTGCATCCATCAGATCAGGAAGTATCTGGAAACCCCTGTAAGGCTTGGTGTGGCTGTTCAGAGTTGCTGAGTTGTTCAGTTATGGCTTCCAACCCTTTTTACATTATGCTGATGTATATACTATCTATTAGAGCTGGCTAGAGGTGAGACTCAGGAGCACCAAGAGGCTGGCTGTAGACAGTGTTCAGAGTGGTACAATTGGGACTGACAGGATGATCAATGGAGGATAGCTGGAAACTGTATAAAGAGTTAACTGGTGATGCTACAATTAGTGGATTGAGGACATACTTTGCACTTTGAGTTCTGTAGTGCTGGTGGAGTAGTAGAATCTATATCCAGAGATTATTGATGGTGATGTCATGATGTGGGAGTGTAAGGGAAAGAAATGGTAGAACGTTCCTGATTGAGTTTAGAAAGGTAACTCATATATACCAAAATCTTGATATTTAACTTTCTGTCAGTGACTTCCCCTAATACATTCCACATTCTTCCATTAGCATCTCCAAACTTTACCGATCATGGGCACTACTCATTGGATCAGAAAGTAATTCGTTGGATGTTAATCCCTAACCGTAACGGAGCTTATACTTAGTGCAGTAGCGGCTGGTGTGACAATGTCCAAAGGCGCTGTATCTACTTTAATTCAATTCATAACAAGACAAGCATACAGCGAAATGAAAGAAGAAGAGCCAGAGATTAACACAGTGAGAGATAGGGCAACCAATGGGCACTGAAACTGCATGAAATCTAAGAGTCCATTATGGCATAGGGTTAAACACGTGACCGATTACTTTCTGATCTGATGACTATGGGAGCAGCACATGAAATCTTGAAGTTGAGTCATTCTTTCTATCTGTGAATAGTAGCAAAACATAACAACAACCAAATATTGTCTTGAGCCAAGCTCAGATTGACTATTTGCTACCAGCCATTAAGTGCCATTGGCAGCTACCCAGCTCTATCAGCAGAAAAGGGAATGGTTCATTTGCAGCCAGCATTTGGAGACCATGATGCTGTGTAATTGTGAGACTGAATGACAGTGATTTGACAATCAAGATTGTGCTCTAACTTTTGTGGTATCCCAAGGAATTGCATTAGACAATAATGTGCAGGCTCAAGTAATATAGGAAAGGAGCAAGTGAATTTGATGGTACAACTGGCAATAAGGAGTTACACAAATTGCCTGAATCTACAACAATTCAATTGAGTGCAAGAGACCAAGAGTGGGAAAAGTGAAAGTATATTTTGTTATATATTGAAATACTAGTTATCTACCCAAGGGTTTCCCAAACCTACATACTCCCTGGTACTCAGTCTACCACCACTATCTCTCAACCATCCGAAACTCCCATACTATCAAATTCCCTCCAGTCATTACTAGTTGTGGGGAGAAATAGATTTTCCTACTTGAACAAGTTGAGTTCTATTTACATTGGGGCAATCTTGAGCTAACTGCTAAATGCAGCCTTAACTCCTAGTAAACTCAGTTCAACCAACAATTGTCTGCATTCATCCAAAATAGACTGTTACTAACTAGCCTCCAAGTACTACCTTCAGCTTCATTGGCAAAAGTTCAAGTTGACTATAGGCTGTGCCATATATGCACACATATATGTCCAGCCTGAAGCAAGCTTCCCATAAACACCTGCACAATACACAGTTAATAGTTATCCAGATTCTGTCCATAGATAGCTGTGAGTGGGACTATGGGATTCAATACAGCTGGCAGGCAATAACCTACAGCCAGTCTTGACTGGCAACTGGCTTTGCTGGTACAAATACTTTCATTGTTTGCATTCATCAGGGGCCATTCAAGTGCCCATGTAAGAGCCTGATGCCTGATTGAGAGCCTGATTATGACCCTAATTGAGATCCTAATGAGAGTTTAATTTCAGTACGATGTTTGAGAGAGAACCCCTTTGGAGGGAGTAGCATTTCCACCACCATCTTGGGGCTGATTTACACTCTTAGCTGCTGGAAGCTGTTACAAAAAGAAGGCTTTAAGTCGGTGGAAGTTTTGACATTGATGTTGATGTAGCCAATCTACCTAACTTAACGCTTTCTGTACCATCACCATCACCATCACCATCACCATCACCATCACCATCACCATCACCATTACCATTATCTACACCACCATCACTATTATCATCATCAGCCCCAGGGTGAATACAGACCAATACACGCAGTATCTGCAACATGCTGGCTGCAGATTCACCTTAGACATCTTAATTAGAGATCTACTCTTCTCAAGATGGAAGTATCTATCTCGCTGAGATTATGTAATGCTGGAATTGTAAACATGATCGTGGTGAGGCATCATGAAATCATGTCATAGTGGCCATGCTCAATATTGGATTCTGACTGTATATCACCCGATGTCATCATTCTGGCTACTATATGCCGCCTGCCACCTGCCCCCTGCCACATGCTGCACACCACACTCTGCATGCCACCTGCCAAATACTGCCCACCATCTGCCACCTGCTCCACACCTCCCTGTGCCTTGCACCTCTGACTCAGCAAAACTTAGTCTCAAGCATGCAGGACCAATCATGCAAGCAGATAGTTAAGTGAGCTAGGAGGTGTGGTGCCTCTTGAAAGTGTATTTTGGAGTGTAGAGCTTAGTAGGCTCCAAGTATACCATCCAGTGAAATTGGGAACATGTATGAGAGCCAGCTTAGAAGTGTATGTGCCAGTGTACGCACAGGTGTATTTGGAAGCATACTCAGCAGTACACTTTAGGACATTCTTGATGGTGTACTTGGGAGTGCATTGAGAACTTACTAGGGAGAGTACAGTCAAGTAAGCTGGGAGTGCACAGTCAAGTGCATTTAGAAGTGTACTTCAGAGCATACCTGGAAGAATCTTGCGAGCTTAGTAGGGAGCATACAGTCATGTTGGCTGGAAGTATGTGATCAAGTATGATTGGAAGCACACTGGAGACAATGCTAAGGAGTGTACTGGAGCATGTACTTGGTGGTGCCTGTGGGAGCATATTGGAGGTGAAGTAGGAAGCTTGTTGAGAGATTAAGTGGGAGCATACAGTCCAGCAGGCTGGGACTGTCTGATTGAGTGCAATTAGAAGCACACTTCAGAGTATACTTGGAAGCATATAGTACAGTGCATTTGGCAGCTTTGTTTCATCTTTGTTCTATGTTGCATAATGTATAGTATTAAGTGCAAATAATCACATGCATATCAACATGATCTAGCCATTGCACAGAGTCATATGGCTTTGTACTGTGACTTATCAAATATATGATTGGTACAGTATATGAACCACGTTGGCTATAAGTTCTGTTTCATGCATGGGCATTTGTCCCTGTGCTGCCTTAATCCACTATCTTCACGCACCATTGGCAGGTAGCTGAGCTCAACTGTCACCAGTCAGCTTGTAAGGGAAGCTGGCAGGAAACTCTGATTGAATGACTCTGAGTACCATCTGCAGTCAGCTGAGATATACTATCATCAGCCAGCATTATAGTACAGTCAGTATGCAAAAGTCTTGGTGATTCGGTCCCTGCACCCCCTTGCGAACACACTCTCCAGCAACAAAAGTCAATATTACACCATAACCAAAGATGATACAGTCTTCAAACCAAAAATACAATGTGTCTAGATACTTATAATGATGTCTGTGTAAGGAGAAAAAAATCGAATAGAATTACATGCCCAGTACCTTGTATACCATCCCTTAGCATCAATTACAGCAGCCACCCTGTTGGGCACACTGTTCTGCAGTTTCTCAAAGTATGCCTCTGGTATCCCCTCCCAGATCTCGGGCAGGACTTCAGCTAACCTTGCTTTCACCTTATCTAGGTCTCCTTTGGTGTTCGTAATGTCTGGGTATTTCCTATGACGCCTGTGCTTGAGCTCTACCCTGACATGCTTGATGGGGTTGGGGTCTGGGGAATAGGGTGGCCAGTCCTCCACCTGGATGTTGAATTTCTCAAAAAAATCCATAACCACAGCTGCATTGTGTACTGGAGCATTGACCTGCTGGAAAATGGGATCCCCTAGGGTGTCATGGACACATTTAAGGACTGGAAGAAGAAGGTACTCAAGAAGCTTGATATAGACACCCTTGTTGACCGATTTGACAATAACAGGGCAGAAGGTTCCACAGTTCCTCCCCCAAAAACAACCCCAAACCATTATGGAAACCCCTTTACCCTATCATTTTGGTGCAATGCAGTCTTTGAACAACGTTTCAGGAGGTTGTCGAAATACCCACATTTGCCATCCTAAATCACTCTTCTCCACTGAGCATTCATCACTCCAAATAACTCCTTCCCACTCTTTATGAGTCCAATCCTTGAGTTCAAGTGCCCATTGTAGCCTTTGGAATATGTGTTTGTCCTCAAGTTTTGGACTTTACTTTGTTAGCCTCATCCTATAGTTGTTTGGGCATAAGAACTGGTCAATAGTTGACAGTGATTCATGTAGTGCATACATATCACACAATTCGGCTCATCTAATTTGTCTGTCATTCTTGACTGTTCGCATAATAGATTGTGATTGTCGGTAAGTCACAATACATCATCCGCCTCTGCATGCGTTGTTTTCTAAAAATTGATGGCCAGTAGCACCAGCAACAAAATTGGGGACTGTTGATCGAGGTCGCCCTGTAATCGGGCTAATTGCCTCATAACAGTATCTCAAGTAAACGAGAATGATGATTGCCTCCTTCAATACCAGAGACATCTCTCACTGGGCTGTTAGAGGCCTCGTGGGAGTTATAGGAAGCTTGCAAAGTCACAACCCCATATTTTGAATAGGGTGCAGACCGACCGAATCACCAAGACATTTGTGTTGTGACTGTACTTTCCATTGTAATGGCAGCACATGACCTTGGGCTAGGTAATGGCCATTTCATATTGTTTGCTCACTAGCAAGCTTAGATTTCAAATGCTAATTCTATCTATAAATCTACATCTACTAGTACACACATCCACATTTGCAGCCATATCTCTATAATTACACTCTGTAATGTTAGTAAACCAAAGGCAGGTGTATGGGCCCTTCCACTATTATTGTTTTTCACAAAATTGATACCTGGTGCTGAAGGAATTCCATGAGTTAATGCCTGATTTGACATGCAACTTCATGGAACAATCCAAACATGACCCCTCCTAATCAGAAATTGAAGCATAATTACTCCACTGCATGGAGTTTCAATGATTTCAGTCTCCAACAGAGTCCTGATGGCAGTGAAGTGGAATTCAGCAATCAATTGAGACATGAGGTATATCATTAGTATTTATGACCATGCTCACAATTACAGGATGCAAGTGCTTCCCCCTACTCATTAGAGTACTTACACATGGTCAACCTAATCAAGTTCAAATACTATTACTATAAGTCAATTGGGTTTGATCAGCAGCCTGAGAACTTACAATGGATGCTATAATCATATCTCTGAATAAGGCCATTTGGAGAAGTAAAGGTAAAGTTGTGAGATGATTTTCAATTCAGCACAGTTATGACTAGATTCCTTTGATTTGAGCAAAGTGCACCCATCTCAGTTTGCATGTTAACCTACAGCTCTCACAACCTGGAAGCAGCCAATTTGAGGAAGTTTTCTACTGTCAGTTATACAAATGGATTGGCTACAAGTGCAATGTATACCTATGGAGATAGACAGTACTATATATAAAATCTATCTACAACGTAACATTAGATTATGAAAGATGCACTAGTAGTAGGAATATGTAAAACGGTTTGGAAGTCATAACTGATCAACTCTACAACTCTAAACAGCCACACCGATCACTTCAAGTGCTTCCAGATGCTCCCAGACAGGCTGAATGCAATGCCAAGTCCATTCAGATGATACCAGACTACTTTCTGGTGCTCCTCAATGGTTTAAACGTTATGAAACAGAATACAACTATATCCTGAAGAGTTTATAACCGTGTTTAGAATGCATCAAATTTATACTGTCAGGTGATTCAAATTTCAGAGATATTGGGAGTATTGGCTGCATCCCCAAGACTATTCTGGTGCACCTCAAACCTGGAGCCATACTCTCTGGGAGTGATTTTCATAATGTCTATACCAAATAGTACAATTTGATAAACTATTTTACCCCTACTTCTGCATACCATGATTCAGCCATTCTAATTAACATATAGTCCAGCAGATATCTGAATCCAGATGATTATTTACAAGCAATACGCTATAATTCTACCTAACATAGAATTCTCTTGCCCCAAAGGTGGCAGTCCAACTATTCCTCCACTGCATACAAGTTGAATCTTAGTTGTCTGTTTGACAACACAGATGAAAGTGTCAATACAATTAGCCCAACTCAGCAGATCTTTGTACTTTATTGGAATCACCACTGCACATTCATGAGCTTTAGAAGGCAATATCCATCAATGGGCAACCTTGCACCTCATTGAAAGGGTTGATATTCTGTCTCTGGGAAGCGGGTGCTACTGAAATTGGACGAGCTGATTATCTGGAGTCCAGCAGAACAGGGTACCTGAAAACAGGAACTTGGCCTTGCAAGGGGTTATCGAGGTCATTCTCTTCACTTTCCGCATATTTGACCCAGTTATGCAATTCAGGAATGATCCCTTGGTTGGCATTGGCATATTCTACCTTCCAATGGAGTTTCATATGGTGAACAGAAGTAGAGATGTGAAATGGTTAATGGTAGTACCACAGCACATTCTGAAATTTGATAAATACACCATCCAGGAGTACATTCTGATCATATCAAAGCATCCATCCACTGACTTTGTGTCCGCAGTTGGATTCAGTGTGTGCACAGAATCGCTGTCCAAATGGAGAAATTCCAAAATCTACTGATGCATCTCTGAGTGATAGTAATTTGATTCTTCTGCGGACTGAGCCAAAAGGCATTTCTCTGAAATGTTGTACCCATTCTGATGGGTAGTGGAACGAAGGCTTTTTGGGACCTTGTTGGAGACATAAACCCTGCGCACAGCGTGCATTTTGCTGCTTATTGGTAACTAACAGTTGGTTGAAAGCTGTTGCAGAGTGAATATTGTACCTGCCTTGAAGGGCAAGGTAGAACAACATCTCTTTCATTTAGTCAAGACTGGTACACAGGTCATTATACGTAAGCATCTGTTGAAATTAATTGACTTTATTGGTAGTCTGATATATCTCTTACACAGTGCTTATATGTACCAGTTCAGAAATCACAGCTGCACAAATCTCCCCAGAACCCATTCGCCAAATCGACACTGATTTACCGCTATCATGCTGTATATTTGAATATCTTGAATGGATTACATGCAGTGCGATAGGTTTCCTGAGCTCCTGGATGCCGATTGCCTCTAACTAAGATTCAAATTGAAATATGCAGATGATCAAGCCATCTTAAACTACTCCTGCTCATTTGACATGTCTCCATAAATCTTGCTCTCCAGCCAGTCCATGACAAGGTGCATGTAGGCGATACTCCAGGTGGTGGCTTCTGATAGGTCATCAGACAGGCAGAGCAGATATCCTACACACTTGTCAGTGGTCATGTTTGCCATGCCCTAATCATCTTCCTCTTCCAGAATAATCATTTTTGCAAGGTATATGGTAAATATGCTTCTGTAACTGGTAGCCTTACTCCCCACTGCCTGCAGTAGACATTGCTCATGACGTTGGAATGATTCCTGATACAGCTTCCATTTAACTGGTGTCATGTTATGGATTTCAGGCACCTATCCCTCATCTGCATTCTGTTGATCAATAACTAAGCATTTGGTTGCCGTTTGTTGGAGTGTATTCAGTTACACACAAAATTTCCTCTCATTTCGGGTAGTAAGCTGTCAGGCTGCATATCCATTGGTCTGTATCACAATCCAAGTATTATGAATTGTTTGGTCTCACACATCAGCAAAAAAATATTCTGTTCGGGTGGAATGGCTCCGTCAGAGTGGACGCGCTCCGTCAGAGCCGTCAGAGACACCCCGGTGGCGGATTACTCCGCGCCCGGCGTCAATACAACGCGTCGCGTTGTATATCGCCCTCCGATCGCTGTTTCACAGTCTCTTCGCGTCCTGTCGGTCTCCTATTTTAAACGATCACTCTGGCGTTGTGGCCAACTGTGACAATACGTCGGAATGGGTTCATTGGGTATGCGCTTGCATCGGGATTGCAATGCAATGGGTGACGCTGCGAATATCTCTCCTCGCGTTCCTTCTACGTGCGCGCAAAATGCAATTCTCTTTACTAATTATACACATCATTCCAAGTCGCCAGATCTATGTAGCTATTGACAATCCATCGCTCGTTCCGTCCGTCTCCTGTCATACTAGTAGTAGCTTACTCTGGAATTACGTGCGTGCAGCCGACAATATTTCCCACGCTGAAAACTTGCAAAGCAACGGCTGCCGGTGCTTTTCTCACATGTACAAATTTCGAGACCGGATCCAAGTTACCCGAGTTTTCAGGTATTGTGGTGAGCGCCAGGGCTAACCAGTACTCAACGAAAGCTCCATCCTCGTTTTGGAGTTTGATTTTGAATTGTCGTTGCAGTTGCCACGGGAGACGCCCATTCAGCGCGCCACAACACCTCCTCGGGTGTTGCTTTACCCACACTCAGTCGTTCCGTCGATCCCCTCCGCGCCAGCTCTGGCTTCCTGTGCATCGACACATCTGAGATATGCGTTCACCATCTAAACCCTCGACTTGAACCTTAATACCATGGTAAATACAGAGCTCCATTGCGTGCAGTTGTTCATCCGATATATACGTCTTGTTACGACTCTTATGCTTGATAAACTCCCGTGTGCCGCTGTATATTGCCACGCGGTGCGTTGCGTCTTGCGTGTTGTCGAGTAATGCTCTGAAGTCTTTGATCATAGCGTCAGGATGCTTTCCATCATGGCGGTTTTGGGGTCCCCTGAATTCGGGCTTCGCATATGACTGGGGGCTCAGGGGGGCAGCCACATCAGCACCGGAAGGGAGGACTTTGCATGCGGCAGTGCTGTTCTCCCGACGCTGAGCGAGGGCTT
>Ga0307512_10005475_pt1 | contig 13249 bp, 16 predicted proteins | sample 14_EM_MG_FD_200267 | JGI IMG/M metagenome (GOLD analysis project Ga0307512, IMG submission 200267) | Populus trichocarpa ectomycorrhiza microbial communities from riparian zone in the Pacific Northwest, United States - 14_EM | ecosystem: Host-associated > Plants > Roots > Unclassified | place... | reverse complement strand
TCCCCTCCCCCTCCCCCTCCCCCTCTTCCTCTTTTCTTTCTTCTCGACGCGGGGACGACAATCGACCAAAAAAACACCACTCTATTTTTCTCTTTCAACACGACCGTTGCGTTTCTTGATACCACCACCGCCCTCTCCCCCGACAACACCGAGAACCCTCTCTCTCGCTTCCCATCCATCCATCCATCCATCTTCCCCAACTCATCCCGGAACAAAACCCACGTAAACGCTATCCGCTCGCTCTCTACTTGTCCTCATCTGTTCGTCCGACGTGCCCGAGCACTATCCTATGATGCGAGTTCGAGCCCACCGCCGCGAACCATAGATTCGCCAGAATGATCGGATGGTGGAAAGCTACGTCAACGGTTTTTTATGCGCCTAGATAAGTCCACGGGAGGGGAACACCATCTTGCGGTGCTTGCTGTACAGCGTACGTGGGGGTGTCGGTCAAGTCGGGCTGATAAGAAGCAAAAAAAAAAAAGGCGCGCGCGCCTCATCGGAAGCCTGGACATGGGCCTTAGGCCCTTGGGCCAGTCCAAGGATGTCCTTGATTTTCGCACTTTTCTTTTTTTTTTTTTCTCATCCTCACAACCACGACCACAAAAAAAAGCGCCGAAGGAGGCATGCAGGCATTCAAGCGCGAAGGGGGAGAGAAGAAGCGGATTTGATTGGCCCTGGTTAATCGGAAACGAACATTTTAATTTGGACGCAAAAGGAATTAAAAGAGCCAAAGCCAAAACGCTGACACAAAGCTCGCCGAATCGTCGTCTCATCTCCTCTCGCTTCATCATTCATTCACACATTTTTCCCCTTCATGTTTCTTCTTTCCACTTGGGGGCATCTTGCACGGGATAGCATTGCGGTGATCACAAACTGTATAGTTACAATCTATCTATCTTCTGGCATCCTCAATCGAGAACAAAACAGAACAATGAACCACCACGAAATGTGATCGCGATGTGATGATGGTGGAGTTCCCACTGATTCAAGGTGAGAAAGAGACTCCTGGATGTGCTCCGTCGTCCCGTGGTTACGGCAATTATGGCTTTTGCTGGTTAGTTGCTGTAGGTCTTGACCATGTGCGGTGCAGGAAGCGACTGATGTGACTTTTTTGATGTAACACCCAGCTGCGCCTGATCGGGGAGGGAATTTTGGTGCACGGGGCCGTAGAGATATAAAAAGGCGTGATTCTTCAAAGAGGCGGCAGTGCAATAGCGGTGCAACGAGGTCAGGGGTGAAAGGGGCAGATGGGGGCAGGGCGTACACAAGGCATCGGATTTCGTCAAGACGCGAGTGTCCATAAATGGACAGCTGGCGTATACGTAACATCCACGCATCACTGTATCTATCACAGCCCTCGAGGTCTCGAGGCGTACAATGACTCCCATAGGAGTATACATGCGCGAAAAGTAGTAAAAGGCCTTCCCCCAAGTAGGGAAGATGATGATCATCCAGATGCGAAGGAGAAACAAAAAACGGAAGGCTGTCCCTGCAGGGGATGCGTCCCAGTACGCTCTCTACTGTACTTACTCTACTGTACTCGAAACGCGAATGACTCGTGACTCGTTGAAATGGAGCAGCGCCTCGGGAGGAGGGAGGGGTATTACGTCGGTGGAGCGGAGACTCCGGACTTGGTAGCTAGGAGTGATGTTCAGATGGAGAGGGATGCAACGGAATTTGATGGGGCATTGTGGGCGGGGCTGAGACAAATGATGAATCACCGGAGAGAAGGTCGGTGGTGTGGCGGAGAGGAAGAGGAAGAAGGGAGGTAGTGGGAAAGGGATAGAGCACCGAGTCAGAAAAAGAGGTAAAAAGGTAAAGTAAAAGGGCGTCGGACTTTCCGCAGTTACCAACACCAACGGAGGGAAAAGATGGTGGGGTGGAGGGAGGGAATGACAGTAGAGTAAGTACAGTCAGAACCGAGCGAGCGGAAGTAATAATCGTTGATCGGAGAGGAGAGTCAAGGACGACGGAGATGGGGGGAAATAATCGGCCGCATTGAATGCGAGATAGATTGGCTCACCGAATCTTGACATCAAAGCCGGAGTCACCAAAACCAAAACCGAATACGAAAAAAATAAAAATAAAAAAAGGTTGCGTTGAACGAACCGGGGTGCGGTTGGTCCCGAGCGAACCAGTCCGTAGACTAGACCGGAGGAAATCCATGGGCTCACACCGGCTTACCAAATAAGGAGGAAGCAAGATTCCTTGCAGTTCCGCGTCGACTGTTTATTTCACCAGCTGGCCCTGTCCAAAGATCGTAAAAGAGATCAAAGTTGCATGTCTCCCTCATAATCTTTCCCCCAAGTCCTTTTTACTCACTTTACCATCTTTTTTTCTCCGCCCTCTTTCCTCTTTCTTTCCGCCTTCCCCCCTCACCACCGCTTCTTCTCACCTTTCCCACATCATGGCTCAGTCTCCTATACCAGACGATCACAACAATACCGAAAATTCCTCCCCGTCCGACTTCCACTCCTCTGTCGAGACGTCCCCCGCAATCGTCCCTCTCTCAGAACCTACCACTTCCGATGGTGGCCATTCCCCCTCGTCAAAATCATCTCGTCCCTCGTTCCAACACCGGAACTCGCTCGACATCCAAAGGTCCGTCTCCACCGCTGGGAGGGGTGGCTGCTGGTGCGTACACGTTCTTCAAACTTGCTATCTCTGGTGGCGCGTCCGTAACCACGTCTCATCATGCTCTTCCCTTCTCTCCATTCAGGACATGTCGTCTTCGACGAAAAGTACGTTCCTCCGTTAGCGCGTCGCTGCGCCCCCACATGGTCGATGGCTAACTCACCGGCCCGTTTTTCCCGCTCCCCCCTTGGCGTGCCTTATTTCACCCAGAAATGCGACGAACAGCGTGAAGAAGGCGACTCTTGTCGTACTTGCCGCCGTCTGCAACTCGATTGCCTCGGATGGGGTCCTCGCAGGCCTGACTGGATGCGGGTGCGTCATCGTCCTTCATCCCCTTTCGCGCTTCCGCCCCTCGGCATGCTGACTCACCCCGGCGCTAATGCGACAGGACAAGGAGGCTGTTCAAGCATACAAGATGAACATCAAGTCTCACCTGCTGAGGCTGGGGCTCATTCGAGGCCAGCCTCGAACGTCCCTTACCACAGGCACGTCTGCCCAGGCAAGCAGCCTCGTGGGCACACCAAGTACGGGCCCGAATAGTAGCCGCGCTGGCAGCGAACGCCGGTCGTTCCAGTTACCGTTCGACGATCCCCAACAACAGCTCGCCGAATTTTCCTTCGCGTCAGGCATGGCATCATCGATGTCAGGTAAGAAAATGATTCACTTATCTGTATTGCACCTAGAACATCGTATTCACATCACAACCCCAGGCAATGCTCCCTTCCCATCGCCTTCAACTGCATCCCCGTCTTTCTCAGATACGTGGGTACCGAGCGATTTATACGGCTTGTCCCACATTCTGCGCCCATCGGCCTCCCCAGGCCTCTCGGGGACGGTGGAGCCAGCGTCGTTATCCCCAGATAGTTTCAGTAACGTTCCGGGAGCGGGTGCACATCTCCATTGGGGTGCAATGCACCCGACGGGACTTACAGACCAAGACGCGGCTGTAAAACGTGATCATCTCGCGTATTACTTCAACAACGTGCGCGGATTGCAGTATTTATTTACATGCAAGGTCGCGCTGGATGCTATACAGGCTGTGAGTGGCTGCACTGACTTCAACCTTTATGTGTCAAGATCCCTGACGCCGAAACCTAGGTTGTTTTGCGAGAGGCAATTGGAGCGGGTGCACTGACAGACGCTTTGTGTGCGATTGCGAGTAGGCAATACGCAAAGGCCCAGCGCAGAGCATCATTGCCAAATGGAACGTCATTGCCGACAGATACGAGTCCTATCGAAGAGACGCAGTCACAGCTCTTCTTCAATCAAGGTGCATACCAGCTCGATTCGGCCCGCAGGCAAGGGCGATGTTCCCAGGCCGAAGCGATGGCAGCGATACACCTGATTAGCTACTCGCTCACGGTACGCGGAGGCGTGATCGCTGGGGTGAATGCCAGCATGGGAGGCACTGAGTGGACTCCAATGCTCGAACTGGCATGTGATTGGCTCGCCCAAACGGGCATGCATGTCGACGAAAATCCTCGGTTATTCATCATGAATATGCCATTGCCAGCAGCGTACGCTGCCAAAGTCATTATGGTTCGTGTTGCGCCTGTGTTCCTTGGGGCCGTCCCGAGATAGTAAACTGACTGTCTGGTTCGCAAACAGTGCATGGATATCTTCATGGGTGTGACGCTGCAGCAACCCCCACGACTTCTCGCGCTGTATCGTCGGCTGCTGACAGCCACCGGTACGTCACCTCAAATTTGGGGCGGAGCTTCGTTAGGCGGACCAGCACCCGAATGGGAGCTGTACATTCCCCTATTAGTGGGTTGCACAGAGCAAGTCCTCCTCGGGTTTGCGGAGATTGCCGCGCTAGCGCACTGGAAAAATCATGAGGCGCGCGATGGCAAGCTGTCCACGCGCGAGCTCATCATGCGAGGCAACGTCATCGAGCGAGCCATCAGGCAAACAGTTCTTGACCCGATGGCTTTCGAGGGAAGCCGCGGAGTCCAGCCGAACGAGGACACGTGCCGCCGAATCCTGGCCACGATTCTCCAAGAGTGTACACTCCTATACCTAAACATGGTCCTCAGTGGGAACAGTCCGGGTGAGTACGGGCGCGCTGCGCTGGTGTCTCTGTTAACAACCATATTGATGGGCGCTCACACAGGTGTGCCTGAAATCCAAACTTCGGTGAACAACATCTTGAACCTGGTCAAGCATATGCCTCTAGGGAGGCTTGATCTTGGGCTGGTGCTCCCTCTTGCCTTTGCGGGGTTCATGACGGACGCGCCTGCGGCAAGGGATATGGTGCATAAGCGCCTGCGACAAGTGGGTTCTGTCTGCGCGAGCGCGAACATCCGCCAGATCGAGGGCGTTATGTTGGAGGTGTGGGCGCGGAGAGACGCAGGGCAGAGGGAGGTTGAGTGGCGCGAAGTTATGCAAGAACGAGGACTCACGCTTCTCATGATATGATCTTCTTTTTATGTATCGAGGCAATGACTGACTACACATACTATGGACGGCGCAGAGTGCGACGACAATATGCGCGGGACCCCTACCTAATCCACCCTTTTATCAGTGATCATTTGTGTATTGCAAAGAACTACCCTTATGTCGCTCACCTACTCTTACTGTACGTTTTGTTCGACTTATGTACGCTGCTAGTCTAGATTCGCAATGCAGCGATTTATTCGGTTAATGCGTGCTGCCGTCGCCGGAAAAGAAAGGACGATGCTGAGAGGAGAGAAAGGGGGGGGGGAGGGAGGACATGAGGCGTGGAGAGGGAAGAGGGGAAGATTTTGGGGGGTACGTGAAGATGAGACGATGGATGTGGTTGCTATATACCGATTGACCGGGATATATGCTACTGCCTTCCCATTGGCTAGCACAGACCACGTGAGCACATCTGGGCGCTGTAACTGACTCAGATGTGGGATCGTCATAGCATATATGGCCTTGAAGAGGGCGCCCAATGCATCCACAACTAAGAGACCTAGCTTAAAAAAGTCATCTTCTGCCTCTCTACCGTTCAATGGGCATTTTATCGCGCAGAAATTGCTCAGCGGGCGCGGCATGGGCGCGAGCAAGTACAAGTACAGTACGGGCGCACTGATTGCGCACACACAATTTTCGTGCCGCGCCCGGCGAACTTTTCGTGAGTCGGCATTGGGCGCTCTCCCTCGGCCTTTTTTTTTGATATGTCGGGCCGGATGTTAACCGGACCGGAACGATCACGTGTGGGTCACATGATCAAACACGAACCGCGTCTCGTTCTTCTTTCGTCAATGTTGGTAATTGGCTGCAGCACTTTGCTTTTACCATGTTCAAGGGCATTCTACCCCCGCGACGTGCACCGTCCCCAGAGTTTACTATCGTGAGCCCTCTGGCAGAGAATGGGAAGGAGAACATGCCAAATCCTCCCGCTCGTCGTCCAGAGGCCCCCTCAACACCGAATGGCAACTTGAAGGTTGCTGCGGCCCCGAAATCGGCCAAGGCTACCACAACCCAGGACAAGTCAAAACGTAGGAAGGGAGATGTCCCTCCTCATACAGCGCCCGCCACGAACTCTACAGATCGTGAATTTGACCGTCTCTTGGTGCGTGCTTGCCATGGATTAATGTCACCCGACAACCCTGCGTTGAGCTCAATTTTAATTTCTTGTTGTTCACAGGACGATCTCCAAATCCCTTCCACGCTCCGTCCAAAGCTCGCGGGCATGGAGTCTTCCGTCAAAGCAGCCATGCTCAAGTCATCTCACGTCCTCGACACGCCACCAGCACCCGTACGTGGTCTGCGCCGCGTGCAGAGTGGCAGCTCCCTTGAGTCTTCACCCCACAAGGGCGCTGACCTGGTCCCTGACCCCCATCAACATCGTCATCACCGTCACCCTGCCACGCCGCCTGGCGCCCAAGTCGGCTCCTGCGACGCCACGACTACCGCCGCCCAACATTCTCGTGGCGTGTCGGTCGACGTGGTGTCTCCCCGGCGCCCAAAGTCCCGCACCGGCTTTTCGGGATCCGGCGCTCCTCCCGATTTAGGCGCCACCTCTGCGATTGCTCCTCGTGGGAAGGTGTTCTCGCCCGTGCAGTTTGTCAGTCTGCTGACGGGAAAGTCGAGCCTCGAACTCGAGGTGGACGTCGTGAAGAAGCTGGTATTACTTCTTCGGAACGAAGCGGCAAGGTGAGAAGTCGTGGTGCCGCTGCGGCATGTCTTCTGTATGTCCGTATGTATGGGCGCTGATGAGCGCTCGTGTTGGCGCACCTACAGCTGGACCCAGGAATTCCTTAAAGCGGGTGGCTACTCCGCATTACTTACTCGGCTTAACGAGCTACTTGAAGTTGAATGGCGGTAAGGCTTGTGTTATTATAATACTGCATTGTTGTGGTTTCCGAGCCTTTGTTTTCAGCGAGGAACAACACGATGACCAGCTCTTGCACGAGCTCCTTCGGAGTCTAAAGGCACTGTCTACCTCTGAGATTGGGTGCTTTGCGCTTCGCAGCTCTTGCCCCACTCCATTCGTGCAGCTCGTCACCCTCCTCTATTCGGACAAGAGGCCAGGCGATGTCGCGACGCGGCAACTCATCGTCGACCTGCTCATGGTCCTGTTCGACCTCTACCCGCCGTCGTCTCTTCCCTCCGTCGGGTCCGTCCCCCCGAGGCAGGAAATTTGGGAGACGTCGCCCCGCCACACCATCACACTTCCGCATCCGCACCAGACCACGTATTCTCTCCTCCGCTCCCTCCTGCTCACTCGCGCGCCACGAGCTGCAGAAGCGCCAGAGGTTCCCCTTTCGCCGCACGAGTTTATAGATGCCTTGCATCGCCCGCGCATCTTCAAGGCCTATCTACAGGAGCTGGCCGACGTCTGTCGTGACTATTTTTGGATTTTCTGCCATCCGAACAACACTATCTGGGTCCTCGCCGAAACCGACGAGGCGCGCGTCGAGAAACCACGCGCCCCCGGCGGCATGACCGGTGGTGTCGAATTCGAGGCCATGGGCTACATGGTACGGTCGTTTTATTACCTCCAATGGTCTTAGACTCTGATAGCCGACTGGGGTAATATGTCATAGACGGCGCACTTGCGCTTCCTGAACGCGTTCGCCAAGGCCGCACAGGAACTCAACTTGCCGAAGGAAAATGAACTATCGGCCTATCAACTCCATGCCGATCTCTTCCTCTCAGGCTTCGAGCGGATCCTCCTTGTAAGAACCCCCTTCCCCCCCACCTTTCGTAACCTCGACAGCAATGCTTACTATTTTTGTAGATCGCGCGCAAGGCGTCGACGACATATTACCCCACGCTACACCTCGAGATTTCCCGCTACATCAACCTCGCAGGTGTTGCACGATACGAGCTGCCATGGACGCTCTCGCGCCTCATCGGTTCACCACCCCCCGCAGTGTCTCGCACACCGGCCAAGTCGACGACGGCACACGCAAAAGCCCCACAAGCACCCAGGCCGGCTCCTGCTCTCCCGTCCCCTCGGCGCGCGGACCCACTCAAAATCGACTAAGACAAAAAGAAACAAAAATGGCCTTGCGAAGCGAGAAATTCATAAATAGTGGGACAAATGAGGTGTGACCCGAGTTGCAAACCGAGCTGTGCTTGGTTGGTGGGCCCTGAGAAGAACGAATTGCTTGCACAGGTTTTTTTCTGCCATTGCGATGCACGCGAGCTTGGACGGGTGGAGGAGTCACATCACGCGACGTGGAATGATGGTGATGATGGATGGTCTTGTGGTCTGGCCAGGTGTTCGACTATGGTCATATTCGTTTGTCGCCAAAACCGGAGGTTGTTGTTTTCGTTGCTTTTTTGCTACTCTTTTTGCTCTTTTCACATTCCTTGATGCTGATCTGCGCTTGACACCCGAGAATTGTTGTTGTTCCTTTTCAAATCCGAACTGTCGTTGTAAAAACCGTGTACATATGTGGACACTGCCATACTATGCTGAATAGATGATGAACCGGAGTCGGTCGGTTTTGATGTATTGCGGCAACGGTCTACAGTATCCGTAAGGAAGCCTGGCCACCCGTAGCGTAAGAATTCTAGCCCCGCGAGAGGAGCATCAACGATTAGTACGGTCAATTTCGGATTGTTGCACAGGATTCGTCCCCCCCCACTCCAAACCCCTTGCCATATGTCTGAAGATAGGTAGGTTAGAATGTTCTGTTACCCCTGGAAGTCTCCGGGAGTTTGGGATCGTTTAAACTTGGCGCTTGTCTGTGAGAACCATCGAATTCGACGCTTTCGCTTTTCGCATCATAAGACAGCTTCGGCGGAGAACCCCTTGGGAGAGATCCGGCCGGGTGTCCGAGAAGAACCCACAAACGCGGACATCTACCCACACCCACCTCTCCCAAGGCCGGGTCCGGCCAAGACTAAGGGGGCACCCATCTCCAGCTTCCCGTGGGACAAAACCATAAAAAAAAGTGACGGGGTGACGTGAACGTTAGGTTTGTACACAGGTCGTCGCATGGGACCACTGATCAACTGGACATGCCAACAAGTACCAAACCAGTGCCTACCAGTACAGCACGTGTTGCAATTAATCCCTCAGCTCAGCTTCAAACCCCCCTCCCTTAATCCCCTGCCCCTGAAAGTTCCCATTTACGATATCGGCAAGCGATAGCCGTGACAGGAACGCAACTCTCGGAAGCTGGGAGGACTTTCGTTGTTGATGGGACGGCACCCTTTCGTTCCCCCTCCTAACCCTTGTCCTCCTTGTATGATACTTGACTTATAGGAGTTTGTGGTGAGCGACGGCTGTGATGGTGTGATGGAGGTGCCAGTTGTAACCGTGGCGAGGACAGACGAATAGACAGAAGGGGAAACTTGAAGGCGATGCAGCGTTGATATCATAATAAAAAAAAAGAATAAAAAGAAAAGTGAAGGAAGGACAAGACAGACAGTGCTGTACAGCCAAAGACCACAGTTCGATCGGCCGGGACCCGTGCACGTGTTCCCCGTTCGGCGTGGGATATGGCATGGGACGGGGGACAGCCTCTATCCCCTCCGAGGTTGGCGCGTTCGCGCTCGCGCACCGAGCCGGACCGCGATCAAGTTCTACAACTCTTTTACTTTACCCAATACAGCATTGTGGTGGCCAAAAAGGTGAATTCACAATCAGTGATTGGGGCAGAAGAGGGTGGTGAGCTTGGATTGGATGGCTCATGGGACGACTGATGGGATGTTGGATATAGGAATTGGATTGGTGGCCGAGGCTCTCTCATAGGCGAAGAAAGGTCCCGGCCCTGACCGAACGCAAACAAGGTTTTTTTTACGGCAAACTGCCGTTCAGCTTGTGTGCGGTCGCTAATTGGGTCGGGGGGTTTGTGGTTTTTGGTTTTGGTTGGTTTGCAGATCATAAGATCGGTCTTTTCCGATCGTTGTTCCATTCCCCCCTTCCCACCAGGAATCGATCTGATCCTTTCCAGTACGGTAGGTTTACCAAAGATCTACCACGGGTCCGTGAACATTGTGAAGAGCTCGGGAGCGAACGGAGGGGTCTCTCAGGGTAGGGATCTGCAATCACACACCCACATTTGTTCGCTCTATTGTAGCACAGCCCGACTCGATGGACATTGATCGTTTGAAAAACCGAGGGGGGATCCCTGGGCAATGGCTACTGTTCGGGAGGCAGCTTATGCCACTTGGGGGATAAACTGCCGTCAGTCGGTCTTGAAGCGCCGGGGTAAATGGGCCTTTTCAAAGGATTGACCAGTTACGCGCGCGTTTACGGTAGGACCGCGTGCACACGCACACACCCACGTACGTGCACGCATGCACCATAAAGTCACTAGGGGGGGTCGTAAATCGGCCAATGAGATGAGCGAACCGCGGGGACGATCCTCCGACCCTAGAACGGTTTGCCGAGATGGATGATCTCGCTTTCTTCAAACTGCTGTGCTTTTGACTTCCGTTCGTTCGTTTCGTTCATTCGTTCGTTTTTGTTCGTGAGTCATGGCAACCGGGCTTCATTCCCATCTCCCCCCTTATCGAGAACGCGTCCCGTTGCCTGAAATGTTTTTCTTGGCTAATTTGACGTCTTGAAAAATGAACTTGCTCGATAGCTCCTCCGTGGCATTCGGCTGATGATGATGATGATCAACTCAAGAAGAGTCATTTTTGTGCCTGGTCCACCGCGTGTTTTGTGATATGCTAGCTGGCCTTTGCACACGCTGTGAATTGCACGGTGCGATTGCTCCATACCTTTACTACTTCGCACGCACGAAAATCGGCGCGGTCCAAGTCGTATTCCTTCACACCGTGACATATGATGCACACGGTCTTTTGTACACGTTGTTCTATCGGCCCTTTTTGGGACGGCGACGGACAAATCCGATGGATACGTGACCCTTGAGAATTTTCGCGATGGCAGAGGCTATTGTTTTCACGAGAATGGTCGAAAGGCTGTAATCGCACAGTGCAAAACCTCGATGGATTGAATTACATGCAGAACCTGACTCTCGAATTCCCAAACGTGTGTAGTTCTGACCGCAGCACGTTGGTATAAGATCATATGTCGACAAAACAAAAATGCGCAGGCCACTGCGGAGCCGTCGCAGCTCCTTGAGCGTCCGTCTCGCAGTTCATTTGAGGACGCCAGAGCCGCAGCAACGAGGCGAGCACCTTTCATCACATGGCCTACTAGCGTCGTCGTCAATCGCCATGTTGTATCCGTTTGCTTTTCTCTACGCTCTGGCCGCTGCCGCTCGATTGTTGGACAACATTGTCTCTTTCCTCTGCGTGTTTCAGCTCTGCTTCGAATGAAGGCCAGCTCCGTATCTATGCGGCAGAGATATTGTTTCTTGTCTCGATGCTATTCCGAGTGAGGGTTTGGGTTAGGGACGCCTTCGACATTTGCGGATGGTCGTCTCGTCCATATATCCGGGTGCTAGATGTAGTTATAGTGAATACATTGACCAGGCTGCATGTATGAAAGTATGCCTCCAATCAGACACACACGGCCCAAGAAATGTACCGACGCGAACAATGAAACTGCCTCACTTGGACGGAAAGTCCCCCGTTCTATGGCGCATGTTCAGAGGTCGTGTGAATACACCAGAGAGTTTGAAAGGGGGGAGCGGTCAAGGAGATCCACTGCTTCCGGATGGATGAGAACTGAGCTACAGCCCGGATGCAACCCGATGTCGCTAGTTTGGACTGGGTGAGAGTCAAACAGTAGGCCCCTGCTTGAGGGGGGTGAGTCAATATGAGTAGGTCACTCCAAATCTCCGGGGCGTTCCTAGCCATGCGACTCAGCCAAGGTGTGTATGATAACAGGTGGATTGTTGTGGGTCTGGGCGGGAGTGGGAAGTGCCCAACCGTGCCCCTATCCTCATCCATCACAGCGGGTGTAGGGCCAATGGAAGGGGTAATTAAGTTAGGGCGCAAGACGTTTCGAGATCACGGTTGCTGGTGTGTCAGCGCTGAACGAGATGACTTGATGTTGGCCATGGCACAATGTGGTGGGCTGGTTCGGTTTGCAGCCGTCCTTGTGGAGCTGAACGAACGGCGATGAAATCACTACTTTCCGAGGGCTATCCCTGGAGACGAGGACAGCTGTCCCTGAGTTGCACGATGGAACAGGACGTTGAGCACGCCGCATCATGACACACCGGAGGGGGCACCACGTTGACAATTGACCTCCTGAGCTCGAAAGTTAATGAGCGCAACCGGGACCTTGATACGCCTTCTGCGTGGACCTCCTTGTCACGACCCAGATCAAAGAAATAGTCCCTAACCATTGATAGTAAGGCCCAGACAATATGGGCAGATCAGGTTGGGAATTTCTATTGAACGAACGCATATCAGAAATCGAATCCATGGCACTCGCGCCCGGACTGGGTCTGGGTCTGGGAACGTCCACTCATGGCCATGGCTAGAGGCCGCGTTATGTGATTACCCCTCCGGCGTTGATCTGTGGAGCACCGGTGAGGCCCTGATGGCGCACTTCAAGCAAGACTACGATAGAATTAGTATCTGTGTACCGAGATGGTCCTGTCTGATACCAGAACATAACAGCGGGAGCCAACGAGACGGGGCTTGCCTCCGATTATACCAGACAGCGCTCAACCAGAAGCTGTTCATGTTGTTCTGTATGCAGGGTGAAACGAACAGCGGTTGTACTCTTGCTCTCTTTGGTTCCTTGTAGGTCAGGTACCCAATTAAGCTCAATACTCACCAATGACCAGCCAACGCGTGCTTCTGTCCGGAGCAGCTTAAACAAGTCAAAAAGAGCGGTGACTGAGCAAATAACGAATTGGCACTGCAATCCACCACGTCGTCGTCGTCGAGCTACCGCCGCCGGCGCTTTGACAGTTGGCGGACCACCTCCAAGACCGTGTCAGCGTGGCCATGAAGGCACAGCCACATCACCGATAATTTCCCATCATAGAATGTTCGGTTTGAAATTCCACTCACCCGACGCTCCGTGCGAATTTCCTCCGGAGGTAAAAGCCAATTTAGGCAACTGGCGTCTAGCACACCTGTGCGAACTCTCGGGCGTCGTGATCCAAAACAGACTCCGGCATCATGAGTAAACGCCAGCACAGCGGTGGAGGACGTAAATGACGTGCAGGCATCGAAGCACTGTGGTCAGATGAGTACGTCTACGTGTTTAACACCCCCTCTACTCCGCCGCTGTGCTCGTGGCCGACTAACTGAA
>Ga0307512_10005474_pt1 | contig 13250 bp, 6 predicted proteins | sample 14_EM_MG_FD_200267 | JGI IMG/M metagenome (GOLD analysis project Ga0307512, IMG submission 200267) | Populus trichocarpa ectomycorrhiza microbial communities from riparian zone in the Pacific Northwest, United States - 14_EM | ecosystem: Host-associated > Plants > Roots > Unclassified | place... | reverse complement strand
TAAGGTTCTTGGATTTACAAAACATACCAATCAATGATTCTTTTAGATGAATTTATCATTCACTTATAATTTTGGATTCATAAAATCTTTTTCTCTTATATAAACATAACCATCTTATGAAGCGTAATTATATAAAGAAGTTGAAACTAAATCCAAGACAATGGAATTACGAGGAGGGGGGAAAGGAGATTGGTAGTGTTTTAACAAACTATTTTTAAGAATAATTCACCTTGAACAATCTAATTGACCTAAAGAATGTGATGTAGATGGAAACAATACAAAAAAGATAACAAACACAAGCAACACATAATTCTACTGAATAGAGCCTCCACACAAAAATACTAATTTGAAATTTTATCACTGCATATTTTTTTTTCAAGTAGTCTGTTGAAATACAAGCTAAGTATCCCCATTTATACTTGTTCTAGATCTACCTTAAATAGAAACAAATCCTAATAAACAACTATAGAGTTATTATAGGGATTGCTAAACTAAATAGAAAAAAATAAAAATATTAAGCATAATATGTAGTTTTCTAAAATAAATAGAAAAAAATAAAAATATCACATAGAAAGATTTCCTATATCAGTCTCTCCATATAGCAAAGAACTCATTCTTGAGTTCAAATTATTCTTAACTTTATCTCATAGATGTTCAATTAAGGCTCTCCAACTCCTTTTCTTTCTTTACTTAAAAGGTATAACAACTCAGGTTATCAACTTTAGTCCTTCATCAATGTGTGTTGTATCCATATAATCCTTGAACAAATCTATCTTTGTAATAACAATAAATATATAATCAAAAGGATCAAAATAACTTATATCAATATTTGTTTTATTTAGTACATTCCATTTTCTCTTTACACTCAACCTCTAACTTATTAATAAGGACATTATCGATATCATCACTCTCATAGTCATCATTGTTTATACTCTCATTATCAACATAACCATCATAAAAATAAACATCATAAATTAGTGGAGAGTACTAATTCATATATATCTTGTCATAGATAGGATCACCAAAATCTCTATGATACTCATCCCAATCAGAAAGTTCCATCCTTTATTTTTATAAACTTTTATATCAGATGTTTCTGGATCAATTATACTATAAGTTCTTTGTTTCTTTTTTTTAATAGGGAGAAACTATAATTTAGAACTGAATTCCAAGTGTTGGCAGATAATAGTCTCATAAATCAAATAAAATATAAGAAACCTTACTTAATTTTAATGGATTCAAAAAAATAATATATGACTAAACTAAACTAGAATAACATAAGAAAACAATAAAAGAACAATACATTTATAAAGAAAACCAAGAAAAATGATAAATTACAAGATATAAATTACAAAACAAAGGTAAATTGAATAAAGAAATTATGTGTATAGGGTTAGTCATTGTTTCTAGTAACTGGATGACCTTTTTATATTATTACAAAGATTGAATCCTACACGAACTATAATTCATAATCCTATACAAACTATTCATGATAGACCAGGAGCTCATAACATGTATCCTAATACTATTCTTATCCCTATTGGTACATCTCTTTCCTAGCAATCATATGTTTACTAATTAACTTGTAATTTCTACTAGTGTTATATGCAACATACTCTTATTCAAAGTAAGACTTTGTATTCTAGTCAATCATGTGAACTTCTTATCTTAGTGGTTGATTGCCTTTTCCTAGCTGATCAAGACTTTTATATCTCATAGATGATCATGACTTACAGTTTCCTTAGTCAATAACTTTCTAATTTCCCTAGTTTATTTGGATTTTTTTTAGATGTGATCAATTTCATTACTAATGTTTAACTTTAGCATACCTTTATGTATTTGATAGTGAATAACTATTATTTCCACTTAGTCAACATTTAGACGTTTACTTTTAGTGTAAACACTAGTTAGGTGGCCCGCGCTACACCGCAGACTCACCTTTTATTTTCATAAAAAATTAGGTATTGACGATGGCAGGACCCAAGGCTATTTGGATCCTGCACATGCAGGACCCAAGTCTATTTTAGGCCTTACACAGCCAATGACTCAAGGTTATTTTGGGTTCTGCAGCATGCAAGGCCCAATGATAGTTGGGTCTTGGCGTGCCCAAGCGCCACGTATGCGTTGGGGTGTGCCCAGCACAGAGACAGGAGCCCACGTGTGCACAAGGGTGTGCCCAACTTAGAGGACGGAGCCCAAGCGTGTGTGTGCAGGAGGTGTGTCCAGCCCCCAGGCAGGAGCCCAAACGCCACGTGTCCCCACGTGGTCTAATAATATTTATAACATAAAAAATAATATTTTTAATATTAATACTTTTTATTATAGTAAAAATAATAATATTCATAACACAAATAATACTATTTTTTATTCCAAGAATGTTTAAAACATAAATAATAATATTTTTTTATATTAAAACTTTGAATTAATATAAAAATAATAATATTATAACAAAAATAATAATATCTTTGAGATGAATACTTTGTATTCTAAGAAAAATAATAATATTGACAACGCAAATTATAATATTTTTTATATTAATACTTAGAATTGTTGAATATTTTTAATAATACTACACCACGAGCTCCCTTTTTATTTTTATAAAAAACCACAACAATTTATAATATAAATAATAATTTTTTCTTTCAAATTTATTAATTATTTTATTAATAATATTAATTATAATAAAACTAATAATATTTCTAAAACAAATAATAATATTTAAAATCCGAGGACTCATGAACATTGAGTCTTGATAAAGGACCCAATAAAATTGGGTCCTTACGCTAGACCCATTGATCATGGGTCCTGATGCTCAATTCATTTCCCTTGAGTCCAGAGCCATGACCCAACCACCACTTGTCCCCAATAGGGCGCGCCCACCACAGCCCAAGCGCCACGTGTGCGCAGGGTGTGCCCAGCACTGAGGCATAGCCCAAGTGCCACGTGTACGCAGGGATGTGCCCAGCACTGAGGCATAGCCCAAGCGCCACGTGTGCGCAGGGTGTGCCTAGCACGGACGCAGAAGCCCAAGCGCCACGTGTACGCAGGGATGTGCCCAGCACTGAGACATAGCCCAAGCGCCACATGTGCGCAAGGGATGTGCCCAGCCTCCATATGTCCCCACGTGGTTTTTCTTCGATATTAATAATAATTTTTTAAAATTTATTAGTGATGATAATAATAATACTAATAGTAATTTTTAATTTTACCTTTCAAATCAAATCTTTGGTTGTTTTTCAATACTAAGAATAATTTTTTTTATAATTTAGTAATTATTTTATTAATAATATTGATTATTATAAAAATAATAAAATTTATAACACAAAAAATAATATTTTTAATATTAATAAATATCTTTTAGATGAATACTTTGTATTGTAAGAAAAATAATAATATTGACAACGCAAATTATAATATTTTTTTTATTAATACTTAGAATTGTTGAATATTTTTAATAATACTACGCCGCAGGCTCACTTTTTATTTTTATAAAAAATGCCATAAAAATTTATAATATAAATAAAAATATTTTCTTTCAAATTTATTAATTATTTTATTAATAATATTAATTATAATAATAATAATAATAATATTTCTAGAACAAATAATAATATTGAGAATTTTAGGACCCATGAACATTGAGTCTTTATTGAAGGACCCAATAGAATTGGGTTCTTATGCGAGACCTATTGATCATGAGTCTTAACGCCCGATCCATTCCCCTTGAGTCCGGAGCCATGACCCAAGCGCTAGTTGTCCCCAATGGAGCGCGATCATGGCTCACCTAGCGCAGCCTAAGCGTCATGTGTGCGCTAGGGAGTGCCCAACCCACAGGTAGGAGCCCAAGCGCCACGTGTGCGCTAGGTGTGCCCAGGCCCCAGCCAGGCAGCCCAAGCGCCACGTGTGCGCAGGGGTGTGCCCAGCGCCCCTCCAACCTGGCGCTTGGGTCCTGCAATCTACAGTGAAAGCACTAACAATCTACAGTACCTGCGCTTCAGTGCAGAACAATGAAATCCACAGTGAATTCACTCACAGTGAACAGTATTCCGCGCTATAGTGAAACACTGATTAATTTTAGTTATAGTTAATATAAGAACAAGTGGCTCTTTAATAATGTTAGCTTGAGCAACAAGCCCATGTTCTTAAAAATAGAAAGTTCTAACAATGTCTAAATTCACAACAAATAAAATAAACATAATCATTATAATTATGGTTACTATTATTTTATGGTGATTTAAGATGTTTTCCTTTATTTCTTGCTTGATATGAGTGAAATTGGTCTCTAAAAGGCATTTTATATAAAAAAAATCTTTTTTCTTAGGTGTAAAATGACCATTAAACATTTTTTTTTATGTATTGGAAACCATTTAAAACATTGAATTCAACATTGTTTGTCTTTGTATCTTCATCTTAAACTATTAAATAAATGATAAGAGCTTTGATGGAAAGATCATGTTGTTTTTTCCTTAAACCTTTAGCAAAATATTTCCAAGATCTTGACAACTAGTGAATGATGGTTGAAACTTACATCTATTCAACACAAGAATGACTTTGGAGTAGATGTCATATGTAATCATTTAAAGTTTATAGGCTTATCCAGCACGGGCTTTTTATTCACTTGGAACCCAAAAATGCATATTTTTAAACTCATCTTCTTTAGTGTCATACTTTGGTATAGATCCTTCCAAATCTTTTTTATAAAAGAATATCTTGGTCAAAGTGATCACAAAGCTCATCAGATATACAAGTAAATATTTATGAAAATGATTAATATTTTTTTTCTATTTAATTCTTCTTGAGGGAAGGATGACCAATGTATCATTTGCCGACCCAAGCCTTGTCACTGTAGAATCATGTGCCATAGATTAGAGAAAAATATAAATTTGAAGGGTTACTTTTTTTGTTAGAAACTTTTTTCTTTATGATATTTCACTACTTGCCTAATTAACCATTATGAGTGGATTTGGTTAAGGGTTCTCCATAATTAATTATTATTTATTCTTTCAGTAGAGGCAATAGAGTAACATATATCTAATATTGAACAATCTATTTTTCTATAATATTTTTCTCTTTTTTTTTCTTAGAATTAAGTATTTTTCTTTCATCTTTTAAAACTTACACCATAAAAATGGAATGCTTGTTGAGGTCACCCACTATAGTAAAGCTTTGCCCATTGGTAATATTAATATTTTTATTAGTGTTCTCTATTGTCCTATCACCTTAAATTGTTGAAAAAATAAAACGATAATACCTAAGACAAAGAAATGGAAAACACTAAAAATTACTTTAAAAACAATTATATGCAATCATCTTAAGGCATAACTAATTTTAGATGATACATGTCATTTGTAGAGACTTTTAATGTAACCAATAAAATATATGTTGCACATGTCTTCAGGATATAACAACTCTAACAATATTATCATGTCTCTTAAACTTCCCTACTTGTAAAATGTGAAACTAAAGAAATCTCAAATAATTGTTCCAACGAACAAAATTATATGTATACATATCTATTTCCACCACATCTATAAAAAAAAAAAATCTTTTCAATCTTATAGGTATTATCTCGTGTCCAATAATGACAAAAAAGTCAATGCACCTATACCTGTATTTCTATGGTAAAGAAGTCAACTTCATTGATTTGAAGGAATTCTTGCCATTTTTTTTTATAAATAACAGGAGAAAACTTAATATAGACTAAAGGATAATCATTTGTTATAGATGAAAACAACATAAGAAAAAGTAGCAAGCATAAATAAATGTAAAAGTTTGTCAAAAAGAATCTCCACACAAAAATCTTAATTCCAAATTTTATTACTCAATATCTTCAATAATCAAAACTTAATATTATTACTCTTTTAGGCTTCATATACACTAGGAAAAATATAATAAATAAAGTTATAAAAATAATAAAAGAGTTTTAAACTATATAGAAAAATAATCCTAAATCAATTAGGAAAATATTGTATATCCTAAATAGTAACATCTAGGACTTATTTGAAGGCCTTTCCAATCTCGGATAGATATGAAATTTTAACTTTAAAGGAAAAATAACCTTTAGAATCTCCTACCAGATTTCTAGCCCGATCCAATAGTTAGATAAAAAATTGATGTTAGTGTCCTTGCACTTTATTGTCCTCTAACGTGTTGGCATTGTATAGTTAACCGACTTGGATAAAGTAAGTCAAGAATAATTTTTCAAAATACTCTTAAGTTTTATAGAACCATTACTAGTTGTCATTGAATTATTTCACACTTTACCTTTTCTCATTTAATTTTCATTCTCCATAATCTCCTTCTTCACTTTCTTCTTCAGAAACTAGGATAAAAAAACATTTTTTTACCTTTGCTTTTAACAACTGCATCTTCTCTCTTGTGCACCAATAATATACACTTCTCTTTTATACTAATGATATACATATTGTCATGTATGATATTCTTATCATATGATCATGACCTAACTAATAGTAAATGAAATGTATCCATTGAAACCATATCACCCACAACATTATTAAAATACCTCTTGCCTATAAAAAAAAATGAAACAATACATAATTTGTCAACGATTACCTTGCTATCTTGATTAATCCAGATTAGTTTGTTAGAATTGAGATGTTTGTCTCTCTTGAGCTACAACTTCTCTACTCTCTTAACCAACAATACATTCTCATAATTATCATTATCAATGATCAAATTACATACCCTGTTTTAAATCGTATAAGTTGAACAAAAAAGACTAGTACTTAGTTAATCACCACTCAAATCACCATTTGGACTAAGTAAGCTCCTTTAAATAAATAAGGTAACATTATTGTCACCTTGCAAAACCTCTTTACTGCCATCTGAATCAATATAAACAAAATCACCCACCTTCTCGTCTAGTTCTTCTACTAAATGATTTTTACCCAAATAACTCTCTAGCTTATAGCATTAAAAACATATGATACCCCTATTTCCCATATCTATATCATAAAAGTATAAAGTCGGGTTTAGAAATATAACATTGATCCACGGTTTGTTTAGCTATTAATTCAGGTTAAATGAAAGATTTTTGTTTGTTGATGCATACCCATTTTATTATTTTACTTAGATAGAAAGTCTTATCTGCAAGTTATCCTAGTAACTTATTGTTTCTTCATAGTCAAAGCCCTTTAATAGACTTCTAAAACTATTCACAAAGATTGCATACACAATGTCCTAAATGCATTGTTGTAATGCACTTGGGTACTTGACAACCAACTGCTTTTCCACTTCTGACATATCATTCATTGCCACTAGTTAGTAGAAATTATCAATGTATTCATCAATAGTTCTCCACTTTGTTTCAATGTTTGGAGTTAGTATAAAGTATAAATGTATCAAATGAAGAAAAAAAATGCTTCTTCATCTTTTTCCAATCATAAATCTTTTATTTGCCTCGTCTTTCTCTTGACATTTTCAATGGCTCCCAGCGAGCATAAGCTTTCCTTTTTAATATGATGATGGCTAGCTTCACTTTTATCTACTCTAGGACTTTCTTGTATTTAAAAAACCTCTTAACTTTATTCAACCAATTAATAAACTCCTCTACCTATAAGGTTCCCCCAAACTCAAGGCATTTTATCTGAAACCATGAATATTTATAATACTCATCACAGTTAAGAGACTGTTTCCTTAATAAGTTTTCAAAGGCAGTCATTGATCCATGATCACTCTCCTCGTTCATAAGCGCCAACTAATGAATTAATAAAGCAATTTATCTATGCATATCTTCTATCACTAATTCTTGAATGTCTCTATCTCAAGGAGAAACCTCTTCATCCGCTCCTACACAAGCAAGTTATGTTTTGCCATATCTTCAAGCTATGATTATCCAATAGCTCATAAAAACTAACCATTATGAATCATTTGGGCTCTAATACCAACTAACATGGATGAAAACAGCATAAAAAAGATTACAAGTACAAAAAAAGATAGAATTTTGCTAAAAATGGTCACCACATAAAAATCCTAATTCTAGATTTTATTACTCAATATTCTCACTAAAAAAACTCAGTATTTATTGCTTTTTTATTTATACTTGTTATATAATAGGAGAAATATCTTAAATAAAGTTGAAAAAATAATTAAAGAGTTTTAAATCAAATAGAAAACAAATCCTAAATTAACTAGAAAAATGTTACACATCCCAAATAGTAATTCTTAGGCCTTATTTAAAGGCTTTAACAATCTTATATGGCTATAAAAGTTTAACCATATAGAAAATAGAGTGATACAATCAAATGTTGATGTCTTCTCCCAGGTATAGGAGTATCAAAGTAATAAATAATTCGGCAAGACCGGGGTCGATCCACATAAAGGTTAATTATACAAAACCATAAATAATAAAAGAAATAGAGTTGAAGAGAACTTTGAGATGTGATATTAATGTAAATATTAAACAAAGATAAAATAATTATCAAGGTTATAGGATTCACTAATGGTATTTAAAATAAATATAGTTCAAACTCTTTTTATTACTCAATTGAAAACCATGCATAAAGGAGGTTCCAATCGGGTGATTGATCATTAATGGCTCATTTAAAGCTATTGACATAATCATATTAATTATCTTAGTCGAGTAACGCCAATACTTTTAAATGTTGTCAAGTATTCATGGTGCTAACTTATGTTAACAACAAATTGAGTACCTTTTAAAGCACAAGTGTCGGTTATCCATACAGTAGGCTATGAAAAAATTATGTATTTGTTGTGCCAATGGTTATACACCACGAATCTAGACTCACCACTTAACAAACAAGGTATTAAGAAGGAGTAAGATAACAATTATAAAATACATTAATAACAACTTTCTTGAATATAAACATTAAAGTCCATGTTAAGTTTGTATCATATTTATTCTTACATCATTAGTGTAACCTTTCCATCTCAGCAAAAATAAATTTAACTAAACATAATGAATAAGAAAACATAAATAAACAAGATAGCAACATAGCTATGATATATATTAACTAAGTATAGTAAAGGAAATGATAAGCATAAACAAAATATTAAAAAAAATATAACATGAAATAAAACTTGAACATTACAAAAATACAAAGAAAAAAAATAAGAGAAAGATCTTTATCTGAAAACCAAGAATTTTAATAGATACCTTTGCTATGGAGGTAGAGTTAGGTAAAACCTATCTGATGCAAGCGGAAACTAAAAACAGCAACAAACAAAGAAAGAACACAAGAATTTTAATGTATGAAAGGGGCTCTAGAAGTGAACTTCAAATTCACAAGTTTATTTTCTCTAAAATAGCAATCATCAAGTCCTCCTCTTTAAGAGATTTACAAATCCTTAAATAGACTAGAAACCCTACCTCACATAGAAAATAAAATAAAAAATATGAAATTACAAAGGAAAGAAGCATGAAATCTGAAAATAACAAGAAAAATCATAAAAACTACCAAAATCAGGGCCCTAGAGCGATATTTTCAAAATATAAAGATCCGATAGTTTGAAAATGGCCGACAAAAACTCCTGTAAAAATTTGAGCATGATCTAACGGTCAGATCAAAAGTTATGGCTCTTTTAAGTTGTTATTCTGATCTGACCCAACCAGACTCCTCTTGGGCCTAGTCACACTAGTCCATAAATGTATTTTTTAGGCCATCTACATAATTTATCTAGGGCAGATCCTTATTTAATCATGACAGACCCATATCTGGTTGCCCAGCATCACCCGTTATCGCAAGCTTAACTACATCATTCTTTCCGGGTTAGAGAGAACTCGTCCTCGAGTTTTGTTCCTCTTCGAAATAAGAAGTCAAGTGCTGGACATTGAAGACATCAGGAGTCTTTAGATGATAAGGATGATGAACCCTATAAGCATTATCATTTATCTTTTACAACACCTCAGAAGGACCTATCTTCATTTTCTTCAACTTGTTATACTCACTCACTAGAAACCTTTCACAAGGGTCTTATACATGGTGTTGTTATCACTGATTTTTACTTGACTTGTTTATGAATTCCATGCAAGTAATCTGTCATGTCAATTGTTTGGATGCTCAAACGTTCGATGCAAGGTAGGAGAATTAACTCTAATACTCTAGAAGGATTCTCTCTATAGACAATATCAAATGCTGAAAATTAAAGAATAAAATGATGGTTCAAAAGCCAAGAATGGGACCAGAAAGCCAGGTTGCTGGGAATGAGAAACTGATCCAGACTCTCAATTATTTCATCAAACAGAAACTTGATTGTTCTATTACTGAACTGCAACTATGCGTGCCATTCTACAGATCTCTACTGAGGCAAGCCACCATTCTCATGATTCTGGAGTCCATTTGCAGATGCTTCCGGCTCTTTCAGTTCACATGATTCTTTTGAATTGCAGGGCTGTAGTTTGCGTCTAAACCCGAATGTCTTGGAAAATATCTTCCAGCTTCTCTTTGTCTTTAGGATCTTTTGAAGATCTTGTTTCATTGTCAAACATTCCTTTTCAAGCTCAGAAACACGCTCCTTCACGTCATCAACGCCCACAGTTCGGCCTTTAGAGTTTATTTGATGAGAACCATCATTTTTGGGAAGTTCAAGGCTTCCACAAGGATTTTGTGAGTTGTCAAGATTCTCAGAGACATAGAACCATCCAGAAATTGATGTCCGAAGCCGAAGTTGCTCGAAGAAGAGGACTTGGACAATTACCCGAAGAGGTAGCCTCTCATTCTGAGCTGCATGAGTGCAGGCTTCCAGTGAGAGCTTCTGGCAGTTCATAAGTCTGCAAAGCTGCTCCTTTTCTGTATCTGTAAGCCAAGGATGAGCCTGCAATTTTGAAAAAGAAAAAGAAAAAAAGAAGAAGAAGAGCAATAACAAATTATGTCAACTGTATGGATATTTAGAACTCAATAACATATCAGGTTATATTCCCATAAAAAGAACTTCGGTTTGCAAGTAAAACTACGAGCCAAAACCATGACAACTAAATTTTATGTTTGAAGGGCTCCAATAATCATGTCTACAAGAGATGTATCTAAGAGTTGAATTCATCAAACTCCAGATTGTCTAATCACACAACCAGTTTGTTGACATTGCAGGTAAACTGAACATTCAAGTCAAATAAACTAAAACTTCTAAAACATGTACGCTGTGCTGAAACATGTAGGACACATGCTCATAAAAGCAACTCTTCCACTTTCAGACCCTTCCAAGGGGCATTTTCCATGTTAAATGAGTAACATACTCAAAGCCCAAGCATGTTGCAGGATCCCTGGTAGCATAACCATCTCAAATCAAAAGATGTAAAGTGTTTAAAATGTGTATACAAGAAATCTAGACATAAATTTCTGTTGACTTCAAATATGAGGTAAGCCACGCATTCAAAGTTGTATTACCTTGAGGTATACATCAATAGCATGATAAACTCCATCATCAAGTGGCCTGGCATAATCTGGGATGGTCGATGCAAGTGACTCAAATTTTGAGGGCTTCAAATTTACATCTGGTGCAACCTCAGCAAGAAATCCATCCACCAGACTGGCCACCATAGTCAATGGTTGTAGTGTATCAGGGCCGCCCAGAAACTGGCCTTCTTCAACTATGCAGGGGGGGGTTGATAAAGCTGCGTCTTGATTTAGAGACATAAAATGGTCTAGCATTCTTTGAGCACAATCTATATCATAAAGGGTTTCCACTGAATAACCCATATTTGGAATGAGAAGATCTACAAGTACTGCTTGGTCTAACTGGGCTCCCGCCTTTTTCTCCAAATTTTCTCTGCATAATGGACTTGCATGCAAAACCATAGCTGTACGTAGCAGCATAATCAAAAACTCGGGGGATGTGACTCCCCTTTTTTTAGGTAATAATGTCACGATCTCTTCTAGGAGAACCCTTTGATCTGTCTCAGAAGGGATGGAAACAGTTGCCCAAGGATTGCCATTGTTGGCATGGTCAAAGCTTGATTGTCTACTCATCAAGGGGAGATATCTCTTGGCATAATATATTAGGGAAGCAGAAATAGTCTCGGGTTTCATGCCTCTTGATTCAACAGCTAAAATCAGTCTTTTGTAGAGAGGTAAGTTGAGGAATGAGACATCTTGGAACCACCAGTCTTCACTGATGGGTTGTGGTTTATTTGCAGAAGATGATATACCATTCCATAAGATAACGTCTCTCTGGCTTGGGGCGTCAGGTTGTCCCGCAACAGGCAAATTAAACACGTTTGGATCTGCACAAGCTTTCATTGCTAAGGAATCGATGCACCTTGGAACAATGTGAATTTCTTCTGCATAAGGCAGAACTTCTTCACAAGTTTCAAGAGCTTTTATGGAGTCTGTCCAACTGCCAAAGACTTCGTCAAGGAAAGCCTCTGCTTGCACAATGAGATTCCCTTCTCCATAATCTTCAGTCATGCGAAGGTACTCTGCTGCACATCTAAGGCTAACCACATTCAAAGAAGTCATCTCTATTTTGATACCATAGCAAAATCTGGCTATAAGTTCAAAAGCTTTAGCACCAGCAGGCATGTCATTAAGTTTCAAGACAGAAACAGATCCATCCTCAATAGAAAGCTCTTCAATAAGCTTCTCTAGAAGCCCACTTCTTGAAAGCAATGGAAACTGTAGCAGGTAGAAAATTGGGAAGTTCAGTTCCAATTTAGTCTTGAAATCAGAAGAGAAGAAAAGGAACATTAAGTGTGAACAATGAAGAAAATTCAAGCTACAAATGGAGAGAGAACAAGAAATGATATGTGGAGCACATGAACAAAAATGTGTGCACGCATGCAGTCAGCACACACAAACAATTACTGCACCTTGTGGAGATTGAAAGTCATTTCCCCAACCTCAATGGTAACATCACTTGGAAGCCCAGTTGTGCAATACCTGCAGATAAAAACAACATATAAAATCCATAAAAGTAGAGTAGAAGTTTTGAGTACGAAAGCAGAGCTCTTTAGTAATAGAACAGTGAGTGATTCTAATAAGAAACTTATAACTAATCTCTCTTTTTCTGGTCGGATTATGGACAGATTTAGTAGTCTTCCTTCGGTTTGAAATTTTTACACTAGCAGTTCATCAAATAACTTTTATCACGGTGCACCGTGCATGGCATCAAACGACATTTTTCTCTTTTAGGAGAGGCACTAGATCTTGAACAACCTCCACACTTGAATTAAATTAAAAAGCTATGTACATAGTTCTAACTTCTAATTAAAGTGCTTAAAGCTGTGGAAAACAGAGAAAAAGGAGGTACAAACACAAAGCATGCCAATGATAAAA
>Ga0307512_10005473_pt1 | contig 13250 bp, 7 predicted proteins | sample 14_EM_MG_FD_200267 | JGI IMG/M metagenome (GOLD analysis project Ga0307512, IMG submission 200267) | Populus trichocarpa ectomycorrhiza microbial communities from riparian zone in the Pacific Northwest, United States - 14_EM | ecosystem: Host-associated > Plants > Roots > Unclassified | place... | reverse complement strand
AACTCAGCCATCGTCCATCATAAGTTCATAACCTTGCCATCCGTTGTGGCGGCCGGCCTGCAGGCTTTTTCTTGGCGGCCGGGCGGCTTTTCTTGGCGGCCGGCCGGGCGGCTTCTGACCCAGGCCGCTAAAAAGCCGGGCGGGCGGCCGGGCCGCTTAGGAACACTGGTCCCACTCCTTACGTCCGTTTCAGTAATTCCCACCCGCAGTCTTGACTCTTGACTTACAGTTGTATTGCTTTAAGAACAATACTGATGGTCTACGACTGTCCTCGAACCGACTGTAGCTGATCTTTCATCGTATTCTCGTTCCAGAAGTACCCCAGCTTCCCCCCTTTATCTAGCAAGCTAGCCTATCCGCCTTTTCTGTGGATCTTCTTCAACAGTTTGATAAGCTCTTCCATAGCCGGGATGAACCGTCTCAGTGCCGGCTGGAGGACTTTGATGTGCTCATCGCTGTCGTGTTGCTTTGAGAGGTCGCTTTGGATGTATTGCTGGACGAGAGATAATGTTGCAGTGAGGGCGGCACATTCGACCTCGAAGTCTCGAAGGGTTAAGGTGGGCTCCCGAACTTTTCGTTAACATCATGGACACTCCGCGATGCTTCCCGGGCTAGGTTGATGAGTTGGCCGATGGTGCCGATGCAGCCAGCGATGGTAAGGGATCTATAGAGTGAGAAAGAGATTGAAGGATGGTTCCGAGTGTACAGATATACAGAACCTGCCACTAACAGTGGAAAGGCGGACCTTTATTCTGAGAGTCACCCTACCACCTTCCGTTTTAAGCTTCTCACTATCAAGCGTCCTAGGTCTTGGCCGGCAGAAGACCGAGAGTTGGCGCATTTCTCGGTGCGATACTAACGCAACAACATCTTAAAAGCTTTAATGCAATAGGGTTTCAAATCGAGGAAAATATTGGTGTAATACCATGGGTTCTGTAACATGTATAAAATTAATTTCCGAATTATTTTTTTCACCCCTGCTTAGTGTACAGTGTTCGTAGAGTACATGTGCTCTATAGCTTCCGTCGTATTTCTTCAATCGTTAGTTTTGTGTATTCTCCTTGGCTGTTGGTGCGCAATGTCGGATCGCTTACTGAGATCACAGTGTGTGCCTATGCTAGTTGCCTATCTTGCATTGTGCATTTTAGACATCCAACAAAACTAAGACAGTTTTGATAGTGTGCTATAGTCTCTCTTAGGTTAACTGTTTGAGACACCTGACTGCTTCCAGCTCGGTTTCTGGTGTATCGATGGCGATAGCGGCACCGCAGAGTCCAATACATGGTTCGTGCATAGGGACTCGTGTGTTCAGTCGCGGCCAGTAGATATCATTTATGGAACGAGGCTGGCGCTTAGGCTGATTCACGATGTGTTCTAATCCACCCTAGTGTTGTGCCTCTGAGAGCGCACTAGGCAATCCGGTTGTACCGAAACCCCTCTGCCTAGTGATATATCTATACAGTGTTCGAAACGGGCCGGGCCGGGCCGGGCCTGACATCTTTAGGCCCAGCCTTCGGGCTTTGGACAAAGCTTGGCCGGCCGTCCTTAGCGTGGGCTTTTCTGGAAGAAGCCTGAGCCAGCCTGCAAGCCCCAGTGGGCTGAGTGAGTGGTCGTGATCGTGGCAATTTCACGTGATCCCAATAAGCGAGCCAATCATTTTGCTTGCGTCCATGTCTTGGCTGGACGCAAGCAAATTGATTGGTCGAGGCGCAAGCCGATTGCCACTTTATGAGTTCTTCTGCACCATAGCAATACTTTTACCACTCATTTCACCTTTGCACCACTTACGCTAAAAAAAAGCTTCGTCTGACACCTAACCCCAAGAAGCCCACACGGCCCGGGGGCTTTTAATTAAAATGCCCGGGCTTTGTGGGTTTTCAGATTACCGGCCCGGCCCGTTTCGAACACTGTATCTATATACAGTAAAATGGGTGTAAGAACTGTTAGAACGAGGCTAGCTATTGGTCTTGGTTGCAAAATGAATAGCATACCTAACATCTAGGATATAATATTAACCCTAACCGCAATACCTTCGCTCTGCTCAGTTACTCTAGACTTGAAGGTTACTCAGTCCTAAGTGTCGTTTCTTGAAATTTATTGCAAACCTGCACCCGATTCTCCTAAAGTTTAAGCTTTGTAAACCCAAGCCCGTCATTATCTCGGGCGGGTACTGGTAGCAGTGTTGCATGTAAAACGAAGCTGGAGCTTAGGTTGATTCAAGATGTGTTTTATTAAACAAACAAAACAAATTTCGACTCTGAAAGCAACCTTTAGGCAGAATCAGATTGACGAACGGTGCTTCAATAATGGGCGGCATGGGATGGAATTGAAAGTGCCCCAGTATTTGTGTGACTTCACAATTGTACTGCGTTTCTCTTTCTTGGAACCATATTTCGTTCTACCTGTTTGGTTCATCCATACTGGAATCTCCAACCGAAGATGTCCCGAAACCGGGTGAGAACTCGCAACTGACATTTAGCTCTTTATGCCGTTGCTGGTGGGCTCAGGCTCCACTTTGCATGCCACTAATTCTGCATTATGCTGCATTGTTTCCGTATTCTTTTTAAAGCCATATACCACTTTGAATCAGGCGGCTGTGGAGCCTACAGAACTATTCCAATCCTCAAGCATGTGTTTCACAACAGGTGTCTTTAATACAAGTTCATACAAGAAATATGGTACGTATTGGGCACAACCACAAATTTTAAACACAATATATTCTAGCTACAGTCGAACCGAAGTTGGCAGAATTCCAATTCGAAGTGCGAACCATTATACTATAGAACTGGCGTTAAAGGATGCGATTATGAGCTATTCATAGCTCTTGGGAGTGGTGTCCTTGCGATAGGAAATAAGTATATGAGCTTCACTATACTCAGGGCCAGGTCTGAAGTTCACTATCAGAGTCGGAACAAACCTTCTTGCAAGTCGGTTAAACATGTGATAATTACACAGTGAATGTATTCAAGAATCAGAAAGAATCACAATAGATTGGTAAGCAGATAGCTTAGAAGAGTAGAGAGCAACGAGGAAGCGGAGGACGAGGAAGCTGAAGAGGCACAGGCGGAGGGATATACGGTGACAACGCTTGCGCAGGGCATAGTGACAAAGTTGAGTCCGCAGTGAATGCGCGTGCATGGGTGTTAAAGGTTTGTGCTCAAGCTCAAATCTAGCTGTGCAGCTTGAGGGTAAGGGTTGTATAGGACGTACGAAAAACAACAGGTTTTTCTTTGCAAACAATTTTTGAATCCTACATGCAGCAAAATACAACGTATTCTAGCATTGAGCAATAAAAAATTAATTTGAGCCCAGTTTACTTATCTCATGCTAAGATAGCATATTTATGAACCGTGAAAAGCTATTCCCCTAGCGAAACATATGTGATTATATGCTGATCTTTGGTTGATCTAAACAGGGCCGCTAAGTTGTTCCAATACCGGATGTGCTGTATCGCTGGCACTTCGATGCATACGGTAGAGTAAGGTGTGATATTTCTTCACAGATGAACTGAATGTGGTGTGCATATGGTTAATAGAAGTTGATGATGGTTAATCGAAGGAAGTGGAAAGCGGAGTTACGGAATAAGTTAGAATATGCGGCAACAAAAATAAATAAAATATCAAAACAGCAAGTCACTAGACTATTGAAAGCATTGGGACTTGGTTTTGAAGGTTATCGCCCCAACGTTGAAATGTCAATTCTGTTCTAATTTTGGCTCCCTCGGAAGAGCCGCAAGGTCGTCTCCTAGCCTTTCAGCCGCATCTTACCCCGCACCACACCAACATCGATACCGGCTACCTCCATTAAGTACCCAACGCAACTGGTTCACTCCAGAATAAAGATCCTCTAACTCTCTTTTTCGCCCAGCTCTTGTTTGCTTGCATTGCCTCTGCACACGACCGAGAGTAACATCAAAGCTGTTCCAGATAGCTGGGTTCTTGTAATCACCACAGGCTGAACCGCAGCGAGCACGCACACACACCATTGTGTGCCTACAGAGTGAGGCGGAGGGTCAGAGGGAGTGTTTATCGACTCTGTGGTGCTGGATCTAGCGAGCTAACCTAATGCCTTGTCTCCTTCTCTACACTGCAGTCTTGAATCTTGAAGGCCGTAAGTCCTTTTCTACCCAGGTATGTCCCTTAGTAAGTGTGAGCAATAAAGAGGTGCAGAGGCTCCATATATTCAGAAACGGATATGCGGCTTAATTCTATGAATTCCATTGTTGTTGGACGGAGTCTACAAAGCACTCAACTTCCAGTCTCATAACCTCGTTTCAAAATAATAGAAAAAGAAAAACCGAAATCGCTAAGGTGTCTCAGTGTCTCTTAAATCCTCGGGTAGCTAGACTGCCACACAAATTATGCCCTCTCTGAATGTATTTTAAAATATTGATCCTTTATCTAAATAAGTCCTTACGCACAAGTATCTTCCTCAACCTCTGACAATCTGCTCTGAAGGAACAGTCTCACGATGTTACACCCAGCCTCTCGGGAACAGTGTGCCGAGCGCAACCTTCATCAACCTCCACAATCATTCCATAGACATACTACTTGTGACCAGTCAATCCATTCCTCTCTTCAATCACTTGAGTATTACCTTTAGTCATATGTGACTTACCTCTTTGGCCCGCCATTCTATCTCTCATTCGGACTATCTTTCGAATGTTCCAAATCGCCCACTGCTGCTTAACATCAAAAAATATACCAGATATCTGTCCCATCCGTTCCCCGGCGGAAGTCCACTAACACATTCACATCATCGTCCCTCAGTGCCTGTTCTAAACCAACTACTTATTCCTGTGTGGGTATCACTAGTCCATCTTCAGCCGATTCCAATGTTGTGACGTACGATTTGCTTCCCAGTAATAAGTTCGGGTGGCTCTCATGTTGAGAGCAATCAACAAAGAGACTGAAGCGATGCTGATTGTCTATCGTACAAGGGAATAAGATAATTATAAATGAGAAAACAAATCATACTTGAGGCGAAGCTCCACTCATGCTTGAGTCACGGAGAAATAGGTACCGTACCAAGCCCGAGATAAAGTTTAGTCCCGACGACCTTCGGGCTAAATCCTTACTTAACAACTCAATGCACTTGCTAGCGGCAACCGGAGATCCCCGGATGTGATTACCATTACTCCGTTGCATCATCCCACGTGTACTAGTAATGCATTCTAAACTGGAATGTCTTAAATTGATTAGTTAGACTGGTTACTGTCATCCCTACTGGTAAAAGTACAGAATTGCTATTCCATAATTTATCTTTGCACTTATTTTTTTTCTTTATTTATCTTCTTCTAATGTCTTTCTGTCCATCCTCTGGTTTCTTCCTCTTGGTCTACACAGGGCCACTGATAGACTCTGGATTGTCTGGGTACCCATGTATAAACTAAGTTCGCATGCCAGCCCCTGGGACAGGAATGAATACCCGCTCCAGGAAGGTGCTGAACGACTAAGTCATCGGTGATACCTGAACGTTCGAAGTTTACTCTGTACTGGCTGATGCATCAGATCTATCCTGCATGACATCAGGTGATATGCCGGAGTACCTCCGCCACACAAACAATTTCGGTCAAAGCAAGCTACCAGAGCAATTATTATCTACATAGACTTGCCTCGAATCAGGCTCTCAAATGTATAATTGTGTGGCATTGGCATGCAATAAGATGAATGTGGAAGTGATAAAAAGCGAATAGTGTGGCAGGGGTAAGGAAGGTGTGAGAGAGCATGGAAACTTCCCTCCATTCAAAAGTTCACGGGTCAACCGGATCAGTATCTCATTAACCTAGTGAAGATCTGAACACCATGGGTTTGTACCGGATTTGGATAGAAAGAAGAGTTTAGAGTGGGGGAAGAAGAGTTTATATGGGGCTCTAAGCAAGCTGGACAAAACTACATGTGCAAATGTGGTTGAATTTTTTAACAAAACTCGGCATTGACTAAGGTAGATATAAAACTAATACCCCCCAAAGCTCAGCTCTCTGGAGGTAATTTGAATTTTTGGTGGAATGATGTCTCTAGGCTCTTTCACCTCACTTTTTTCATGATTTTAATTTGGATCGAACTCACTATTTCGATTAGTATAAAATCACGTGACATCAAGGGCCAGGGTACGAGGCGAAGGATGATGTGTATAAACAATTTCCATTCGGTGTAATAGTCTCAGTAATATTAGAATGGTGGGAGACTTTATTTTCTAGCGAGTACCAAGCTCGGGGCTAGGCCTAGTTTCTGCCTTAGTCCCGGCTAGATCCTTAGTCAACATCGCCCCTCATAGCACCTTGCCATTGTTGATTGTGTCTTGACAAAGTGAGAGGATATACTTTTTTTTTCTCTCAGCGGGTATAACAATTTGATCAAGCAAACGATGGGGCACGTTGCTGGAGGCATAAGTGACAAATGACCTATAATTACATTGATGAGGTATTCCTTAGCCGAACTTACCAAAACTTATCCCTGCAGGTGCTTCTGATTGTTGTCTACTCTTGATAATAAACTACACAGCAACGAAGTGGGATGGTGTGGGACAAGCATGTGTGATATAAGTACCATAATGGTGCATATTGCAAGCAGGAATAGAATACTTTTCAACAGTGTGGAGATTAGCGTAATGGATCCAATGACCATGAAGTAGCGTGTCGGTTTTGTGGGCAGGGAGGGAAATAGTCTCATATCCATCCGAAGCCCAAATTATCCCGAACTAACATCTTGGGAGTACATAATTAGGGCGCGGTTGGTTGCCCAATTTTGGAAATCGTGAAATTGTGAACTGCACAATTTTCTCAGTCGACGCTAAACTATGGATCGAGTAGAAGTGGTTAGCCACTAGGCGGCTGGGACCTAAATTCCAACATAACATTTTCGCTAAACAGTTAAAACCCAACGAATCACCTGAAATGGTGCTTTTTCTACAACTACTGGAAGATCTGGCAAATCGGAGACGGTAAGGACCGATAGCGAGGGCTACAAGCCACCGGGCCAAATCTCATGCCAACACACCCTGTACGATATCCATATATCCATTCTAAGAGTATAGGCAGATAGATGAGGTTAGTGACACTGATGGTCGATCAGTTTGTGACGCTGTCAAGAAATATTTAGAGGGTAATATTAGTTACATTCTTCATTGTGACATATACAGTGAATATTAATTGTAATAAACATTATCTTTATGTACCACGTTCAATCAGCTTCTTCTGCCTATGACCGAACACCATCGATCATAGCACGCATTGTATTGAGTAGCACCGGCAACACTCCCCAAATTACATCCACCCACTTGATATTCCCGGGACAATATACACCATCTGTAGACATCAAGAACGAAGCCCATACCAACCAACTGCAAATACATGTAATTGGGGCAAATGTACGGACAATCCAGCGCATACTATTAATATCCTGGGCCTCCGCCTTCCCCTTCGTCTGCAGTGCCCTCCAAGTTGCCCATAGGGCCCATACCATCTCGAATGCAGTCGAAACTAGCATCAACACTCCCCCAACTGTTATCATCCAGTAATACTGATTCAGAGCTGCTCCGTATTGAGCGAGATCGGCGGTGCTGGTCGTCAGCGTTTTTCGAACTAGTCGCCCAATAAACACGCTGCCGAAAATGGAGACGAACACCTCGACGACGGCGTTATCGAGCGCGCCGTTCATGAACCCCATCTGATGCGAGATGATGGAGAGGTTACCGATGATCCATGTGGCACGCGGACGTACAGCCCACAGTTGAATTAGCTGCCAGAAGTCCACCCGGTACCCACTCGCCCTGATGAGAAACGCAGTTGAGATGATGGTGACGAACTGGAGGATGACGCTTCCGGCGGCGGACCAGAAAGTCCATGGTTTGTGAGAACGGAGGCGACCGCCAGAAAGGACAGCCCGGACGCGGGTAGAGCCGATGATGACGAACATCGCGATGCTTATGGAGTTGTAGATGGCGAACGAGATAAGGACGCGTTTTGGAGTAGGGCATTTGTCGTTACCCGAGAAGACGATAAAGTCACCCGGAATCCATGGAGGATATCTGGTAGAATTACTAGACATTTTGAGGTGGGTAGGAATATTTGGGGTTAATGGCGTTTAAGTGTCGACCAGATTTTGTTCGAGAGAATCTCATAGGTGGAGTGATGGAATGAACCGAGGAGCCATACAGAGTTCCTTCTATCAGCTGGAAACGTAGCCATTCCACCTAGTTCCGTGCAAAGGGGCATAGAGGAACTATCCGGCCTTGCAAAAGAATGCAAATACACAAGAGTGGAGGAGACCTGCCGTAAAAACCGGGTTACACCATGTCACTTCGGCGTTGGCGAATGTCTCGACTGCATTGTCTTGCGGCAAATCTACTTCAGCTGAATTTGAGGCACTGCATAAAGATTGGACACCTGGTCTCCGGCAAGATACACTACTAAATTGGCAAGTAGAGAAATCGCCACTTGTAATTTTGAGGTAACAGAGATAGAAAATAATAACTTCCATCTCAGCTCCAGCCCCTTGCGCTCAGCCGCACTAACAACGAAACCAAATAGTTAGACTTGAGTACCCGAGCATTTATGTTCAGCTCCTCCATTCATTGCCTTTTCCTACTGTATCTATAGTAAAAGAAGCAACCTATTATCCAAGTTCGAGGTTAAATACGGTTAGCTAAATGCGAAAACCACTATGGTATGCGGTGAAGATTGGAGGCGTTAGCCACATTTTGCTGGTTCAGAGTGAGATAAGAACTTCCGTCTTCAAAAAATCGCGAAGATCATTTGGGAGCCAGCTGATTCGCTCAAACTGATAGTAGTTGGACACTTTTTCTTTTTTATGAGTCGTACCAACTATTTGACTATTATGGCAAGTGCTTCTTTTCACCCCCGACCTCGATCCAGTTTGATCTCAAACTCGGTGCACTTGCAGTCTCGAATATGCAGGACTAGCCGAAGACGCCACTGAATCGAGCTTTTAGTGTCACCAAGCAAGCGAAGGCTTGTTTCTAACCCAGCAGTAGGCTGCATCGTTCGGTTCCGTTGCCTGCAGGAGATCCAGGGACGCATTTTCCGGCAGCAGACATGTCAAATACTATGAACATCATTATCAGCCTCGGTGCAGGGTGATAGTTCAGCCGTAACGAAAGGAATTATCCACAACAATTCAGTAACTGCTCATTGGGCTACGGAAGCGAGAGCTTCAACTTCAGAAGTGGTCCAAATACATATGTAGCTCCATCGCTTGTCAATAGATTTGCTATCTCGGAACCCAAACATATAAACCTTACGCCCAACTCGCCAAGGTCAATTCAAGCACTGCAGCACATCATGTCCTGTGGAGGCATATCGGCATGCGGAGGAGGATGTGGAGGAGGAGGAGGAGGAGGAGGAGGAGGAGGAGGACCAGTCGGGAGTGGGGTTCAGATAGTGGGGATGATGGGGTACGGTATTTCACAAGCAATACGCAACGTCAAGGAACACCGGATGGCCTCATACTCCTGTACCGAAGTGGGATCAGTGAAACCCGATATCGTACATGGCATCGTTTCCAGTGCAAACCCTCTCACCGCATCTGATCCAATGCAACCAGATACCTGGCGAGTTGACCTCAGCCCCGTCTCTCGTATGGCACGCAAACATAAGCATCAATGGGAGCCAGACGTTAGCCTCTTCCCCTGAATATGTGGCCGGTTGTAGACTAACATCTGCCAGGTGCATCTTCGTCGCACCGGGCGCTCATTACTCAGCAATCCACGAGGAACATGGGTTATGGACCAGATCGAAGACATTACCATGAAGCTTGCACTCATGCAAATCAACATCTACTCCAAGGCCGGGAACAAGGTAGCCAATGTTTGCGCCGACACATTCACAGAGCGAACTCACTATCCCATGTATATTAACGAGAAGGGAACATATCCCCTCATCGATCTGGGAAATCAACAATCGCTGGGTTTTCTACGGGACTTCAGACTCGGCGGGGTCAGTAGTTACACAGTTTACAAACGCTATCACTCCAAACACTATAGGGCCGAGCTTCTTGTTGCGACAGGACTCGTCAACGATGGACAAGCTGCGCAACTGCTGAAATTCTCTTTCGTCAAATTTGGGTTTTCGGGCGGAATTGTCCCGCGGGTCAAAGACAATATTGGCGCTAAAATGCATGGTGAGCTCAGTGAATGGGATAAACTAATAGTCGTTTCTATGGCCTGTCAGGGAAGCTTTCAAGGCAAGCACTGCTGGGATGCATTTTGGAGGGTGATGGTACAGGGTGGGTGGCCGTGGTTGCGACAGTGGCCGAAGAGATTCGGGAAGCTGCTATTTAGTGTTATGGCGGGGATATTCGCAGCTCTGAGACATGGTGCAGTGATCCCAAACGTGGGCGCATTATTGATGATACTTGCCACAAAGCTGGTAGGCAGTCCGGATGGCACACAGAGCACCTGGCGGGTCAGGACTGCTGATCGTTTGAACGCGGCGAAAACCTCCGTGGTGATGCCGGATCCTGAAAAGGTATGGTTCCCTCCACCAGCCCTGTGGACCCTCTTGTGCTAACTCCGAACAGGATAAGGAAAAAGACCACGATGAGGTAGAGAATCCGGCTCCGAGGTGGACTCTGGGGCAGAATCCGCCCTTGGTACCGCTGCAGATACCGGAACACATTGTCGTTGGCTCCAAGTGCAACCATGGCACGAATCTGTCTTTCACCGGCCGTCTCCGGCTCGCTCACTCATTATCCGAATTGGCCAGCCATGTCGAGGACGGAAACCAAATCACGGTGGCAGATACGGTTGATAATTGTGATGCCAGAGCGGAGGTGCACATGTATGCTATTCAGCAAAGACTCTTGATGGTGTGCAGGGGAGATAATCAGTGTGTTGCATGCGCTTTTCGACTAGCTCACACTATTGGAGCTCTTGTAGTCAGTACGTAGGGGAAAGGAGGTACTTTGTATCGGTAGCTATGTGCGGGATATGAGAGTGAAGAGGAGGGTGTTAATTGTCGTGCTCGAGACTGTTCTTGGATTTTCTTACTATCCGTTAATATATTTTTCATTGTGGTTTATATTTCAGAAGGTGCAGGCTAGTTGAATGTGTACGGTAGTCAAATTCCAAGACAGCATCAATAATTCCGCAGTTGAGAACCACTGTTAGAATTACATATACAAGAGGTTAACCGGGTGTGCGGCCGGCATCGCGAATGGTAACATAGTGAGACAGAGCCAACCGCTGCGCATTCCACAACCATACGTGTTCGACGAATTTGAATACATGGAATTGAGTTAGGGCACGTAGTGGCCCTAGCGTTTATTTTACGTCTTAGTTTAGACTTAGTCTTAGGTTCTGTCTCGTGCCCAGCCACCAGAGCCTCATTCACAAGCTCTGGCAGCAACGAGAGACTGAGGACGAGACAATCTGGTTCGGCACAACAGGTTATTTGGTGCAATAATATTCATCATTAAGGCAGCTCCCTAATGGCATGATCCTGTCGAGATTCCAGTATTCGGAGTCCGTAGCTGCTATGGGGACTGAAGCATCCGTCTCGTTATCAAACTATGATGCTTCTACCTTCCTCACAAATTTTACTAAACACAAACGGACCATAGTTCTTTTGGTGTTGTGTTTAGCATCCAAGCTTGATAGAGCCAGCCGCTTGGGATATATCCAGCAGCTTGGAGAGATGCAATTAAACTTGTGTACCAGCCCCGTCCGATTCAGGAGGCTGGACAATTAACATTCCCGAATAGGTGATCAGTTTTACGATGCAACTCCCAGGGGTTAAACGCTCAAACCCAATACCGAAAATTCACAAAGTTTTTGCTCACAGTCTATGTAGATAATAACTTCTCTGCCTACACTTGTCCGAAATTATTTGTGAGTGGTGGAGGTACTCCGGCATATCGCCTGATGTCAGCCCGAGTTTGGCATACCAGCAAGTGATTCACCGGCCACCACTGAGGGTATCTCTACCACATATAATTAGTTTCGGTCAAGTGCAGGCAGATTACCAGAGCAGTTATTATCTACATAGACTGTGACTGAAGGCTTCTTTTTGGATTTTTGGTGTTGAGTTGGAGGTGTAAATCTCAGGTTACACTGACGACTAAATCCTCCGCTGGAGTCCCTGCCCTGCCTAGGTGCACAGGTGTAGTATGAGAGGCTAGCATGCTACTTTCATATGAAATGCTACTGGAACTAACTACATTACCTAGCAAACGCAAGGATATACCGACGGACAAAGTATATACTTCATTCACTCATAGAATTCAACGCTAGTGTAACACCCGAAAAAGTGTCTTCCGGTGGCAATCTATCAGTACCAAAGCTCAAAAACTAAGCACTGACAAACTAACAAACCACCTCGATTTCTCATTTTCACTGTATCATGTCGCCGTTAAAGAGAGTTAGTAATCTGAGGTAACTGTATGCGGTCTCCCTTTGAATGAGATGTGAAGTGTTAGAGAACTTCTTAGCAGTCGAGAGTTTAGAGAGCTCGAAGCTGGGAGCTGAAAGATGATTTTAACAGGGTGTGGAGAGTTGTTTGAAGCTGGAAGCTAGGAGTTTTCAAATCTTAGAGCTGGAGGATAAAGGACGAGGGCTCAGAGTAGGTCATCATCGGGAGCAGATGGTGGCGCTAAGGTCATAACAGCAGACGGCAGACGGTGATATTGTATATGAAACAAGGCAGTAATAGTAGTATATATAGCCAATACTATACGCCTATAATCGTCCCAAATCTAGGCTGCTTCTGATCGTCCTTTCTTTAAACCGAGATGCAGCGTTCCGCTTGATGACGTAAAGTAATAATAAATAATACGTGGACCATAACATGCCAATCGCAGAAGAAATTACTAGAAATGAACGTGTGAAGTTACACATCAAGGTCGGTCTCAAATAGGCTGAGAGAGGGGAAACCTAGACATATACCCAGTGTTCCTAAGCGGCCCCAGTGTTGTCAACCGTCCCGTCCTCGCCCGCTGAGGACGGCATGTCGGCCGATGACGGCCGGCGACGGCAAAAGTACCGTCATCGGCCGTCATCCACCGTCACCGGCCGACATCGGGCGGTTACTATTAATACATATACTTTAACTCTAGAGCGCGTGGTACAAGATATAAATAGATTTATCTATATTTCTAGACTCTCAATAAGTAGTAAGAATTCAGGTTCGGATCGAGCAGATGTTGAAGGATCTTGATTCACAGTCAAGATAGTGGAGAAATGTACTTATTATAACTGAATATCTATTATGTATGATGACTTGCAAATCATCAATG
>Ga0307512_10005472_pt1 | contig 13251 bp, 8 predicted proteins | sample 14_EM_MG_FD_200267 | JGI IMG/M metagenome (GOLD analysis project Ga0307512, IMG submission 200267) | Populus trichocarpa ectomycorrhiza microbial communities from riparian zone in the Pacific Northwest, United States - 14_EM | ecosystem: Host-associated > Plants > Roots > Unclassified | place... | reverse complement strand
GCCTGAGGTCCAGGAACGGCTGAGGCGGGATGTCGCCCGTCATGCGGTCGGCGCGCTGGAAGTAGTACTCATCGTGAGACCGTGCCCGGCATACCGTCACCGCGTAACTGAAGTTGCTGCCGGCCCGCCCGGCCCGCCCGACTCGCTGCTGATAGTTGAAGCGCTGCGGCGGCATGTTGGCCATCATCGTCGCGCGCAGGGATCCGATGTCGACGCCGACCTCCATGGTCGTCGTTACCGACAGGGCGTCGAGTTCGTCGGCGAGAGCACTCTCGTTCAGGGAAAATGCGCCCTTGAACCTGCGCTGGCGGTCGCGCTGCGCGGACAGGGGTTTGGTTTGGCCGGTCAGTTCGGCGATCGAAAGTCGGCGCGGCTTCCGGTGCGCTAGCCACGCGTAATAGTCACCGGAGTCCTCGCCTTTCACGGCCTCCCGGTGAAGCCCCGCCGAGAAGCATTGACGATTGCTGCATACGCCGAGGCTGGCCTGCAGGTGTACGTAGTTACAGTTGCGGCAGCGCCAGCACTCGTCCCCTTTGGGAAGCAGCACTAGCGTCGAATCGATGGCGGAGGAGCGCAGCAGCCAGCCACTGACCGCCCTGCTGCCGGCGTCGGTGGCGAGGAGGGCCTGCAGCTGATCCGCGACAGCGTCAGCGGGTAGCGCTCGGTTCGCCGCGACCTTCTCGACGAATGTGGCGATAGCCGGGGGCATAACGGCCGAGGTCTGGACACCACCCTTGCGGCTGCCCGTGAACCGGCTCAGCATCCCGAGGATCCGTACCACTGACCCCACCAGCTGGGTCTGTTCGGCCTCATCTAGGGAACCCGTCACCGATGGCAACCCGGCGATGCTCATTTGCGCAATCTGGACCGATTCGAGGTCGCGGCGGGCACGGTCGAACACCGCCTCCATCACGGCCGCCTGCAGCTCCTCCATGAGTTTGTTCTGGCCCTGAGTCAGCGCCGGCCCGGGCCAGGCGCCGGCGATGGGCGGGGGGAATGCGCGGTACCACGGGGTCGCACCATCTAGGCGATCCTCCAGATACTGATTCCAAGGATTCGGCCCTCCAGGGTTCGCGCCTAGCCGAACCATGGCGTCAGTGATGCGCCCATAGAGCTGGGAGAGAGCGACCGATCGCTCGCCGGATAACGTCGCGAGCGCCTCGTCGAGCGCCTGCTCCTGCTCGGGGGTGAGCGGCATTCCATATTCCCGGCTCATGAGGGCTATCTTGGCCAGACCGAGACCCCTGGCAGTTACCTCTGACGGGTCCATACCCTTGAGCCAGGCCAGAGAGTCCGGCGCCTCTTGGATCTCCTGGCGGAGCACCTGGCGGACCAGGTCGCGGTAGTGGTTGCGTGCGACGCCGGCCGCGGTTCGCGCCGCGTCGTCCCGGCTGTCGGTGAAAACGATCGTCTTGGCGTCAGCGACCGCCGCCCGCCCGTCTCGTCCTTCGGACAGCGAGCGAATGAGTTGCGAAAGGTAGAGCTGTGTCGCGGCGGACGGGCCTGTGGTGTGCGCACGTACTGGGGACTTGACCTGCCCGCTGGTGAACGAGGCCGCCTTCGGCTGAGTGACGCTGTAGCCGCAGCTCGGGCACCGCGTCGGCAGCGCGGGAACTCGGTCGCCTGCCTTCTGTCCCGAGATGCTCAGCGCCACTCCGGTGCGCTCGTCGGCTGCCGGTACCGACAGCAGGCCGAGAGCCGGGTTCCAGGACGCGGCGGCGAAAGCGAGCTTGATGCCACCGTGCGACCATTCTTTGCCCAGGTCCACGATGCCCGGGCGGTACCAGACGAACTCCGCCGAGGAGCGCATGAAGACATGCTTGCCGCTCTGGCTCTCCTCCACCGGCCCAGGGGCGAGGGCCGTCTCTGTGCCCACCTGCTGGAGGACGAAGCCGCCGAGGCTGATGTCGCCGCATTCGTAGCAGTACAGAAGCTCGAGTACCCTGCTACCGCAGGTGGGGCAGTTGTGTGCCGGCGTGGCGAACAGCTGGCCGACTCCGCTCGGCGAGGTTTCGCCGGGGCGGCAGGCCGGGTTGCTGCAGGCCCACAGACCGCGGGGCATCCGCACGAATGTGTGAGCACGCAATGGGATCAGCGGCTCCTCGCCAGGCTCCGCCGCTGTGAGAGCCAGCTGGGCGAAGATGCCGTCGAGGAGGTCCGTCCGGTCGGGCTCGTGCGGAAAAAGCCGGTCGGCCAGGTCGGTGACAGATGTCGCCCGCAGCCGCTCCGCTGCCGGGTCCTGGCAAGCGAGCGCGACCGCGCGCGACAGTTCGGCGGCGGACCTGCGAGTTGCTTGTACGTCGTCCCGCGTCACCGGAGGCGGTGCTTGTAGCTCCAGCGGGCGTCCCGGGCTGATCCTGAAGCTGCTCCGGCCGACGCCGAAGAACTGCTCCAGATAGTCCATGCTCTTGGGGGACTCGGTCAGCGACGCCGACGTGCCGATGACCCGCAGTTTCGGCGAGTCCGGCGCGATGCCCAGGCGCCGCAGCAGGGAGCGGATGATCATCGCCACCTCGCTGCCTTGGGTGCCGCGGTAGAGGTGGAGCTCGTCGACGACGAGCGTGAAGACGCTCTCGGGTATCGCCAGCCACGCCGCTGTCTTGTCGAATATCGGTTCCTCAAACTGGCGCATCATGATCGAGTTCAGCATTGAGTAGTTGGTGACCATAATGTCCGGCGGATTCGCGATCATGTCCCAGCGCGTGAGCATCTCGCCGGATCGCGGGTCCTGGAACTGGTCGATGTCGAGCTCTTGGTGCGAGGCGGAGCCCCGCTCTCGCTGGCCTCTCGCCTCGGCGTTCGCCGCGCGCAGGCCGGCGATGTCCTGCTCCAGCGCCTTCAGCTCCGCCGCCACCTCGGCCGCCGCCGACTTAGTCAGGGGCCGCTGTCGAGAGCCCGTCGTGCTGCCTGTGTAACGGCCAAACCAGATAGGTTTGTGCGGCGCCGAAACACGCAAAGCGCGTACGGCGCGGCGCAGGCGGGTCATCTGATCCTCAACTAGCGCGTTGGTCGGGTAGAGGACCAAGGCGCGGAGAGCGGAATCCCTGGTCTCGGCATGACGCATGGGCCGCCATTCCGGCGAGGTGGACGACCACCACCAGTCCGCTCCATGCTGCGCCGGCCATCCGGACGCCTCCTGCATGACCCTCATCAGCACCGGTAGCAGGAACGACTCCGTCTTCCCGGAACCGGTGCCCGAGGTGACGATGACGTTGCGTCCCTCGCTCAACCCGGTCCTCAAGCTGTACTCGATCGCCTCGGCCTGGTGCTCCCGCAGCCGCAGGTCCGCAGCGGGCACGCCAGGAAAGATGGCTTCGCCGACGAGCCGGGCCACGTTAGGGTCGAGTCCCGCCCGGTGGGCGATCTCCGCCAGCGGATGGGTATTGGGATAGGGCATCACCGGCTCGATCATGACGTCGCCTATCAGCGTGCCAGAGGCTTCCAGTAGCGTCCTTCGTTCGCGCATCAAGGCGTCGTTGTCGAGCCAGAAGGCGGTGTCAAAGTACTTGAGAAAGACATCTCGCAGGTCGCGAGCGAGTTTTGTCGGTCGAGTCGGCTCCACGTCGCTCCCCTTAGGTCATCAGCAGCGTCAGCAGGAGATCTGCGGTCTCCTGGCCGATTCCGGAGTACAGCAGGCAATTGATCTTCATGTTTCCCGCAGTCACCTTCGCCCGCCGTGGCTGCTCGCCACTACATAGGACCAGCGCACGGGCATAGAGCCCAGGCAGGTCGCACCCGCGCGGCACAATTATCTGCTGCTGGGACGGTACGTACACCGCGAGCGCCGTCCCCGCTGAGTTGGCGGCCAGATGCTTGGCGAGGTACACGGAAGCCGGAGCAACCTGCCGGTCCGCCGCGTCCGCGGGCGAGGCGTAGGCATAGAAAGTCTCAAATCCGCGACGGAGGCGATACGCGCCCGGGGACGCCAGGTCGGAAGTCTGGGTCCAAGAAATCTGCGTCGTATCAAACGTCTCGGCCTGTGTGAAGCCTGGCCGGGGCTCTCGGGACAGCGCCTGTGCTACCTCGGACAGCGGCGGAAGCGCCCTGAGGATGCGTGCCCCGGGCTCCGGGAAGAGGGTCACGTTGTCGATAGGCAGTACGGCGAGTGCAGCGTTGTCCAGGCCTGTGATGCTCTTGCGGGATGGCCCGTCCGTGCGGCGCTCAGCTCGGAAGCTGCCTCCCTGGGCTGCCACGTAAGCGGCTACCGTGGCGACAGATTCAGGTGGCCAATGTCCGACCAGGTCGGCCGTCCCGTTCGGCAGCACCGCCAGGCATGCCGGCGAGATCTTCCATCGCTGGCACTCGCCTCTGGCGTTCCGCTCGATAGCCACGTGCCCCAGGGACTCGAGGATCTGGGGAAAGGCGCTTGTGAACAGCGCTGTGCCGTCGATCTGGGCTGCGATCGCCGTCATGCTCGCCGCGGTGCCGCCGCCAAGGTGCATGAGTGCGTCCAGGGCACTGTCCCAGAGCCCCTGCTCTTGGTCACCGACCGGTGGCAGTTCATCAACCGATACGTGAGCTGAAGGTGCCGCGGGCTTACGCCTAAGTCTTCCGAACAATGGCAAAGGCGCCCAGCCTGGCGATCGTTTGACCAGGCCGCAGTACCGGCAGGTACCTTCGATGAAGCGCTGCCGCATTCCGCCGAAGTAGGCAGGGTATTCCAGGAAGTGGGCACCGGTGACGACGCACGACTTGGGATCCGGGATGCCGACCTGAATCAGCGGGGCGGCTGGTGCCGTCGCCGCGCCTGGCTGCCATGGCATTCGTTCACGGGCTACCGCCGAGAGCTCAATTCCGCGGTCGCCTTTCGCGGATGCACCATCCACAGAGATGTCGTCCTCGCCGGGCTGCTGCTCGCCGGCGGTGATGGCTCCGATTGGGCTGGCCAGCTGATAAGTGAGCCGCGGGATGTCGTGCCAGCCAGCGTCCGGCGTGTCCGCGGAGCGGAGGCGCAGGCCGAGTTCCTGCGCCGGGGACGACGATTCGCCGAGCAGCAACTTGACCCTGTAGTCCCCGTCGCGCAGCCCTTCCTCGCACAGCGGGACGACGAGGGCGCCGCCTTTGCCCTGCCACTCTCGCAGGATCGTGTCGTCGTGGCTGTCGACGAGCCGGATGCGCACACATTTGTTGCTCTGGACGGCGGCACGCAACTCTGGCGGCGCGGAAGAGGACCACTTGCGCACGCGGGAGGGGATACGCATGCCGCCCGCGATCGTCAGCTGGTCGCGCGCCAAAGGCACAAGCTCGTTGAAGCGCGTGCCGGCCGGGGCGCCGAACAGCTGAACCGCGTCAATGGCTACCCAGCCGTCTGGCAGGCCTTTGAGGCTGTCGTAGCGGGTGAATCCGGGCCGGGCGCAGGTGCCGATCGTTGCCACGACGTCGTCTGCGATGGGCTTGCCGGCGGCTTCGAGCTTGACCAGCAGCATGCATTGCACGTTGAGCTGAAGGCGCTCCTGCTCGACGTATCCGTTCACCATCTCGTCCCACACCAGCGGAACGATGGTGCGAGGCGGGTGCTTAAGGATAGCGCCTGGCGCATCGACGGCCCGGATATTGAGCACGCCCTCCAGCACTGATTGCATGTTCAGTCCGTCCGAGGCGCCTGTACGCCACAGGCTCGCGACAGTGGGACGGAACGTCAGCGGAATCCAGGCTCCTGTGGTGGATTCGATCTCCATGTTCCCGCTGCCCTCCTCGGCTGGGCGGCGCAATGTCACGGAGATGTCGAGGGTGGTGCCCATGAAGCCCTTGCGCATCTGCGCCATGAGGCCTAGCTTCTGCAACCTCGGCTGGCCTGCCTGTGCCTCGGGAAGAACCCCGTCCCACTCTGCAAGCTCCACCGCCACAACAGTGGCGATTCGCTCCTGAGCCCCTGTGCTGCCCCACAGTCGACGCAAACTCTTCGAGGCTGGGCATTGGTCCGACTCGAACCATGCTTGCAAGTAGGGCCCGAGTACTTCGGGCGCGATGCTCATCCCGCCGACGAGACCATACTGCGCGAACAACGCCGGGAAGTGGCGCCGGTCGGCCTGGCGCACGAGCGCCTGGGAGATCGGGAGACCGACGAAGCGATGCTGCAGCGCATATGCGGTGGGCAAACCTCGCGTGCCGTCCAGGTCGTCAAGCCATTGGTTCAGCGAACGCCAGAAGTGCTCCGCGTACCGCATGTATACAGTGCGGACGTCAGGGGACGGCGCGCTCAGCAGCTGGGCGAGCCTCGGGTAGTAGGCCTTCGTGCCGAAGCTGTCGTCATGGCCCATTTCCTCGGCGGCTTGCACCGTTAGGGCCAGGAATGCCAGAACCGGCGGAGGTTCGCTCTTGTCTCCAAGACGCCATTGACGGAGGCGCTTGTTGAGTGGTGTGAGCGTGAACTCGCGCGCGTGGATCACCACACCACGGACGGTGGTACACAGTCCCTCTCGAGGATCACCGCTCCAGCCCGCGTGGGCAGCAACCGCCGCGAGAAGGTCCTCTTCAAGATCCAGATAGACCGGCGCGCCGACGTCCACCTCGGGGTAGATCGTGTTGGCCACGGCGTCGTTCCACCGGTCGTACGGCGCCCAATCGACAAGCTTCATATGTGGACCCCCTGCATAACCATTGAACCTGGATTTGCTCGCGATCAAGCGAGTTCTCGCCGCATCCTGGCTTCGCAGACGCACCCGAAACGGACGTCCGTCGCATTATGTCGATTTGGTCCGCCCGCACACGCGCCAGGCTGGACGGCTCTCGGCCAAGGAGCAGGGCTGCGCCTGATGACGATTGACCGCGCCGGAGACAATGCCGACCGGGCAGGACTCGAGGCATGTATGGGTCAGTCTGCGGATTCTGCGTTCCCCTGCGTGACGGCCGACCGGCGGCAGACCATGACCGTATGGCGAGCTTCAAAATCTACGGGGAAGACCTCAAGCCTGGCCAATACCGCCGAGAAGGGCTGACGATGGGTATCGCGTATCTGGTCGTGTGCACTACCGGCGACCACTGGTATGTCGATCGCAATGGCAAAAAACACCAGCCTGCCACGAAGGCGCAGGTCGCCCAGCTCTTCAACGACAATTACCCCAGCACGCGTTGCGTACGGTTCGCCGACCCGCCTAGCGCATCGTGATTCTGTTGTCTTTACGTGATGTTGGTGCGGTTGGCGGCTCCGTTGCGTTGGCCATTGCGAAGATCGAGGCAAAGTTGGCCGACGAAGTCGGTAGCATGGTCTCTTCGCTGGTGTCCTCCTGGCCCGGCGTTCGCCGGGTTCCGGTTCCCGGCCGACGAAATCGCGCTGGCGGTGCGCTGGTACCTGCGCTATGGGTTGTCGTACCGCGACGTCGAGGAGTTGCTCACCGAACACGGGATCGAGGTCGATCACGTCGCGGTGTACCGCTGGGTCCGACGGTTCACGCCGCTGCTGGCCGACGCCGCACGATTCTTGCGGCATCTGTCTGGCGACCGGTGGTTCGTCGACGAGACCTACGTCATGGTCAGCGGGTGTGGCGCTACCTCTACCGGGTAGTCGATCAGCACGGCCAGGTGATCGACGTACTGGTCTCGACCCGTCGAGATGCGGCGGGTCGGCGGTTCTTCACCCGTGCCCTTCGGGTGCTCAAGGTCATCCCGCGCGAGGTGGTCACCGACGCGGCACCCCGTCTATCCAGCTACTGTGGGTCTTTGCAATGCAATTCAAGGATGCCGCCGGCTGCGCTCGAAGCTCGAGCCGTCGCTGCCGCGGCTGGCAGGATTACCCGCGTGGGCGATCCGTCTTGCCGTAGGTTCAGGTCACCACCTGGGACATCAATGTCAGCGCTCACCGAATGTTCCTGTCGGGGTGTGATTCGCTCACGTAATTGACCCAGTCATCGCTCGTCGTGCCTGGTCAGGCGCTCGTGATGTTCGTGGAGGATCTGACGAGCGTTCGGCTGTAGTTTTCAGAATCCTCCCCCTTCCTCGCTCATGATCTTCGCTCGACGGCCCCTGGTGGCTGGGGAGCGGATGGCGAGGAGGACCTTCCACGTGATCGATATAACCGAGATCCTGGCGCATTGGTACGCGGGCCGGTCTCAGTACGACGTCGCGGGCTCGCTGGGCGTGGCTCGCGGAACGATCCGGCGTTATGTCGAGCCGGCAATCGCGGCAGGGTTCGTGCCCGGCGGGACGCCGCCGATGAGCCAGACGGACTGGGAACCGCTGGTCAAGCAGTGGTTCCCGCATCTGACCGATACCCGGCTGCGGCAGGTGACCTGGCCGGATTTCGACAAGCACCGCGACTACATCGCCGAGATGCTCCGCGCCGGAGTGACGAAGGCGACGATTCACCAGCGGCTGCGTGACGAGCATCAGGTGACCGGCTCGCTCGCCTCGTTCAAGCGATATGTCGCCGGGAACCTGGCCGAGGACGCGGTCCGGGAGAAAGTGACGGTGCTGCGCGCCGACCCCGATCCGGGCCTGGAAGGGCAGATCGACTACGGGCTGCTGGGTTCCTGGACGGACCCGCGGACCGGCCGCTCGCAACGGATCTGGGCGTTCGTCATGGTCCTGTCGCACTCGCGGCACATGTTCGTGCGGCCGGTGATCAGCATGGACCAGGCCTCATGGACAGCCAGTCACGTCGAGGCGTTCGCATTCTTCGGCGGATGCCCGGCCCGGCTGATCCCGGACAACCTGAAGACCGGCGTGGACAAGCCCGACCTCTACGACCCGAAACTCAACCGGGCCTACGCCGAGCTCGCCGCGCACTACGGCGTGCTGGTCGACCCGGCACGGGCCCGCAAACCCAAGGACAAGCCCCGCGTCGAGCGGCAGATGCCCTATATCCGGGACTCCTGGTGGAAGGGCCGGGAGTTCACCTCGCTGGTCGAGATGCAGGCCTCCGCGCTGCACTGGTGCCGCGAGGTCGCCGGGCAACGCAAGCACCGCAGCTTGGACGGGCGCACCCCGGCGGAGGTGTTCGACCAGGCCGAGGCGGGAACGCTGACGCCGCTGCCGGCCGCGGCGTTCACCCTGGCGGAGTGGTCACGGGCCAAGGTCGGCACGGACGTCCACGTCAAGTGCGGCAAGGCCCTCTACTCAGTGCCCTGGAGACTGATCGGGCAGCTGGTCGACATCCGCGCCACCGCCACAATGGTGCAGATCTTTCATCACGGCGAGCTGGTCAAAACCCACGTCCGCAAAGACAAAGGCAAGGTCACCGACGTCGCGGACTACCCGCCGGAGAAGATCGCGTTCCACACCCGCACCCCGCACTGGTGCCGCGACCGGGCCGAGCAGACCGGACCCGCGACCGCCGCGGTGATCGCCGAACTGCTTAACGGCCCCGCGTCGCACCGGCTGCGGTCGGCGCAGGCGATCCTCAACCTGGCCGGCAAGTACTCCGACGCCCGCCTCGAAGCGGCCTGCCGCAAAGCCACCACGGCCGGCGACCCGTCCTACCGCACCATCCGCAACATCCTCGCTGCCGGGCTCGAGGACATCGAACACGACCGGCCCACCGGCGACGCCGGCGCGCCCGCGTTCCTGCACGGCCCGGCCGGCTTGTTCGCCGACGTCATCCCGTTCCCCGCCCCGGCCGCGTCCGCCGCGACCACGGCCGACACGACGAGCGCGACCGCATCCGACCGCCGTGACCACGACGGGGACGACGAGCCGCAAGACGCCGTGTCATGACCCGCGCCCCACTCACCCCCGCTACGCCGACGAAGGACAAGACGAACCGATGACGATCCTGCGCCCCGCGCTGGCCGACAGCCTCCGGACGCTGAAACTGTCCGGGATGCTCGAGACCCTCGACGCCCGCCTCGCCCAGGCCCAAGGCGGCGACCTCGGCTACCTGGAGTTCCTGCAGATCCTCTGCGACGACGAGATCACCCGCCGCGAACAGGTGGCTATGGGCCGCCGCCTGCGTCGCGCCCGTTTCGACACCGAAACCACCCTCGAAGGCTTCGACTTCGGCGCGAACTCGAAACTCCCGGCTGCGCAGATCCGTGACCTCGCGGCGCTGCGCTGGCTGCAAGCCGGAGAATCGATCATCCTCTACGGCGCCGTCGGTGTCGGGAAAACCCACGTCGCCCAGGCCATGGGACACCTGGCCATCCGCGCCGGCGCCGAGGTCCGCTTCCACAAAACCAGCCGCATCCTGGCCGATCTGGCCGGCGGCCACGCCGATCGCACCTTCGACAAACGCCTGGCCGCCCACGTCAAAGCCGACCTGCTCATCCTGGACGACTTCGCGATGCGCGAGTTCACCCCCGGCCAGGCCGACGACCTCTATGAGCTGGTCTCCCAGCGCATCGCCGAAGGCCGCTCCAACGCGATCACCGCCAACCGGGCACCGCAGGACTGGTATCCGCTGTTCCCCAACCCCGTCGTCGCCGAATCGTTGCTCGACCGGCTGATCAACACCAGCCACCAGGTCTTCATGAACGGCCCCTCCTACCGGCCGAACAAACGACCCAAGGCGTCGGTCACCACCCAGTAGCCGACCTGATCACGACCCTCGAAGCCGAGGTTCCCGGCTCGATCGACGCCCTCGGCCACGGCCCGCGGGTCCACCCACGCCCGGAGGGACCGCAAGATGACCGCGCACATCACCGGCGACCCCGCCATCCCCGACCCCGAAGAACGCGCCGCCCGCAACGCCGCCCTGTTCACCGACAACATCGAAACCGGCTTCTGGGACGACCAAGGCCACGTGGCTCCCTGGCCCGACGACATCGACGAATGGATGCCCGAAGCCAACCGGCCCAGTCCTCGCCAGCACGGAGAACCACCGTTCTGATCTAGAGCTCGAACGGATGCAAGTGGACATCCTTGTGAGGGACGTAGATCTCCACCCAGCTGGCGTCGGCGTCCGTCGGCGGACGCACATCGAAATCCAGCAAGATCATCGACCCGTTCAGATCCAGCACGCCAACGCCGTCCGGGCTCAACCGAAGACGCCCGCGCAGGACGACGCAATGTCCGCCCGCCAGGATCGCAGGTCCAGCCTCAGCTGCGGGTTTCGCGTTCAGACCCCAGCTGATCTCGGTGTTGATCGTCCACTCGACGTGGTGGCGCCCAAGGGCAGCATCCGGCGCGCCGCACCACGGCACCGCGGTCCGACCTACGGGGGTCTCGACCTGAACCACGGGGAAAGGGCTCCACGCGAACCTGCAGACCTTCTCAACCTCGACCAGCACCCTGCAATCATGCCCGCCAGTGGTCGCGCAGGGTCGGACCAATAACGTGAGCCGACCCCAGGTCAATTACGTGAGCGCCCACAATCAATCAGCCATTGGCGAGGTTCTCCGCACCTGTCACCGCAGCGTGCACCGCGGTCGGGCACGGCCGTTCTGAGATCGTGGATCTTGTTGTATCCCGCGGATCGCTTTGGCCGGGAGTGTCTGGGGGTCACTCGTTCGGGGTATCGCGTGGCGTGGCGGTGGGGTAGATAGAACGGAACTCCGGTAGTACGAGGCGTCCTTCCACAGACTTCTCGCAGCCGGAGTTCCGTTGTCCGTTCATTCTGCCACCTTGTCTGTTGACGAGGCGGAGACCTTCGCCGTGTTGGTGTCCTCGTTGTCGACCGATCATCAGATCGCTGATCGACCAGCCGGTGAGGCCGACGTGACGCTGGCGGATCTGTTCGATCACTTCACGGTCCTCGACGACCCTCGTGACCAGCGGTGGGTGCAGCACCCCGCCGCGGTGGTGTTGACGCTGTGCGCTGCCGCGGTCGTCGCTGGGATGCGCTCGTTCACCGCGACCGCGGGGTGGATCGCCGATACCCCGCCTCAGCTGTTGCACTGGTTGTACGACCGGTGTGGTAAGCCACCGTTGACGCCGTCGAAGACCACGATCTGGCAGGTCATCACCCACGCTGACAGCGCCGCGGTCGACGCCGCCGTGGGTAGCTGGCTCGCGAGGCGAGCGGATATCGACATCAGCACCCACGCCGCCGACGAGTCCGGCCCGAAGCCGGACCCGCAGTCCAAACAATGCTGCCCCGCCGGTAGCACCGAACGACAGCAGGACCTGCGGCCGCTGCGGGCGGTGCTCGCCGTCGACGGCAAACGGGTCCGAGGCGCCGTCGACGCCGACGGCAACGCCCCGCACCTGCTCGCGGCCGCCACCCACGAACAGGGCCTGGTCCTCGCGCAGATCGATGTGCACCACAAGACGAATGAGATTCCGATGTTCGCGCCGCTGCTCGACACGATCGCCATCGCCGGGATGCTGATCACGGCGGATTGTCTGCACACGCAACGTAGACACGCCTGCTACCTGCACCAACGTGGCGCGGACTTCGTTTTCTGTGTCAAGGACAACCAGCCGAAACTGTTCGCCGCCCTCGATGTCCTGGCCTGGAGCGACGTGCCGGTCACGCACACCACGACCACCCGGGGACACGGCCGGATCGAGACCCGAACCCTGCAGATCATGCCGCCACCAGCCGATCTGCCGTTCCCCCACGTCAAGCAGGTGTTCCTCGTCGAGCGTCAGGTCAGCGACCTGTCCGACACGCCATTGTCAAACGTCGCGATCCTCGGAGTGACCAGCCTGAACACCGTTCGAGGCACCCCGCCGCTCATCGCCGCAGCCGTCCGCGGTCAATGGAGAATCGAAGTTCTTCACTGGATTAGGGACGTGGTCTATCGCGAGGACGACTCCAAAGTCCGCACCAAATCCGGACCCAGAATCATGGCCACGCTCCGCAACCTCGCCGTCGGAGCCCTACGCCTCACCGGCCGCAACGACATCGCCGAAGCGACCCGCTGGGCCACCCGCAACACGCAACGGCCCTTCACCATCCTCGGACTCACACCATGACCCACGATCTCAGAACGGCCGTGCGCGGTCGGGCAAGGCTTGACTCAAAAGGAATGGGCCACTGACGTTCCTGGCTTTCCCTACATGTCGACCTGCCCACACAGCTGTTGAGCGACGCTGTGGAAGACGATGTCGGCGTCGTTGAGCGTGACGATGTGGTTGTGTGTGAAAGGCACGCACTCGCGGCGCATCTGCCTCGTAGTGGGTGTGGTGGCAGTCAGATTCAGCCCTCTCGGTCAAGTCCTGCTACACGTGCCTGCATCGACTTGTTCGTGTCGTAGGTGACCAGGGTGGTCGACCGTACGGTCAGCGTTTGTACCATGAGTGCCCGGGCGCGCTGCCGGAATTCCTGAGGAATAGCCCTGCGCGCAGATAAGCGACTCGTCGACTCGTAAGCGTCATAGGAGTGCTTTACGGACGTCAGCGAGTGTGGTCATCGGGGCTTGCAGCCGCTCGATT
>Ga0307512_10005470_pt1 | contig 13256 bp, 9 predicted proteins | sample 14_EM_MG_FD_200267 | JGI IMG/M metagenome (GOLD analysis project Ga0307512, IMG submission 200267) | Populus trichocarpa ectomycorrhiza microbial communities from riparian zone in the Pacific Northwest, United States - 14_EM | ecosystem: Host-associated > Plants > Roots > Unclassified | place... | reverse complement strand
ATCGTTTGTCATCAAGTTCTTCGCCATCCATCAGAACATGGGACCAGCTCAATGGGGAAACACTTGCTGGCAAAAGCTCACATCGCAAAGTTGAACGAATTAACAGAGTCAGAGGTTACTGAATTGATTAGTTCGACGGTTGATGAAACAGCTTTGGCCTTCCTGAGGAGGCAAGGAAGTCAAGGAATCTCAATAGTAAGTTCGCTGAGTCAAGTCATATTCGACATCCAGGTAGTTCCATATTGACTGGAATGACAGACAAAACGTTCTAAACTGGCAGCTACGGACTTTGAAACTTCCAAATTTCACCAAGACACGTGGAATCAATACCTCATGTTGGGATTTGTTTCGGCACATATTCCATGGAATGCGATATCAAATCTTGAGCTACAATGGTCATATAAGGCATTACGCGATGAACTAGTGCTGCCATCTGCTACAACCCGTAGTAACATTTGCCGGAGGGAATATGCACTGACTGTGGATGCAATTACGAAGCAATTGCCGTTACAAAATCAAGTTAGATTAGCTTTGGACAGATGGACATCAACAAACGAATTGGCCATAACGTCGGTCATTGCTTACTATATGGATCGAAATTGGGCATTGCGTGAAGTTCAACTCGCTTTCGATGAGGTTGAACCCCTGTTCTGTTCCCGTTTCGAAAGCTAATTCAGGATGACAGGTCAAGGGCCAACATACTGGAGCAAGGATAGCGGTTCATTGGAAGGACGTGCTGGATCGTTTTGAGCTTACTGATGGCCCTTTGCTTGGTATTACAACTGATAATGCTTCCTCAAACTACTCGATGACACGCGAGCTGCAATCAACACTTGAGGCCACTGGAATCGAGTGGCTAGCGTTGAGGAACCACATACCATGCATGGCGCATGTCATACAACTCGCTTTAGGTGCATTCATGAGCAGTCTCGGTGTAAAACGCCGCACCAGGTCTTGGGAAGCCCATGAGCGCGATCAGCAATTTGGAGAGAATGAAAGCATAGACATTGGGAAGAGTCAAAGACTTCGAAAAGAGGGCAATGCAAGAATCAACAAGGTGTCGGCCATGAGACCAGGTTTAGCAAAGATAATTGAGAAAGTACGTATTTCATGATATTTTGAAAGTCATGAAGCTGACCTTCATATAACAGAGAATGCTTGCTTTATTAATTACGCTAACACCTGGTCGCCGAAACGAGTTTATTGACAGTCAAAAAGCCAAAGTCCACATTGCAGTACTTCTGATTATGGATGTGAAGACACGTTGGAACTCTACACTGGAGTTGCTCGAGCGCGCCTACAGTTTACGGGAATTCACACGTGAGTGGCTTCAAAACCCAAAATACAGTGAATACCGGCCGCTATTCACAACTCAGGATGAATGGACGATAGTCGAGTATGCCATGGAAGTATTGAGGCCATTTCGGTATTGGATCCTTTGGATGTCGAAGAGGCATACAGTCACATTGCATCAAGTTATCACAATGTACAATGACATGTTCGATCACATGGATGGCGTGGTGCGAGCTTTGGCCAAGATGAAGACTCAATGGAAAGAAGCCTTGTTGTTCGCTGTGAAGTTAGCTCGACAGAAGCTTTCCAAATACTACGACGAAGTGACTCCAACAACGGGCATGATTCTTATTTCCGCACACATCCTCGATCCTTTCAGGAAGTTGCGATTGTTTATAAAGTGGGACAAGGGAATGGATATCAATCCTGAGGACGAGACATCCTACACTACACAATACCAAGAGGCCTTTCTGAAGTATGTCGAGAATGAATACTGCGCCAAACATTGAGGTGTGCCAGTCAATAAACTCGAAACGGTACCAAGCAACAATCTCGTCCCCTCTGCAACGGCTTCAGCATCCTATCAATCATCCTTTGATCCATATGATTTGTCCAGCGATGATGAGGAATACTTAACGCCTAACAATGTGGCTGAGACGACACCCTGACAAAGTGATCGCGCAGGCCGCTTATTGACTGCCGCCATGCTCTATTTGAATTCGCCGCCTGAAGCACCCAAGAACTGGGGACAAATCAATCCAAATCTCAATGATTACCACTCGGACCCAATGGAGATTAGCAGTACATTTTGGGTACCGGACATAACCGATTGGTGGCGCCAACAGGAGAAAACGCACTCAAAGTATGCCGATCTCTCCAATGTGGCGCGCGACATATTCTCTATCATACCACATGTCGTCGGAGTGGAGGCCAGTTTTCCCCTTGGCTGAGATGTTATCAGCTGGAGGCAGTCAAAAACCACAGGCGAGACCCTTCGCGAAAGAGTCGTCGTAAGGCAGTTCGCTCGAGCCAATAATGGGATATTGGCAGGCACTGACCCAGAATTAGATACCAGGAACACAGAAAACGACTCGGAAATGATGAAAGAGGCAGAGGAAACGAAATTGCACAGAATGGCCAAGGTTCACGACTTTTCGGAGATGTGGCAGGGCAGCCAAAACCTACGAGCTACCCAGAAGAAATCTCGCGATCAAACCAAGCAGATGACCGCCGTGGGATACATTTCGGACACGGAAGCGATCGTCAAAGCATCCTGGTCACTCTTTCAACATGATGGTGCCGCAGCATTTAAATTGTCAGAAAGATCACCTTTGCCACCAGCTTTGTCTGCAAAGGACCTCCCTGGTGGAAGAACTCAAAGCTTAAATGTCCGCCGAATCCAGAGAATCAACCGTCATCCAGTCGAAAGCGACGATGATAGTGCACCTGATAGCATTTCGGATACTGATGATTGGCGTAACTGGAATGGCGACTTGGAGAATCCAAATGACAGTGAAGAGGATTGTGCAGCGGACGATGAATCCGATATAGAGCACAACAACAGCATCGCGGATCGAGAATGCCCAGAGCAGCAGGATGTGAGCGCCGCGCCAAGTGTGCCCGGATTGGTTCGGCCGAGCTGGAAGTCAAAGAGACAGGCTGAAAATGTGTTGGTGACGGTCAATGCAGTTGAAACGCGGAGAAATAAAGGAGGAAAGAAAAAGTCCGACAGGATGCGTCAATGGTTCACCAGCTTTATGTAGCTTGACTGAGAGTGTCAGTTAGAGATGTATTATGAGCGAATGGTAAGAAGTAGCTTGTGAATATCGGTTCATAAATAGATGCATAGCAGGCGCAATGAATCTTTTGGCATGAATCTTTTGGCATGATACATCATTTTTGTCGTGTGAGAGTGAACAGTGCAACATGATTACGCCGCTCGGCTTTGCCACAGGGTTGAGTCTTAATCAAGCAGAAAGACAATCGATATAGTCCAATCAGGATGAATACAATTATTGATGGCAGCAGATGTTGAATGGACAATACATTAAAATGAGCGTCAACGGAGCGTCAACGATTTGTGGTCTTGTAAGTACAGTAATTCACAAGTGACTTGGTCGTTGTTATGCATAACGGACGTATTGGCCGCTTTTATTGGCAAAAGGGATAGCAACACGGTCACCGCCACATTCTTAGCATGAGCATCAACGGAGCGTCAACGATTTGTGGTCTTGTAAGTACGGTAATTCACCAGTGACTTGGTCGTTGTTACGCATAACAGACGTATTGGCCATTTTTCCTTGCAAAAAGCATAGCAACACGGTCACCGCCCCATTCTTAGCATGAGCATCAACGGAGCGTCAATGATTTGTGGTCTTGTAAGTACGGTAATTCCCCAGTGACTTGGTCGTTGTTATGCATAATGGTCGTATTGGCCGCTTTTATTGGCAAAAAGGATAGCAACACAGTCACCGCCCCATTCTCAGCATGAGCGTCAATGGAGCGGCAACGATTTTTAGCTTTGCATCTTGAGTAAGTTATGTTCCGATTGGTTGCGGACATCTATCTATGAGATATTGGCAGCCTTTACTGGTAAAAACAACAGCGACATGCTCCCTGCGGCATCCTGAAAATGAGCGTCAATGCAGCGTCAACAGTTTTAGGACTTGAATATTTCGTAATCAAGGCGTCGCGTGGATCTTCGCGTGCATAACATTATTGTTGACCGCCATGCTAGGCAAAAATACCATATATCGAAGGTGAAACACAGATACCAAATTAATCGACATTGCAAACTGCTCAACAAGCAAAAGCACATGGTTGGTTGCTCTAAATGCGATTTCGATAAGATACTATTAACACACTGCAAATTCAAGAGCCTTATACGAATCTATGGATGAACCTGCTGGGCGACCCGCTGACAACCCGCCCAATTCAGATGCGTTGGGACTTTACCATGGAACTGTACAGGAGTAAGCAGTTCGGGTTTGTTGACGACCCGGACCGCCAATTTGTCAACGGTTCGGTTTGGACCCAGACCCGGACCCTAAGTGACGGTCCGGAACTGTCGCTAACACTATTCGAGGTGCTCGCTGACTTGTCGCCAGCGTACCCAGACTTGTCGCTGGCGTACCCAGACTTGTTGCCGGCGCTCCCAGGTGCTCACAGGTGCACCCAAAGTTCTCTCCAGCACTCTGGGATGTTCCCAACCTTATCACAATCACTTCCTGTACCAGTAATGAGAGATCTCAGTTACTCGGAAGCCCAGCCGGAATACCCTCCCAAGGTCTGATACTCTCCTGAAATTGGCGCATCAAAGTTTATACTCCACATCCTCTCAGTCACTCCCAGAGGCTCCCAGTGACTAAAATACATTTTGCTGATGATGGAATATCATCAATCCAATCGATTTCCATTTCATCCTTATTATTGATATCAAGGTTTCCAATAATTCCAATCCATCAAGGATCATTCCCGAAATCCAATATAGTCTCATTGATATCAATGGTGAATGAATGGCAGTTATGCTTTGTGCATGTCCTCTTGCATTCCGCACTCTCAAAGCTGAATTTTCCTCCATCTGCAAATCCCTTGGCTTTATGTGTAATGATTCACCAATATTGAAGCATCACATTGCGGGACTCCTCCATTCGACCAATTTTGAAGGTTTCTTTGGAAGAATGGTTTCCATGTTGGCAGGTAATTGGGAAGGTATAACACCATCCGCAATCGTCCACTGTATCTTCAGCAAAGTTCTGAATTTCCTCCTGTTCATTGCGGCTAACAAATGGGACATTGTGTTCTTCGATCTGTTTCTGGGAGGCAATTGGTGTAGCATATCCAGAGTCGAGTAGCACTCTTGCCGGAATATTCTTCTTCCCTCGAATTGAGATTAACATCATCATTTCAGGCCCCATGCGTGACTTGGGTTCGGGTGGAGCTTGTTTCGATCCTTTGGGGTGATTGAATCGCTGGAATGCAGAGCCGTTCATTTTTGTGAGGTACTCATGGTGAACTGCGTTTCGGCTCAGCTCCAGCCACAACAGGTTGTGAGGATTGACTGTTCAGAGTTTGTCAAGTATGCAGAGGAAGGTATGTATGGTCACTTTGCTTTCGAACTGAATGCTGTGTGGCCAGCACATTTCGAGTACTAAGGTCATCCTCACGCATCCTTGTTATTCAATCGTGATTAAACAAGCTATCTAAGGAAAACGCCATTGTTTCCATCCCCTTATTTTCATTTAGATCAGTACCACTTCCTCTATCTTATAGGACTGTACCGCAGTATCCTGTTTAGTCCATGAACATCTCATCATTAGTGTCTACCTCATAGACCCGTCGAGATGCAGAGACCTGAGCCTTGGGCTTAGCCCCTCCTGCTCCTGCTGCGGACGAGACATCTTTTGGATAGTCATCTTTTGGTTTCGGCCTTTTGTTTTCAGAGGATGAAGACACAATTGATTTTTGGCAGAACTTCCACGCATGGTTGTCAATGCCACAGCGAGCACACTCGCCCTGTTCAAACGGTGCTTCTACCACAGAATGGGCAATTCCATCCTGGGCTTTCTTCTTGTCCGTATGGTCAGGAGTCTGACCCTTTGTCTGATCCGCCTTTTTGGGTTTCGTGGATCCAGACTTCCCTCCTAATCCACGACCCTTTGGTTCGTTTTCTCCTTGGTCCCCTTCTTTCTGATGTTTCCCTTCTTGTCTTTCTTCTTAAGCCTTGCAGGGCTGTCCGTTGAAGAATGCTTCTTTTGCAACATCAGGAATTTTCCATCACTAATGAAACCAATTGAACATACTCAATGTCGTTTCGAGGTTCTCGCTTGGTTGTTGAAAGACGATATTGGAGATCTTCTGAAAGCCCTTCCCTAAGCGAGGTCCTCAAAGGGGTGCCAACTAGGCAGACCGTATGATTGAGCGTTTCCATGTCCGTTAGGTAGCTCTCCATGTCTCTGTTGTATTTGGGTTCCCTCACCTTGCCCAGGGCTTGCCATTCTTCTTGTCTGTCAAAGAATCTTTCTTCCATTGCACTGACAAAGGGATTCCATTCCTCCACTTTGAGGTAATTCATCTTAGACTTTGCTCTGGCATCGTACTATGTTCAAGCTTTCCAGCCATCAAATATCCCATCAAAATGACCTTGTCAATATCATCTTCGAATTTTGTGCGGTGCCACTTCATATAGTGTGCGACTGAGTGGAACCGCTTTCGGTCTGGGAGGGTGTCATCTGAAGGATCTCCCTTGAACACTTTTGGAAGCTTTATCTGTCTCTGTTTCTTTTCGTATTGTCAGCCAGGACTGTGTCCTCATACAGAACTAGAGTATATAGTAGAATTTCCAGGTGGGAGCGGCAGTAATCCTCCTAGACCACACCTTCTGGGGTTGTTACTGCTGCATGACGAACTTAAACTGTCATGTTGGTCAATGCCAGTGGGGACCGGGGGAAGCGGTAGCTCATCTGAGTTACCAACCCAATTACTGTTGCCTCTCCTGACCCCTCCTCCTCCGCCACCACCTCCGGAGGGGCCTTCTCCCCCACTTCCCGCTTTACTGGATAGTGGAATAGAGGTTGTTAAGGAAACGTCGTCTTCATGTCTGCTTTTGACGATTTCCCATTTCCCACTTCTTCGCTGTAATCCGACTTAATACCACTTGGTGTTTCCATCAAGGGTCAATCCTTAGGTTGATTTGCGTTCCATTCTGGGTTCTCAGGTTTATCGTCATCTGCAACTGATTCTGCCAGATATCTGATTGAGCGTCGTGTTTACTTTGGAACTTCCTTCAGTTTCTCCTCGAGCTGTTTCTGGAATTCTGTGATGGCCTGCTGCCATTGTTTCTTATTGGCTTTCATTTCTCTTTTAGTTGAAGCCAACTCTACTTGTTTCTTCCTTAAATCATCCTCAGCCTTCTTTTTATTATCCTCTATTTCCATCCTTTGTGTATTCTGTACTCTTGCCATTGTTCTTTCGGCATTATTCTTATTTTCGTCCATTTGTAACCTTTGAGCTTCCAACCGAACTGCCCGTGCTGTCTCAGCGTCCTGTCTTTCTCACAGTACTGCAGCTATTCTGGACCATGCAGTATTGTTGCTCGAGATTCGGGCATTGAATGCGTCTTTGAGATTCTTGTACTCTTGAGATGCTTTGGCTCTGATTACTGCCATTCCCCCTTTGACAATGGATGCAAAGATCTGGGACTGGAGAATGATCTCTGTGTATTGAGGGTACACAGTATGGCACAAGGTTTCAACTCCCTTGGTCATTTGATCATAGAAGGTGTTCTGTTTGCTGATCATTGACATATAGGCATCCACCAACTGAGGCATTTCTTGTTGTACATTGACTGATTATGATATGGATTCTGAGATGAGAGAGTCCATTCCATCCAAGTTAGCAGTTAATAGATTGGACGGCTCGACTGCCCATATAGGGACTTGTTTGATGGTAATATCCTGGTATTGTTTTACCACTTTCCCGGTTATATCTCTCAGAACCAAGACATTATTCATCCTCTCCACTGTTAATCATTGAACGTCTGATGATGACATGATCTACCGTTTAACAATTATGCATTGTTTAGTTGTTCATCCTGACTGGTAGTGAGGGCTGATGTGATCGTCTACGTGTATCCCGAAGACATCAAACTGTTTTGGTTCGTAATGACACCAGTCTGTACCTTCACAGGAGTTTTCCACGATATCTTCAATGTATTCCGCCTCCGTCAGAGAATTCCAGGGATCGGAGATCTCAAACTCAGGGCAATCAAAGAAGGTTTCGGTAGTGCTGTCTAAGTAAACCTGGACAGTGCCGACAGGATATGGGTAGAGTAAGATATGGGAAATGATAAAGAGGAATTCAAAGATCATGAGGTAATGTTTCTGATAGAGATTTGATATAACAGTATACTGTAACACGGGAGGAGCGACTCCAAGATACACTCAACCAGAACTATCCCCTCTAAGTATCCCCTTATCTTGTCTCGCTATTGGACTTGATATTTTGACATATGGAAGGACAAATAGAAGGTTCAGTTCGAAGCTTCACTCAGGTGCAGAAAGTAATCAGAATCGAATAAATGTAGCATTGCTTTCCAATTTGAATTCATTGTTAAGGCTTGTTCTGTGTCTTGAGAAGGTTGCGCTCTATACCAGCGGAGAATCGAGAGGTCTTTATACCTCTTTCTTCTGCGCTCATAACTGCTAATTTTAACTACGCTTTTCTCTAGATGAATCACTACCATCCCTTCCTCCCTCAATCCCCATGCTCTGATAACCAGTCGGCCTGAACTTCGTCCGAGTAAATGCTATCCTTCCAATCCTCCAATTTCTCCAGACCAACAGTAACTTTCTGATATACATGTCCAGACTGATTGGTATCCATTGGACTGTTGTCTTCCGGACCATCTTCATCATTGTACCATCCCACAGCCTTCCTTCATATTGTGCTCAAGTGTTCTTATCCTACTGGCCATAACTAAGGCCAATCGTCGGTTACTTCATATAGAGGTGATAATGGCTGCCGTCATTCATTTTCTTCACCAATAGTGAATATCGCGATGGGTGATTGCATTGAATTACCACACCACTACTGCTATAACAACAGTTGAGGGTGGATGGTGATGATGTAGTTCGGGGACATGTGCCTGGTGGTCATTGGAGTGGTGATAGTGCTGGCTGATAATTGATGAACATTATACATTTGCCACCTGACATCATGATCGAGTGATATCTTGTGACCCCAGAACCGTGACTACTCCAAAGGTGTAACACTTTTGAACCCATAAGCTTTTACCTGCCTCCTGAGCTAATCACCATATAGAAATTGGATTGGGACAAAAATATGGTGACAGCTCGACTATTGCCAGAGGAATCCATACACTAATTCAAATTTTTGGCATCATGTCTTTTAGAAAAGTTCTCGGTGTGCCAATTTTGCTACATGTCAGCTGTTTCTTGATTTCAGTCACCAAATTGTGAGATGTGATATTTCGTTGCTTCATGTGCAACAGTCATACACACCATGCGAAAGTACTAGACTTCAAATCAAGCTGTAACACGACCAATAAATGCAATATTGTCTGGCCAATTAGTGTTCAATGAGAAACCAAAAACTAAATTAGTTACAAAATTGACTAACACAATGTAAGTGAGTGATGTCATAAGAGTAATAAAAGGAGAGCTCCACACGCAATATAAAGCTGTTTGAATGACAACCGTGATACAGCATTGATTTGTATATCCAACCGCATAACTCTGCAGGGAACTGGTTCACCTGATTGAGATGTCTTCTGTTGCTTATGGTACATCATGGAAATCGAGGAGATGAAGCTGGATAAGGAATGGTAAGAAAGTCAGGCTATATTAATCGAAAACTGGTGTGATGATCTACATGTCCTAAATAGCCGGCCGAATTTGTGACAATGTGCCAGGAGTACGTTATCCATCACTCAGACAATGTGGATAGTGGTTGATTAGAAATCAAGAGGCCACAAAGCTTCCGGATGGTATCGATAATATAGAGAAACGCTATATTGGCTGTCAATTATGACTATATGATTCCTAGCATACAATTACTGAGAGTATGATGCCTGTTTGGATGTTTTCAATGGGAGCACCAACATAGTGTCAACAATTTTGAGTCTTACACATTTGGTAACCACAGGGCTGCATTGTCCCATCCTTCCAAAGTAAATACATTGGATGGCATTATGGCTAAAAAGGCAAGCGATACCCTTGTTACCCTATTGTGAAAATTAGCGTCAATGGAGTGTCTCTGATTATTGGCATTGAATCTTGGATAATCCAGAGGCTGTGCGACCACAATAACCCATAATCCAACTATTGGCTGCCTTTCAAGGCAAAATTGCATGCAACGACATCACTTCTGTCTCCTGACAATGAGCATCCATGCAGCATCAACAGAGTATTAACGGAACCTTAATGATTTTTGGTCATTCAACTTGCTTAATGGAATGGCTGTGAATCGACATTAACCCATGATCAAAGTATTGGCCGCCTGTTTGGGCAGAACTACTAGAAAGAATACCGCTACTGCCTTCAAAAATTCAGTGTCAGCAGAGCAGCAACAGTGTATGTGGTGTTCGGTAAGGTTCTCAGCAACGAACTACCTTGCATCATTCGTATATGGAATTTTCAACAGTTAGTTTATTCAATATATCTTTGAATACAACTTCACAACTATGCATACAATGTCTCACAGGTCTTACTTTGGACTTGCGTCTAGCACTTGAGTCAAAACTTATGAACCAGCGTTTTACATAATTACAAAGTAATATTTGACAGTTTCTCAACTCAAATTACGCAGCTTTCAAATTCCTGCCATAATGTCAGAATCCAAATATTTGACTGCTTCCTTGCTAGTGGTTATGATATCTTCGAAGAATGAAGGTGTCTTTATTCACGATTTGAGTGATGTGGTTTTTGCAAATCATAATAGGTACATGCTGGGCTTCTATGAATGTGGTCTCGAAGTAGTGTTAGCAACGGTTCCGGACTGCACCTTTGGGTCAGAGTCCCGGTCAGAACAGAACTGTCGCCACATACATGGCACGGGTTGTCAATACACCCAAAGTGTCAATTTGGGCAGTGTTAGATGGACATCTCCCAACCCATCTGAATTGGGTGGGTTGGCACCGGATTGTCCAGTTTGTCCGTCTGTAGATTCATATAATGCTCTGCATCAGGAAAATGTATTTTAGTCACTGGGAGTCTCAAGAAGTGTCTGAGAGGATGTGGAGTGTAAACTTAGATGCGTCAATTTCAGGAGAGTATCATACCCTAGGAGCGCATTCTGGCTGGCCTTCAGAGTAACTGGGATCTCTGATGACTGGTACAGGAGTACCATGGGAGTGAGTGTGATAAGTTTGGAAACACATCAGAGCACAGGAGAGAACTTTGGGTGCACCAGGGAGCACCTGGGAGCGCAGACAGCAAGTCTGGGAGTGAAGTCTGCGAGCGCTGACGACATGACTGGGAGCACTGACGACAGGTCTGGGAGCACCTCGAATCACAGTAGAGCATTCTGGGAAAAACAATATATTCTTTGGGAACGCTGCCAGTGCGCCTGGAAATCATAGCCACTACTTATTGTTCAACGATATTTAAAATTCATGTTTTCACTTTGTATTCTCTTCTCTGCATCTATATTGCTACCCATCAACACACGATATATCTGGATTGGCTGCAGGCATTGCTTGAGAGCAATTCAAGGTGCGCCTGACACTGACGATCCAGTTAACTCAGAGATAGACTTCGAGGCCGTGATCAAGTGAGTTTCGAAATGCACTGGGAGGGCATGATCGTGCGAACTTGGAGGCCGCAATCATGCGAGTTTGGAGATACACTTGGAGGGAGTCATCAAGCGAGTTTCGAAATACACTGAGAGGCCGTGATCGAGCGAGTGTGGAGATAAGCAGTTGCAGTCAGTGATTGTGTGAACTGCAAGGCCATATTGGAGCAACTTTGGAGATACACTTGGAGGCTGTAATCAAGCGAGATTGGAGAGGCACTTGGAGGCCGTGATATAGGGAGTCTGGTGATGCACTTGGAGGCCGTGATCGAGCGAGTTTGGAGATGCACTTGGAGGCCGTGATGGAGCGGGTTTGGAGATACACTCGGAGGCCGAAATCATGCCACTTTGGAGGCCCTAATCGTGCCAGTGTTAGGGCCTTAATCGAGCACATTTGGAATTACACTCTGAGGCCATGATCGAGCAAGATTGGACGAGTGCTTGTAGGCAGTCGATGGACGTTGCGCCGGGTGATGACACTCCATTTATCAGTTTAACTAATCACAACCGTGGGAATGTGACATGGTGACTTTTCCTTGGGTCTCTCATGGAGAGCTGGCTGATGGCAATCGATCATGTAGGGATGCATGCTGGAAGCTGAAGCTACATTCAGCGGTCAACTCATAATTATGAGAATGAAGGGAAGAGAAACAATCTTGCGCGGCTGCTGTTCTCGGTGCATGCTGTACTGGGTGTCAACTCAGGATCTTGGCATGGATAGATAGAGAGGGATGACTTAGCTTTGAATTCTGCGATGATGGTTGAGTTTTGGACGAGAAAGAGAGAGCTGGGGGTTGTAGACGAGAACGATGTGGAGTATTCGAGTGAATATGAGAAATCCGGGATACAGCTTGTGTGATTGGGTTGGGATGATGTCCTAGCGGCGTCATTACATGCCGGATCGTGACTCATACCTACTATATCTGGGATGCTAAATTGTCTCACAAACACAATGCTCTCCTTTCCAGTTTCTCATGGTGATATGGCTCATCTTCTCTCATCTCTCTCCTATTTGTCCTCAACTCAACCATCGCCTAAGAACACGATGTCAAGTCATCCCTCTCTATCTCTCCATGCCATGATCACGAGTGAATACTGAGTTCAGCATACACCAAGTACAGCATACACCATGTACAGCACACTGGGTAATGCAGACCACGCGTACCCCATCATCCCAAGATCAACTGTCTCCCGCTCCCGGCTAGTCTCTTAGCTCTCAGCCGATCCTGTTGTACTCAATTCTCTACATTCCCACAATTATGAGTTAACTAATGAATTGAGTCTCAGCATCCATCACAAAGGCCTCCTGATCTACCGCCTCCACATCACCTGTATCCAACTGGATCTCCCAACATGCTCCATTATGGCTTCCAGGTGCGTCTCTGCGTTCATTCGATCTTGGCCTCAAAGTGCATCTCCAACTACACTCGATCACAGCGTCCCAGTTGGCGTTAGCAATGGGTCCAAATTGCTGGGTCAGTTCTGGGTCCTGGTCCCTGCAAACCCGGATCGTGGCTACGGGTCATCATCAGCAACAACTCTAGTTTCCGTCTGAAACACCCGGGTGTTCCGGACGGCTCTGACGGCTCTGGCGGAACCTCGTACCCTCTGACGGAGAATCAGACGCGACCCGTCGCCCAAGCGACGGGTCG
>Ga0307512_10005469_pt1 | contig 13260 bp, 12 predicted proteins | sample 14_EM_MG_FD_200267 | JGI IMG/M metagenome (GOLD analysis project Ga0307512, IMG submission 200267) | Populus trichocarpa ectomycorrhiza microbial communities from riparian zone in the Pacific Northwest, United States - 14_EM | ecosystem: Host-associated > Plants > Roots > Unclassified | place... | reverse complement strand
TTTACCCAGCGAAAGTTCAAATTGCATCGCCGGAGGGGGTTACATCGACGCGCCCGCTGTGTTATCACGCGGGCGCGGACGCCTCGTAGCACCGGCCCGAAGCAGCCCATTTATCCCGAAAATACGCGAGAAACCGGGCGCTCTGTGTGTTGCGTCACAGCCGCGTAATCACCACGAGATCTGCCCGAATTAAGAGGTTGGTGTTCGCGAAATCTTAGCGTTTAGGTTCCAGGAAAGCGGGCAGAAGAATACGGGGAGCTGCACTGAATAAGGCTCCCAAAAAGAGCCGGGAAATATCTCCCGGATAAACCGAACCGGAATTCCCCGATCACCCGCCGCCCCGCTGGTCAGGCGCCTGTGACACCGTCGATCCGCTCCCGGACGATGTCCGCGTGACCGTTGTGCCGGGCGTACTCCTCGACCAGGTGGACAAGGATCCAGCGCAGGCTGACCTCCACCCCGGCCATCGGGCCCTCGACGATCCGGCCGAGATCGTCGAGCGACCGCCCGGCGGAAAGTTCCTGCCCGCGCTCGACCTCGCGGCGCCAGTCCGCCAGCGCTTCGTCGAGCCCGCGCTCCGGGTCGAGGGCGTACCCGCCGGCGCCGTCCTCGTACAGGGTCGGCACGTCGAGTCCCGCGAACACCGCCTGGAACCAGTTCCGCTCCACCTCGGCGAGGTGCTGCACCAGCCCGAGCAGCGTCAGCTCCGACGGCGCGGCGGACGCCAGCCGCACCTGGCCGTCGTCCAGCCCCGCGCACTTCGACTCCAGGGTGGCCCGGTGGAACGCGAGCCAGCTCTCCAGCATGGGCCGCTCCGCCCCGGTCATGAGCGGGAGGGGGCGGCCGTCCGGCAGGGTCTGGTACGTGTCGGTGGTCATGCCCGGCAGCATGACACCGGGCGCCCGCCGGTACGACCCCGCCGGCCGAGGCTCACCGTACGACCCCGCCGGTCGTCTCTCAGGTGCCGTCTCTGAGGTCCGCCGGCCAGTCCGGGCGGTATTCGATGTGGTCGTAGGTGACCACGCAGCCCTCGCCCATCGGGGACTGGGTCATGAAGCCGATCAGGGCGGCGCCGGTCTCCTTCTCGTCGGCCAGGGTGAAGAGGCGGACGAAGGTCCAGCGCTTGCCGTCCCTCGACGCGTGGAAGGCGAAGGCGCGGCCGGTGCGGCTGATCCTCAGCCAGACCGAACTGCCGTCCACCGTGAAGGAGTTGGCGTCGTCGGAGTGGCCCCGGGTGACGACCGTGCAGACGGTGGGCACATCCGGCGAGTTCTCCAGGCAGAGCTTGGCCCAGGCCCGCTCGCCCACATGCGCGTACAGCACGCCCGCGTCGAAGGCCCCGGCGAAACCGACCGTGACCCGGGCGATGAGCTGGAAGTCCCCCTCCGGCGACCCGAGCAGCCGGGGCGCGTCGGACGCGGGGTCCAGCCCCTCGTCGGTCGGCGGCACGAACCGGTCCTGCCGCGCCCCCGCCCACCCGGTGAGCACCCCGTCCTCGTACGACCAGTGCCCATCGGGCCCGTACGTCCGAAGAGAAAAGGGAAGTTCAGGAATTTCCAAGTCCATCCCCCGAGTCTGTCAGGTCCACCCCCGCGCCCAGAAAGGGGCGCGGGGGTCCTTCGGGGCCGCCCCCCTCGGAGGCGCGGGGAACTGCGATACCAGCCACAACCGGCCCGCAGCTCACACAACCCCGACAGCAGCGAACCCAGCGGAGCGCTACCGCTCCAGGCGGCCGTCGTACCGCCGCGGCAGCCCCAGCGGATTGTCGTCGCGGAGCTCCGCCGGCAGCAGCGCCTCCGGCGTGTTCTGGTACGCCACCGGCCGCAGCCACCGCTCGATGGCGGTACCGCCGACCGATGTGGACGTGGAGGTGGTCGCCGGGTACGGCCCTCCGTGGTGCTGGGCGGGCGCGACCGCGACACCGGTCGGCCACGCGTTGACCAGCACCCGCCCCGCGAGCGGCGTCAGCTCGGCGAGGATCTCCGCGCCACGCCCCTCGCCTGCGGTCTCCTCCGTGGAGAGGTGGACGGTCGCGGTGAGGTTGCCGGGCAGCCGCGCGAGCACCGCGTTCGCCTCGGCCTCGTCCTCGTAGCGCGCGACGACGGTGACCGGCCCGAAGCACTCCTCAAGCAGCAGGTCGTACTCCCCCTCGGCGGCGAGCCGCTCGGCCGGAACCGTCAGGAAGCCGGGGCTCACCGTGTGCTCGCTGCCCGCGCCCGGGGTCACCGGGGCGTCCACGTCGGGGAGTTCGGCCCGCTCGGCGACCCCCGCGACGAAGTTGTCACGCATGCGGTGGTCCAGGAGAACGCCCGCGTCCGTGTCGCTCACCGCGTCCGTGAGGGACTTGACCAGCCGGTCGCCGGACGCGCCGGCCGGTGCCAGCACCAGACCGGGCTTCACGCAGAACTGGCCGACGCCCAGCGTCATGGAGCCCGCGAGCCCCGTACCGATCGCCTCGGCGCGCTCGGCGGCCGCGGCCTCGGTGATGACGACGGGGTTCAGGGAGCCCAGCTCGCCGTGGAAGGGGATCGGCGCGGGCCGGGCGGCAGCCGCGTCGAAGAGGGCACGTCCGCCGCGTACCGAACCGGTGAATCCGGCGGCCGTGACCAGCGGGTGCCTGACCAGCTCGACGCCCGCGTCGAAGCCGTGCACCAGGCCGAGGACGCCGTCCGGGATGTCGTGCTGGGCGGCGGCCCGGCGCAGGACGGAGGCGACCAGCTCGGACAGGCCGGGGTGGTCGGGGTGCGCCTTGACGACGACCGGGCAGCCCGCGGCGAGCGCGCTCGCGGTGTCGCCGCCGGGCACGGAGAAGGCGAAGGGGAAGTTCGAGGCGGAGTAGACGGCGACGACGCCCAGCGGCACCTTGTAGCGGCGCAGGTCCGGGATCGGCGGGGTCGCGGTGTCGTCGGGGTGGTTGATCACGACCCCGAGGAACTCGCCCTCGTCGACGATGTCCGCGAAGGCCCGCAGCTGGTAGCAGGTGCGGGCGAGCTCACCGGTGAGCCGGACCGGACCGAGCGCGGTCTCCGCGTCAGCGGCCTCGACCAGGTACTCCTTGGCGCCTTCGAGCTGGTCGGCCGCGGAGCGCAGGAAGGCCGCGCGGACGGTGCGGTCGGCGAGTGCTCCCCGGGCGGCGTGGGCCGCGCGGACGGCCGCGTCCACCTCCTGGGCTGTGGCTTCCACCGCAACCTGCTCGCGCTGCTTCCCGGTTCGGGGGTCGACACTCCAGACTGGTGCTGCTGCCACCGCGGGTCCCTCCAGATGTAATGCCGCAGTACATGTGCCACTCACCAGCGGCGTTCGATATGCTGAACGCTGTCTCTGGTGGTGAATATGCTGGAGACTATTTCCCGGCGAACTAGGGGGTCAAGGCGATGTCGGCAGTCGAGACGGGCGGCGGGGCACAAGTCAAGTCCGCGGTGCGGACGGTTGAATTGCTCGAGTACTTCGCCGGACGCCCGGGCATGCACTCCCTGGCCGCCGTGCAGGAGGCCGTCGGGTACCCCAAGTCCAGTCTCTACATGCTGCTGCGCACCCTCGTCGAGCTCGGCTGGGTCGAGACGGACGCGACGGGCACGCGGTACGGCATCGGCGTACGGGCCCTGCTCGTCGGCACGTCGTACATCGACGGCGACGAGGTCGTGGCGGCCGCGCGGCCGACGCTGGACCGGCTCTCCGACGACACCACGGAGACGATCCACCTGGCGCGCCTCGACGGTACGAACGTCGTGTACCTCGCGACCCGCCAGTCCCAGCACTATCTCCGCCCCTTCACGCGCGTCGGCCGCCGGCTGCCCGCGCACTCCACGTCGCTCGGCAAGGCGCTGCTCGCCACGCACACCGACGAGCAGGTACGGAAGCTGCTCCCGGAGACGCTGCCCGCGCTGACCGAGCACACGATCACCGACCGGGAGAAGCTCATCGAGGAGCTGCACCAGGTGCGGGAGCAGGGCTTCGCGGTGGACCGCGAGGAGAACACACTGGGGCTGCGCTGCTTCGGCGTCGCGATCCCCTACCGGACGCCCGCGCGGGACGCGATCAGCTGCTCGGTGCCGGTGGCGCGGCTGACGCCCGCGCACGAGCAGATGGTGAAGGACGCGCTGTTCGACGCGCGGGACCGGCTGACCCTCGCCACCCGGAGGCTCTGACATGTCCGACCTGTCCAACCCGGAGGTCGTGCTCCGTGAGATCCACGACAGTGATCTGCCCGTGTTCTTCCGGCAGATGATGGATCCCGAGTCGGTGCGGATGGCCGCGTTCACCGCGAAGGACCCGACCGACCGGGACGCCTTCGACGCCCACTGGAAGCGGATCCGCAGCCTGCCCGACGTCGTCAACCGTACGGTCCTCGTCGACGGTGACGTGGTCGGCAACGCGGCGGTGTACGGCCCGCCCGACGAGCGCGAAGTGACGTACTGGATCGACAGGGCGTACTGGGGGCGGGGGATCGCCACGGGGGCGTTGCGGGCGCTGCTCGATGCCGTGCCCGAGCGGCCGTTGTCCGCCCGGGCGGCCGCGGACAACGTGGGCTCGTTGCGGGTGCTGGAGAAGTGCGGGTTCCGTGTCTCCGGGCGGGACCGGGGGTTCGCGAATGCGCGGGGTGAGGAGATCGACGAGGTCGTGCTGACGTTGGAGGGATGAGCTCCGCCGGGGCGCTGTTGGGGCTGATATCGCGTCCCTCTCCTCCCCCGTGCGGCGGAGGTGGATCGTCGTTGCGCAGGACGTGTTCCGGTGGGCGGGACGGGAGCGTGGGTGACATGACGCAGCTGCTCCCCTCCGGTCTTGTGGCGAAGCGGCCGACGTGAGCGCACTCGCCCGGATCCTGTTCGGGAGGCAGGCGTGCCGGCGGTGGATCCATCTGATCCTCGGGGGCGCGCTCGCCATGCCGTACGTCTTCGTCGGCGAGCTGATCGTCGGCCCGTTCACGAACTCCCAGAACCTGTTCAGTTCGCTGCCCCACCAGCTTCTCGCCTTCGGCGCCGGGCTGCCGCTCGCCGCGATCACCGGGGTGTTCCCGCTGACCCGGCCGATGTCGGTTGCCGTGGTCCGGGCCCTGTGCGGGGTCGACGGCGACCGTCTCGCCGACGGGCCCGCGCGCACCCGGCAGGCGAAGGGGCGTACGGCGGTGTGGTTCACGCTGCACCTGGGGTTCGGCGGAGTCATCGCCGGGATGTCCCTCGCGACGCCGCCCTTCGCGGTGGTGCTGATCGTGCTGCCGCTCTACGTGGGGCTGCGCGACTCACGGCTCGATCTGCCCGAACTCCTCGACCACACCTGGGCGTTGGCGCTCTCCCCGGTCGCGGGCGCGGCGATGCTGGTCGCCCTCGCCGGCTGCGCGGCGGGCGCGGGCGCGCTGCTGGCCCGCTGGGCGCCGGAGTTGCTCGGGCCCACGCCCGAGGACCGGCTCGCCGCCGCGGAGGCCCACGCCGCCGACCTCGCCGTACGCAACCGGCTGGCCCGTGAGTTGCACGACTCCGTCGGCCACGCGCTGAGCGCCGTCACGCTCCAGGCGAGCGCGGCCCGCCGGGTCCTGGACAGCGACCCGGAGTTCGTGCGCGAGGCGCTGGCCGCGATCGAGGACACCACGCGGCGCACGGTGGGCGAACTCGACGCCGTACTGGGCGTGTTGCGCGACGCCGACTCCCCCGGCGGCACGCCCGGCTTCCCCGGCACGACCCCCGCTCCGGCGCCCACCCTCGCCGCCGATCTCGACGGTCTGCTCCGCCGCACCCGCGCGGGCGGCCTGCGCGTGGCCGCCGCCGTGGAGGCGGACCCCGAGGCGCTGCCCCCGCTCGTCTCCCGCGAGGCGTACCGCATCGTGCAGGAGGCGCTGAGCAACGCCCTCAAGCACGCCGGGCCCGGGACCTCCGTGACGCTCCGGATCAGGGTGGTCCCCGACGGCAAGGAGCTGGACATCGCCGCCGAGAATCCCGCGCCGCGGGCCGTGGTTCCCCGTCCCGGCGGCGGCCACGGTCTGCGCGGGATCGCCGACCGGGCCCGGCTGCTGGGCGGCAGCACCGAGTGCGGCCCGGTGGACGGGGTGTGGCGGCTGCACGTACGACTCCCCCTGGAAGGACCCGTATGACCATCCGGATCGTCCTCGCCGACGACGAGCGCATGGTGCGCACCGCGCTGCGCGCGATCCTGACGGCCGAGCCCGGTCTGGAGGTCGTCGGCGAGGCGGCCACGGGCGCCGAGGCCGTGTCCGTCGTCCGCGAGCTGCTGCCGGACGTCGTCCTCATGGACGTCCGCATGCCCGAGATCGACGGCATCCGCGCCACCGAGCAGATCCTGGCGACGCTTCCCGATCCCCCGCGCATCGTCGTGGTGACCACCTTCGAGAACGACGCGTACGTGTACGAGGCGCTGCGCGCCGGAGCGTCCGGGTTTCTGCTCAAGCGGGCCGACGCCGACGCGCTGGTCCAGGCCGTACGGCTGGTCGCACACAGCGACAGCCTGCTGTTCCCGGCGGCGGTGCGGGCGCTCGCCACCGAGTACGGGCGGGCGAAGGCGGCACCGCCGGCCTGGGTGGCGAGGCTCACCGGCCGGGAGAGCGAGGTCCTGCGGCTGATGGCCGCCGGGCTGACCAACGCCGAGATCGCCGGCCGTATGGGGGTCGGGCCCGCGACGGTGAAGACCCATGTGGCGGCCGTCCTGGCGAAGACGGCGACCCGGGACCGTACACAGGCGGTGATCGCCGCGTACGAGGCGGGTTTCATGAAGGACGTATGAAAAATCCGGGTGGGTGGGAACGATCGGGTCCGTTCCGGTCGTCCCCCATATGGGATGAACAAAACGATCAGGCGCGCCTCCGTCTTCACCCTGCTGCTCGTCCTCGCCCTGCTGGTCCGGGCGACCTGGGTGCAGTTCTACGAAGGCCAGGCGCTCGCGGACAGCAAGGACAACCGACGGAACGCGATCGAGCAGTACGCGTACCCGCTCGGGAACATCGTCGTGGCCGGGGACGCGATCACCGGTTCCGCGCAGACGAAGGGCGGCGACCTCAAGTACAAGCGCACGTACACCGACGGCAGCCTCTACGCGGCGGTCACGGGCTACAGCTCGCAGGTGTTCGGGGCCACGCAGTTGGAGGGCATCTACCAGGATCTGCTCGACGGCACGGACAACCGCCTGAAGAACCCCCTCGACACGGTCACCGGCAAGCGCGCCGACCCGGGTGACGTGGTCACCACGATCGACCCGGCCGTGCAGAAGGCGGCGTACAAGGCGCTCGGCGACAAGAAGGGCGCCGCCGTCGCGATCGACCCGAAGACGGGCAAGATCCTCGGCGTCGTGTCCACCCCGTCGTACGACCCGTCGGTGCTCAGCGCCGGGGACTCCGACGCCTGGACGAAGCTGACGAAGGACCCGGAGAAGCCGATGACGAACCGGGCGATGCGCCAGCCGCTGCCGCCGGGTTCGACGTTCAAGCTGGTCGTCGCGGCCGCCGCGCTGGAGGACGACCTGTACGCCTCGGTGGACACGAAGACCGACAGCGAGAACCCGTACACACTGCCGGGCACGACCAAGGTCCTGGACAACGAGAACAAGTCCGCGCCCTGTGAGAACGCGACGATCCGTGTGGCCCTCCAGTACTCGTGCAACAACGTGTTCGCGAAGATGGCCGTCGACCTGGGCCAGGACAAGCTGAAGGCGATGGCCGAGAAGTTCGGCTTCAACGACAAGTCGCAGGACGTGCCCGTGCGGGCGTACGAGAGCGTGTATCCGTCGGACATGGAGAAGTCGTCCACGGCGCTGACGGGCATCGGGCAGTTCGACGTGACCGCGACGCCGTTGCAGATGGCCATGGTGTCGGCCGCCATCGCCAACGGCGGCAAGCTGGTCTCGCCGCACATGGTGTCGCAGATCAGTGACGCGGACGGCAACGTGCTGGAGAACTACGACGACTCGACGGACTCGAAGGAGATCGTCAGCTCGTCCACGGCCGAGCAGTTGCAGTCGGCGATGCAGACGGTCGTCGAGGAGGGCACGGGGACGAACGCGCGGATCTCCGGGGCGACGGTGGGTGGCAAGACCGGTACGGCGCAGCACGGCGAGAACAACAGCAAGACGCCGTATGCGTGGTTCACGTCCTATGCGAAGGACGACTCCAGCGGCAAGGAAGTGGCTGTCGCCGTGCTGGTCGAGCAGTCGGATGCGGCGCGGTCGGAGGTCAGCGGCAATGGTTTGGCCGCGCCTGTCGCGGAGGCGATGATGCGGGCCGCGCTTCAGAACTGACGGTTCCTGTGGGTCGGTTGGCTGCGCCCCTAGAAGATCGCGCGGTTCCCCGCGCCCCTTTTCAGGGGCGCGGGGAACCGCGCGGTCTTTGGCGGTGACCGTTACTTCACGCCCAGAACCTGCTCGATCGGGTCGATGGCGAAGTAGATGAGGAACAGCACCGACGTCCCCCACAGCAGCCAGTGAACCTCCTTCGCCTTGCCGAGGACCGTCTTGATGAGGACGTAGGCGAGGAAGCCCGCACCGATGCCGTTGGTGATCGAGTAGGTGAAGGGCATCACGGCGATCGTCAGGAACGCCGGGATGGCGATCTCGTAGCGGTCCCAGTCGATGTGCTTGACCTGGGTCATCATCAGGAAGCCGACCGCGACGAGCGCGGGGGCGGCCGCCTGGAGCGGGACGATCGTCAGCAGCGGGGTCATGAACAGGGCGAGGCCGAAGAGCCCGCCGGTGACGAGGTTCGCGAAGCCCGTGCGCGCACCCTCGCCGACGCCCGCCGCCGACTCGATGTACGAGGTCGAGGAGGAGGCGGAGGCCGCGCCGCCCGCGACCGCCGCGGCGCCGTCGATGAGCAGGACGCGGCCGAGGTTGGGGACCTTGCCCTCCTCGTCCAGGAGCCCGGCCTCGGCGCTGATGCCGACGACCGTGCCCATGGTGTCGAAGAAGTCCGACAGGATCAGCGTGAAGACCAGCAGTACGACGGTGATCACGCTCGCCTCACCGAAGGCGCCGAACAGGCTGAAGTCGCCGAGCAGCCCGAAGTCGGGCGAGGCCACGACGTCGTCGGGGATCTTCGGCGTGGTCAGGCCCCAGCTCTTGATGTCCGCGATCTCGTTGATGATGATCGCGACGACCGTCATCGTCACGATGCTGATCAGGATCGCGCCCTTGACCTTGCGGGCGAGCAGCCCGATGGTCAGCAGCACGCCGAGACAGAAGACCAGGACCGGCCAGCCGGCCAGCGCGCCGGTGCCGCCGAGCTGCACCGGGACCGTGGTGTTCGCGACGTCGGGTATGCGGGTGACGAACCCGGCGTCGACGAAGCCGATGAAGGCGATGAACAGGCCGATGCCGACGCTGATCGCCTGCTTGAGCGGCTGCGGTATCGCGTGCATGACGGCCTCGCGCAGACCCGTCACCACCAGGACACAGATCAGCAGGCCTTCGAGGACGATCAGGCCCATCGCGTCGTCCCAGCTCATCAGCGGGGCGATCTGGAAGGCGACGACGGCGTTGAGGCCGAGCCCGGCGGCGAGCGCGAGCGGCAGGTTGCCGCCGACGCCCATGATGATCGTCATCACGGCGGCCACCAGTGCGGTGGCGGTGACCAGCTGGACGTTGTCGAGCTGATCACCGAACTTGTCCTTGGCGCTGCCCAGGATGATGGGATTCAGGACAAGGATGTAGGCCATCGTGAAGAACGTGGCGAATCCGCCGCGTACCTCACGGGCGAAGGTGGAGCCCCTGGCGGAGATCTTGAAGAACCGGTCGACGCTGTTCGCCGGGGGTGGCCCGGCGCTCGGCCGGTCTGCCACCTTCTCAGTTTCGGACATGACTGATGCTCCTCGTTACCTGCGTGTTCGGAGTGCGGATGCTGGCTGGATTGTTCCCTCGTTGAACCGTTTTCAGGTTTTCCCCGTGTTACGGAATCGAGTTCGGCCCGCCATACGATGTTCGAAGCGCTGTACGAGCGCCTGATACTCTCTCGGATCTCGCCCCACAGGACACCGTTCCTTCACACCCGCAACGCAGGGGCCGTATACGCACGTACCCCGTGAGAGCCGTCAGGCGTACCGCACAGGAACCGACAGGGAGAGGTCGCCCGTGGGCACTGTCGTCGACGACGCCGCCTCCGTGGAGTTCCACGATTTCTTCGAGCGCCACTACGCCGAACTGGCCCGCCTGGCCCATCTGTTGACGGGCGAGTCGGACTCCGCCGACGATCTGGCGGCGGACGCGCTGCTCGCGCTGTGGCACCGCTGGGACCGGGTGCGCGCGGCGGACCACCCGGTGGCGTACGCGCGTGGTGTGGTCGCCAATCTGGCCAGGAGCCGGATCCGCAGCGCGGTGCGTGAGCGCAGACGGATCACGCTGTTCTGGTCGCAGCGCGATGACAAGACCGAGAATCCCGACATACCGGGCATGGTCGATGTCCAGGAGGCCCTGCGCAGACTGCCGTTCCGCAAGCGGGCGTGCGTGGTTCTGCGGCATGCTTTCGACCTCTCGGAGAAGGACACCGCGCTCTCCCTCGGAATCTCGGTCGGTACGGTGAAGAGCCAGACGTCGAAGGGGATGGCGGAGCTGCAGCGGTTGCTGGGATCCCAGGAGGCTCCGCGGCGGATGCACGCGGCGGTACTGCGTGCCACCGGAGCCGAAGGGAGGGAGCGATGAAGGACGTGCACGAGGAGTTGCGCGCCACGCTGCGGGACGCGGCCGAGGCGTACGAGCCCGACCGCGCGCACATCCTGGCCCGTGTCGAACGCGGCATGGCCGGCCAGGAGAGTGCCCGGCACCCCTCCCCGCGGTCGTCCCCGCTCGGCTGGTTCCGGGTCGTCGGCGCCACGGCTGCCGCCGCCGGGGTGCTCGCGGTGGGCGGCTACGCGGTCGCGTCCGCGGTGAAGGACGACAAGGCGGCCGACCAGACGGTCGCGGTCTCCCCCACCCCCGACCCGTCGCCGGAGCCGACGAGCCGCGCGCCGGTCCCGCCGGACCCGGCCAAGTCGTCGCCCCCGCCGGACAGGCCGAGCGCCCCGAACTCCCCGACGGCCGGGCCGACTCGGACCGCCCCGGACCTCCCGGTCGCTCCGCCCACGAAGACGGACGACGCCGACAACACCGACGGCCCGCTGCGGTCGGACGGCTCGGTCGACCCGCACAGCAACGAGTTCTGGGCGCAGAGCGATGTGACCCTGAAGACGAGCAGGCAACTCACCGCGCTCACCGTCGTGTTGAAGGTCAAGCAGACCGGCGGCGTCACCTCGGCGGGCGCCTGGCGCTCGGCGCCCGAGGACGACTTCACGGTGACGGTCGCCGAGAAGGACGGCTTCCTCGTCTACACCTGGGTGCTCAAGTCGGGCCGCACGGTGTGGCCCGGCGAGTGGGTGTTCGCGGGCCAGTACGACCACGACCGCGGCGGACGCGACGCCGGGGACGACACGTACGCGGTCGGCGCGCGGGCCGGGGGCCAACGGCTGGGCGTGGCGGGCGACTTCGCGCGTAACGCGTCCGACGACGTCGGCGACAGCAACAGCGAAGGCGACGGCGACTCGTAGAAAAGTTCCGAACGGGCGGCAACCTCCGCCTTCCGGGTGGCGACCAGGGGACGCAAGGTCAATCTTCCCCCCACCACCTGAAGGAACCGGGACATGACTTCACGCGTGGAACCGGAACGCCGTGCCCGTCACCGTCGCAGGACCAGCCGGAGGCGTGCCGTCGTCGGCGGGCTCTCCGCGTTCGCCCTGACCGGAGCCGCCATCGTCACCAGCACGATGATGTCGTCGTCGGCGAGCGCCGCCACCACCTGGCCGACCGCCAACGGCAGCGAGGCCGTCTCCGCGACGATCCCCGTGTCGGGGACCCGGGACGGCGGCATGAAGCGCTACTACGGCAGCGGCGATCTCGCCGGTGACGGCCAGGAGGAGGGCCAGGACCCGATCTTCCGGCTGGCCGACGGCGCGACGCTGAAGAACGTCATCATCGGCAAGCCGGGCGCGGACGGCATCCACTGCCAGGGCAGCTGCAATCTGCAGAACGTCTGGTGGGAGGACGTCGGCGAGGACGCGGCCACCTTCCGGGGCGGCAACTCGGCCACCTACACGGTGTACGGCGGCGGCGCGAAGAAGGCCGCGGACAAGGTCTTCCAGCACAACGGCGGCGGCAAGCTCGTCGTCTCCAAGTTCGCCGCCCAGGACTTCAAGACCCTGTACCGCTCGTGCGGCAACTGCTCGACGCAGTACAAGCGCACCTCGATCTTCAACACCGTCGAGGTGACCGCGCCCGGTTCACGCCTGGTCGGCATCAACACCAACTACGGCGACACCGCGGCCCTGCGGGGCATCACGATCATCGGCGACAGCGGCAAGAAGATCGTTCCGTGCCAGAAGTACATCGGCAACAACACCGGCGCCGAGCCCCCGACGAACGGCTCGGGCCCCGACGGCACGCACTGCAACTACACCACCTCGGACCTCACCTACCAGTGACGGCGGAGAGCCCGTCTCGTGCCCCGGGGACGTAGAACCCGGCGGAGCTGTTGCCATAGGCCTCGTTGCCGTCGAGGACATGGGCGACCGAAGCACCCCCTCCGCCGAGTTCGAACCCGTGGCCGCCGCCCTCGAAGGCGCGGTCCTTCCAGCGGTTCTTCCCGTTCCCGTACGCCGACGAGTGCTCGACGGTGACCGGGCTGGAGAACTGCCAGAGGTCCAGGCCGTCGTCGGAGTTGTCGTGGAGCCGGGCGCCGATGATCCTGTTGCCCGTGCCGGAGCCGAACTTCACGCCGATGCCGTCGGCGTTCCGGCCGTGCCCCGCGGCGTCGTAGTTGCCGTAACTGCGCAGGTTCTGAACGAGGTTGTCCGTCGTACCGTCCCCGCGCAGCGTGAACCCGGAGTCGCCGTTGTCCGCGGTGACCAGGTTCCTGAAGACGCCGCCGACCGACGAGGTGGCGACGAGGCCGAGGGCCGGCGAGTTCTGCCAGGTGATGTCCTGGACAGTCCAGTGGTCGCCGTCGATCCCGGCGAGCGGGGATCCGGCGGCCAGCTTCGCCCCGTCGATCCGTACCTTCTCGCCGTCGTGGGCCCGGAGCGTGATCCGGGCCGAACTCGTGCCGTTCGCGGCCGACTTGAGGGTCCGTGTCGGGTAGTACGTGCCGCCGCGCACCTGGATGGTGGTGCCGGCCGTGGCGTTCCCGACGGCGGACTCCAGCTGCGCCGAGGTCGACACGGTCACCGTCGTGCCGGCGGCGCTCGCCCCGTCGGGCGAGAGGCCGAGGTAGACGCCGCCCGCCCCGGAGGCGACGACCACCGC
>Ga0307512_10005468_pt1 | contig 13261 bp, 17 predicted proteins | sample 14_EM_MG_FD_200267 | JGI IMG/M metagenome (GOLD analysis project Ga0307512, IMG submission 200267) | Populus trichocarpa ectomycorrhiza microbial communities from riparian zone in the Pacific Northwest, United States - 14_EM | ecosystem: Host-associated > Plants > Roots > Unclassified | place... | reverse complement strand
CATATTTAACACATTTTTAGAAGGTGAGAAAGGAAGGGAAGCACCTTATTTAAGCTATAGAGCCTAGAATGGGCAGAGGAAGCAAATTTTCGAAGCAGAGGGAAGTGACTTCCCATTTGAGACGTGATGTGGCACAGGGTTCCTGGGTCCCGGCCTGGGTCATTGGGTACCAGTAGGGCACACCTGCAGTGTGCCATCACATGCATGAAAAATTCTTTCACACTTTTTTTGCTTATGTAAATAAAAGTTGTTCCAAAAAAGGGTGGCAGGGGTTTTCTAAATTGGGGACCATTCTGTTTTAATTTATTGACAAGCTTTTACTACATGCCTATGGCATGATTCACTCACTTCGTTCATGAATTGGCCTCCAGCACTTCACAAAGCTTGTTGGGGGCTGCGCCCCCAAACCCCCGCTTTCACACTTTCACTAATGTTTTATCTACTATAGTGAGTCTTTCAGAGTGTATCTCTCAAGAACCTACCAACCTCTACAGGCCTCATATGTGTCATATATGTGCATGGCTTTGGTGGGGGCACACAGAGATGTATATAAGGAAGGCATTCAGGAGGGTGGCATCAGGAAGATGTTCATCAAGACCTTGCAATGGCACAGGTCCTTCAACTTCTGGGCATAAGGGCATACAGGGAGGCACACAGGTTGTCAGAAGGGGTTATCTATTCAAACCCAAACCTGCACAAAGATGTGACCTGCTTGTTATGTTGTACATGTGCTGCCAATACACATACAGGTGCTTTGCAGGCAGCACATTGTAAGACCTGTCAGGAAGAGAGGTAAGAGGACATCCAAGTAAGCAAGGAGCATCAAAAAGAAAAAGTGGCACTCACTCATTCAACCTTATATTGAGTGCTCAGAGCAATAAGCATGGTAGGGGAGAGACATTGTGCCACCAATATTCCATGGTCATCTTGGAGGCTTCAGGCAAGTTGGACACAGTGAATCTTGCTGAACATCATGTCAAAATATTGCAAGAAGTGCAACACTGCTGCAGCCCAAGGTTATGGTAACAGCCTCTGGGTTTGTCACCCAGGGCCCATAAACCTGTAATAGCCTAAGAAATTGGCCAGACTGGGGATTGAACCCAGGCATACTGGTTATATACCAGGTGCTCTACCACTGAGCTACCTAGCCATAAGGGATCAAGTTGGGATTGCTTCTTAGTCATGTAGCATATGACCAGAGTGTACCTCCAACACAGAGGTCAACCCACATGTCTGAAACTCATGTCCGTCTTTGATGCCATCCAGGTATTTCAATACCTGCCTTTCAAACACATGCCCCCGGAGTGATGCTGCATCAGATGCCCCTGAAATGTAGCAGTAGAAGGTAGCAACTGCATCATCTTGTTCACTTTCATATACTTTCTGTGACTGGCCTCTGGTTTAGCCAGTGTAAGTTGTGGGAACCAGCCCTGTCAGGTGATTGTATCAGTCATAGTGCTTCATCATGCTTTGTAACCATATTAGTAGTATCAGTCAGCGTCTGTGATAGGCTTACTAACTGGTTAGTAAGTAGCTTACTGATAGCTTAGCAAGCGTCTTAGTACTTTAGTCATAGCTTGTATCTGACTTACTAAGTAGCTTAGTCATGTCTTTGTACCTTTAGTATAAATGAGGCTCACTGTTGTCCTTAGGATGGCAAGTTGAATCTCCTGTCAATCCAGGCTTATTCTCTCTTCACCTCTCTCATAAGTGGGCCTTAGGACGTACTCTAAGGCAGGAACCACTTCCTATATCCATTGACTATGACAAGTCACTAAGTTAACAGCTATACTGACTTGTCATTCAACCTCACATCCCAACACTGAGTCTTAGTGTTGCCCTCACTTCGTGGCAGTGACATTAGATTCAACTTTCTAAATCAAGATGGCTAGTAGTTTGAAGAGATCAAAGTTGCAATCCTCGACATCCAAGAGAACCATCATCTCAAGACTAGAAGCCTTACAAGCCAGGCTGAATGCTCGAATCCTCCTAGTGGAAGCAAACCACCCAGAGAACAAACGCGATTACCCAGTCCTAGCCTATACAGACAACAATCAGAAAGAATTCAACAAGCACACCATCCCCATTTGTTATTACAACGGACAGTGGAGACAACTAGGACACTTACTCACCTACGAAGCACCAACTATTGGAGACCCCATTGCCATAGTAGAAACCTATGACCTACCCAGCGAAGAGTTCAGCTTCGCATGTTAAGGTCCAATGACCTTTAAGGGTGCAACGTGCACAAGGTGACTTTAGAGGCGAGTGAACGATGAAGAAGAGTTCTAACAAGTAGAACTTCGACTGAAGAGAGAAGGGGGAATAGGCGGGCAAAAGGGACAGGTGAAGTTTCAAGACGTTTGGATTGGAAAACCAAGTCAAGCTTAGGGCTTGACTGCAAAACTATGGCTGGCTTATATACAGGAGGGACAGTGCCTATCCTAACTAAGCGAACAATGGGAACTTGTAGCTAATGACATAGCACAATAGGATCTGAGAACAATAGGGAACTAGGACAATGGTGAAAGGGACAATAGGCTACTAGGTAAGAGTCATAGTCAAGTGAGCCTAGAGCGAACAAGACTATTTGTAAGCTAAACAGATAACATAACAAGGACACGCAAGCGTCCGAGTGAATTGTGGCTGGTCTTCCTAAAGAGGAAGTCGAGATTTGCATCCAAAGAGGAAGGAGGTTTTGGTGCATCAAGGAAGGTTGATCTGCATGGGAGGTGAGTCCATATTGGGACTGGTGGCGGTTGACTGGGCGCTCGGGGTTCTTGGAGTATAACTCCCGTCATCGTGACGTAAGTGTTTAGGGGTGGACTCTTCACTGCTTGGTGATACAGACCTCCTCTCGGGGCGGGACGGTCCGGGCTGACTAAGCCATGCTTTCCAGGGTGGCGATGGTTGCTCATGGGCTTCTAGTACAACTACTACAGGAGAGCTGGATGGCTTGACTGCTGGGCTAGGACTTCTGGTCCTCATTGGGCTGTCCTCATCGCTATTGTCGGATGCGACCGGTGTGGGATCTGCTAAGTACTCCATGGATGAGTACTGGCAGGTATGTCTGGTAGGCCACGTGACTGGGATCTCTGGTATGGTGGTTGCGAATGAAGATGGTATGACAGGTGCGGTTGGCTGGACGTTTGCTGGTAGGGTTATTGTTACAGAGGAGGGTGTTGGTATGACGGGTGGGTATGAAAAATTTGTAGACCTTGGTCCTGGATCGTAACATCGCACCACAACTAAAGAGCCCATCCCCAGATGTACAACCTGACTCTGACCAAGAAACAGTTGAAGAAAGTGACGATGACATCATTGAAACAACCAAGGAACCCAGACAACTCGACGAACAAATTAGGCTTGTTCCTATCCCAGAATCGTTTACCCCAGTGTCATCTCCAAGATGAGCGACCATCTCTCTACCAAGGCATCCAAAGAAACTATCTCCTATCTCATTGACATCACTTGCAGGAATGTCAGGTACTCAAGTACAGCAATCCTCAACTCTTGTCCAACAGCCATCTTCAGCTCCAGTATCAGGCACTGGAGGAACGTCTAGCTCAGGAACAGCAGCTCCAGCAAGTGGTAGCTCAGCTGCAGCAACTACAGGAACACCAGCAAGCATCAATGCCAAACTCAGGGCATCCCTCCGATGTTACACTAATCCACCGCCCCCAGGAGGACCCCCTGGTGGGAGTGGTGGAGGTGGCGGAGGATCAGGACCCCCTGCTGGTCCACCGCAACCTCCTCTAGGCCAACCCAGTACAGGAGGACAAGCACCAGTGGCAGTACCAGCAGATGTCAAAGCAATGGGAGGACTCCCAGCAGCATTCAACGGAGATCATCTCAGAGCAGATGATTTCATTGAAGAGGTCAAAGGATTCCTCTGGCTCAACCAAGACATCACAGGATATAACTTGCCCATCAAAAAAGTCGCTTTCACTCTCACCCTTATGCACAGACCTCAGATCGCCAGATGGAAACAAGATGTAGGGAATTTCTTGGACACCTTAGACCCGATCCATGACAATATTCCAGACATATGGAATCAATTCCTGCACAAATTCGTGGAACAATATCAAGATTCCCAGAAGGAAAACAGAGCTAGAGCTCAACTTGAGAACTGTTGCATGAAATTCCCAGAAATCGATGATTACATCTCCTGATTTGAAGAACTCTGTCGCAATGCCAGCTACACTCAAGGGAACAATAAAGTGTTCCATCTATTCATCAAAGGGCTTCCGACTGACATCATGGAAGCCATATTTGTATCCCCCATCCCAGCAGACTACTGAGGACTCAAGGACAAAGCCATCGAAGTTACTCGATCTAGAATGCTAGTCAAAGGCATTCTTGAAACTAGAGGACGATCCAACACCGGAGGTTTCAATCAAGGAGGCAGCAGCTTCCAGCGACCTGTGTACCAACAAAATCAGCCCTTCCAAGGCAGGAGGCCAGGATTCTTCAGCAGCAACCAGGGAGGACAAGGAAACCTCTTCAACCAACAACGCGGCCCAGGCTTCTGTCCCCAAGGTGGAGGACAAGGAAGGCCACTATTTAATTCTACCAATGCACCTAGGTGGATGGCCAACCAGCCCATCCCAATAGATTTGGACCGTGCCTGCACCTCCAATCAAAACTGGTGCGGACAAGGCCAAGGACGCAGACAATTCAGATCTAACATGGCTGCCACTGGACCCCCTTGAGGCACGACCAACAATGCCTGTTTCAAATGCAGGCAAACAGGACATTTCGCTTGAAACTGTCTGCACCACCGCCAAGGATGCGCTGGGGCAAATCTCATTGATTTCAATGACGAATTTGATTCCTATGAAGAGTTGGAACCTGTTGATCAGGTTACCCAAGTCTGCAACCAGCTCAACTCAATGACTCTTGATGATAAAGCTCGGTTGGCAGAAGAAATGGGAGTAGCTGAGGATTTTCCCACTGCTTGATTAGGTCGGCACTGATCAAGCAAAGTAGCAACAACAATGTGTACATATCTGCTAGAAAATCTATGACTGTTCAATTCTACACACATTCAATTGCTAAAAGAGCTGAAGGAGTGGCACTAATCGATTCAGGTGCCACTGAAAATTTCATGAATCTCACCTATGCCAAATGGCTAAAGCTCCCCATCAAAAACCTGGAGAAGCCTAGAAAGCTGTTCAATGTTGATGGCTTGCTCAACAAAAGTGGCAACCTAAAACATTACACTGACCTAGAGGTTCAAACTGGCACTGGCCGCACTAATCTGTGATTCTTTTTATCAGACCTAGGAGAACATAAGGCTATCTTAGGCTACCCTTGGTTTGTGGCAGTACAACCAAAAATTGACTGGAAACGAGGCTGGATCAATTCATCACAATTACCCATCATCTTGTGATCAAATGACGCAAAGAAAGCTCACTTCCTCCCTAGAACTTGAAACGTCCCTCAACCCATCCATCATGACCAATATTACATTGGTCGAGTAACCATTGGGTCTGCTGCCACTCCCGAAACAGAACCAGCTGTCCCAAACGAATATCGCCGACATGCCAAAGTTTTCAGCAAAGAAGCATCGCACCGATTACCCAAACATACAGTGTGGGATCACGCTATTGAATTACTCCCTGGAGCTCCCACCACACTCCCAGGCCGACTACTCCCCCTAACCCAATCAGAAATCGACAAGGCCAGCAACTTTGTCAAGGAACACCTAGCCAGGAATACCATTTGACCATCCTGGAGCCCATACGCAGCAAATTTCTTCTTCGTAAAGAAGAAAGATGGGAAGTTACGGCCAGTACAAGACTACTGACCCCTCAACAAGTGGACTAAACAGAATAGGAACGTCTCCCCACTCATCCTATCAGTGATCAACCAATTAGCAGGATGCATACTATTTACCAAGGTTGACGTTCATTGGGGGTACAATAACATCAGAATCAAACCAGGGGATAAATGGAAAGCAGCCTTCCTTACTCCTGAGGGACTATTCGAACCGACCATGATGTTCTTCGGACTCACCAACTCCCCCGCAACCTTCCAAATGATGATGAACACAATCTTCCAACCAGGAGTAGCCGCAGGACATACATTGGTTTATATGGACAATATTGTGGTCCACACCAAGAGGCAGAAAGATGAGACAGAGGAACAACACCTCTGATGACACCGCAAACTAGTCCATGAAATGCTAGACGAACTGGAGGCTAACGATCTCTACCTCAAACCAGAGAAATGTGCCTTTGAACAAGACGAAATCGAATATCTTGGAGTCATTGTAGGAAAAGGACGCCTCCACATGGATCCCAAAAAGCTGAAAGGAGTAGCAGACTATCCCATACCCCAAAACCCCACTGATGTCAGAGCCTTCCTAGGCCTATGCGGTTACTACTGATATTTTATCCCCCACTTCTCTCAAATTGCATGACCGCTCCTGGAATTAACAAGAAAAACAGAAACATGGCATTGGAATGAACCACAACACAAAGCATTCGAAGAGCTAAAGTCTAAAATGTGCGCCGCACCAGTCCTCAAACAGCCAAATTTCAAAAAGAAATTCTATTTGCAAACCAATATGTCCGCATACAGTGTGGGAGCTGTACTCTCACAGGAGGGAGATATCCCAACAACATCTGCCCTTTCAAAATGCCAAAAACCCGTCCTACACCCCGTCACCTACTACTCTGCTACATTTATCCCTGCAGAACGAAACTACGACATCTATGAGAGGGAACTATTAGCCATGATGAAAGCCTTAACTTACTGGCGACCCTACCTAGGATGGACAAAAGAACCCTTTACCATTATGACAGATCACACAAATCTGCAATATTGGAAGTCTCCCAAGAACTTAAACCACCGAACAGCCTGTTGGCATGCAGACCTACAAGAATACGACTTCGACATCCTATATATCCCAGGGAAAACTAACATCCCTCTGGATGCACTATCCAGACTCCCAGGCGCAGACAAAGGCGAAAACAACAACAAAGAAGTCGTGGTCCTACCCCCAGAGAAATTCACTATAGCCACCGCACCAACTCAACCATTGATCAAAGTACCACCCCTCGACCTAGTCAAGAGAGGTATAATGAGGCTCATACATGACCATTCCTCAGCGGGACACCCAGGAAGGGACGAAACTCTCAGGAGGGTGCAAGAATGATACCATTGGCCCAACATGAAAGAATGGATCGCAAACTACATGAAAGGCTGCACTATCTGCCAACAAAACAAAATCCTTATGCACCGGACTAAGGTTCCCATATACCGCATCCCTACGGAACCCAATGCACACCCATTTCAATGGGTGGCCATGGACTTAATCACAGGATTGCCACCTATCCAAGGGAAAAATGCAATCCTTACAATAGTGGATCAAGGGTGCTCACATGCAGCTATCTTCCTAGCATGTGACACCACAATCACGGGACCAGGAATTGCACAACTTTACCTTGATCATGTCTACAGATGGTTCAGACTCCCCACCAAAGTTATCAGTGACTGAGATCCATGTTTCACGTCCCACTTCAGGAAAGGACTAGCAAAGAAACTGGGGATCCAACAAAACCTGTCCACAGCCTTTCACCCTTAAACGGACAGCCTCTTGGAATGAAAGAACCAATGGGTAGAACAATACCTCCAATTAGTCATGTCAGCAGCGCCCAAGGATTGGACCCAATGGCTAGCACTAGCCTCCGCAGTCCATAACAACCGGAGAAATAGCACTACCAGCTTATCGCCCAATCAAATCCTACTGGGATATGACATTCCGCTCAACCTGGAACTGGTTTCATCTGTCATCAACGAGACTGTGGAGGAACATGTCAAATTAATGGAACAATGCCAGGTGCAAGTGACTGCGGCCCTGAATGAAACTGCTGAACGATTGGGTCTGCCTCTGGCTCAATATTTGCCCAGGGACCAGGTATGGTTAGAAGGGAAGAACCTCTGTCTCCCCTTTCAAGCAACAAAGCTTGCCCCAAAATGGTACGGACCGTTCAAGGTCACCAAAGGGATCTCTCTGGTTGTGTTTCAGCTAGCATTGCCCTTATCATGGAGAATTTACAATGTGTTCCATGCATCACTCTTATCGCCCTATAGCGAAACAACCGCACATGGGCCTAATTTCTCCTGACCTCCTCCAGACCTGATCGCTGATGAAGTGGAGTACGAAGTGGAGCAGATATGGAACCACCGTTATTCCGGACAAAACAGGGTCCTTCAATATTTGATCAAATGGAAGGGATACCCTGAAAGTGACAACATGTGGGAATCTGCAGCAGATGTCCATGCGCCCAACCTGACACATAACTACCACAAGGGGACCCCACTTGAGGGTATAAAAGCAGGATGACTTTTCGCTGTCAACTCCATCACTCTCCAACCTGGCTCCTCATCACATCTCCTTGCTCCCCAAGTCAAACCACAAAGATTTCCTATGCAGCCTCCTTCGACCAGCTCCCTATACCACCCATTGGTTCCACAAGTTCAAGCCTGGGCAATGGGTCCACATCTCTCATGTTTATGCACTTGAACACACCTTCTTCTGCAAGGAATGCCTCTGCATGTACCATTGATAGGCCCTGCTTGCACGTCTGCAGCGTCGTCCTTGACATCCTCTACACCTCCATGTCCGATGCTAACATGTCCAATGAATCTCCCTGCAGCTCCCCTCCTGACTCTCTGGCCTCCTACCACATGCCCTGCACCCTCACTCCCAATGACCCCCGCATGTCGCCCAATACCGTGGCTACTATACTCACCACCCAACCATCCATTGATGCCATTACCCTCCACAGCATTGCCAAAGGACTGGTTGAGACCATCAAAGAACAGGAAGAGCGACATGGGCACCAGCTACTCTCAGCCCATGACCGTTACCAGCGATTGGAAGACAAGCTCACTAACTATGAAGAAGGCTACTGCACCACTCCTGATGGCTACAAACGCAACGTCAACTATCCAAACCTCAAAATCCCCATTGGCGAAGGCCTGTATCGCCCCACCAAGTGGATCAAGATGGCCAATGAAGGCATGGTGCTGGCCTACACCAAAGAACAAGGCCCCAAATCCAACCCCTATCTTGTTCCTATCCATGCTGCCCCCATCTTTTCGTCAGAGCCCATTGACCCCATTCCCCAGTGGCTCTACCAGCTCCTCATTGGTCAGTTGGCCATATTCCACATGCTCATCAATGCTGCCAAGAAGTTGGATGATTGGGGTGTTGCCACCAACATCACTCGCTACCAAGAGTACAATGACAAGATGGCCGACATCAACGTGCGCATTGAACAACTTCAGGCCAAAGCTGACTCGGTGCGGCTTGCTAAGCTGCTCTGTGAAGGGCAGCTCGAAGCAGCTAGGGCGCCCAAGCAGTTGGTGCATATGGAGTGCCTTGCGCCAGTCTTCATGTGCCGCGAGAGGAGTAATGATGGGCCTCAAGTTGCCATTTGAGGAGGTTGGAAGCGTCAAGCACAAGGTTGTGCTTAGCTAGAGCAGGAGGTAATGTGACCAGCCTCTGGTTTAGCCAGTGTAAGTCATGGGAACTGGCCCTGTCAGGTGATCGTATCAGTCATAGTGCTTCATCATGCTTTGTAACCATATTAGTAGTATCAGTCAGTGTCTGTGATAGGCTTACTAACTGGTTAGTAAGTAGCTTACTGATAGCTTAGCAAGTGTCTTAGTACTTTAGTCATAGCTCGTATCTGACTTACTAAGTAGCTTAGTCGTGTCTTTGTACCTTTAGTATAAATGAGGCTCACTGTCATCCTTAGGATGGCAAGTTGAATCTCCTGTCAATCCAGGCTTATTCTCTCTTCACCTCTCTTGTCACTGCCATGAAGTGAGGGCAACACTAAGACTCAGTGTTGGTATGTGAAGTTGAATGACAAGTCAGTGTAGCTGTTAACTTGTTGACTTGTTGTAGTCGATGTGATAGAAGAAGTGGTTCCTGCCTTAGAGTACGTCCTAAGGCCCACTTATGAGAGAGATGAAGAGGAAATAAGCCTGGATTGACAGGAGATTCAACTTGCCATCCTAAGGATGACAGTGAGCCTCATTTATACTAAAGGTACAAGGATACGACTAAGCTACTTAGTAAGTCAGATACAAGCTATGACTAAGGTACTAAGACGCTTGCTAAGTTATCAGTAAGCTACTTACTAACCAGTTAGTAAGCCTATCACAGACGCTGACCGATACTACTAATACAGTTACAAAGCATGACGAAGCACTATGACTAATATGATCACTTGACAGGGCTGGTTCCCACGACTTACACTGGCTAAACCAGAGGCCGGTCACATCTCTCATAAGTGGGCCTTAGGACGTACTCTAAGGCAGGAACCACTTCCTATATCCATTGACTACAACAAGTCACTAAGTTAACAGCTATACCAACTTGTCATTCAACCTCACATTCCAAAACTGAGTCTTAGTGTTGCCCTCACTTCATGGTGGTGACACTTTCAGCAGTTGATCTAAAGCCCATTGTGAGACAGCTCCATAATTGCATTGTGCAAGAAGCTGTGATTCGTTCTTTGGAGAGATTTGAAAAACTGCATGGGAGATGTCAGGGTTACCTGTTTGAGCCAAGTGTAGCAGTTGCGGGATACTGGTCTCCTCAACTGCAATATCTCTGATTCCCGACAAGACATCCTTCTTCATCCTTTCCAATATAGCCATGGAGTGGGCAGCTTTAAAGCATAGGCTAGGATTGTAGCCGAAGTACAAGGTCGACTCCCAGAACAGTGTGGGAGAGATGTCAAAGGGATAAAGGAATATGCTAAAGATATGCATTAATAGAGCGTTGAAAGGAGTGACCCTAACACAAACCCAGCAACAAAAAGCTCATGGGGAGACCATAGTTCAGTTATAAGTTTTGTAATACCACCTGCTCGCTTTATCCAATGCCAATTCACGCCTCTTGGGGATGTTGCCAGAATAATCTGCACTGTGGGGTGGTGGAGCATATCATTGGGGTCATAATTATTCCTGCCAACGTCAACAAAGGCCACAATGTCTTTGTCTGATGACCAGAACCAGATCGCATGAAGACCATTCTTGTTAACAGAATAGACATCTCCATTTGAGGTTTGGTATAAAAACGGGCAACCTCCGATCATGAACTGGATGATTCTAAGGTAGAGGTATGCAGTCTTGCCTTGATATTGGCAAGCTAGTTAGATCCTGCCAGGTAGGGAGGCAAGAACCTCACCCGTTCCAGGTTGACCACTGACTATTACTGAGCCTTGACTGTTTTGAGGTTCTTTCTTGATCAGCGCTGAGATATGATCGTATTCTTCACAAAGGAAAAGTGGGAAAGGTATGTTTTCTAGCAACTTCTCCTTAAGGTCCAAGCTTGACAGATCCAAAAAGTCCAGATTGAATGGTAAGAATGAATTGATTCCAGAATCGTCGCCATCATCTCCTGGAACCTCATTGTTGTCGGCATGTTGTGGTGACAGAGGAGTGATTGAGTAAAGGAAGTCGAGCTTGAGGCTTTGGATGTTATGTTTCTGGCCATTATATTCTGGCAAGTCGCAATCTGGGTTTTGCTCCTGCAGGCAGTCTTGCAATTCTACAAAATGCACTCAAGTGATCTTCACCTCTTGAAATAGTTCCTGTTTAAGGTCTTTTTTGTTCCAAACTTTTGAGTGGATTTCCTCTAACCAGGGGATGCCAGGGTCGTCGGCCAAACACCGTCACTTGAAGGGGTATTCGTCCTGTTGAGCTGGTACAAGATTGGTGGAATGGTAGATAATCAAGAGTTGGAGTTTGTTTTCGAATACATCCACAACTGAATCAGCTGGCATGTGGTACTAAGAACACAACAAGACGTACCTCTGGGTTTGGCAGGGACTTGCACCAGGACGTGAATTCTGGGCTCTAGTTGAGAGAGCTCCTGGAAATGCAACAATATTTTGTCGTCCGGTTTGAGTAGCCATGCAACCTCCCCCTCTGCCTTCTCCTTCAGCTTTGCCATTGCCTTTCCCTCCTGCTTTTTATCCTCCTTCCCTTCCTCGAGAATTTCCAGATGTTTGAGTTTCATAAGGTACTCTTGATTGACATCTGTGCTTGGCACTGGAGTCTGCAATTTCCACACATTGAGGTCTCCACTTGTGTCTTTAAGTGTGTCCCAGTCCAAAGCCTTGATCTCCTTTAGGAAGTGATAGACAATGCCATCGGAAGGCACGTCCACACAATTAGCACCCTTCAATACACATGTAAAGTTATGATCAATGACTATGAACAAGACTGGAGTGAGTGGTGATACCATGAGGGTCTGTCATGTCAGGAGTTGTGAAAATAAACAGATGGCGGCAAGTGACGATGACGAAGTCTCCTAGTGAGGCTAAGTTGTACCCCTGACCCCTGAAAATGCTGTGACTACAGTCCAAGTCAGACATTCCCAGCACATGAGTAGGCACCTAAATACTGAGTTCCCAGCCAAGTAGTTGAAATCTAGGAGGGAAAGTGGGTAAAAGATGCTGATTCTGCAATTTTTGGTGTTTTGGGCACTTGTTTCAAAATGTTTTGTGCCTAGATGCCTGTGTAGAAAGGGGCAGGGGTGGTTCTAATACATTCAATTGAGCTTGATCAAACATTTTGGTAAATTCTCAATTGACAGAAATACATGTGACACAAAGATAAGGACTTGGCTTGGCAGCTCAGATACCCAGCTGTGAGATTGGCACATGCACATACCTCCTGCAGTGGAATTCAAGCATGCACATACTCTAGCACACTGGTTTACACCAGTTGTCCATACTTTGTCCATAACATGCACATGCACATATGTGGGGTAACATGTAGATAACAGCTCACAGCCCAGTAGGTACCAATTCGGGAATACACCCCACCTGCCTGCATATGCAGTGTTTACATGCACCCCCACCTGCACACCCTCCAAGCCCTAAGAAATAGCACTGTTTTGTCATAAATAGTCTTAATTTCTCATTTCAGGTCTTTTTTCAGTGTGCACAGCCAGGGATGTGTTTTGTTTCAAAATTTGGTCAAATTCATGAGCACTTAACATTTTTTTTAAATGTAATGAACAAGGGTTATTCTACTTTTAAATGCGATCATAATGCACTTAATTTCAAGTGATTTGGATGAGATTTGAGGGAGGAGTTGCAGAAATAAAATCTGTACTTGGCCAGATGCACTATAAACTCGAGAGCTACTGAAATTCAGTAGTTTCACATACTGAACAGTGTGGAAACACCTTAATTTCAGTAGTTAGTATGTAAAAAAGTTGGAG
>Ga0307512_10005467_pt1 | contig 13262 bp, 16 predicted proteins | sample 14_EM_MG_FD_200267 | JGI IMG/M metagenome (GOLD analysis project Ga0307512, IMG submission 200267) | Populus trichocarpa ectomycorrhiza microbial communities from riparian zone in the Pacific Northwest, United States - 14_EM | ecosystem: Host-associated > Plants > Roots > Unclassified | place... | reverse complement strand
TACCAATGTCCTCGTCACGTCAGTGGTACCATCGAGGAATTGCGCTCCAGAGTCGCAGAGGTAGATCTGGTCTCTCTTGATTACGTCGGAGTCGGTGGGGCTAGGCGTGTAGTGAATGATTGCAGCATTCGGTCCTGTTGACGAGATGGTGGAGAAAGACAATCCCTTAAAATGCTCGAGCTCCCTGGAAATAATGAGAACGATATGGTTAAATGGCTTCTCAGGCACTCACGATCGGTATTTTTCGAGCTGGTCGGCTGCCTGACTTTCAGACAGCACGGCACCATTGTTTAGTTGTTCTTCCAGCCAGGCAAAGTATCTAACCAGAGCTGCCCCGTCGCGAATGTGAGACGCCCGGAACCCTGAAATTTCCACATCATTCTTAATCGCCTTGAGATTCGTCACGATAGACTGCTCGATTTCAGTAAAGTCCTAATAATTCCGGTCACGAGGAAGTTGTGAGAGGATAAGCAAGAGAGAAACCTTTCCGAGAGCATCCGCCACAGCTAAACTTGCTTGTTTACTGATCAAGATTTGCTTTGTTCAAGGGATAGTTGTCAGCGATATCTGTAAGGAGAAGCGCCTCAAACTCACGGGCTTGGGTGTCTTTTCCAATCCGGAACTTAGCTCCTTCAGATAAGGGAAGAACGATTCGTAGGGTTTGATCTCGAGGGAGGGGCCAAGGTGCTTTCGCACAGAGTTGTCGATTTGGGAATCGTTCACGAAGAGGACGGCAGAATCCGTAGTCACGACAGCGTACGCGAAGAAGACTGAGTGTGAAGTGAGTTAACGAAACACGGTCTCGCTAAAGGTTCGAACCAGGGTTATACTCGATATCCGAGCCGCGAAGGTTGAATAGCCATGCCACGTCGTCGAGCGCATTGACAACGGTTGCAACGTGCTTCTTGTTCTCCAATTCCTTCCGGACCGCAGCGAGTTTATCTTCATGGGACTGCCCTGGACGCGGGCTGTCAGCACGATGTTTGCAACAACTTGTCATAAATGATACCTGTGAACTCTATTGACAGCGGAAACACAGTGTTCAGAGTGCGAGCTGGGCGATCGGAACCCCAGACAATATCCACTAAGTTCTCGGAGAGTGAGACAAGCTCAGACTTGCGATCCTTCAACGACTTTTCTAGCGATTTCGCGTCCACTACCGGACGAATTCATGAGCCTCTCGAAGCCTGATGTATGACTTACGACGTACGGGCAGAGATGAGGGTAGGGTCGATTCCAACCCTCGATTCAGTGTCCAAACGCTACGAAACGCTCAAGTTTAACATCTGGTCACGCGGCTGTAACTTGGGACGAACCTTGGACACAAATTCTTGCCATGTCGGTACATCTGACGGGTGTAAGGGTAGGAATCAGCACTCGGGAGGATCCACACACCTGGAAGTCCCTGTTTCATCAAGGTCCAGTTACTATTCTCTCTTGTTAGTAGCCGCCATAACAAGGTTGCGTAAAACGTGGTTACCCGTCCAGTTGTTTTCCGGCTTGAAGGAAATATCGGCCATCGGTGAACAAATATGCGCCTTCCTCGGTAACTACGGCGCAGCCTACATCCGGTTGAGTAATTTTGAAGGAGTATGGTTGAATGACGGTACCAGCGGATCCGTCGAATCCAGAGATAAATGCCCGACGCTCGTCACAGTGAGCGAGATATTCACTGGAGTCTGGAAAACCAGAAGGTCAGCGGTTGCGTCCGGGTGCGGTTGGTTTGTAGCGCACGTTGATCTTCGCTGGGGATGATAACAGCGTTCACATCGTACTTGTCTTGAGCCATGAGCTCTCGGAGAGCCCGCAGCCTATGTGTCGTGTTGACCGTCTGCATCTCAGCTGCATTCATCGTGAATGGTCTGAATCTCTGGATGGAAGGGTACTGGCGTCGGGTGTAGCGGAAGAGGGGGAGAGAGAATGATCTGGATCCGCCCCATCCCATTCTTTAAACCGGGGTGATTGAACCTAAAGGTACGGATCGATGTCCGATTTGGGCGCCTCTTCACCCTCTCTTCCACAACCGGGTGGCGGTTGTCGGTTATCTGGGGGAGACGGTCCAGTTCTGTAGTCAGCCCAACTCCATCTACCATATGGTCGGCTCTCCAGCCATATGCAATATTGTTTTCATCGGCGGCATGTTATTTACGCACCGCAGCGGTGCCTATCACAGCGAATACGACTTCTTCTGGTACTATTGCGGACAGCTTGACCCGAGAGCTTCATATATGCGTAGCAGTCGTGAGAAATACGACATGATTTTCGTCTTGGCCTGGGCGGGAAGCGAGCTTCAGGTGCATACGGGACGTGTCTGCCAGGAGGGCATGGACCCGCGTACCAGACACAGAAGAAGTCTCTTCGTTCTTCGTTCTTCCTACAGTACATCTCTACATGGTTGAAGGAGAGCTTGTATCGTCGGCAGTGAGCTCGATTCAGTTTGCGAGCGAGCACTCGTGGCTCTGATTTCCGAAGTTTATTCACGCTCGATTCTGTTGTAACCTTTCTGTAAATATTTTGTGTAGATAACGACATTTCAACGAGGTCGTATCACCATATTTTGCATCCATCCCTCAGTTCTACCGTGGGCGGGATCGCTTCCGGCTTTGGCACCAGCAAAGAGGCGCCCTTCCGCCAACTCTTCCTCCTTATCCCGCGTCTCCAGTCTGTCCAATTTCTTGGTTCATTCCCAGTTCACTTCTAACTTATCATTCAGGATGCTGTCTGTATTTAGAGCAGCGACGCGGTCGCTCCGACAGTCGACGCGTTCCTCTTCCACACTCGCGGAAGGTAACGCGACCGACCCATTGGCCAACTCCGGTCTTCAGGCGGTCGTTGCTTCACAGCAAACGTCGCCTGTAGCTTCGACCTCCAAGTCGAAGTTACCTCCGATGCTCAATATTCCACCCGCAGAAGATCCATTATTACACTACCTCACCTCCAGCATCATGAAACACGGTCGCCGTTCCAAAGCTGCTCGCATCACATCCCGTGCACTCCTCCACCTTCACTCTTTCACCCGAAGCGAGCCTTTGCCACTTTTGCGTGAAGCCATTCTCGCTGCCTCCCCAGCCGTTAAGTGCTTGACACATCGGCACGGTGCTAAGAACGTCCACAAACCCGTTGCTTTGGGTGAGAAGCAAAGGACGAGGTTCGCTGTCCAATGGATCCTTGAAGCTAGTAATAGCAAGCCCGGGAAGACGTTGGAGGAACGTTTGGCCAGAGAAATCATCGCCGTCCTCGAGGGTAACAGCAAGGCTCTGGCCAAAAAGATGGAACTTCATAGGTTTGCCATGGTCAACAGGTACGTGTCAACACCTGTACATCCTTTATCCGCTCTTAATACCCTTCTAGGGGTAACATACCTCGCACTTGATCTGCTGAAATCCGTAGACGGACCGGGCCGGCCGCCATTTCAGATTTGGACCCTCTACCATACACTACGGTGGTTTTGAAGTAGTTTCGACAGTATCGACACCCAAAGTATTATGATCTACTCTAAATAGGATAATGAGTCCGAAGTGATGGGCTAGAAGAGGAGCTTAATGTAGTCGCCTTTCGCCCTGCGAAAGACTGGGGGAATTGCTATGACTTCTGGTCCCCATTATCCGTGGGTCTCGCGGAGTTCTAAGTCGAGTCCGCTCGTCCGCATCGTCATAATCGTCCTCGTCTACCTCTGGTAGCTCAGACAGAGCCATGTCTCCATTAGCTTCACCTTCGTCGAATACGGTCGTCCCATGGGATCGGCCAAGACTGTTCTGCCGTCCATGCCGATGTGCACCGAGCGGGGTTCCTGCCACACCGTTCCATCCATCCAGAGACATCCGTCCCGATAAACTTAACCTGGGGTTGGTGATCCCGCTCTCGAGTGCGGAGTGGTGTTCGCTATCCGCGGATTTTCTGGAGAGGTTGAGGAGGTGGACTCCAAGGAATGTGACGATGAAACCACAGAGGAGGGAAAGGGTATTGCTGCCGTCGGTGGTATTGAATCCTTGGAAAAGGATCAACGAGGCCACAATAGTCGCGCTCGAGAATCCAACATAATACATCGGGTTTACACTGCGCAGCAAGTTAGTGGCGGCTGACAGGTGGAATAGGGAACGTACACATTCGTGGAGAATGTGTCTAGAGCCTTATTGAAGTAGTTCATTTGAATCACTATGCACGTAGCGGTCACAATGCCAAACACGTAAGTGCTCGGGTGTGTGAACTGATTGTTCCCGGAAAAAGTGAGCTTGACTGCGACACCGAAGCCTTTGATTGACATGACCGAAACGGAGCCAACCAGGGAGCAGATGGAGATATAGATGACAGGATTCGTGCGCCCATATTGGGGGACGACGGCGAAAATCATGAGGACGCTGAACACAGCAACGGTGAAACAATACAGCATAAAGCCTGGGTCAGGTTTAGTTGAGGGTGGTGAACTTGACTGAGAGTAAATCATACTCACCTGGTTGGAGAGCGAAGTGTAGAATCTCGTCGACGGTGGTGATCTCCTTGTCTTCTGGAGCGTGGAGAACGATGATCAATGATCCGAGCAAACACAGTGTACATCCAACCCTTCCGATGTGACCGAGTTCTTCATTTAGCAAAAACGACGCCAAGACCGCGCTAGTTAATAAGATGTGAGGGTCAATTTCACGGTGGGATGTTTCGAGGTCGATGCGTACCCGATAAGTACACTGAGTGCACCCAGCGGTGTGACCAATATCGGTGGTGCGAACGTGTATGCGGCAAAGTTAGCGACTAGGGTAACGGTCAATGTTCTGGACGTGCTTCGCTTTGGGTATCCTACCTTCGCCAATAACCACTACGTATGACCGTCAGTTGAGCGGTTTGGAGACACACAATAGGGTGGTCACTCACTTGTTATTATTCCCGCCCACCAGATTGGATTCTTGAGGTACGAGTAATCGTCACTCGCGTTCTCGTACGCAGAATTCCTCTTGGCAGCATCGTTCAATCCCTAGTGAGGGTGAGGCGAAGGACTCGAGGTAAACTTTGGCCGAACGATGGCACCTTTTTTGTAATGATGAAGCTGGTCCCAATGGCGACAGAACTTGACACCGCAAGAGCGAGACCGATATACTTGTCTTCAACCATCTCGCTGGATTTTCATGCGATACCCGTTCGACTGACGGACCACCACTTTTGGTCGAATCGGATGAGGGGAGGATTGAGGTATGGGTCGAGTTTGTTGGTCGGTTCCAGCCTATAGCCGCCACTTGACCATTGTCCCCGTCGGCCAACTCCGTGCTCATTGCACTTACGCGTACCAACAACACCATCTAAAGCCAACAATGTCTGTCGTCACACAGTCTCAGCCTGGCGCGCCAGCTGGCATAAAATCCTACTATCAAGCCAAGATAGAGGCTGCGGAAACCGAGATCAACCAAAAAACTCAAAACTTGCGCCGATTGGAGGCTCAACGGAACGCCTTGAATGCCCGAGGTGCATAATCCCAACTACATCTCCTCAATATTCTTATGTGCTGATACCTCGCCTAGTCAGGCTCCTTCGTGAAGAGCTGCAGCTACTTCATGAACCTGGCAGCTACGTCGGCGAAGTGGTAAAGGTAATGGGCAAGAGTAAGGTCTTGGTCAAAGTTCAGCCAGAGGGAAAATACAGTTCGTATCTATCTCGACTCCAACTCTGAAATTTCACTAACCAAATCGTGAAGTTGTCGACTGTGATCAAGAAATCGATATCAATACCCTCACACCGAGCTTGCGTGTTGCACTCCGTTCCGATTCCTACACCATCCACAAGACCCTACGAAACAAAGTCGATCCACTCGTGTCATTGATGATGGTAGAGAAGGTTCCCGACAGCACCTACGAGATGGTTGGTGGTCTCGATAAACAGATTAAAGAGATCAAGGAGGTTATCGAACTTCCGGTCAAGCATCCAGAACTTTTCGAAGCCCTCGGAATCGCTCAGCCAAAAGGTGTCCTACTCTATGGCCCCCCCGGAACCGGAAAGACTCTTCTCGCTCGTGCTGTTGCCCACCACACCGATTGCAAATTCATCCGTGTATCCGGTTCCGAACTGGTTCAGAAATACATTGGAGAGGGTAGTCGGATGGTCCGAGAACTGTTCGTCATGGCTCGTGAGCACGCACCGAGTATTATCTTCATGGACGAGATCGATTCTATTGGGAGCTCAAGGGGTGAGAGTGGATCAGGAGGCGGAGATTCGGAAGTGCAGCGGACGATGTTGGAGCTGCTAAATCAACTGGACGGTTTCGAATCAACGAAGAATATCAAGGTTATCATGGCCACCAACCGTATCGATATCCTGGACCCAGCTCTCCTTCGACCGGGCCGGATAGACCGAAAGATTGAGTTCCCTCCTCCTGGACCGGAAGCTCGTGTTGCGATCCTGCGGATTCACTCGCGAAAGGTGCGTGGTATTGGACCCCCACCCTTGTCCAATGTTGATGGAAGGATGCACTTAGATGTCCCTGCAACGTGGAATTAACCTTCGATCGCTCGCCGAAAAGACGGGTCAGTGTTCCGGCGCTGAGGTCCGAGGTATCTGTACAGAAGCAGGCATGTATGCCCTGAGGGAGAGGCGGCAACATGTGACCCAAGAGGATTTTGAGTTCGCCATCGCGAAGGTGCGTCGCCTTAGCTTTCTCGATAAACTTCGTGCTGATACCTCTGTTTCACCGACAGGTGTTGAAGAAGAACCAGGAAGGAAATACGTCTATCAACAAGCTGTTCTCATAGTCGAACCTGTCCTGTACCTGTACTTTCTCATCTTACCATTCATTTCTGCCACTGGTGAAAAACCAGGAAAGCAGTCGAAAGCAGTCGAAAGCGTCCTATTCAGATATCGATGATCTAACCCACGTGGCAGCCGTCATTGCCCTTGAACGTCCGCCACACTCTGCCACACTTTCTTACGACGCCACTGCGCGATGGTACAAGCCTGTCCAATTCTATTGGCCACAGGGGCTTGCCAAAGTACAAATTGCACTCAAGACCATGGGGTCAAGTTCTGTCAGAGCTGCTTGCTGATCTGTAAAGACGCAAATTCTTACGAATCACACCTTCGGGGGCGCGGACATGCTGCCAAGTTCAAACACTCATCCATCAATGTCTTCTGCACCACATGTGACAAGAATCTCTCTGCCAACACTTGGGACCCACATATCCAGGGTCAGAAACACTGTGGACTCTCTCAGAAGGCTGGTCGGGCGCCGCAGATCCAGCCAGAGGAAGGACGGCCCCCGCTCGGAAGTCTTCATTGCAGGTTTTGTAACAGGGATGTGAAGACTACTGCGTGGGAAGCACATCATTCCGGTCCCGCACACAGGAAAAAGGAACAATTTTTCCTTCTCAAAGTCCCTTCCGATATAGCGATCAACGATAAAGGAAGCGCGGTCATCCTTCCTCCGGAGGAACTTGACTTTGAGACCGTGGAGCTTGTGGATGCTCAACAAGGGATTACGAAGCAACTCGTGATTCAGGTCACCAACCCGTCCACAAGTTACAAGCTAGTACAGGTTACTGTCACAGGTAAAAGAAATACTACGTGAGCCAAAAAATCATCTGTTTATGTGTTACGTGAACTGATGAGACTGTACGCAGTTTTACGGTCGAACGTCCCGCCCGAAATCAGGTTGTAGGCTATGGCATCGATACCACGCTCAACGTGACATGCACTCAGTCGAACCGGGGCCGATTTGAGGCCAGGGTCGAAGTGTTATTTGAAGACGCTCAGTCCAGGGAACGATTCGTGATCGTCCGCCCGGTGCAGGCGGTCATCGGAAACGTCGAGGAGCATAGGGCTCTTCAGCCCATCACACCATACGTTGTTCCCCGGAGGCCAAAACAACAACGACAAGTGACTGAAGTTGAGGAAGGAGAAGTCAGTTAACCCCCCTCAAGTTTTTATTGCGGCTGACGGTGCTGCACTTATTCCTAGGCCCCGCCTTTTGTCAAATCTGTCCCGTGGAGATCACGTCTCCCCCCCTACAAGATCCCAAGTGAACTTCTTGCTTTCCTTAACAAAAGGCAACCAAATATGGTACCGGAAGCTGGTAGGCAGTTCTTGCCGCAGCAGCTGGCACTCGAAACCTACGCGCAAACGTTCGAGGTGTTACTTTGGTGCGAGGAGTTCAAAATCTCGTATGTATCCCCTATCGATACTCCGCGTTGCCATCGAACTAAAAATTATACAGGCAAGATCTGGAGAAGTTCGATATACCGAATGCTAGAATCGAATATCGGAACTCCTTCTATTTGTCTGTATTTTTTTCCCTTTTGAACGAGGCCAGAGATTGATGGATTCGCTAGTCTCCCTGTCCCTGGTCTTGTGGAGAACCGTCCCAGCGTGTTGATCGGCGACGAGATCCTCGTACAGCCCGTGGATGCAGCCCAAGGAGGGAGGTGGCATTCCGGCTTTGTCCATACAATTGAACGGGACGAAGTCGGTCTCCGTTTCGGGCGAGGATTCCGGACTTCCAACCCGGACGAACGCTTCTACGTCCGTTTCAAGTATAATCGCATCGTTTCTCGTCGAGAGCACCAAGCCGTGACCAATCCCCCGGTCCGCCGTCTCCAGTTCCCGCTTTTGGCCCACGTGAAACCCCCAGCAATGTTGCAGGTGGAGATTGTGCCCTACAATCAAAACATAGAGACAAATCCTGCACAGAAGCGGGCGGTGTCTTCGATTGTGAGGCTTCCACCTGGGTCTCCCCCTTTTATCGTCTTTGGACCGTAGGTGCACTTTTTGAACTCACGAGACCCAATGTTTCTGACATCAGAGTATTCCAGCCCTGGCACAGGCAAGACGGTCACGGTCATCGAAGCCATACGCCAGCTGCTGCAAAACCCCAACGCCATCATTTTAGCCAGTGCCCCCAGCAACGCGGCGGCAGATATCATTGTGTCTCGTTTGAAGGACCATATGACACCAGAACAACTCTTCAGATTTTATGCGCCGTCGTACCGGCGTAGCGTGCCTCCTGAGTTGGCACCATACACCTTCAAGAAGGGCAACGTCCATGCAGCGCACGAGCTAAACAAGATGGCCAGCTTCCGTGTCATTGTCACAACCTGTCTTTCTGGTTGTGTTCCTCCAGGCATTGGTTTACCTCGTGGTCACTTCACCCACATCTTTGTTGATGAGGCTGGACAAGCCTCAGAGCCCGAGTGTCTTGTGCCAATCGCCAACGTTTTGGGAGACGCGACAAACGTGATATTATCTGGAGATCCATGTCAACTTGGGCCAATTATCCAGTCACCGATTGCAGTGGAATATGGATTGGGAGTCAGCTTCTTGGAGAGATTGATGGAAGGTCGGATGTACGATGAGCGTGAACAAGATGGAAACACGTACGTCTAACTTTTATTTCGTTTCACATCAAAACTGATCATCCCGGTATAGCATCGTGAAGTTGGTGAAGAATTTCCGCTCCCACGCTTCAATATTACAGTACCCAAACGACTGTTTCTACAAGAACGATCTCGAGGCCTGTGGTAACCAAGACACTGATGCGTTCATCGGTTCGGGCCTCCTCCCTAACCCACGCTACCCAATCATCTTCCACGCGATCCCGGGCTTGGATCAGCGAGAGGCAAAGTCTCCCTCATTCTTTAATGTTGACGAAGTCTTGCAAGTCAAGGCCTACGTAGAAGAACTCCATCGGCTCGGTGCAGGTGAGAACCATACCTCCTAGCCCTCCACCTTACATCTCAGCAATTCGATAGTCCCCGATGATGTTGGCATCATCACACCCTACCACGGCCAAGTCCTCAAGATACGACAGGCATTGGCCAATAGTGCGATGAGTAAGGTGAAAGTGGCCAGCGTTGAGGAGTATCAAGGCCAGGTGAGAAAGAAACTTCCCAATACGAAAATTTCTTACCCCGAGATGCAGGAGCGCAAAGTCATCATAATCTCTACGGTACGGAGCAGCAGGAACTACATGGAAACGGACCTCCGACACACCCTCGGCTTTGTTTCTCACCCACGTCGATTCAATGGTATGGCGTGTCTCCCCTGTTTGTCACGGAATGCACTAAATTTGGTACAGTCGCGATCACTCGTGCAAAAGCACTCCTCATCGTGGTCGGAGACCCAGAGACGTTGTCACCAGACCCCCTGTGGAGGAGGTTCCTCACCCTAATTTATAGGAACGGAGGTTGGACCGGGAATGAGATTCCATGGGATGCAGAAAACGACATCGAAGATGACCAACTCGAGGAGGCCACACGCATCGGACGCCTCGACGACATGCGACAGCTGGGAGAACGAGTGGAGGCAATGACATTGGATGCGGTATTTGTGGAACCAGACGATGGAGATGATGATTCTTGAGTTCCAAAAGGTGAATGTTGAACAGCCAATGTATTTAACCGCATGTTTTCAATCCAGAACATTTCACGATCTCCGTCGCGCGCACCTGTGATGGGGTGGAACGGACCAAGTCGAAATGACTATGCGGAACTGGGTCTGAGATCCGGTTCGCCCATTTCTCTGAGGCTCGAACGTTACTGGTCCGGATCATAGCCATTAGTTTTTGTGCACCAGGCGTGGGTCTCACGCCGGTTTCTAATCTGATCCCTTGGTAAGTACGGAACGGATACCGGTATCTGACCCCAGGCACCTGCTTCGATTTCGATTTCGCTTCTGCTGACATTGCGCGGGCGGGGCGTAAAGCCCGTTGTTTTGAATGCCATCGTACGCGCCGGATGTAGCCCCGTGCTCTCGTTTACTCCCGACCATCGGACTGAGGCGTTCCGATGAATTTACCGGCGTCATGAACGTGTGTTGTTGTCTCACCCGAGCTCCGAATACCTGCGTCGACTCCTCTAACAGAGGCCGCTCGTGCGGTGATACATTCTAAGAAACACAGTTGAGCAACCGGTGGTGAATGGAATAATGCCCTCTGCCCAGGTCTAGAACACAGCTGCCGGCATACACTCGCACCTCACGATTGTACGGCGTCCATCCCGGTTACGAGGACCGGAGCTCGCATTTTCACTTGGCTGATCCGATTCCGGACACAGACAACGACCAGGAGTCGCGAACGTTCGATTCAGCTCGTTATAACTGGGTGTTTCACCGTGAAGAAAGCGACCAGCGTGGGTGAGGTAGGCTTTACATGTAGTAATCGCCGTTGGCTCTTTACAAATAATTTATCTATCGCTATGCGACAGGTATGTCATTCGATGTCCGGAACTCATCTTGACCCACTATCGGTCTTGCGTTTGGAGTCCCAGACGCTGCAAAAGACGGGATCCTGTGGGTGGGAACAGCCCACTGCTCAATGTTGTACGTCCAACCGTGCTCTTTACCATTATCACGCGGCCTGGGCCCATGACCCGAGGACTAAATTAGATCAATGCGAGATGGAAGTGACAAGGTGTATGCTTTGCGCTACCGCACATTCTTTCTCGACATTGACCCTTCCTTGGACGATAACCGCGATGTTTATGCGCTTTCGCGTGTATTGGTGATTCGAATACTGCTAGTAGGCGGACCCTGTTTAGCCTTTCAGATCAAGTGGTGATGTAGTCGTGGGCGTTTGATATGAAGACCGTGTATGTAATGGACTAATGATTAGGTCATGGAGGATCGTATTGTTGTCTTGCCCCAGACCGGCAATGTTGGCTAGGAGCTGATACGCGGCGAGAGGGATGTAAATCTAGGACAACAGATAACGTCCAATCCCGGGGTTGTAATAGAATTGCCGATTGCACTGAGATCAGGCTAACCCACGTTAAAGTGAAAGTGTGTATTCAAAACCTTACGTTTGCTGAATGACTAATAAGATGCTGGGGATACATGTGACGACGCCTATTTGCGAGCGTGAAGCTCCCAGGAGATAATGTCGCCTTTTGGGGTTTTACAAGAAGGTGCTACAAGTCCATGATGAGGCACTGTCTGTCCGGATGTTCACATACCATACTTCTTCTGCAGCGAAGACCATGCACGAGAGGCATCTGGGATGGCGACAGCAAAGTCGTTCATGTCGTGTTCAGGTATTCGATTGATATCAACCTTGTCCCAATAACGATTTAAGAGGTAGGTGATTTCCCTGGCGTCTGGCTCCGATTGCCGGCTGTGCGCGGAAATTAAGTTGCGTGTGCAAAGGGAGACTGTGAGAGAAAGAGAAAGAGAGTAAGAGACTCACATGGCCCAAGATTTGAGTTTTGCTCGAATGTATTCAGAGACGGATAGGAATGGGAGACCCCGGATGTTCATAATCGTGTTTGCGTCAAGGCGGCGTGGGCCCTCTTCCCCCGCGGAAAGGATCTCGATCTCATCATAAAACTGGAGTATGAATGCGGGGGTGTGGGGGAATAGGCATTGCTAGACCTACTTCTATTGGGGGAATGAAACGGTGGTATTTTACGTGTAGCCTGCAAAGAAAAGTGGTGGTGAGGATGGAGAACGAGGCGGAGGTAGAAACTACTTCGCACCGATCAGACCAAGGCGACGAGGAGGTTGAGAAATCTTCCGCAGAACGGAGGGCGTCACGAACGAGGCGAAACGGATGTGGATTCCCGCTTTGTACGATGCATGAAATTTGCTAGGGGAACAAGCGGTCAGGAACGGTTGGCGTCCTGTGACAAGCGAACGTACGGAGGCAAGGGGCTGGTTGGCGAGTAGGGCTATTAACACATCACCGTAGAAGGCATGGGGGACTCCTCGAGTCTTGAGGAAAGCAGAGAGAGCAGAGGCAGCTTCCACTAGTCGGCGAGTTTCGTGCATCAGAGAAGAGGGACATGGGACATGGGAGGAGAATCAGAGGTAGATATAGAGGACAAGTCCCGATAGACAGGGCGAGGGATGAATATATCGAGGGACCTGCAGGTGCGGTTGGAGACGGACTGGGCCGTGGTGGATGATGGTTTTGTTTCCGGGGGTCTGAATGGGATATGAAAAAATTGGATGCGGGGAGAATTAACTTTCGGCAATCGCGGTCAAGTCCGAACGTGCGAGCCTCTTCAAGGACTAACCATAGAGCGCATAGAGTGCCCTCATCATCCGTGAGCGGTTGGCGGTGGTCACATGTACCACAGAATCCTCGTGCGGGGGCACTAGTCAGCCTGGACCAGGGCGTGTTTGACACCGCCACTGTGAGCGTGTCACCATTCGGGGTTCTACCCAGCAGGCGACCGGGAGTGTCCTACTGAGACGTAAGTAACTTTGACCGTTGTTTCCAAGTAGATAAAATGATTGTAGTTAACGCTTACCCTCCCCTGCACCCGGCATTGCGCTAAGGAAAAGATTGTGAATTAGTC
>Ga0307512_10005466_pt1 | contig 13263 bp, 12 predicted proteins | sample 14_EM_MG_FD_200267 | JGI IMG/M metagenome (GOLD analysis project Ga0307512, IMG submission 200267) | Populus trichocarpa ectomycorrhiza microbial communities from riparian zone in the Pacific Northwest, United States - 14_EM | ecosystem: Host-associated > Plants > Roots > Unclassified | place... | reverse complement strand
AGACGAAACGATCTGAGTAGGGATCGAGGGTGAGCGACGTGATTGTGGGAATTTCGCTTGTTTGTACATCTAGTCACGTGGTGGGTGGACTCTGCTAACTTGCGATTGCGAAACCAGTCCTCCCCAACTCGGCGGCGGAGGAAATGCAATTTTGGAATATATACTAGGGTTTTAGTAACGTGTGTAACGAACGCTACATCTTGCAAACTATCGAAAACAATGTAACGATGAGAAGAGGGAGAGATAATTGGGTGAGAGAGCGGACGGGTGTACATCAGTGGACCTCGATCTTGTTGAGTGGAAAAAAAGCGATGAGAAGTGGGGAAAGTGGAAGAAGCTACCACTTTTTAAGCCAGGGCATCTCTGCCCAAAATAAGAGCCCGAAAAGTGTGAAAAGTAAGGAGTGATCAAGAAGTTCGCCGATGGACTAGGAATCAAAATTATGGATGTTTACAAGAAATGAGAGAGGGCCGATTAAAAAGAGTCGAGAGAGGAAGCGAAAGGAGAGGGAAAGAGTTGTGTTTATACGGAATATTTATGTATCATATGCCCAGATCAGCGTTCTGTGAATGGTGGTAAGCAGCGAACAAATCATCCGAGGGGTTGGAAACCAAGAGTTGCAGCGACGATGCAGAAAGTGAGCCGGAATAAATAAATAAAGGAATCAATGTGGTTCTGAAGGAAAAAAATGGGTGCATTTCGAAGGGTGATGCTTGTGACACGAGATGATTAAGAGCAGCGTGGACCAGTCTTCACCGATAAGAGGGCTTGGGTTGATAACTTGAAGAAATCGTGGCCGCTTTCCCTAGTCCTCCAAATCCAAGTTCCGAACTGGTCCTGAGTTTGAAACCACTCAACAACGAAGTCCCAGGACCGGTTGGCAAGTTTTGAGGAACGCTCGGAAATGCGTCGAACAGTTCGGTCGTATCGAAGAACGAAGAAGAATCGGGTGTGGAAGGGGTTAGAGGAATAGGTGGAAGGGTCCCAAAACTCGTCGATAAGTAGTCCGAGGAATTCGAAGTATTTGAAGGCGTCCTCGTCATTTCTTCGCTCCTCAAGGAAGGGATGTCAACCCGAGGTGGCGAAGGGCTCCGAAAGATCGTGGTGAACTTCTCATTCGTACTTGTCCCTCTCTGGCCTTCGCGAGAGGCATTCCTGCCAAAGACCGTACTCGTTCTCATCGGGCTCAAATAATCGCTAGAAATCGAATCTGCACACCGGTGAATTAGCTACCAATCGAAGGTCGGTGGCAGTCAAGTGCATTACCTTGGGAGTTATCTAGAAATCCCGACTTGGACTTCCCCGCGCGACTCAGCAGCCGATCCGCAAACGACGAGGCTCTTCCAAGCACATCCCTCTTCCTGGGTGGAGAATTCCACTCGCTCCCGCTTCCTTGGCTGATCTGACTTCGACTGCCAGGGCTCCCCATCCCAACTCCAACTCTCCCGTTCTCACCGTTCCCGGTATCCTGCGGAGTCACAGGCTCAATCGAAACCGTAGTGGGACTATCGAAAGACACGCTCGTCTCCGAACTCAAGCTCGGTCGGCTCAACGACCTGAGCGAATTCGTACTCGAGTTGGCCAAAGACCGGAGCCTGGATGACAGTTTTCTGGCTCTCGGAAGAGTGTCTCTGTCCTTCTCCCTGGAAGATTTCTCCGACTTCCTCGACTTATGCGAAGGAGCGAGAGACTTCCGATCGGCTTCCTCGAGGGCCCCGCTCTTCCTCGACCGTAGTTGTGGGAGGAAGGAAGGAATCGGCGGGTTCGAAGAAAGGCCAGAATTCGAGCTCCCATCATCGTAAACCAAGTCCGGGACCGGTGGGGTGCGACCTGGGGGGGTAACCGAAGTCTGCGCAAGCGTAGGGGTCGACGCGGACTTGACCCTGATCATCTCCGATCGCAATGTTGATTGTGGAGGTGGTTCCGTGAATAACGGGGCAGATTGTTGCGCTAGTTCCGGTTTGTCCCACCCGCCGTCGCCAGAGGGGCCAACTCCATGCTGTAACTGAGCTTCTAAAATTGCCGCGTTCTTGACAAGGAATGCCAACTCCGACCCAGGGGAAGCAGGAGTCATGGGCTCAGCGAACAAACTCCGTCTCTTCTTCGGAGTCATGAATGCGTTCACAGGAATGGAGAGTTTGGGAGCCAGGGTATCTATCCTATCTGGCGGAAGAGCATTGGAAGTCCTTGTTTTCTGGCGGACAACTGCGGAGAAGGACTGTTGAGTTGGAGGGGGCGACAATGTATCCCTGAAACTCGTGGGGGCAGAATCGTTCGCGTACAACTTCTTGCGAATCCTAGGAGGAGATACCCGAGTGGTGTTGACCTCGTCAGGTGGTGGAAGGGGCTCTTCCAGCGGGGGTGGCGTCTGCATGCGGAATGTGGTAGCGGTTGGGGAAGGAGAAGGCATTGCGATCAAGAGGGTGGGACTCGCAGACCTGATAACCTCTGATTGAGCTATTACGATCTCAGCTTGACTAGCGTCCAAGGCAAGACTTTCATCCCCAGTGAAACTGATGTTGGGGTCTGATGATCTAGTAGAAATACCTCCGACCGTCGCGATGGGGAAATCAATTGGTGCTTGTAGCGTCGGCAAAGGGGATGCGAGGACTTGATGCACCGATTGAGCCACCGCCACCTCCTGAACGATCGTCCGAGGAGGCAGCTCATCGTCTTTCGGAAGAGGAAGGACGAATAGATCATGATCAGGATCTGGATGATTTGATCTACCTTGGTAATCTATGGTGGAGTCGCTCAGATCAGAGACCATTGTTGAAATGGACGGGGCGGGTTTAGGAGATTCAGGTGGTGTCTGCGATTGTGAGGCATTGATCGGTGGTAGTGGGAACGCGAGAGTCGGCGAGGCGGGGGTCTCGTCAGGTGTGGGTGCGTCGCCAGAGTCTCGAGGAGGCATGACTAGTGGGACAGCCTCCTCAGCAGGTTCGGAGGGTTCCTCACCCTTCATGATGACGGACGGGATATCCACTACCGATGTGGCAGTTGAAGATGTAGAAACCTCGAATGACGCCAGAGGAGACACATCCGCGCTATCCCTGATAGATGGCAACGGAATGGAGATAGTGTTTGGCTTTGACGCTCCATGGATGGAATCATGATCCTGATCTTGAGTGTATGGGTCTGTATCCGAAGATTGCTGGTCATCTTCAACGTCAATAGCCTCTCCGACAACATCCGCCACCGGGATATGGTTTGAGGTAGGTTCTGGAGTGGTCTCTGTCGCTTCTTCTCGGGATAAATCGATTGGAGCGGAGAAGTATGCCTCAAGAATAGAGGTCTCCAACTCCGACGTCTGTTCGATGGGGAGTTCAACCTCAGGCTCCTGCGGATCGTCATGGGTCTGGGGATCTGGGGCTGGTTCCGCATCCGGTTGGAAACTAGAACCACTGTTCGCCGAAGGCAGCGGTATCCCTTCCTCAAGCGGTTGCAATGGCATATCTGGATCCGGCGTTATGGCCCTCGTAAGCCCATAACTCGCCTGGAAATCCGAAGCGACCCTCCTCTGGAATTTATCCGGAATGATGAGTCTGCCCGGAAGTTTGTCGATCGCGGAGACCTCTGGAGACGGCAGCGAGGAGAAGGTCGAAGCGGGGGAGTATGGAGAATACGGAGTTTGAGGAGTGCCCAGCCCATTCAACCCTCCGAACTCATCCACCTCCGATAACCCAGCCCCGCCTTCTCCATCATACGCCGACAGCGAGGGGGAAGTCAAGGCGGAATATGACTGCGAAGTGTACCTCCGATGATGATTTCCCAAACTCTGGCTTTCCCTTCGACTGTGGTGAGTGGGATCCTTCGTGACGGGCTTCACGGTCAAGTGCGATTTCGAGACCATGCCAAGACCTTCGGTCGGTAGCGCCTTCGGTCTATTCAGACCTGGCACGCGATTCCCAAGCATTTCACCTTTCCTCCTCGAAACGTCGTCGTCGTGGAAGGGCATGGCACCCATTCCGAAACTGCCCCTAGGGATAGGTGTCCCACCGGCCGCCTCGAACCTCGCGATTTTGTCTCGTAGTGAACCCTTCGTATTATTATTCGCATTGTTGCTGGAGTTCGTGGCGGTAAGGGAAAGGTCGGGGGAAGAGGAGGTTGCGGTCGGGCTTGGGGAGGTGGAAGGTGGATTATTCTGCTGGTTGAGTCGCTGAAAAGCGGCGATACGATCCTTCAGGTTTTTGTGAGTTGGCAGTTTTGACCCCCTCGTGTTTGTCGACCTGTAAGCAAGGGAGATTGGGATTAAGCTTGTCTGGCAGACGAGTATAAGGTGTCCATCAATTTGGACTTACATCGCAGAGGTCTAGGCGGGAAATCGCCTGAGACGGGAGTGATGGGAGGAGGGAGCGTGCAAGTTTGTCGACTTGGCCGTGAAGGGAGGGTCTCTGTCTTCGTCTTCAATCCTGGAAACGGTTGAGACACCAACGGCCAGCGTTATTCGCTATCGATACCCCGCCTGGACGAAGGAAAAAGAGGTGGCCAGAGATGGAACAAACCAAAGACGGCGACGGGGTTTCGCAATCAACGGAAGTGAGGTCGTGGGAAATCACCATTAGGCGAACGGTTATATATGAATGCATACAAACGCTAAACAACAAAACGATATTCAAGAGGCTGCATTCTCAGTATTAACTACTAGTCGTCATAGTCGTCGTCTGTCACGTATTCCTGGTATGCTTCAGACTTGCGTCGCTTTGCAGGGGGTGGTCTCGATGATCGCATCCGATACCGACTCTCATCCTCATCATCGCGCTCACGTCTGTACCTCCCGGGTTCTGAATAGTCTGATAAGGCCATATCGGATCCGTCTTCCTGGGGATAGATTTCCGAAACGTCAAACTTCTTAACACTATTTGTCTCTGGGCGTGGAGGCAGTTGGGGTTGTGAAGGCTGGGGTCGCGGAACGCCAAGCATATCGTGCAATACTCCTGACTCGTAAACCTCCTGGATTACCTTCCGATGAGTTATTGTCTGCGCAATGTCTCAGTGGCCAACGTAGTCGGAGACACGGTAGGCACAAACCTCGCGTGAAATACCCAGAACACTCGAGAGGATACTCAGATCCTCAGGCGCCGTCCGGGCTCTGAGGTTCATATACCGACCCTCCCTTCGCGAGTTCATAAATCCAGCATGCAAAAATGCAGTGGATGTTAAGATTGTGAAAGCGCCCGCAAACGTGGTTCGCACTCTCACAATCCCATAGGAACCCTTTGACACGTCGTTTGCTATGGAAGTAAAACGTCAGTACGTGAACAGATCATTTAGTATAGTTCGCGACGCACACATGTCGTTAGGATCCTCAATAGAGAGTAGATGGGGCCTGTTCGAATCCTGCCATCCTCTCCTCGCCTTGGAGAAATATGACCCGCCATCGCGTATCGATATCCCAACTTCTTGATAGTTGAAATAGCATCCATAGAGCTCGAAGAACTCCATCATCAATACACCCAAGTTCTCCGATGGATTGATCTCCCCTCTCCGAATCTTCGGGTGAATTTGCAAAAACGAAACCGCTAGGCAGACGATACTGTAGCTTCCTAATCCACCACTGAACACCTCATTCATCGAGCGTTGGCTCAAGAACGCCTTGATGATGAGCACAAGCGCACGCAAGGCCGGAAGTTCCTTGAGGAACCCGAGGATCATTTTCCCGGCAAAAACGCCATTGGTGTGGTTGATGTTAATGTCGACGGAAAGGTTGCCGTGGCTGGTGACAAATTTGATGATGGGGACTCGGGCTTTTGCAATGATTGTAACGTTATTCGTGATCCCTGCACGCTTCATCGTGTTCGCCAGAGCGCGGAGGACGGTGATCTTGTTCATGTATGCCATGCTGTCGGACTGGATGACCAAATCTATATCACTAGCACGCTTGATTTGAGCGAACAACCCCGATACCGTAGAAAGTAGAGGGATAGGGGCTTACCCAGATGGCAAGTAAAGTTTCGTTTCAAAACTCCCGAATGGCAAAACCTTCGCGTCTGGGAAGTTCGTCGTCACAGCTCTAGTGATCAGATTTACGATCAGCCCGCGAACCTCATCTTCAGCCTTAGTGGGAGAAACATATTCGACGAAAGCGTCAACTTCCTTGTGTAACCTGAAACCTGCATCAGTCATATTCATGACAAGCCCAGACCAGGGTTTACTTACAACTCTGCAACGTTCGTACACCTGTCCCAATTTGTGTTTACGATCCAAGGGGCGTATCGAGGAACATTTTCCATCCGCTGCCTCCTCTCTCCATACCGATCTCCATCTCGTTCTCCACCATGGCCTCTCTCTCTCCTACCATCCCGGTCGTACTCCCGGTCATCTCGCGACATCTCTCCGGATTTCCTCTTCTTCCCCCTCTTCTCGACATCTATGTCTTGTTTCCCCTGATCCAACTCTCGTACAGGAACGGGGGCCGTCTCTTCGTCAGAGTCGGAGAGAGTGAACGCGATAAATTCCTCATTGACACCGAAGGGCGCTGGCGCAGCGGATTCTGGGTTTTTCGACATCGTAGCGGGAGGGAGTAGATGTGTAGATATAGGAGACAGTGTAGCGGCGGGCGTCCTCGCCGTAGATTTTGACTGGGTTTTAGGAGCAGGTGTAGGAGAGTGGCTCGGGAGTGCGGGGGTACCGATCACATTCAAAACCGACTCTGCCTCGGGTTCTCCTGTGTACAGTCTAGAACTCGAAGAAGAGGACGGGGTAGACTGAGAGGCGAGATCGATAGTAGGGTCAAGCACAGGGCCAGATTTTGCATTAAAGTCGCCGCAGTCAAGAGGAAGATTCAAATTTACGCTCGTCGACGGTCCGGGGGTGCCAGGTTTTGAACCGGACGTGACGGGTTGTAATTTTGACTTGGCCTTCCGCTTCCGATTCTTGGGCGGTGGTTTGGTCGTTGTCGAGGCCATCGTGGACTCTCCCGCCCAGGGACGGAAGTCGAGTGCGGATGCGAGAAACGCAGTCAGAGGCGCCGGAGCCAAGCCACACCCCGACTCTCGGACTCTCTCGGACCGCCGTCTGCCACTGCTGTCTGGTCAGGAACTCACAGAGACCCCAGCTCGTTTCATTTTCACAACACTACATGAACCTTGTAAGACGACTCGATAATTCTCCCCTTGGTAATTATGTCTATGAAATATTCTAGTGAGGACATTCTGTCGTGCTGGCAGCCACTGGGTTCCTTTTCCAGTGGACCGATCCTGTGGCCCCTTTTAAAAGTTTCCCTTCGTTTCTCTTTCGCAAGTTGTAGGGAAAAGTCGTGCTGTACTGAGGAATATGCTTATCCGTTCATGATCAACGCCTTCTGCATGAGAACATCGTGTTTACTGGCACAAATGCGAATACTGCACTTCTCCCTTATCCCGAAGATAACTATAAGCCAATCTCTGCACTCGGTATACTACCACGACATGGTCAACGACAAGACACCAACATAAACATCGAGCCCCTGCAGAGGCTTTCTCGCCGGAACAGGGAAGCACGGGTAGAGGCAGGATTCGACTTCGTCTTCCTATTTGTAATGGGGTGTACAACAGCTACAACGAATGCCTCAAACCTCACCTCCGCGCACCCGAATGCCGTGTTGCCAAAGCCGCAAGGCCTCTTTGAAGATGGCCACCACATTCTCTGATAGTCTCCTCGAAATGGAAGTTTTCCTACTGCAGCGACGGGCGAACAATACGATAAAGTCATATGGCTTTTCCCTCTCTTGGCCGTTGACGCTAGTAAAAGGATATTACTATGAAAGCTGCCAACCTCTAGAGGCACACAACGAAACCTCGTCACTCGATCCTTAAAGTAATATCGAGGCAGATCACCAACCCCCTTTCGGCGGGGGCTAATCCCGATGACACTCTCAGTCTCAACCCTAGAAAGTCCCCTAAAGACCCTCGCCACGCACTGTCCTAACTCATACCGCCCAGTGCACATTCTCCCCACCGCAGGTCTTCGTGGTCCAAATAGATGTAGCATCCAGCACAAGTTCAAAAGCGAAAACACTGTCACACCCCCTCGGCAGCCCTTTCCCGCCATGGTCAATTTCTAAACGAGTGGACGACTGGCGCTGCTCCAACGAGTACATAGGCACGCAGTTGAACATCTAAGTTTTGCACGGTGCGCACCTCTAGGTGACGAGTGCACGAACGACTTGCCCACCGTGCGAAAAGTGATACGGGCGATTCTAAAGGGGTTTCATTTATTATGCCTAATAGTAATACACATAGCATTCCTAACAGGTCCCACCAGCGGGTCCGTAGGGGTCCATGGCCACGCGCGGAAGTGGCTGCGAGCCATGGCTCTCCTTCGATCAATAATTGTGGTGGTGATGCCATGCGCTTCCATCACACACGTCCAACTACATGACCAGGGCTGCATCTTCCGTAGAATCAACATACGAAACGTCCTGTACACTTTGTTTAGCATGGCAAACTCTACGCGAAAACCGGTGTATCGGAATATTCAACTTACGGAACGTCCAGAAAACTGCCGTGGCTGGCTCGTTAATGCAGGTCTCAACGGCATGATAAAAACGTTCTCTGGTTAATGCACATCTATGCCTTTCGTCATGCCTCCCCCCCTCAAAGCCACCGAGTATTGGCCAGACTTCACAGATGGGACCCTCGTCAGAAATGCAGCTCGCTGCAACCACCTACAAGGGATCCAAGCTAAACACCAGTCTGTCAATCCCCCGGGATCGTCTCTTCCCCCAGCTCGAAATCCCCGCGCCCTAGACAAAGTGCCTCGTAACAACCAGCCTGCACCAGAAGTACAAGGGGTTACACAGGCCAAACAGGAGGAAGCTGATGCACTGAGATTGTCTCATCTACCCACCGGATCCACCCGCGCCCTCGCTCCCAACAACCCACCCGGACCAGGGGTCCAAGTGGTTACACAGACCGAGCATCGGCCAGTCAATCTCCCAGGGTCATCCTGTCCACCGGTCGAATTTTCCCCTGTCCTCGCCCCTAGCAACGTGCCCCAGCAATTGGTAACAATCCGTCCCAAAATCTCTTTATAACTATTCACTGATAATTCCGTGACTCTAGTGCCTGTTATGCAGAAAGCAGTTAAAGGACGTGAGAGATTTAATTTACATTCGTCCATATCGACCTAGCTGATTGTCGGGCTTCGTCTGATATAGGGACCTAACGTATCTGACAAGTTCTGCTCGCATTGCGACTTAGTTTACCAGGGGCCCAGCGTCTTCGGCGTGGATCAGAAGTGAAATCTGTTCAGCGTGAATCCGGAGTATCGGTATGAGAGCCTATTCTTGTTGACAAGTTTTTCTCTTACCGGAATATCCTCAACCTCGCAGGTCCGCGCGACCCCAAGTTGCTGGCCGAGCTCCAGGGTGGACCATTCCTGAGGTTTTTATTTGAACTCTCTGTTCTTTATTCTCTTTTCTATGGCGATTCGATGTTGGGATTTTACGTGGTCAGGAAACCTAAGCTACACAACCTGTATTATCGAGATAAACGTTTTGTTCTCTGCCCCCGATGGCGCACAGGTGATGGAGGGAGTGATAAGTGGAGTCGTGTGTGTCCCCGATCAGAAAGACCAGCCGTGCCACTGGCGGATCCCACGACTTTTTGCCATCGACCCTCCAGCGTCAACTCGAACGACGGTCGCACCAGTGCTAACCAGTTTATTCCTCCATGGCCGACACCCTGGCTGAACCTCTGTCACTGAAAGGCCCCCATTGTATGGCATGCACTGCAGTGGCCTGCGCTATTCAGTGAAAACGTCATCCTCACGCCCCCTTGGACCCGCAGGTGTAGTCACGGAAACCACACACTGTTGCTTGCCGTGACTCTCTACAACAAGTCTCTACCTCTCCGTCGTGTGGAGTAGCCTACACTAACTTCCATGGGTGTCGTTACCTTTCTACGATTCTCAGGCTGACATGCCATGGTCTCAAGTGACGCCTGGCATGAGATCTGGTCTATTCGTGCCGAGGAATTTCTCAGATTCTCGAAACAATGACTCCCTTAGTAGCCATGCTTGCGACGCTTCGTAGGGACGGTCCCGCCGATGGTCCGAGAATAGCCTACCTCTAGTTCTCTTGGTTTCTTTAGTTGACGGCCATGCCGCAGCGCAGGTCTATAGTTGTCTGCTCCAGCCTTCGATTGCGGCTTCATGGCCGTGACGATTGCCTGGTGCCCCTGCTACCCATTGTGGCTTTGTCCTGGCCGTGTCATTGTATACATGTATAGTATATATACTCAGTGTACTGGGGAGGATGGAGGTCAGCCCCGGTTCTTCCTTCACCATCCCTCGAACGCCTCGTCAACACCCCATCCATAATCATGAATGAGCAACGAGAAGACGCCAACCAGCGGTATTGCTATATAAATACTGTACGGTCTCGTTCTCTCGAGTTTTCCGGTGCACTATTGACCACCCGTCTCAATTTCGCTCAGAAACCACCCCCCCCATGTGCCCAATGTTGTCATGTTGAGTGTCCTGGTCTAGTGGTAATTTTATTCCTCCTTTGAGAGCATTCAAAGTACTGATGAGACCTAGGTATATAACGAGGGGCTGTTTGAACGTATGATATGTTTCTGGTGTGCACACCGGTGCGGACTGTACTGCAATGCCGGCTGGCAGCTGGGGATTTGTTGTCTCGGGAGTTCTTCTAAGGGGCGGTTCTTCAAGAGTTATGATGTAAGTAAAGACATGCGCCTAATCGATTGCGTGCGGTGTACCTTTGAGAATAAGGAGGTGAAAATGCCAATATTAATCATTATTGTATCACTTGTACTGACCTCTCCAACAGTGCATTGCGGTTGATCTGAAGACCTGTCAATCGTGTAAAACTGCCGGAGTCACCTGTACATTCAACCTCGACAGGGGTTCCAAGCAAATGAGGTATACATCGGAACTTATGAATGCACTGAATGGTTAGGGAAGCCGTGGATTGGCGTAATAGACTTCTTTCAGGGATGCAGGCTGTCGGCTGAACTTATACTACGCCTAGGAGCTTCATTGGAGAATAAGATTTCGTGCTGCTTTAGTTTCCTTGGTTCGAGTTTACCTACTGTTTTCTGGACGCATTTGTGCCGATGTACTCCTATCTGGACGATAAAGTTGAGGGAGTACCATATTGAAGGTGTATCGTAAACTATCGAAATACCCTTATAGTTAGCCCTGTATCCAATTCCAACTACGGCAACATTTCCGCTACTTTACACATGGGCTAAGCTTGAGATGGCAGTGGATATGAAAGCTCGGAAATTTGCCCCGAAAAATACATCATGTGACTGCCACTATCGGTGCTATCTGGACGACACCCGCAATAAACCAGGCATGAGCCATTTGCTACACTCACGTTCAAAATTTGGCTCCCATCCTTTATCAAGGCGGCCGGCTACTCAATGCAAGGAAATGAGCGACCGCTGATGACGGAGGGAGTGAGTGAGTCGCTTGGCGGGGGACTTAGATGTGATTTGTGTTGATTGTACACTTCACTGACGTGTCCCTCAACTCACCCAGCAATTAACGATCAATATCCACTGGAGACGAGGTACGGTGGCCAGAGAGTTTCTGAAGGAGTGCGGGCGAAGGTACCATTCCGTCCAAGTGACTACAGCTCCAACGATGTGGCTCTGATCTCGGGGGAGATTGGAGGAAGGGCGGGATCTTGAGAACATTGTTCATTACCCACTGCCGGAACTCCAGTTTCGGAGGTACTGGACGTTCAATGCGCGAATTGTTGTCCCGAGCGAGTTCAGAAGGTCCAGCGACGACATCCATTTGGTGTACGGACGATGTTCTGTTCTCCTGGTGTGCTGGTAGCTGCAGGCATGTCGGAGCAGGCACAACACTGGAATAATGACCCCCAGTGAGATTCCCCGACTACGTCGCGGCAGGGCTGCGATCCAGGGCTCAAGAGGGACTCACGCAGAAATGAGAACAAATAATGGGCATGATAGGAAAATATCGTACCAGCGTTAACATACGTAGTGAAGGCGATCACTTCGAAGATCGAGCAGAGGTTGTCCCAGAAGATTCTAGCTGGCAGATGTGTAAAAATGTTTCTGAGGGCGATGGGGACATCGGCATACGCTCGGTCTCTACCGATGATACTAGCCAGACCCGTTAGTTTGTCTAGGAGTACAGCCTATAAGCGATAATGGAAAGTGGATCAGACGAGATCCCCTCGAGTGGTTTGTGGATTGCGTACGATGCTAAGGCACTAAGGTGATTAGTCGACCTTGACCAGGACCCTCGGGACGTGCAGTCGCTGTAGCACCTCGAAAGGTGAGGCATAGCACCCTCTAGGATTCTGGCAGGCCCTTCGTGGGAGGAACGTCACAATGCGGCCACGATGGGACGGGAACTACTGGGGGACGGCTTGGCCAATTCAGTCAACAGCGGAGGAGACATGCTGGGTAAAAAAACTTACCTTCCTAGATCCCCGGGAATTACTCGAGGTGGGCAGAACATTCTATAGGACGTTGCCATAGAAAGCACTCTGTGGGTTCTGAAAAAACGGAGAAGGGAATGGGGTCTCTTAAGTCGGAAATATTTGATCGTCGTGGACCCGACTTCGATCGACCAAGAGGTTGGTTGAGCGAATCGCGAGGTGAAAATCCATCAGGCGCAACGGGAGCCTAGTCACCTGCCTGGACGACGAGCCTAGCGTGTCAGCACCACCGGCAGTAGTGACGAGAGATCACAGTAAAAAAAGTGGGGTCAGCGACTTGGATCTTCCATCTTTGTGGCGATTTTTTCTGGCGCCGTGGCTGTGATCCAGGCGCGCCCATCTTGCAGAAGACGACGACAAGCTTCAATCTCTCTCACAGTAAATCGACAACCGAAAACCCATGTCAACTTTTATTCGCAAACGACGGCCTACGACGAGTTGGATAGCGGTCGGACCGAGTTCATGTACGATTTTTGACGATTGCCGCAGTCCCAAACCCACTGATTACCCGCAGCAAAGAGGCAGCGACTCATCGATGTCACGAAAATGTTTCTAGATATCGCAAAAGAATCAACCGATGCGTTTCCTCCCCTCAAGTCTTGTTTGGGCGGCATCAACGCACTCATCAAACACTACGATGTACATCCCGCCAAATATTATCTCTTTACCTCGCTGACTATATTTCATAGCAAATGCAGGATGTAAAAGATAAGCTAGAAGACCTAGTCCCCTGGGTGGCCAAATTGGAGGACAGTCTGACGAAACCTGGCACGGAAGTCTGTCGCGAAGAAGCGGAGAGACGAGAACAGCTGAAAAAGTTCGCATTGCGTATCTGGCGT
>Ga0307512_10005465_pt1 | contig 13263 bp, 20 predicted proteins | sample 14_EM_MG_FD_200267 | JGI IMG/M metagenome (GOLD analysis project Ga0307512, IMG submission 200267) | Populus trichocarpa ectomycorrhiza microbial communities from riparian zone in the Pacific Northwest, United States - 14_EM | ecosystem: Host-associated > Plants > Roots > Unclassified | place... | reverse complement strand
TTTCGGTCTGTGGGGTCGTCAGCGACTCCCAATTCATGTCGGGGATATGTCGTTGATTTTCGTGAGCGGTCTGATAATGGGGATGGGTTCTGTCCAGGGGACCTGGCTCCACCACCAAGTGTCACGCCGGGGTGCCGAGCCCCAATGCCATCAAAACATAAATAAAAAATTGGAGCTCTATTCTGTAGGAAACGGTCTATCGAAATGAAACCCGCTGTGATGGGAGACCAGGTAATGGGAAGTCGACTCGCGACAGGGTTATGATGATTAGGAGGGTACAAGCATCGAAACGAATCTCGGGTCCGTAAGGTCGGTAGCTTAAGTAATAGAACAAAACGTCCATGCAAAAAGGCAATGCGAAATGAAAGAGGAAACAACGAAAAGGGGGGGTGGAATGATCGAGCAGCCATCAATGACTGACGAATTGGAAAACAAACGAAACCTCCGGTAATCCAACTTCTGCCCTCAACAAATCATCATGATTGTTCTTCAGCTCTGCATTCGTAAAATGGTTCCAAGTACTAACATCTCCATACAACAGCGCAGGAGACTTGATGGTTTGTTTGCCGTTCTTACATCTCTTACACTTAAAAGTGTCGTGAGTTTCGCAAAGAGTGCTTTGGTTAAATTGGAAAAGTTGTCTGAGAGCGTCGAGAGAAAAATGACGTTCAGTGTCTTCTCTCTCATCGACGACCGCAGAGGACAGGGCTTGCTTGTTGGCTTGCCGTTGGAAGATCTTCTCTTCGATTGTCCCGGTCGAAATGAAGCGATAGACAAAACCTAAAGGAAATCAATCGGATCCTCGAAGTAAGGACGAAACGCAAGAGTGACTCACACTCTTTCTTTTGCCCATCACGCCAGACACGGGCTAGGGCTTGTTGGTCAGCAGCTGGGTTCCAATCTAGATCGTTCGAATGGGTCGTTAAAAGGGATCTCGAGTGGCGCGCGCCCAACTCACCGGGATCGAAGAGGATGAGTCGGTTGGCACCAATCAAGTTAATTCCACAACCACCAGCTTTGCTGCTGAGTAGGAAAATGAACTCTTTCCCCTCGGGATTATTGAATTGGTCGACAAGCTTCTGTCGTTTGTTGATTGTCATAGTACCGTCAAGTCTGAAGAATCCATATCTAATATATAACGTGGTTAATATCGCCAAGAGGTCTTCGCCAAAAAAACACACACTTCTTTGTGCGGCATAACTTCTCGAACAGGTCAAGGGTTTGGGTATAGTTACTAATCAATACGATCTTGTCGTTTGTCTCGGTCCGAATTCTATGCAAAAATCTAGAATTACAAAAAATCAGTGAGTTTTGGAAAGGCGGAAGACACGACGAACCGTTCCAGGACAACGAACTTCCCGCCCCAGTCACTCCTCACACCCTGGTTTCGACCACGATCCCTGGCAGAGGCGCCAGCGCCGCAGAATCCTTCTGGTATGAGATTCTCGGATCCCTGTAAATCATTTGGCAAGTCCAGTAGCTCTGGGTGATTACAAAGCTTTTTGAGGATGTTGATGGCTTTCAACGGTTGAGAGTTTACACCGCGTAACAAAGCTTTAATATCCGGGGATTGGATGAACAGCCGATACAACGCCAGTTGGAAGTCGGAAAGACCGCAGAACACGACGTGCTCATACTTGACGGGCACTACGGTGGATCCATAAGCGGACTGGAGGCACGGGAAAGCGAGAATCAGGGAACTCACAATATTTCGTGAGCAAGTCGTTCGTTCTCCGGATGATGAACTTGGTCACAAGCCCGCCAAGCTCCTTTAACTTCTTCTCACATTCTTCCTTGACCTTGTCCGTCGCGTCTGCATCACGGCCGCGAATAATGGCATTCTCAAAGTTCTTCCTAAAGTCGCCTTTGGTCCCAAGGAAGTTGGGATTCGCAAAGTTAAGCAAAGAGAAGTATTCGGAAAGGTCATTCTGGATGGGTGTTCCGGAAAGGATGACCCGACGTTGAACGTTGAGGCTATTGAGGGCCTGGAACGTCAGAGACTCTGCGGTTCATCCAGAACGTCGGTAAAAAATACACGATAAAACCAAAAGACAACATACCGGAGTTCTTAAGTCTGTGTCCTTCGTCACAAAGCAATAGTCCGATCTTGCAGTTGTTGAGATGGACGGTCAAAGTACGCAGCGTCTCGTAAGATACGATCATCACTGCATGTCAAAGTCAATCACGAGCGCGCACGGGTGAAGTTGGGTATGGAGACCTGGCTGGGAGACATTCCTCCCGCTAGCAGCCACCCATCGAGCAACCCTTTCCAACATCTCAGCTTTTCCGCCCTTCCCATCAATGGCAAGAACGGAAATCGCATCGGGACCAAGCCATTTCACTAACACGCTATGAGTCACAATAACTGAGAGGCATAGACACCCAACTCATACGCACCAAGCTCATTAGCCCAGTTCTTGACCAAACTCGAGGGACATGCGATGATACACTTCTCGATCGTCGGTTTTCGAGCGTGCGGAGATTGTTTAAGGAGTGTCCACATGAGGGCGATGCATTGGAGAGTCTGTATACTGTGCATTCAGTGAATATATTTCCTTCAAGGAAACACCACGAACCTTGCCCAAACCCATGGCGTCCGCCATGATGCACCCGTACTGGTTCTCAACCATCATACCGGTCGTGCATTTATACAAGAACTGTTGGTGCAAGATCCGTAAGCGTTGTGCGTAAGACCGACCAGAGGAACCCACCTGGACACCCTCTACTTGGTGTGGTCGAAGGATCTTGGTCAACCGAGGGTCAATCACGACCGGAACCTTATCGCCCGTCTTCTTCTCCTTACCCACCCCAAGCAACTCCTTCAGGCTCTTGTGAGGATTGAACTTATCCGCAGCCTTCTCCCTCGCCTCCTTCTCCGCCTTCTCCCTGGCTTCCTCCTTCTCTCTCTCACACCTCTCCTCGTCCGTCTCCCGGTCATCCACAGTCGGATCGTACAATACAATCGCGTGATCTTCCATCGGGTCATGCAGAGGTCTCGGAATGATATTCGCTTGAGGTCGAATCCCAAGCGAAACGCCACTCGGGGTATGATACACCTCTTCCCCATTCTTCCCCCTCATAGCAGGGATAGAGAACGCCCTCGTCTCTCCAAATGGCTTCGGCTTGAAAACTGGGTACTTCTGTGCGTTCTTCAACAGATCCTCCGCGTCGGTGTAATCCTTATCTTTGTCGCTTTTCTTCTTTTTCTTCTTCCGCCCGTTCTCGTCATCGGAATCGTCGTCATCGTCTCCGCCAGCCTCTTTGTAAGAGACGCGTTTGCGTTTGCGCTGTGGCTGCATCCGGTCTGCGACTATCGATGAAGCGGGGGGTTTAAATGGCTTGGAGACGCGGTGGCTCTCTTGGGTCCTTTCGACGGCTTTACCGTCGTTGGTGCGTGGCACTCGTCGTAGCATGTCGTAGAGCTGTTGTGGGGAGAATGTGGTCGTGGTACAGGGACGGGATGGGGGGTATGGAAGAAAGGAGGTTAAACGAGCTGACTCATAAAGGGATGGCCGGTTGTAGGGAAACGCGCGATCCTTAATGAGTCCTCACGTGATCGCGTTTCGCACTGCGCAGCAACTTTTATTTGTCCTCAGAAAACAGAGGAAGGGGTAAAGACGCAGACGATAGGCTAGGATCAGGTAAGTATGGTACAAAGCTTGCCAAGGATGAGTGCAGATTAACGACGACTGTCTCAAAAATGCGGGGGTAAGGTGAGAAGAAAAAGGACGGAGGTCATGGATAATATCATGCGAACCCAAAAAATAGATGTGCAAAACAGACGGAGAACGGAGAAATTTACAACCACCGAGAATTATCAGCCAAGTCAGCGGCGTCGCTGTACCGGGATGGATCTTCAACATCGGCAGCTGAGACGATGATCTCCCTTCTCAATCCAGTCAAGATATCGGGTATCCCCAAGGTCTCGCATGCCTCAATATTGCTAGAGGCGACAAGAACAAGGATGTGAACCCCCGCGCCGGTAACGAACTATTCCAGTACGATCAGAACCATCCAAGTAGCACAACAACCCATAACTCACTGTGTCCTTGGTTTCCAACCTGTCCCTGAATTTCTCCCAATTCTGCTCGTGTTCTTCATCTTCTCCAGGCATGAGCTCGACCCTAGCACACGGTCCACCTGTCTTCAATGTACTCAAAAGTTTACTGCCAGCCTCAGGATTATAAAATTTCCCTGGTGCAGCGGATGGCGTCTTCGAGAATATCTCCTTGAGGTCGAGAGTCGTGACGTGCCCAGAATCACTTCCAGGCTTCATATCTTGGAGAACGACAGAGACGTCAACGGACGTGTCTAGCCTGAGGGCGTACGCATCCCGATCGAGATTCCTGCTGTGAGGCGTGGGCGAAGATTTGAAGACGATCATGCGAATGAAGCGGTAAGCAAAATTGATTCAGATGGAAATGTTCCGAGTGAAAACTCACGACGATCCAGCGCCGCTGTCGGAAGGTGAGCTATCAGAAACTCCAAAGAATGAGGCAAGACGCTCGTACATTGACAACGGTCCAAAGATACTTGGTTTCCCAAACAGAGATGGCTTGGTAATGGGTCTCTCTTTGTTTGCAGGACTGAGGCAAATTGCGGCCGCCAAAATTTCAGCACTTGGATTTCATTTCGATTTAGTATACTTACGCTTTCTGAACACTCTCAACCGTGATCTCCATTACAGTCGTCTGCACAACCTCAGTCTCGACATCCATCGGTTCGTCGTTAAAGTCTGGGAGGTTATCAACTTCATCCTCCCTCAACCCGACCATATTCATCAGCTCCTTCGTCGTGATTTCTCCACCCTGAGGAGGTCGGTTCTCATCTCCCTCTTCCATGTCTTCATCGGGGTCAGTGGCAGGAGGCAGAGGGCTTTCGTCATTGACTAAAGTGTCATCGTACGAGCCGGCGAGTCCGTGAGAGGAGCGACCGGGACCAGGTTTCTGCCGTTTCGTTGATTGGCGTTTGCTCGATGAGGCTTCGGAGGAGGACTTGCGCTCGCTTCCCGCGAATTTCGCTTTGGCGTAAATGGCCTTCTCCATGTGGTCCACCTTCTCTCCGGGGGCATCAGGAAGTTCATCCATAGCCATCGGTCGCACCCGAGGGTTGGCTGCGCGGTGTCGGTGTTGAGGCGTCTTCGGCACTGGGACGGGTCGAGGAGGAGGGGTGGCAGAAGTTGCCTTATCACTATGGTCAGGTGGGTTGGGAATATCACTTGGGCTGTGAGTCTCTCGTGAGAGCGAGCCGAACTGGCCCGCCTGAACATGACGCCTGACGGGGGATCCCGCAATGACTGGTGTGGAACCGCCCTTGGGTGTATCAGTTGCGTCGTTTTCGGCAGGCTGGGTCTCTGGGTCTTGATGAGGAGGGTCATTGGTAGTAGACTTGTCCGGGCCGGTAAACCTTTTCTTCAGTTGCCGTTTTTTCTTGCCGGGAGGTCCGATTTTCACGGGGACTACTGTGACCGGCTTCTTCGAAGTTTCCTCATCATCCTCCGATGCAGAATCAGCAATCTCCTCAATCTCCTCAGTGGCCTTTCGTTTCTTGAGCGAGGTCGCAGAGGTGGGTTTCCGTTGAGGGGACTTGGATTTGGATGCTGCAGCCTTGCCACGAGCAGATTTCCTATTCAAAGATATCACAGTCACTCTGGAAGCACGGCCACGTTTAGGGGGTGGTGGGGAGGACGAGGGTTCAGATTCCTGCTTCTCCTGATCGAGGATGATCTCGACCTCGGATTCCTCACCCTGTGGTGAGGGCTCGCGTTGAGATTTGCGCCTAGTACTGACCCTTCTCGCTAAGGCAAGATAAGCACATGAAGAGTGGGATGCGGACGGAGTAGTCTTACATGTAGAAAGACGGCGAACAATAGTTCCGCGTGTCCAATCCTGAGGGTTTTGGTGATCTTTCCCTTTGAGATCAGTGTCCTTCCAGAAGTTTTCGATGAAATGTTCGGAACCCTGGAAGGAACGGGGAGGTTCCCACCTGCGGATAAGTCGCGTCAACTCGATGCAACAGAGCAATGCACGAAGGACTAACGTGTCTTCGGAGGGGTTATCGTAGCCTTTCCACTGAAGCCGAAGGTTTAGTAAGAAAGTGAAATGAAAGCCGTGCAGGACGACGAACTTTCACGAGGTAAAGCTGCGGAGGGAGGTGTCAAAATGTGGGAAATAGAGAGGCCGGTGCAAAAGCGCGCTCACCCAGTGAATCGTGGCTTTCTGAATGACATTGGCCTTTGCTTGGAGGACCTTCTCTAGAGACGCGCTGAGGATGCGTGTTCGAGCGGAGGTAGGAACGAGTAACGTACCGACGACATATTCATCGGGCTCGAGAGCATTGCGGTTCGAGTCTTCGTTCTGTTTCTGTTTCTGTTTCTTGTTAGATTTAGCTTTGGCCCTTGACTTTGCCATGAGAAAAGTTGCTGCGGGCTTTGGACTGTTCGGTGATGAAGATTGATGGGAAAGGGGTACAGCAGTGGGCGTCACACAGCAAATGGTAACGGATTCTCATTGACCTCGCCCATATACAGGTCAATGTAATCCGCTCGCTACAATCACCTCTCCATGATTATCAAGGGCGAACCTGCTCTCACCCAGGACATCCATGACATCCAACCCCCTCCAGAATACACCGAAGCTCCTGTCAGGCCAGCACCAGCACACGTCCAGCAGCCAACCCCGCCAGCGCAACCCCAGTACCCTCCCCGACCACCTGCTCAAAACCGAGATAACCTCTCGTCCCAGCAGCGCCAAGCACAGATTGGGCGGGAATACCAGGACAGACGTAAGCCCCCCTTCGCGCTCACCCGAGTGTTCTAAATTCTCAACCCCCGTGCAGTGCTTGCTCACTGCGCGAACGGCGACCACGACTCAACCACGACATTTGGTATATGCGGTATCATTTGTGCCGTCCTGTTGTTTCCGATAGGTCTGGTGTGTCTGTGGTGAGTTAAATCCCAGAAAGAGACTTGGTCTTTCCGTTTCACCTCAGACTCAACTCGGAGCCCCTCTTCTGCAACAGCATCGATAACGAAACGAAATGCTCTCGCTGCGGGGCTCGGTTATAACCACATCTTTAGGATTCAACAGTATGGGGCTGCGGACATTTGTTTTATACATTATTGTAGATACGTAGTAGTCAATCGGTCGGTATGCGACTCGTAATTCACGCACTGCCCGCCGTCGCTTAAGCAACCACCCTGCATCGGAGGCGGTTGGATGGCCTTGACCACCGCCATCCCCCCTTTCAAAGCCTTCCTCGTCGCAGCGGCCCTGCTGCGTATCGGGCTCATCATTTACAGCGAAAGGCATGACGCGAGGTCTGTCGTAAAGTACACCGACATCGACTACCGAGTCTTTTCAGACGCTGCACGTTTCACGCTCAACCCCGACCTCTCGACCGGAAATGTCGCTCAAGGTCCTCTCGCTGGATACTTTGGACTCGGAAAGTGAGTAATGCCAGAAGATCGCCCAGGCAGTTGGTGTTGAACACGTGTCCAGTCCGTATCACAGAGCGACGTATCGGTACACTCCCATCCTCGCTGTGCTGTTGACTCCCAACGAGTTCCTTCACCCCTCATTCGGGAAATACTTTTTTGCTGCCTGCGATATTTTGGCTGGCATCATAATGCACAACCTTCTATCAAAGTTGATTCTACCTTGGGTCTGCGTCAATGGAGCTCGAGATAAACAGGTCCCTGCAACCACTGAAGCTGTCACTTCTCAACAAACACAGTGGGCTGACAAGGCGACCTTGTTGACCGCTGTTCATCTCTTCAATCCAATGGTCTTCGCAATTTCTACCAGGGGTTCCTCAGAGTCCGTACTGTCACTCTTTGTGTTATGTACCCTCTATTTCTCTCTGAAGGATCGTTGGGATCTCGCTGCAATTTTCCTCGGCCTGAGTACGCATTGGAAAATCTACCCTTTCATCTATGGAGTCGCCTGTTTGAGCGTCATCAGCTCGAGCACCCCCAGAGCCAACTCCCCATTGATAAATTATTTGCGATGGCTGATTAACGCACGGGCTGCCCGTTTCGCTACTTTGAGTGCTGGAACATTCGCCCTCCTTGGGGTCGCTATGTATGCAATGTACGTTCTCATTTCAACGCTCCCTACGTGCCTGGCTGACTGGGAGCATAGATGGGGATACCCCTTCGTCTACGAGTCATACATTTACCACCTCCACCGGAGAGACCACCGTCACAACTTCTCACCGTACTTCTACCTGGCCTATCTCACGTACCCTTCCAAAGACGGGTCGAATGAACTTCCTCCTCCCACCACCTTCGAAGCAATCGTCCGATCTCCGCTGATCAGCTTTGTCCCCCAGATGGGGTTGTCGCTTTTAGCCGGAGTGCTCTTCGCAAGGACGAAACGGGATCTGGTTCTCACCTGGTTTGTGCAAACCTTTGTCTTTGTGCTATTCAATAAGGTTTGCACCTCACAGGTAAGCGTTTCAAAAGCTAGGTACCTATGCCCCGCAGAAACTTAACCCCCTCACAGTATTTCCTGTGGTACCTCCTCTTCCTTCCCTTGCTTATTCCCCAGCTGTCTATCTCCGTCCGGAAAACAGCAGCATTGGTCGGGGTGTGGGCAGGCACCCAAGCCCTCTGGCTCAGTGAGGCGTACAAACTCGAGTTTTTGGGAGAAAACGTGTTCTATGGGTTGTGGGTGAGGGGACTGGTATACGTGCTTGGGAATGCATGGGTTCTGGCTCAAATACTAGATAGTTATGACCGACCGTAGCCGTAGAACATGATTAGATTCCCCGAGCGCTCAGCAGACTGCGACGTTACTTGCACCGCGATCGATCTCTAAGATAACCGTCCTCAGCTACCCCCAAGGAGGACGAACGATGGTACATCTCACTCTCTTCGACAACTTTCATGGTCGTAACGTCTATAATATAGTCCCACACGGTCGATATTTCCCAATCAGTTAAAGATTCCCTCCGGAAGTTCAGATTTGCTCGACGGAATTCCGGAAGCGCAGCGCTGGTGTTCAAGGTTAACAAGCAGCGCTTGATCATAGAGGAAGTCGAGCAGTTCGATGAAATCTCTATCGAAGACCTGATTGACGGTGTGTCCGTCACAGAAAATTACTGTTTCCTCGCGTTAAATACAGATCCTCGTGCAGAGCTGCCGGAAAATGCCCCGAGATTCATCATCCTGTCATACGAGTACAACCACAAAGATGGGAGAAAGTCCTTCCCGCTCGTGCTCGTCAACTGGGCCCCAAAAACTACAGAGATGGGGCTGTTAACTCTCCATGCGAGTGCCTTCTTGGATTTCCAGACCGCGGTGAGATCGTATCTTTCTCATTAACTCTCGTGTTGATCTTTGGCTTCGTCATCTGGTTCCATCGGTCGGTTTTGGGTTTCCTCTCGACAAGGCGGATGTGAGCAAGGTGGTTGAAGCGAGGGATCCAGGGGAATTTACCAAGGAGACCATCGATGCGAAACTTGCTATCTTCTAACTCGCACCATCACTACAAACTTTATGACTCTCACGACAGTCTCACAACCCCGCCATTCACTCACCGGACTGCGTACCACCCAGCGTATTTACCTTGTCACCTAAACATCTCTTGCGTCGAACGGCCTCGCAGCCAATGAGCGTACGCGCGTGATCTGCAGCACAGTTCGGAATGACTCAGATCGTCAGGCACACTCTCCATGCCAAGAGAAATTACCCACCGGATTTCTCCTGTAATACCCTCACATATTATCGAATCTTCTGGCAGACGCGAGCTCGTTCGTTCATCGTCCGACAATCTTTGCTTGACCGCTGCTCGATAATCAGCAGCAGGTTTTGAGCATTCCTGACGACCTTGGGAGCTCATTTAAAAGCCGCTTCCGTTTCATCATGCAGCCCTTAACACATTCTGGTACCACTACTACTGAAAAAACCATGGTCGAAGGAAAATGCTCCAAAGACACACCTGGTGAGGAACCCTGGGGTCTGCGCTGGAGATCCTCACTTGCATTCGTCACGTTCGGTACGTGATTTCTCTTCACATCATCTCGGGGTGAGGACCTGAACTTGGATATTTGCTAAACAGTTGTAATGCTCGGTGTGTGTCTACGCCTAGGGGAATTTGTGCATCTGAAGCTCACCCAGCGTCGCAAACAGGAATTCTTACCGATCTTCTCGTCTACTCCTTGATCATCCCCGTGATCCCTTACCAACTCGAAACCCTCGGGTATCATAGCATCGGTTCCAAAATATCATGGCTTTTGGTGGCCTTTGTACGTATCTTCATATCCTTGAATTGCTAGCTCCTTATTCGTCTTCCACAGTCTGGGGCGTTGGTATTATCAACACCGCTGGTAGCTCACTACTCCGAGGTCTATCGCAACCGCAAAACCCCCCTACTCATCGGTCTCGTCGCCCTCGTCGGCTCCCAAATCATGTTCATGGAGGCTCCTGCCTATTGGCTCATGATACTCGCTCGCTTCCTACAGGGAGTAAGCTCGACGGTGATCTGGGCTGTTGGCTTGGCACTTCTGTACGTTTGATTATCGATCCTCCAAGCGATATTTGCTTGGAATATGAATATGATTGACCGGCCGCCGGGTTTGTATAGGTGTGACACTGCCCCGGAACAACATCTTGGGCGTCAGTTCGGGATTGCCTCCATGGGTCTTACCATTGGTAGCCTGCTCGGCCCCCCTGTTGCTGGAGTGCTATACAAGCGTTGGGGGTTCAGGGCTCCATTCATCTTCGGTATCATTGTTACCGGCATTGATCTCATCGCTCGACTACTCCTCATCGAGCGACATGAAGCCATGAGGTGGGGTGTAGATCCCATGGAAATTGCTGCCCGTAGCAAGGAGGAAGACCCCGAGGTTACGCCTGAAGTCACAGCCGTGGAGAGGGCGGAGCAGCCTTCGGCACCGGTGCCTCAACCTGCTGTCCAGGAAGTCGCTAACGACTCTACCGTCGGCGAAGGCGAGGGAGGCGCCAACACCCAAGTGGAAGAAAAAGCGGAGGAAGGCAACCAAACAGAGAAGCAGCCCCAAGAGTCGAAACAATCTCGTGTCACCGTACTCCCGCACATCGCCCTTCTCAGGCTGATGAAATCCCCTCGTGCGGGAGTCTGCATCATTCTGACGTTTTCTTGGGGATTGGGATGGGCCGGACAGGAGGCTGCACTTGTCCTTCACATGCAAAATGTTTGGGGTCTGGACCCTCATCAGGCCGGCACTGCATTCATCGCTGCTATCGTTCCCACAATTTTCTGTGAGTCCAGAACCTCCTTCCCTCTTCCCGACCGCTGCAGTGCATCCTGACTGTGTGGACTGTAGCCGGTATTCTGGCTGGCTGGTTGAGCGATAAGTATGGTCCAGCTCTGATCGGTTGCGTCATGCTGTTGCTTTCCTTGCCTTGGTATGGGTTGATCACAATCGAAGGCTCTCTCGCTATGTTCCTGGTCTTCTTCGCTCTTGAGGGTGAGCACAAATCTGTCATTTCGATGTCACTTTTTTCGTTAATTGTCGTGGACTCGCTAGTGTTCTTTGCGTCGGGTTTGGTTCCACCAATCATGCTGGAGCTTTCGTCTGCCAGCAGAATTATTGAGGGCATTGGGTGTACGCCGTTTACCTTCGACGCGTCATGGGGGCTGATATTCCCGTCAAGATGCTCACGTTTATGGGGCTTTCAACCTCGCATATGGGGTTGGAACGACAGGTCTGTGGATCTCCTGCATGACTTGAATCTGAAATTGACTAGTTCGTTACACCAGTTGGACCCATTATAACTGGACAGGTTATCATCGTCCTGTAATAACTCGCATTTGCGATGTTGATGCGTCTCTGTTGCAGATGTATGATCACATCAAGAGGGGGTGGTTCACCATCTCGTTCATGGTGCTGGGATTCGAGTCTGTGGGATTTATCCTCATGATCTTCATGCTCGGAGAACGGCCCCTGGGCCTTCGGCTCTTTAAGAGGAAGACCCAAACCACAGAAGAGCAACCTCCGTAAGGACAAACGCTCAAGGATAAATACCAAAGGAGGGAGGCCAGCCATGATTCCCCTAGAACTAATGCCCATCCCAAAACCTTGACATGACGCTGATGCTGATCTCATTTAACGTGATCGGTTTGAGCCTCTGACCCGGGAATCGCAACGAATTCTTAACTTAAATACGTCGTAATTTTTTCGGTCTACACACCGCCTAGCTAATGCTTAATGTCTAATGCTCTCCCAGTTCTGCACGAAGCGAGTGTGATGTTGACAGAGTCAAGTGACGCTTAAAACAAGGCAGGGTCGCGTAGTCGATTGCCCAGCAATGATCAGGATCGACATCGTCATGATGGCCACTGTGGAAATAAGAGTCGAGGTTAGGCGGAAGGGCGCTTGCGATGCCGGCTTTGCTCGGGACTGATCTATGCACGCCGACGGTCAACCGTCTACCAGTTAGCAAATACGACCCTTCCGGACCTTCTCACGGTTACAACTCCCTTCAACTCGAACCATCATCTTAGCTACTAGAGACACTATCAGGCGGGCGCCTGCTTGTGGCATTGGCGTTGGGGACGATGGATGCGATTGACAAGAGGGTGGTTTGGGGCGTTATTGAGCCATGTGGGCTGTATCCGGCTTTCTTGTTTTCAGCCGTCGTGTTGTATTTCTTGAAGACCAATGCGTTGGTGTTTATCACTGGTTCTATGACCATGGAACAATCGTTCAACGTCCTTAGCGGTCGCGATCGTTGCAGCCCTCGGTCAAGTTAAGGGAGAGTTTGGCGGGTTTGGTGGAGGGTAGTGTTAGTGTCGAGATCGTTCCTCCGGATTATCGGATTCCGAGGATAACGATTCCCGAGGTTTGTCTCGTCGGTGATTTTTTGTGGCCCTCGTGGAGAGATAAAACCAAACCGTAGGCCTGCACGCAGGTCTGTACTAAGCGGTTGCAGCGCGGCCGGAGTGGGGCATTGGTCTTTCATTCATCTCACGTTTTCAGTGTATATGCTGCTGGGTGGCTGATTTTACTCACCCATACCGTGCGGTTACTTGGCTGTATGGTAACGTTCCTCCATTTGTATTGCTTTTCCCCTGTTTATAACGTTCAAGCCAAGTCATTCGATTACTGGACAGCCGAGTGATCCTAGAACGCTCGCAGAAGGCCAAACTACCAGGCTCGTACTTACAGGTACTTACCGACCAACAACACGGTCCATCCTCCCCGCCTGACTGCCATCTAGTAAAAGTCGGGGTATTGAAGACAGGAAAAAGATGAATTGATCGTGGACTCGGTAGATAT
>Ga0307512_10005464_pt1 | contig 13264 bp, 13 predicted proteins | sample 14_EM_MG_FD_200267 | JGI IMG/M metagenome (GOLD analysis project Ga0307512, IMG submission 200267) | Populus trichocarpa ectomycorrhiza microbial communities from riparian zone in the Pacific Northwest, United States - 14_EM | ecosystem: Host-associated > Plants > Roots > Unclassified | place... | reverse complement strand
GAAAAATAATCGAGGACTCATGAGCACACATGCATTGCATCCAAATGGTCTGGTCAGGGGAGGAGGAACCTACTTTGTCAGATTTGTTTCCCACGATCATCTTTACGGCCAACGCGGGAGCGTGCTTGCTGCGCTCTTCGAACCACCACGCGATGGCGTCGAAGGATTTGCGATTTGTCACGTCGTAGACTGGTTATTGAATATATATATTAGCAAAACTGCTTTCTTTTCATTTTGTGTTTACGCACCGAGGACGATGCCCTGTGTGCCGCGATAGTATGAAGAGGTGATGGCGCGGAGGCGCTCGTCTCCAGCCGTATCCTATGACATCGTCGTTCTCTCGGTGAGTTCCGTTGTGTCGAGTCGTAAATGTGCCTGAAATGGTGATCCACTCACCCAGATATTGAGAACAACCCTTTTCCCTTTCACATCTAATCTGTGCACCTTGGAAGGAGGAAAACGTAAGGGTCCCACCACCCCGAACAATAAAACAAGGGCGAAAAAGGCTTACTAAGGCGTCCACGCCAATCGTTGGGATCCTCTCTTCTTCAGGGAGCCACTGCTGGTCCGTGAAGCGGAGTAACAAGCTACTTTTCCCCACAGATGCTATCCCGAGTACTATTAGCTTGATGCAGAGTGCTTCGTTCTGTTGCGCGTATACAGACGTAGGCATGATTAAGAATGGGAAGGGGGGTGTGAAAGTGTCGTGTCAAACAATGAGGGTGTAGGCGTGTTGTTTCCGATGTTGGAACGAAGACTTAGACGCAGATTATATAGACAGAGGATGGCTGCCGCGTGGCACCAGCAAAACATGATCGAGTTTTGATGACTCAGTCCTGTATGTGCTCGAAGGAACCTGGTGAAACACGAATCAATCGCACACGACACGCGCAGGATGGCCGTGCAAGGCACACAAACGATGAGATTACCAATCGCATAGTCCTACAGCTGTCATGATCCCCCACCAAAGTTTAATTTATGTGACAAACGTGTCCCCTTTCGGCGTGAAATGCGTCGGACTTTGCGAAGTGGGGCGATGGCAAGTTCCAAGTTCCAAGGAAAGGTCGCATCGAGCACGAAAAAAGTTTCGATTATGGCGTGCTGCCTTCGCGTGGAACCTGGTGACCCGATCTTGAAACAGAACCTGGAGATCTCCCAAACGAGTATATCCATTTCATCAAGGAGCAACTAAACGACAGAGCTTGAGGGTCAGGCGATCTTTGGTTCCCGGGGGGTGAAAATAGATAGAAACTGGGCAGACTAATGCCGAGACCCGGCCGAAATGAATTTGTTTAAGGACCCGGTGCATGGCATGGTACGTTGGAGGAGGGAAATCCACACTGGCACTAGGTATCGGCTGTGCAGCAGGATGGAATGGAGCAAGGTCGAAGCACGTGAATGTTTGACGTGGCCGCTGGTGAATCACGCTAATCACGAGCCTTGAAGCTTGAACGTCTGCTGCGTGGACAATCTGATGGACACAGAGCGCACTGATACCAAAATAGATTATCCAGAGGTTGGCGTCCGAAGAAACACGAGTGAGTGATGAGATTTACTTGTTCATGGGGTCATGGCGCGACTCTACTAGTAGCGTCTGCCGCGGCTTCTTTTGTTTTTGTTTCACAGATTTGAACCGCAGAGCGAGTCCATTGAACGCCCTGACCCGTGATAAGGTAAACCAGTGTTGTCACCCCAATTCAGTTACAGCAGTTAAAGGCGTGGGAGCAAGCCCCACTGTCAAAGGACAGACATCGGCGATTGGGGTGGCAACACCGCTCGAGGGGTTTGCCCCTTACGGAAGGATTCAGGGGGAACCATTTGATGTGCGATACGAAGGGCTATATCCTAGTGAGCATTACAAGGAATACTGGTCGATTATAGCACATACAGTTAGGGGCGTTACGGTTTGCCTCATCTGAAGCTGGTAGAAGTTAACAGAAAGCACCGTACGCAGGGCTACTAGTGCGGCCATCGACCGACGCTGGATATTAGCAGAATGCAGAACGATCGACAGGCCAAGCTGTGGAGAATATAGTGACGCCCAAAGCCGTTTCAGGTACATCGATAATGTGTCTTAAACGCATTCAGGTCAATGTGGAAAGATTCCTAGAAGGGCAGCGGCCGCGCAGTAGCCGCTTCGTAGCTTCCATTGAGGCTCAGTGTCGCACGTCCATCTAATGTACGGGCTTCTCCTCACGCTCCGTGAGGGGATTACCTGGTATGGTATTTGTGTCTTCTTTTCCTGGGCAAACGTAGATACTCTGGGACCCTGGTCTCATGTAATGATAGGTTTGATTTTGGTTATGCAAAGAGTGATGCATATCAAGACCTTTTTCCGTGGTAGTAGTAGCTGCACAGTGAACCACAAAATGTGACGGATATTCTCCAAGGGTAAAGTGTTAAAACTCGCCTGTTGAACGCCATTTCCAAAGCTCTGTCAACCGTGAACACATATGATGACTATGATCGCTGGCGTGTCATGCACTGAGTCAAAGGTAATGGGCCTGACCGCGTGGAAGAGCTGGCATTATCACTAAATTGAGTACCGGTGCGGATGCACTGGAGTGATTTCTCGTAGCGTGCTGCATGCTTATTGCCACGGTGTTGTCGGACAGTGAGTAGAACGACCGCCATACCCGCTAAGATGCCTCATGGCATGTTCAAGTTCGGCCCGGGAAACCCCCGGTCACTTGAACAACCAGTCATCCAATGCATTGAACAATTATATTTGGTACATATTATACGTGACAACTATAATCTGCTTCGATACGAGTAGGTGATTTGGAACGCTAGGTACTATGCTTACTCATGGAGAATGAGAGGTGAGGAATTCTGAGGTGGAAGTGGGTCAATATACATCGCACGGCCCCGAGTGGTGAGCGTTGACCATGAGCGCTTCAGGTCTTCGGATCACTATGTGGCGCTGGTAAAAATAAACAAGAAATGCGGGTTTGGATGTGGGGCTAAGTGGGGATGGGGGCCTCCAGGACATGTTCTACGGTGTCGCGGAAGACCTCGCGCAGGCCGACGGCAGTCTTAGCCGACGCCTCTACGAACAGAGTCCCCTTACGAGCTGCGTACGCAGCAGCTTCCTTGGTTGGCACTTGCCGCATATCTTCCTGTGGGTCCCACTGTGAGCATGTACAAAGGCTTTGGAAAAGGTGAGGAATTACATTATCTGCCTTATTCCCAACGATGACTTTCACTGCAGACTCGGGGGCAAATCTGCTACGCTCCGCGAACCACCATTCTAGCTCTTCGAAAGACGCGCGGTTCGATATATCGTACACTATTGACCACATGTTCGTCAGCTAACGTTTATTCTGTGCCTCGGGCTATTGCAAATTACCGACCTAGGATAATGGCCTGTGTTCCACGGTAGTAAGACGACGTAATCGCGCGAAAGCGTGCTTCTCCAGCAGTGTCCTGTTGCGGAATCATTCAAGCTCCCCATTTACATCGCGCGGCTTCACTGGCACACTTACCCAGATGTTCAGGTTTACGTGCTTCCCTTTCACGTCAAGCTTATGGTTCTGTGGGTGAGGCTTGGTCAACTGAGATCAGGGCATGTCTGCGTGTACTGACCCAAGTATCAACCCCGATGGTTGGCCGTGCTTCACTTTCAGGTAACCACTGTTGATCCGTAAAGCGAAGCAACAGACTACTCTTTCCCACGGACGCAGCACCCAAAAGAAGCATCTTCACTTGGTGTGTCTCTGACTGCTTCAAAATTGTGTGGAGTGTCATTAGTGGCCAATTGAGAGAATGCGATGATGTAGGGCGAGATGGAAAAATTAGCCCGATAAGTGAGCCAAGGCAGGAATGGGTGGGTGAAATGAAAGGGAAAGCACGACTCGGGAGGTCTCGCAGATACGCTTAAGTACTCGTAGGCGGAAAGCATGTGGAAAAGCACCAAGTTACTTTGATTCGAGTCAGTACACCGAATAGTCCAGAACTGAGATAAGGCCGGAGCATCAAATCACAGCCTCTTCGATTGAATGGGCAGGTATGGCAGGTACAGAAGACGCGGATGCCAAAGGCTCGGAGTTTAATTTTCTATGGGGCTAAAGACCTGAAACGGGCCACTCAGACCTCTTCCAAGCACGTTGTCTCTGCATCTGAAACCCGGGCGTAGGTTGGTTGTAATACATGTTGGTGATTATCGTCTACACCGAGTTTATAAATACCACCGAGAGTGTTGAGCGAGCGACTGGAGCTATGGGTCGGGTCATGTCACCTGTTTGCCATTGTCCTTGCGTGCGTGCGGAAAGTGTGAAAGGGGGTGTTGAAGAGGAATGGGAATGGTAGCATGATTCTGACTGTGGAGAGAATAACGTAGCTGTCGGAACATATGCTCTCACATGAGGGTCAAATTTGGCGTAGTGTGTGTCCTGTCAATGTCACGGTGTGCCTCGGGAAGAAACCTACTCTGCCAGCTGGGGACCCTTCAGAAATGAGAAATGACGAGCTAAACACACTAGGTAAGAAATGACCCATGAAAGGAGATACGGTGAACTAGGACTTGAAAGGGGGAACAGATTGTTCACTTTCTGAGTAGAGAGCAGTGCAGGTGATTTCTCGTCCATGCGAGTCGGAGTTAGAGTTTGGGCGCGCGAATGTACAATAATAACTTACTTTCTCACCCGATCTGCCAACATAGTTGGGTCACGGTGTCTGTAAGTCTAGCGATAGCGATGTCCCGTTAGACTGAGAATTGCATGCAAGCCTCCCCTAAAGTGCATCATGTGACATTGACCGTTCGTTCGTTGTGCCGAATTTATGATCACTACATCACTACCGCAGTGGCATTCTTACTGATGCGCCGGTTCAGGTCGTTCGAGGACTGAAGGCGCCAGCTTGACCTGCACCGGCGGCTGGCTCGGACACATCTCCACGCGGTGCGCACGCTTGTCTAGCATGGCATCAACACAGGACTCATGATCTCCGACAATCCACCCATTTTTACTTGCGACTCGTGCGAGCATGCAAAGACCACCCGCAAGCCAAGTCGGTTCGGAAAGAGCGCGTTGCACCACAAGCTGTCAACTTTTGTGATGCGGAAGTCCACAGTAAGTCCACTCAGAAGTGTGGGGCTCTCCTGTGCAGGGTCTGGAGGGCCACAGATTATTTATCACCTCCACAAACAACGACACGTGCTACATGCACATTGCCCTCCTCCGCACCAAAGATGAGGCCCAAGAAGCCTACGAGGCCTTTGCTGTTTGGACTGAGACGCAATATGGCGCGCGCATTAAGCACCTCCATTCCAATCATTGGGGTGAGTTCACCAGGGCAATTTGACAAATTCCTTAAAGGACAGGGTATAGGGCGTCGCATCACTATACACGGACTCCACAGCACAATAGAATATCGGGATCACTCAACCGCAGTCTCCTTGAGCGTGTCTGCGCCATCCTCCACCACAGCCGCCTTCCCCAAACACTCTGGGGCGAGGCCATCCACTTTGCCATGTGGCCCAAGAACTGGTCCTCCACCCGAATCCTATGTGACACTACCCCGTATGAACGCCTCCACCGCGAGAAGCCAGACCCCGCAGGACCGCCTGAGTGGGGCCAGCGCGTGGGTGCACAGTAGCGCTGGAACCAAGTTCGACGCACGAGGAATCGAGTTGGCTTCGAAAGCGCGAACACACATGCTCACCGCATCTACCGTCCTGGCAAGAACTCAGCCTCAGTCAAGGAACCCGCGGGGTACGAGACAGAAGGCGGAGACATCGCCACGCCGCATGCAGACCCAGGCGTGTTCTTCGCCCATATTGATGTGCACATCCTTATCCTTGCTTTCCATGTAGACTACTGAGCAAAGTCTGAGCTTGTCAAGGTGTGCAAATGCAAGCTCAATGAGCGACACGAATTACCGACTTAGACCAAATTAGTTTGAAACCAATACATTTATGAAGGAATCATGTCTAAATATGCCATAAATTCCAACATTTATGCCTATATTTGGCCAAAACATATGGGATATGGGTTATCGGGGAGTTCATGGTTTCAATTTGCCCCCAGACCAAGATGGGACGGGATTCCCAAGGGTTATGGGCTATCAGGGGTACAGTATGGTTTCAGAGCGTGACGACTGTAATACCAAAAGTGATATGTCATAAGTGATCCCAACTTCGCCATGTAATACAGCTCAGGTAAGCAGCAAAACTTCTGGCATAACAGATAGAGCAACGGATGCCTCATGACAAGCAACAGCAACAAAAAGACCAGAAACGGCTCCAGCAACCTTGTGGTTCAGCCGGCTCCGGATTTGGTCGTTCTTGTTCTTGTTCTCGTTGTTGTCGTCGTCGTTCTCGTTCTTCTCGTTCTCGTCCAAGTTGTTGTCGTCGTCGTTCTTGTTCTGCGCGCTCGAGTTCCCGCTCCCGTTGTTGTTCTGGTTCTGGTTCTCGCTCTTGTTCCTGTTCCTGCGGTCGTTCTCGTTCTCGTTCTCGTTCTTCCCATTCTCGCTCTTCTCGTTCTCGTCCTTCTCGTTCTCGCTCTTCTCGTTCTCTTTCTTTTCGTTCTCGTTCTTCTCGTTCTCGCGCTTCTCGTTCTTCTCGTTCTCGTTCCTTTCGTTCTCGCTCTTCTCGTTCTCTTTCTTTTCTTTCTTGCTCTTTCTCTTCTCGCTCTCGTTCTTTTTGTTCTCGCTCTTCTCGTTCTCGTCGCTCTTGTTCCCGTTCCCTTGGAGACCTCACGTGATACCGTGTTTTTATAGGCTTGGCCTCTTGTTAACCGTCAACGAACCGCAGCGCAGTGGGTATGCTCCAGGGGGGAAAGTGCAACTCACTCGGGCCATGATCTTTCTGCCCTGGTGTTCCGCTCCCTTCCGACAATTCCCACGGTTCTATCCCACGATTGTCGTGGCGCTCCTGGACAGCGTGCGGGATTGTAACTGCCTCCTTGCCTCGTTCCGCGGAAGTTTCCAACCTGCTTCTATCCAGTGTCTCGGGGCTTGAGAGCGCGTCTGATTGTGTCACATCACGTGCGGAGGCAGGGCCGCAGCGATACACTTCGACAGACTGAGAATGGTCCGGGGGAGGACATACACTTGCAACGGCGGCATCTCTAGTAGGAAGAAGCAGTCGTTTTAGATCTTCAGGACGGTCCATATGACCTTGGTCGTCGCGATGGCGCGGCGCTTCCGACACAAGTGATGCTATGGGCGACAAAACGAAGATGCCAGTGAGTTTAATGATGGCGAAGAGAAGATGGGATACTTTTTACCAGGCAGTTTTTTTGGCTCGTCGCGGGTCTCCGTGGGGACTCCGGCTCGTGGTCTTGATCCCTCTTGGACGACCGAGGTTACTGAAGGCGCTTCTCTTTGTTCGTAGGGAGGAGGAGGAGAGGGGGGTTCAGGGTTGGGACCGTGTCCGTACCGAACACCTGTTCGATTGACGCCTCCTGCTTGCCCCGTTATGCTGTCTACAACATTCTGAAGATTGGCCGAAGGGATGGGTATCACAAGGACCCCCGTGCCTGTTGAGACATGGAGTGAGGGAGATACTGTAGTGGCAGTGGCCTGACCCGAAGAGGTTATCTCCGTTTGAGCCAGGCGATGTTGCCCATTTGGGGGCACCACTCCTTCGCTTTCGCGCTGGGAGTGTTGCAGTTGCGAGATAGAATGTCCAGACTGTGCCTCCGTTTTACGTTCCTCCCTCATATTGGATGACCCCTTGGCCACTGACGGTGTCGTGCGTGCTGTGGGGTAATAAAGAGGACATGTATCAAAGTCTCGGTTAAAGAAACAAACGACGACGTACCAACTGACTGGACGAGACCCACGCGATCACTCGACTTCATAGGGAGTTTATTCTCAACCGCTCCTTGAGGTGAGCTCGCTTGTCCAACGGACGGCGTAGGCGTCTCCCCGTGATGACGATCGTCCGGTAGTCTCAAGAAAGGATCATCGCCAGTGTCTCGCGATGATCCCGCAGGTCTCTTCTGTGATGCGAGAGAAACAGTTGTGGAGGAAGGCTGCCCAACGGATGGTAAGGATTTCGGCGGAGGGATGGGCCCAGGAAGCGTTTCTTCCTCCTTTCGAACCTCCCGAGAGGTTTTCGGTGCAATCGGCGCAGAGGTACGGGAAGACGTGGTTCGGGACAGGGTGGGTGCGGCACGGATTTCGGAGTTGCTCGCTACTGTCGGAAGCTGGGAGTGAGAGTCCGCGCTGGAGCTTGTCGGATTGTTGTTCGGCGATGTGCCAATAGCATGTTTCGGTTGGTTTTGTGGAGACAGTGACACAGGTGGCGTGAGTGACGCTTGGATTATACCCGAAGACGGCAATGAGTCTGACGAATGTCCAAAATTTCCTCCGAATTTGCTGGTGTCTGGGCGGGGGGGCGGCGCGCCGAAATCATTCGTGCTGCTGAGACCAGACGAGTATGTCCGCCCAATGGAACTTTGTGGGGAGGGCAGTTGGGACCGCTTGATATCGAAAGCATAACTGCTTGGGGGAGTTGGTTCAGGCTTATGACGTCGGGCACGGGACATATCAGCGGCAGGGTCTTCTTGGCGGCTCTCGGGTTCCTTGGACACCGTTTTCGGCTTCTGCTCCTTGTCCGGACTCAGTCCCTCTGAAGCTCGCTTAGCTTCACGCCCAGTTCCTTCGTTTTCTTGAATGCGGGAGTTGCTCCTGTCTAACCTCCGTGGCCGGGATACTGTCCGAGGCTGGGAGGGCGAGCCGATCGCAGAAGCGGTATCTTCTGAGGATAAAGGTGGCCTGGGTGACGAGGCTGAGGAGATCGTATGACTTTGCTCGTTGGGGTACCCTGATCCTTTAACTTCATTGCGGACATGCGGCAATTCCGACGGAGCACCGCCAGTCAGAGGGTCACGACCGGGATCACCTGAACGTGTACCGCGAGGGGTGCGTGTCCAACTTGACTCCGTCTTCGTCATTGCCGGGGATGCTGCAAGGGGTGATGTCGAAGCCACAGAAATGCTCTGTTGGTTCAGAGGTGGAGCAGAAGGTGTGGAGGGTTTAACCGACGGATGGGTGGAGGGAGTGCGATCAAACTCATGGGCGCGGGGTTTGATCGTATTTCCTTTACCTCGAGCCTCGTCAGCTACAGTAGGAGGCTGCAAGCGGAAGGCTAGAGTTGAGGATCACAAGTACAAGTACGCCAATGTTAGGGCTCACCTGACCATCTCGAGACTGTGTCTTGGGAGCAGTGTCAAGCTCGCTTGTGTCCCTATCCCTTGTTGTCCTCGGACGAGTCGTGGAGGTTGTCGCCGGGGCAGCGATGGCCGGATTGTTCGCGGGACGACGGCCCCTGCTCCGAAATGGTTGATCAAAAGGTGCCAAGGGGTTAGCACCCGTGACACCCTGGGAGTTGTCGGATGGAGGCGGCGAGCTTGAGAGAGCTCTCAGTTGGGACGAGGGAGACCGTGACTTGTCGTCGTCATCTGCTTTCTCCATGAGGGAAGTATTTGAGGTTAAGTGAGTAGACTCGCTGAAACATAGTTTCGTGGGCTGATATAGCCCTGCTTCTAAGGATTGGCACACCGTGCTGAACACTCGTGGACTGCTGCATGTCGGTGGCTGGATACTCCTCGATGTGGTTTCACACACACACACTCAGTTCTCCCGTAAAAGGGATCATTCACGTTTAAAGCGGCGCCAGCATGTCCACCAATCAGTGAACTCATCACGTTGGGCGATTAAATTTCATCAAACTCAGCACGCACACACTCGATCGCGGATGGTCCCCTGTCGTCTCTATCACCTATCACCATTCACAGCTGCCACTCACTTCTCTTGACCACTCTGGAGTTCCTCACGGAATTGAGTCCTTCGCCAGCCTTGAAAACGCGTAACGTGATTACGACGTGGGTGCAGGAGGCGCCAGGCACGTGTCGACCACGGGAAAGTGGTAGCAGCGCCCAGACTCGGAACTGTGCCAGGCATTCCATGCTCATTCCAGGGACATGCCCGAGCGTCTTTGTCTTTTACCACGTGTCTGGTCTGAACTAAAGCCAGCGCGTGGGGGCCTTAGCTTTAGGTCCAAATGCCACAACGCGTGCTCAGAGAGGATGCCGTGATAGGGGAAATGATCGTATGTTGATTAACATCAGGAGATACCTGTGAAGAGAGAGCGATGGATTTCTGCTCCTCCAACAAAGTATGAGGTATTTCTCCTACAACATGACACGGACACGAGTTGAAGACTGCGCAGGTCCAAACCCCATCTGGCACGGGCAACGACAATGGATATCTGAGCAATCACGCGGACCGCTTTTCTTCTTTCCTGTGTATCCCTTCTTGCTCCTTTTCGAAGTCCAGTTTAATGCAGACCACATGAGCAATGAACTTCTTTCCCACGTATACCGACATACCCACACAGAATTTCGTAACAAGTACCGTGGACGTCCACAGCACTACAGCACAGAGGCGCATTCCATGGTAACGGTAGCGTACGAACGATCTTCTGGGACCGGAAACCCACCCGCAAGCGTCCCGCGCATCATGGGCACGATCGTGGATATAGGGGTCAAGAAGCGGACACCACGCGCAGCACGCACCTAAATGACAAACTGCCCGTGACTGCCGGGTCATATCGCCTTGCCCCAAAGACACGTGGCCCACGGGCACATACACCATTCCTTATAGATCTCACACAGCCCACAACCTATGTCAAGAAAGCTCGCTCAAGAGTGTCAAAGGTTATTTTGGCACACTGGGTGCGCACCTCTTGTGTTCCCTGCTGTAACAGATCGGTGGTAGATTTCGAACGTAGGTCCCGGCGACATAGACTGAGGATTGATGTAGTTTCTCACCTATGAATATCGACACACTATTCAAGTCAAAGAAAGCATGCAGCTAGATGTGATGTACTCTGTCCTGCGCCATGAATCGATATCATCATCGGCACTCGGGAACCAGCCTAGTTGGTGACACGCTAGGCGCCTAGCCTCGCTAGCCTCGGTGATTGGAAGGGTAAGCATATCACTAGCCTAGGTATCGTTACAGATGGACTGCGTCGATTCCTCGTGGCCTGTCACACGCTTGATATCGTTGTGATAACGGTGAGGCCACAGGCAAGGCCACTCATACGCTAAAGTACCATGTGACTTCGATTCGAACATGTACACCTAAGTAGCCCTCAACCAAGACCATACATCAGGTCACAACCTCCACGTGCGTCAGAGCAAAGCGAGAAGTCAGAGATATTGTGATGCAAGCTCAGTCTTCGGAAGGACTGGGGGATGGTAAACGAGTGGTACCCTACTTATGACTAGGATAAAAAGACACAGCCCGGCTATCCAATGAAGAAACTGAGTGACAGATATCAATTGTGTCTGTATGCAAATGCGTTCTTGTTTCAAATTTCAAGTTAGCGAGCGTTGAGAGCTGTCATCCTCTCAGGACTGCAAACTGCCTACTTGGGAAGGCGGACCTGCTGGTCCGGGTATCGAGGCGGCGCAGCCCAGCAAGAGACCGGTGGAGTAGGGGTCACCGTGTGCTCGTATGACTCTACGATACGGGTACGAAATTCATACCGAACAAAATCCGAATGATAATATCCTATCTAGGCATGCAGTCTGGCGCATCCCTGCGTTCTGTTGACGCGCACGCCGGTCAGTGTGGGCAACGTAGATTTGATCGCAATTCGATCAACGAAAAACAAAGAGGATGGCATTCATTAACACACCGGCACTGACCGTGTATCGAACCATCTTCCCACCATCATTACCTTACTTCGCGGAGATGGTCGACAGAGGGTGCCACCACGGGTGTCGGTCCGTTCACCCCAAACAAGGGCAGATAATGCTAAGTATGCCTTTCTTCTTCCTCCTTACCAAGCCAGCAGGCGAACTACCTCGTGGTGGTTCCGACGGTTGCGAGCGTGGCGGTTGGACGGGCTCTGGTGGTGTGGGTAGTCGTCGGGAGGGTTCTCGATGCGCGCGTGCTATGCGCGGGTTTTCTGGTGGCACGGCTCCTGGTGGGTTGTGTATTGGTGATGTGGGACGTGTTGGCGGTATCAGCACCACCTCTGGTACTGGTGGTTTGGATGGTCCCTGTGATAGACGTGCGTCATCGTCGTTCCGTCCTGGTGGCCCTCCCCCATCCGGTGTTCCCCGCGGTCCTCCCCCGCGGTGTCCGTCATCGAACGAACCTGCTCTACGAGACCCAACCTCGTGTTGAATATCGAGCATTGGCAAGTCATGGCGCTTCTGAGGAGCGGGCGGGGTCATGATCGTCTCGTTGTCTTGTTCCACGGAACTACCAGATCTACTTCTATCCCATATCTTGGGGCTTGACAGCGCCTCCAATTGTCTCACGCCGTGCGGCGAGTGGGAGCGGTCGCTGCGATACACTTCGACGGAGTGAGAATGGCCCGGGGGAGGGCATACAGCTGCAACAGCGTCGTCTCTAGTGGGAAGAAGTAGCCGTTTAAGGTCTCCAGAGCGATCCATATGACCTTGGTTGTCGGGATGGTGTGGCGCTTCCAGCACTAGTGATGCTATGGGTGACAAAACGAAGATGCGAGTGAGATAGATGGTGGCGAAGAGAAGATGGGATACTTCTTACCAGGCAGTTTCTTTGGCTCATCGTGGACCTCAGAATGCATTCTGGCACCTGATCTCGATGGGACTCCCTCTTGGGCGACTGGGACCCCTGGAGTCACGTACGGAGGGGGAGGTTGGGAGCGTTCAGGGTTGGAAATCTCGTCTGGGTGTACCGGAACATACGCGACGACTGCTCTAAAGTGTGGGAAAGAGGGCGCCCCAATGGCAGTAGCATATTCCGAGGAGGGTAACACTGTCTCCCTCGTTATCAAGGGGTCCGTACGATGTTGCTGGTTGGGCACTATGCCGCTGCTTTCGCTCCGAGAGTGTTGTGCTTGCGAAATGGAGTGTCCGAGCTGTGCCTGTGATCCACGTTCCTTCCCTATGTTGGATGACACCTTGGATATTGGTGGTGCTGCGCGTGCTATGGGTGATAGAGAAAGACATGAGTGGCAATGTCGGTCTAAAAAAATGAAAGATGGCTTACCAGATGAGTGAGTATGACCTATTTGATCACTTGGCTTTTCGTGGGGTTTATTCTCAACCGCTTCTTGAGGTGGATCCAGTTGTACAAGAGAAGCCGCATGCGTCTCCCCGCGATGACGATCGCCCGGAAGTCTCGAGGAAGTATCAAAGCCGGTCTCAGGAGGCGACCTCGTAGGAGTTCCTTTCTGTGGGACGAGAGGAATAGCTGCTGAAGAAGGCTGCCCGGCGGATTGCATGGATTTCGACGGAAGTATGGGTCCCGGACG
>Ga0307512_10005463_pt1 | contig 13265 bp, 11 predicted proteins | sample 14_EM_MG_FD_200267 | JGI IMG/M metagenome (GOLD analysis project Ga0307512, IMG submission 200267) | Populus trichocarpa ectomycorrhiza microbial communities from riparian zone in the Pacific Northwest, United States - 14_EM | ecosystem: Host-associated > Plants > Roots > Unclassified | place... | reverse complement strand
ACGCCGGACAGGAGCGCGGACACGACGAGGACGAGCAGGACCGCGGTGAGCGCGTCGCCGCCGGTGGCCTCGGTCGCCAGCTCGGCCAGGTTGGCGATGACACCGGTCTTGACCAGGGCGCCGACCATCACGAACAGGCCGGCGAAGAACAGCAGGGTGTCCCATTCGACGCTGGCCAGGTAGTCCTGGGGTTTGCTTCCGGAGAGCAGGACGAGGGCCCCGGCGCCGAGGAGGGCGACGACCGAGGGCGCGACGTGGTGCAGGGAATGGGTGACGAAGGCGGCGAACACCACGAGCAGGACGGCCCCGCATGTGAGCAGCAGTCGGGGGTTGGAGATGGCTTCGCGTTCGTTCAGCTCCATGACGCCGGCCGCGCGTTCGGGGTCGACGGTGAACGAGTCACGGAACAGCCACCGCAGGATCAGGGTGAACACCGCGATCTCGATGACGACGATCGGCGTCAGATGGGCGAGGAAGTCGTTGAAGGTCAGGCCGGCGCGGCTGCCGACGATGATGTTCGGCGGGTCGCCGATGAGCGTGGCGGCGCCGCCGATGTTGGAGGCGAACACCTCGGCGATGAGGAACGGCACCGGGTTGATGTCCAGCCGGTCGCAGACGAGCAGCGTCACCGGTGCGATGAGCAGGACTGTGGTGACGTTGTCGAGGAACGCCGACGCGACCGCGGTGATCAGCACCAACAGCACCATGATCCGCAGTGGCGATCCCCTGGCGCGTTTGGCCGCCCAGATCGCGGAGTACTCGAAGACACCGGTCCTCCGGAGCACGCCCACGATGATCATCATGCCGAGCAGCAGGAAGATGACGTCCCAGTCGATGCCGTTGTCGTGGGAGTAGAAGGTGTCCGCCGAGCCGACCACGCCAAGCCCGAGCACGACCCCGGCGCCGCCGAGCGCGGCGGCCGTCTTGTGCACCTTCTCGGTGGCGATGAGCAGGTAGGCCACCACGAAGACGGCGATCGCGATGCCGGTGCTCACGTCCGGCGCCCGGCGGTTACCCCGGTGGTGTGAGCGCGAGCTGCAACAGCCGGGACGCGGTGATCACGCCGACCGGCTCGTCGTCGCGCATGACCACGGCCAGTGGGCAGCGCAGCCGGGCCATGACCGCGGCGACCTCGATGATCGTGTCGTCGTCCTGGACGACGGCCAGCTCCGGCACGTCGTCCGGGATCAGCGCCCTGACCTTCCTGCCGCGAAGCTTGTCGCACATCCGGTCGGCCATCGACTCGGTCAGCACCCCGGCCAGCGACGGGTCGTCCTGCACGTACTGCGGTACGAGGATCCGTAGCACCTGCGAGGCCGGCAGGATCGACAGCGGCTTGCCGGCCGTGTCCATGACCACCAGGCCGGGCAGCCGGTTCTCGGCCAACTGGGTGACCGCGGTCCAGGCGTCGTCCTCGACGCCGATCACCGGGAAGTCCTCGGCCATCTCGCTCGCGTGCACAACCGCAGGCTACGACGGTTCGGGCACGAGCGCGGACCGCCATGCGGACTCCCGGGGTCGATCCAAGACCCGTTCCGGCGGCGGGAACGGGACGCCGACCAGACGTCCCGGCACGCCGCCCATCAAGATGCCGCAAGGATCGAGGAGAGGCAAACGCGTGTTCGGCGCCTGCGCCGGCCGGGCCGTCGACGAGTTGATCCGCTAACAATTACTCACTATATAGATGTCCGATATTATCGCCGACGCCTGCTCGGCGGACGATGACCCCTCGCCCTCACAAACAGCAAGGAAGGGGAGGGGGCCAAGGATGTGCGTGGCTGGGCTTACCGAACGGAAAGCGCGTGCCGGAACACGTTTCGCGGGTCCCAGCGTGCCTTCACTGCCTGCAGGCCGGGGTAGCTGTCGCCGTAGTAGAGGGCGTGCCACGGGCGGTCGGACGGGTTCCACGCCGGGTCGGCGAGGTCGATGTCCGGGTAGTTGATGTACGCGCCGGCCGTCGGCGCGCCGCTCGTGTCCGCGTACATGTCGCGGTAGAACTCGCGTAGCCAGCCGATGTGGCGGTCGTCCTCGGCCGGGTTGGTCCAGCCGGTCAGGTAGAAGAGCAGCATCGTCGCGTCGCGGTGGGCTGTCGCCGTGGCGTCGGGGCGCAGGGAGTTGATCGCGCCGCCGTAGGTGTTGAGGCTGACCGAGCCGGCCGGCGCGTCGTAGTCGGGACGGGTCAGGTGGTGGTAGGCGACGGCCAGCTGTCGTTCGGTCAGGTTTGCGCGCTGGAAGCCGGACTTCACCTTCAGCCGCCAGCTCTTGCCGTCGTCTTCGGCGTGCCCCAGCGTCGCGGCCAGCCAGGGCCGCGTCTCGTCGGACCGGGACGATCCGACGCCGACGCCGTCGTCGAGGGCGGCGACGTGCTCGTCGACCAGGTGTGCGGCGTCGGCGGGCGCTTGACCGGACAGCACGTGCACACCTGTGGCCCGGCGGTTGAGGACCAGCTCGCTGTACAGGCTCGCCTCGGCCGCGCCCGGCGCGCTGTTGTGCTCGCACCAGGTGCCGAAGTTGCCGGCGAGCCGGTGGAAAGCACGCTCGTCCATGCCCTCCCACGGCCAGGTGACGGTGAAGTTCACGACCCGCGCCGGCGGTGCCGGCAGCGCCCGGAACCAGTAGCGGGTGACCACGCCGAAGTTCCCGCCGCCACCGCCGGTGTGCGCCCACCACAGGTCCCTGCGCGGGTCTGACGGCTCACGCGTGGCGACGACGGCACGCACGTCACCGGCCGTGTCCACGACGACCACCTCGACGGCGTACAGGTGGTCGGCCGCCAGGCCGTGTAGTCGGGACAGGCGCCCGTAGCCGCCGCCCGCGATGTGTCCGCCAGCGCCGACGCCCGGGCACGAGCCGCCCGGGATCGTGACACCCCAACCGAGGTACAGCCTGCGGTACACCTCGCCGAGCGTCGCACCGGCCTCGACCGCGTACGCCAACCGCGCCGGGTCGTGGTAGACGCCGGTCAGGCCGGACAGGTCGATCACCATCCGGACCTCGGGATCGTCCACGAACCCCTCGAACCCGTGGCCGCCGGCGCGGACCGCGACCCGGCGTCCGGCGCGGACCGCGTCCCGTACCGCCTCGACGACCTGCTCGGTCGAGCCGACCACGCGTACCTCGTCGGGCGTGCCCACGAAGCGGCTGTTCCCCCGGCGGACCAGGTCGTCGTATCGCGCGTCGCCTCGACGCACGCGGACCGGGCCGAGCGCCGGCACGCACTCCGCCCGCGTGTCGGCACTCGCGGCGGCCGCCGGTGACGACCCGAGGGCGGCGACGGACGCCACCGCGCCCGCGCGGAACAGGTCCCTGCGACTGTGCTGGTTCATGGTGCAGAGCCTGGGGGTGCCGGCAGGCCGGCGACGAGTAGATTCGTCACACGAAGTGCCGTGACGAAAAGCGGGGCCGGGGTGGCGTGTGCCGAGTGCGGGAGTGCGTTGCCGACCGACCGCGGCCGGGGGCGCCCGCGGCGGTACTGCTCGCGGGCGTGCCAGGCGAGGGCATACCGACGGCGACGGGACCACGGTCCGCGGGCGCCGCGTGACCGGCTCGCCGGTGCGTCGGCGATGGCCGGCGCCGATCCCCGTGACCGGCTGGTCGCTCTCGCGGTCGAGACGGCGGACGCCGCTGGCCTGGGCGCCGTCGCCATGCGCACCCTCGCGGAACGCGCCGGGATGCCGGCACACGCCCTCTACCGCGCGGTCCGCGACCGGGCCGACCTGCTCGCCGCGATGGCCGAGCACGTCATCAGCCGCCGCATGCCCGACCGCGCGGCGTCCGAGGACCCCCGCGCCCGGCTGGAGCGGCTCGCCCGCGACGAGTGGGCGATGTACCGCCGCCATCCGTGGCTGGTCGCGATCCTCGCCAACGGCAGGCCGCCGACGGGCCCGGCGGTGCTGTCGATGGTCGACCGCACCGTCGAGGCACTGACCCGTGCCGGCTACGAACCGGGCGACGCGTTCGCCGCGTACCTCGCCCTCGGCGGCTACATCCAGGGCATGGCGCTGCTCATCGACCGGGACTCCGCCGACACGACCTACCGCAGCTGGCGATCGGCGACGCTCCACCGCCTGGAGAGCACGGGCCGCACGCAGCGCCGTCCGTGGCTGGCCGCGGTCCAGCACAGCGATCCCGGGAACGCGGACGCGGAACTGGACTCCTGGTTCGACTTCGGTCTGCGGCGCCTGCTCGATGGCCTCCTGCGTCAACCACGCGACGGGTCACCGTAGCGGGGCGGCTTGCGCGCAGCCGTCACTCGACGACCTCGACGAGGTGACCGGTCTGGCCAAGGTCGCATGCTGAGCCGACGCGCGGCACTCCGTGTGGCGTAACAACCTCAGCGGCCGCTGAGCATGGCCAGGACGTCGTGGTAGGTGCCGTTGGCCGCCGCGTCGCGGACGAACCTGGCGCGCTCCACGACGATTTCCCTGGCGTCGGGCTGAGTGCCCAGGAGCGTCATGGTCTCGGTGAGGAAGTCCTCCAGTGGCATGGCGTGTTCGTCGTCCTGCTGGCCCAGCAGTGTCGTCCGGACTCCCGGCGGGGCCATTTCGATGACCTGGACGGCGGTGTCGGCGAGTTGGACGCGCAGGCTCTCGGTGAAGGAGTGGAGTGCGGCCTTGGTCGCGTTGTAGGTGGGGGTCCTGGGCAGCGGCACGAACGCCAGTGCGGAGGAGACGTTCACGACGGCCGCGTCGTCCTTGCTCACCAGCAGTGGCGTGAAGGCGTAGGTCATGCGGATCGTGCCGAGCAGGTTGGTGGTGATGTGGTCCTCGGCGATCCGCAGGCAGGCGGGGTCGAGGAGGTCCTCCTCCAGCATGATGCCGGCGTTGTTGACCAGGACGTTCAGCTCCGGATGTCCCGTCGCGACCGTGTCGGCGGCGCGGGCGATCGAGGCGGGGTCGGCGATGTCGAGGGCGATCGACTCGATGCCGGGGTGCTCGGTGGTGATCTGGTCGAGCAGTTCCTCGCGGCGGCCGGCGACGATCACCTTGTTGCCGGCCTCGTGGAAGCGCAGTGCCAGGCCGAGGCCGATGCCGGAGGTGCCGCCGGTGATCAGGATCGTGTTGCCTGAGGTCTTCATGGGGGTGTTCTCTCCTTCGTTGTGGCAGGTCAGACCGACGGTAGGAGCGTTTCCGCTGGCCGCGGGAGAGAGGGCTTGTCCATGGACCGGCGATCCCTGGCAGGGAGACCAGCGGGCGGTCAGGATGGGGGTATGGACAGGACGGAGCTGGCGGAGTTCCTGCGCCGGCGGCGTGAGCTGCTGCGTCCCGGCGACGTGGGGCTGGTCGAAGGGCCGCGCAGACGGACCAGGGGGCTGCGTCGCGAGGAGGTCGCCGCGCTGGCCGGCATGTCCACCGACTACTACGCCCGGCTGGAGCAGCAGCGTGGCCCGCAGCCCTCGGTGCAGATCGCCACCGCGCTGGCCAGGGCGCTGCGCCTGACGCTGGACGAGCGTGACCACCTCTTCGGCCTCATGGGCCACAACGCCCCGTCCCGCTTCCACCGCTCCGAGCACGTCGACCCGACCCTGATGCGGGTCATGGACCGGCTGTACGACTCCCCGGCCCTGGTGCTGACCGACATGGCCGACACCCTGGTGCAGAACCCCCTCGCCACCGCGCTGCTCGGCGACCAGACCCGCCACACCGGCCTGGCTCGCAGCGCCTACTACCGCTGGTTCACCGACCCCGCCGAACGCCTCGTCTACCCCGAAGAAGACCACCCACGCCACACCCGGGCCCAGGCCGCTCGCCTGCGGGCCGCGCTGACCAGTGGCAGCGGCGACCCCAGAGCCGCCAAGATCGTCGCCGAGCTCCACGAACGCAGCCCCGAGTTCGTCCGTGTGTGGGAACGCCACGAGGTGGCCCAGCGCTACGGCGAGAGCAAGACCGTCGTCCACCCCGAACTCGGCCGCATCGAGCTCGACGGCATGGTCCTGTTCACCGAGAACCGCGCCCAGACCCTCGTCGTGCTGACCGCGCGTCCCGGCACGGACAGCCAGGGCAAACTCGAGCTGCTCTCCGTGATAGGACACCAACAACTCACTTCCTGACCCACTGCCGGTGATCAGGCGCTGGCGCGACTTCACGGCGCCCGTGGCGCCGTGTCAGGGGCCGCGTCAGGGCGGTGGCCGTTCGGTGTCAGTGCGGCGGGCGATCGTGGTTTCCGTGATCAGGTCACCGATCGCAGCCGTAGCCAGCACATGAACGAATCGTCAGGAGAGCACGATGCAGAAGTTCGACACCCCCGCCCCGATCTCCGCCGTCCTGGACATCCCCGCGGGGCGCGTGCGGTTCGTCGCCGCGGACCGGGCCGACACCACGGTCGAGGTGCTGCCCGCGGACACCTCGAAGAGCCGTGACGTGAAGGCAGCCAAGCACACCACGGTCGACTACGCCGACGGTGTCCTGCGGATCCACACCCACGCGACCCACCACCAGTACTTCGGCCCCTCCGGATCCCTGGAGGTCACCGTCGCGCTGCCCGCGGGCTCATCCGTGGAGGCCAAGGCCGCCAGCGCTGAGCTCCGCGGCGTCGGCCGCCTCGGCGACGTCACCTTCGACGGCGCGTACCGCCAGATCTCGATCGACGAGGCCGCCAGCGTCCGGCTCACCGCGGTCGACGGCGACGTCGAGGTCGGTCACCTGCACGGGCCCGCGGAGATCAGCACCACACGGGGCGACATCCGGATCACCGAGGCCGTGCGCGGCACGGTCGTGCTGGCCACCCAGTCAGGCGGCATCTCGGTCGGCGCCGCCGCCGGCGTCTCGGCCTGCCTGGATGCCGGCACCTCCTACGGCCGCGTCAGCAACGCGCTGAAGAACAACGGCGTCACCGAACTCGACATCCACGCGACCACGGCCTACGGCGACATCACCGCCCACAGCCTCTGACGGGCACCAGCCGGCCGTGGCGATTCGACTTTGGTCGTAGTTCGTCTAGACCATGTGTCGTCGCGGTGGTGATCTCCGTTCGGGTGGACTACGTCGCACTCGAAGGGGGTTGTGATGCGACGACGATGGTTGACGGCGGTGGTCCTGGCCGGTGTGGTGGCCGCGGTGGTGGTGCCGGCTGGTTCGGTGGCCGCGGCGGATGACCCGGTAGTTCGGACCGGGAGCGGTGCGGTGCGGGGGCAGGTGCTCGGGAACACCCGTGTGTTCCAGGGCATCCCGTACGCGGCGCCGCCGGTGGGGGAGTCGCGGTGGCGTGATCCGCGGCCGGCCGCGCGGTGGTCCGGTGTGCGGGACGCGACCCGGCCCGGCCCGGCGTGTGCGCAGTTGCCGGGGGAACTGCCCGATGGCAGCACGAGTGAGGACTGTCTGTACCTGAACGTCACCGCGCCGGCGACGGGCAAGCGCAAGCCGGTGGTGGTGTGGGTGCACGGTGGCGGGTTCTTCATGGGCGCGGGCGCCAACTACGACGCGCGCCGGCTCGTCGGGCGCGGGGACGTGGTCGTGGTGTCGATCAACTACCGGCTCGGCGTGTTCGGGTTCTTCGGGATGCCGGGGCTCGAGGGCTCCGGCACGTTCGGGTTGGCCGATCAGCAGGCCGCGTTGCGGTGGGTGCGGGGAAACATCGGGGCGTTCGGCGGGGATCCGCACAACGTGACGATCGCGGGGCAGTCCGCGGGTGCGATGAGCGTGTGCGCGCAGCTCACGTCGCCCGCGGCGGCCGGGCTGTTCGACAAGGCCGTGTTGCAGAGCGGTTCCTGTGCGACCGGGTGGCTGGACAACTTCGAGTACCGGGGCGAGCAGGCGGCGACGATCTTCCAGCCGCTGTCCTCGGTCGCCGAGCACGGCCGCGAGGTCGCGGCGGATCTCGGGTGCTCGGACGTGGCATGCCTGCGGAAGCTGCCGGCGACGGACCTGATGGACGTGCAGCAGGCGTTCATCCAGCCCGCGTACGGCACGCCCGTGCTGCCGCGGTATCCGGGTGACGCGGTGCGCGACGGACGGTTCCACGATGTCCCGGTCCTGTCCGGCACCACGCACGACGAGGCGCGGCCGTGGATCGCCGCCTACGACCAGGGCGCGCCGATGAGCGACCAGACCTTCGACGAGGTGCTCGGCGAGACGTTCGGTGCGAGCGCGGACGAGGTGCGGGCGGAGTACCCGGTCGGGGACCACGGCTCGGCCGCGCTGACCTGGGCGGCGATCGTGACCGACCGGATGTGGGCCTGCACCCAGTACACGACCTCCCGTGGCCTCGCCGCCAGGACTCCGGTCTACCAGTACGAGTTCGCCGACCCGGCCCCGCCGCCGCTGTCGCCCGCGCCACCCACGATGCCGCTGGGCGCCCAGCACGCGTCGGACCTGTGGTCGTTCTTCGACCTCGGCGGCTACCAGCCCCCGTTCACTCCGGCACAGCAGCGACTGTCGAACCAGATGATCGACTACTGGACGGCGTTCGCCGCGACCGGCGACCCCAACCGGGCAGGCGGACCGGACTGGTCGCGCTTCTCCCAGCACCGGCCCTACGTCCAGTCACTGGCCCCCGACGCGATCACCGACGTCGACCTGGCCACTGAACACCACTGCGCCTTCTGGGCGACTCGGTCGTAGCGCGGCACCAGGGACACGAACCAGGCTGGGACACACAAGAAGGAACGACACCATGAAGATCAAGACACACATCGGGGTCAGCCTCGACGGGTACATCTCCACCCCCGACGGCTGGCCCGCGATCCGGACGAGCCCCGACTTCGAGTCCGGTCGCTCGCACGGCCACCCCGAGTTCATCGCCGGCTGCGGCGCTGTGGTGATGGGGCGCGCCACTTTCGAACCCGCTGTCGGGTCGTCGCACTGGCCGTGGCCGGACCTGCGGGTGTTCGTGCTGACCAGCCGCCCACTGCCCGAGGGCACGCCGTCGCACGTGGTCGCGGCCGGCAAGCCGGAAGAGCTGCTCGAGCTGATGCGGGCCGCTGACTTCACCGGCGACGTCCACCTGGTCGGCGGGCAGCGGACCATCGACGCGTTCCGCGGCATCGGTGCGCTGGACTCGTTCGGCGTGGTGACACTCCCGATCCTGCTGGGCGACGGCGTGCGGCTCACTCCGGCCGGCAGCGCGCGCCAGTCGCTCGCACTGGAGTCCAGCCGCACGTTCCCCGACGGTTCCGTCGAGCACCTCTACCGTCCGGTCGCAGAGCAGTGACACAGGTGGATGGGCCGGTCGTGTGGCCGGCCCATCCACGGGATCCTGACGTTCCTGGAGAGTCTCGGCCTGCGACTCGTGTCCGTGAACCGGATCCCCGACGAGACCCTGTGATCGCTCACCGGTCCGTATCGTCGTCGGACCGGTGGGGGACCTGCGCGCGTCGTGACGAGGAGATCCGGGCGGCGCCGAACAGGGCCTTCGCGATCACTCCGACGGCGGTCAGGCCGACGAGCATCTGGACCGTCACGACGATCCGCGCGAGCTCCGTGCGTGGCGCGATGTCGCCGAAGCCGACCGTGGCGAACACCGTCGTCGTGAAGTAGAGCGCGTCGGTGTGGCTGAGCGGTTCGGTGAACGCGTCCGGCACGCTGTTGGTGATGGCCACGTAGGTCGAGGCGAAGCCGACGATCAGCACCGCGAGACCGATCGCGACCACCTGCACCGCCCGCAGCCACGGGTTGTCCGCGGCGAGGATCCCGCGGACCTGCCAGGGGACGACCATGCCGAGCGCCACGAGACCGAGCAGGAACCAGAGCCCGGTGACCACGGTGAACGGCCGGTCCAGCGGCGCGAGGTAGTAGACCGCCACGAGCGCCACGACCACGGCGGCGGACCGCAGCAGCGCCATCGCGACCACCCACCTGCGCGCGCTCATGGTGTCCGGCTTCCTCATCAGGTTCACGGTTCTGGCGGTGCGGACAGTGTGCATCACCTGGCTGGGGTGACCCCTCACCGGCTGTCCCCCGCGCACGATGTCGTGGAGACGACGGTGAAAATACGGAGGTCGGCCATGACCGAGGCGGCGATCGCGGAACACGGACTGGTCGGAGACCTGCAGACGGCGGCGCTGGTCAGCACGGACGGCGTGATCGACTGGTACTGCAGCCCCCGGTTCGACTCGCCGAGCGTGTTCGGCGCCCTGCTCGACGACGGACGCGGCGGCCGGTTCGGCATCCGGCCCACGCTGGGCGGGTACGCGTCGAAACAGATGTACGTCCCGGACACCGCCGTCCTCGTCACGCGGTTCATCACCGAGGCGGGAGTCGGCGAGGTGGTCGACTTCATGCCGCCCATGCCGCGGGAGGCGACCGGCAACCACCGGCTAGTCCGGATGGTGCGCTGCGTGCGCGGCAGGATGAGGTTCGAGATCGAGGTCGCCCCCCGGTTCGACTACGGCCGCGCCACGCACCGGACCGACCTGACCGGGTACGGCGCCGTCTTCGCCGCGGACGCGCTGTCGCTGACCCTGCACCCGGTGCGCGAGCCCGACGACGAACGCCTGGCGCGGGTCCACGTCGACGGGCCCGACCTGCGGATGTCGATCGACCTCGCGGAGGGCGACGTGCGCGGGATGGTGCTCGAGTCGGACGCGGCAGGGCCACCGAGGGAGATCCGGGTGACCGAGCTCCAGCGGCTGTTCGACGAGACCGTGGCATGGTGGCGGTCCTGGGTCGCCAGCTCGACCTACACCGGCCGCTGGCGGGAGACACTGCACCGCTCCGCCATCACGCTCAAGCTGATGACCTACGCGCCAACCGGCGGCATCGTGGCCGCGCCGACGGCCGGCCTGCCGGAACAGATCGGCGGCGAACGGAACTGGGACTACCGCTACACCTGGGTGCGGGACGCGTCGTTCTCCGTGTACTCGTTGCTGCGCCTCGGTTTCACCGACGAGGCACGGCAGTTCGCCTGGTGGCTCGGCAGGCGCGTGGCCGAACACGCCGGTGGCGAGGAAGGCCCGCTGAACATCATGTACCGGGTGGACGGTTCCGCCGACCTCAAGGAGGAGTCGATCGACCACTGGGCAGGCCACCGCGGCTCCCGGCCGGTGCGGATCGGCAACGACGCGTCCGGCCAGCTCCAGCTCGACATCTACGGCGAGGCACTCGACAGCATCTACTTCGCCGACCAGCGGGGCATCCAGCTCGGACACCGGGGCTGGCAGGCGGTCCGCGGGCTGCTGGACTGGCTCGCCGAGCACTGGGACACCCCGGAGGAGGGGATCTGGGAGACGCGCGGCGGGCGCGCGGACTTCACCTACGGCCGGGTCATGTGCTGGGTCGCGTTCGACCGCGGCATCCGACTCGCCGCCACCCACGGCCGTCCGGCCGCCGTCGGTCGCTGGACCGAGGCCAGGGACGCGGTCTACGACCAGGTCATGGCGCGCGGGTGGAACGAGCGGCTGGGGGCGTTCGTCCAGCGCTACGGGAGCGAGGTCCTCGACTCGTCGTTGCTGCGCATGGCGAGCGTCGGCTTCGTCGCGCCACAGGACCCGATGTGGGTGGCCGCCGTGGCGGCCATGGAGCGGGAGCTGGTCACCGACAGCCTCGTCTACCGCTACGACCCGGCGGCCTCACCCGACGGGCTGCGGGGCGCCGAGGGCACCTTCTCTCTGTGCAGCTTCATGTACGTCGACGCGCTGGCCAGGATGGGCAGGCTCGACGACGCCAGGATCGCGTTCGAGAAGATGCTGACCTACGGCAACCACCTCGGGTTGTTCTCCGAGGAGATCGCGTTGACCGGCGAGCAGATCGGCAACTTCCCGCAGGCGTTCACGCACCTCGCGCTCATCGACGCGGCGATCACGCTCGACGCGGCACTGGACGCGCGGTAGGGCGTCAGGTCTCGTCAGCTGCGGGTGACGTGGACCCGCGAGGTGCGGACCTAGGGTCCGCTGGTGACCTCTCCGCCTGAACCAACTCCGGACACCCGGTCCGCCGACGGGCTGCTCTCCAGCCTGCCGCGGGCGTTGGTCATCCTGCTGTGCGCCGCCGCCGCGGTGGTCGTCTTCGCCGGCGTGCAGGCGGCCGCGTGGCTGCTCGCCCCGACCTTCCTCGCACTGGTGCTCGTGATCGCCATGGCGCCCGTGCAGTCGTGGCTGCTGCGGCTCGGCTGTCCTGGCTGGCTGACCACGCTGGTGCTGGTGATCTGCGTCTTCGGTGGCCTGCTGGCGCTCGCCTTCGGCATCATCGTGTCGGTGGCAGCACTCGCCACGCAGCTGCCCCGCTACACCAACCAGGCCCACGAGGTTGCCGACTCGTTCACCTCCTGGCTGGCCCAGTTCGGGGTCGGGCCGGAGCAGCTCCGGCAGGCGGCCGGCGCGCTGGACCTCGGCAAGGTCGGCGGGATGCTCGCGTCGCTGCTGGGGAGCATCGCGGGGCTGGCGTCCGGTTTCGCGTTCCTGTTGGCATTGTTGCTGTTCCTCAGCGTGGAGTCCTCCGGCGTCGGGGACCGCCTCGCGTCGATCGGCGCGGACCGGCCGAGCGTGACGGTGGCGTTGCGGCAGTTCGCGCGGGGGACACGGCGCTACCTGGTGGTGACGACCGTGTTCGGGTTCCTGGTCGCGGTGCTCGACTCCGTCGCGCTCGCGATCATGGCCGTGCCGCTGCCGATCACCTGGGGGCTCCTGGCGTTTATCACCAACTACATCCCGAACATCGGCTTCATCATCGGTCTGCTGCCGCCCGCGTTGCTGGCGTTGCTGTCCGGCGGGCCGGACCGGATGGTGGCCGTCATCATCGTGTACGGCGCGCTGAACTTCGTGCTGCAGTCACTGGTCCAGCCCCGGTTCATCGGCGACGCCGTCGGCCTGTCGACCACCGTCACGTTCCTGTCGCTCGCGTTCTGGTCCTGGCTGCTCGGCCCGCTCGGGGCGATCCTGGCGATTCCGTTGAGCCTGCTGATGAAGGCGTTGCTGGTGGACATCGACCCGCGCGCCGGCTGGGCCGACGCGTTGCTCCGCTCGTCGCCGAAGCAGCTCGACGCGGCGGAGCAGGCGGCGTTGGCCGGGCGGCGGAAGGCCCGCCGCCGGCGGTATCTGCGGCGCCTGCGACGGGCCAAGCCCGCGGTGTCGGAACCGGTGTCCTGACCGCTCAGTCCGATGTGGACTTCCGGAGCCGGGCGGTGATGAGGATCGAGCCGGCGAGCGCGGTCAACGCCCTGACCTTCATCCCCGGCGGGGGAGGTGGGCGCGGCAGCCGGGGATGGACGCTGGCAGTGGTTCCCGTGGAAGGCGGATCATGTCCGAGCCCACCGGCGACAGCACAGCACTGACCACCGACGAGCGGGCCGAGCTCGAGCGGTTGCGTGGCGAGGTCGCGACCCTGCGCACGACG
>Ga0307512_10005461_pt1 | contig 13266 bp, 16 predicted proteins | sample 14_EM_MG_FD_200267 | JGI IMG/M metagenome (GOLD analysis project Ga0307512, IMG submission 200267) | Populus trichocarpa ectomycorrhiza microbial communities from riparian zone in the Pacific Northwest, United States - 14_EM | ecosystem: Host-associated > Plants > Roots > Unclassified | place... | reverse complement strand
CCGCGGTGTGCTTTGTCATACAGCGCTTGGCAAATGAACGATGACCTATGGTCATGGGTGCCTATGCGAAGGGCATTAGTGTGCTTCAACCCGAGACCGCGCCCAAGTACACGCTTCATCGCCATCGCCATCCCCCCTCTGTCGCCGAATGGTACGCTAAAATTGACAGACGGGTCACCCACGAGACCGTCTGGCTTTGGTGTATTGCGTCAACCAGGATCCAGAGGTCTCGGAAATCCGTCCGAAAGCGTTCACTGGTCTGCCTCGACCCGGTCCGCCAGCTACTCACTGGATGTGTAGTTCCGCAGTTGATACGTCAACGTCAAGCGTCAACACAATATTTTCAGCAAGCTTTTGACGTGTACGCCGGAGAGGTGGTGGGCGTGATGCCCGCCGGTGATCGGGTAGGTTATTTGTCTGGAACCCCAGGACGATATGGGTTTTCTTGCTTCAAACGCAAGCGACGAAGCTCCCGACTAGGTGCGCAGGAATATAATTAATAATATGAAATTCTGCAGCCCCACAGCCCTACCCTGGGCATGAGTTCTTTAGTCCAAGGTCCTGGTTCCTACCTATTACCACCGCATTTATGTCTGGAAATGGTACAGTACAGCACAGGTCCCATGGATGTTGAGCTTCGTTCTCACATGGATCACACCACAACAGTCGCCCCACACTTCCGAAGTGCCCCGTCCCCCTGCGGCTGTCGTAACGTTGGTATCTACGTTTCTTGTACTGCTGGGAATTCGTGGGTCTCACTGCAGTACATCTGGGCCGGAAGATACTTATTGATAGTCTAGCATTGGCACACACACTGGTACTGTGTTTTTCAATTACTCGACTCCCGATCTCTGTTCCGGCCGCCGCGAGGTCTGGCTCCTTGGCGGGGCATTTCGGCTTAAATCCACTTCCTTCGTTCCTGAACAGTACCCCAGAGGATAATTTCAGCTTCAACTAATCTGGCCAAGGTCAATCGATACGTTTCAGGCATGTCAAGATTTTCCAGTTTGGTTCGGCGTTTATGCATCATGTGCTAAGTGAGACGTTAGCTGAACGTACATTGCGGCGTCGACGAGTTCCCATCGATACCTGTGAGGCAGCTCATTTGTTACTTTGCGCGTCCTGCCCTAACCATCGGGTCCCTGAAGTGTGCCCGTCCCCACTAAGATCGAAGGAGGGAATGTTACCAAGGTCGAACATGTCTAACGTTTGTTCAATCATCAGTCATCGCCCCAAATATCCTACAAAGTCCATCAGTCATGCACTAGGTGCATAAACCTCCAATGACAAATACACCGTTCGCTGCGCACCGCGCTTTGGGTAATAAATTTGATGACATTAAATTCGATGATGTTAGTTGTGACATAGATCCTCACAAGGTACAGGCGTTGGGGAGGTATTCGAGCTAGCAACTTGCATTTACTCGAACAAATGAATGACACCGAGTTCCTTCTGCAAAACCGCCACGACCTTTCCTTCGAAACCAAGTAAATCACCTCCTTTCGTTGCGACCAATGCACCCAGGTCGATATCCCCTTTGTTATCCTCAGCACTGAGACCGAGCAAGCGGTCGACGTTCGTGGACGCGATCTCAAATGCTTGGATCTTGGAAACCTTTCCGTTTGAAATTTCGTGAACCTACCGAGGTAGTAAGTTAACCCTATTTTGAAAAGGTGGGAGGTCGAAACCGCGTACCCAGCCCGCATCAAACCTAAGGTTTTGCACTGCCCAAGCGTCCATGTCTGCCATGCCGACACCTTGTGGCATGATTGCGACTTCGACGCCCTGAGAAATCAGGTATGATACGAAGTCTTGTGGAGTCAGCGGGGGTCCAGGGATACTACCATGTGATAGAGTATCTTAGTAAATGATTGACGAATTGGATGAGATCGTCAAACGTACATCCTCCTCGATCCCCAGGTGTAAGGGAAGGGTCGTGGGTGGACGAGAACACCGACATTGGCGTGCCTCAACTCTCGAGCCAGGAGATGGGCTTCAGTTGCTCCGGAGAAAGTAAACTTTAGATTTTTGTGCAGATTGGTCTCGAAGAAAATTTTGTGTTCGATCTCGCCTTTGAGGCGGAGCAGGGTTGCCATGATGTCTGCGCTTTCAACATCAACCACAAGTCTAACCTTTCCCTATACATAAGGATTGTATCCAGAAAGGATAAGTATGAGCTTTCGCAGATTTGAGATACTGTCACGTACTCTTCTCACTTGCTTGAACCAATATCCGACTTCTCCCTTAACCTCGCCATCGAGCAGTCGGCGGAGTAACGCAATTTGGGTGCTCGTGCTCACTTGTGCCCCCTTCCCGACGGAGATGTGAAGAGCAACTACGTCCTTGATCACGGCGCCAGGTTCGAGCTTGTGAAGCGCACTAGTCGAGAACTTGACGCTGAGGCCGGACAAGAAACCGCCTTGGTTGGTAGGAGCAACGATACCAGAAGTGACTCCAGCACGGTAAGCCAGACTGTCAAGGGGTGGTCAGGATTGGATGTCGAGGAAGTTTCTGGAGATGAACCTACAGAGAGTTGCGGGTTTGGTACTGCAAACCATCTGCGGCCTTGATGACGGTTTCTTCGCCGAGGATCTTGGGAATGATGTGGGTCAATGGGTCAAAGACGGGGCCATCAACAGTCGACTTCTCCATTGCGATCTCTTCAAGTCCGAGTGCGGAACCATAAGTGACAAGGCCAGGTTGAATAGCACCACCTTCAAGATCAACGATCCTGTCGACCAGTGGTTTGAATTGTTCACACTCCTTTGCCGTGACGCAGATAATATTTCCTCCCTTGACACCAACCACGCCTCGTTTGGCGCGGTCTGCGGGAGACGTGAGGTCGTTGAAAACGGAGTGAACCTTGTTACTCTTGCGGACCCAAACGTTCGTGAGATTGGTGAATAGGACGGTCTGTGGAGTCGATTCCCTCGGCAACAGCGGCGGGAGGCCTTCGTACTCAACAGCTGCCTTGGCCTCGTTTTCAAAATTGGGGGTTTTAGGAGCCTTCGAAGCGGAGACAGATCTGGAAGAGGTATGGGGACGGGAAAACTGTGCAATTCCATCGATGAAAACCTGTCGGGGTGTTGCACCGAGGGCGAGTGGGTGGCTATCCCAAAGGACAATGTCTAAAGGTGATGTTACTATCAAATCACAGTGACAGAGGTCTCGCTTGACCCACCGGCGTCATATCCTGAAGCTCTGCATTAGTTCAAGCTGAAAAACTACCGCCGGGAATGGCTCACCTGTCTTAATGAACCCAATCCTATGATCCAATCCCAGCGTCTGTGCGGGCGCGGAAATGACGGAAGATAGGGCAGTGGCTTCTGGAAGGCCATAATAGTGAGCTTGTTGAGCCTCGTGGAGTAGCCAGCGAGATACGATTCCGGGATGATCGCTCTACGAAAGGTTGAACTTCTAGTTGAGACATTTACGCTTGGTAGAACCGACCTTCATGATTACGGGGATACCGGCATCATTGAGAACCTTTGGAGCAAACTGAGAATGCCTGAAAGCCTCTCGCTTGTACCTAGAGAATGAGGCGAACATTGCTATTGCTGGCACTTGTCCTTTTGGTGGATTAGAAGGTTGTAAACGCTTGTACAATGCATGAACGTGCCATAGGCTTTCTTCAGCAGATCCGGGACAAGGTAAGCTTCGTGGGCGTGATGGAAAGCCGCGACGGGGAACTTGAATTCTTGCGATAACTTTATAACGCGCCGCTTGTCAGCATGTCGCACTGCGCAATCGTGATCTATCTCACCCGGATGAATCCATCGAAATCTGTAGCTTCGTAGCAATGAGTCTGAACCTTGATGCGGCCGCGAAGGACCTCAACGAGCTGCTCCCACTTCAATTCTTCTGGGAATTCACCGAGACCCTCCCATCTTCCGGCCAAAGCTTTTTCGCAGTAAGCATCTTGAGCTTCTTTGATCTTTCGCGCCTCGTTGTACCTACGACTGTAAGTGAGTAAAAACTCGAGTATCAGTAGAAAGGACAAACGCTTGGCGGTCGGCCCAAACAGTATCCATCCGCGTTCCGGAATAATAATTTGCTGTACGCGACAGTCTTAGGTGACGCCAGACTCCAACGTCTGGTGTACTTACCAGGGTTTTCACCTGAGGATGAGGATGATCAGTCAAAAGCACGGCGCACGACGGATTATACTTATACATACCGCACGCATGCTTGAGATGCCTCCACCTGGGAGGGATGTCGTAGTTGATGTCGGAGGTGTTCAAACCGAATGGAGGCTCCACCAGAAATGAGGTGGGAGACCTCTCTTTGGTTTGCCTTGGCTTGATAACGTAGGCCTCGCCACCTACAAAAGTACTCAGCGCAACGTGGTCGTGAAAGGTTGAATGAACACGTGCCGATTGCGTTAGCAGAACCTGGCAAAATGAGAGAGGTGGTGACACCACCAGCGACAGCTAACTCGTACGATGCGTCATGCGTATTGATGCCATCGATAGAACGAAGCCACGAGACAATTGGCCCATGGGCCGAGTTTACGTCCAGAGCGCCTTCGAGCATAGGTGCCGATCCAACACCCATATGTGAATGAAGATCAACGATTCTATGTGGGCGAGGTATTTTGATTCGGACGGAAGGGACAGTCAGTGACAAAACACATACCCTGGGGTGACATACGCGCCGTGGGCGTCCAGAATCTCGACTTTGTCACGGTCATTGAGACCCATAGACTGCAAGTCAACATGTCCAACCGCTTTGATTATACCGTTCACTAGAAACACGTCCCCCATAACGATTTCAAGACCTTGGAGGTGCCCGGTCCAAATCGTCGCGTTCCGGATCCAAACGCGTTTCGTTCCTTCGACAAACCTGTCGGACACGGTCCGGTTGTAGAAGTCGGAAGGTGGACCAGGCTTGGTATTGAGGGCGCGACATCTGGCTTGGATCTCTGCTGCATGGAAAGGGACTTGCGAGCCGTGGTTCCGCTCTGGGAAGTGGGAGAGCCAATAGCCAAAGAAGGTTAGCGACGCGAGGGAACTGAAGACAAGAAGCTTGACGAATAATGGTATGCGAGGTTTCCGCTCTGCGTATCCGTGAGGGATAATCGTTTTTTCCATCGGTTCGGGCGTCGGTCAAAGCGACGACGCAACCTCGGCAATGCGCAGTTGGTTCCGGGATGGTGATGTTGGTGTTATAACGCCCAGGCGACTTTTCTGATGATGATGATCGCGGACTTTTGATCCGGCAGACGATCCCGTCATCCTCAAGACAACTACCACCAAAAAGTACTCCGGAATGCAGCACCCGGCGGGCACACCCACCTCCCTAGCCAATTCTCCCAGCCAATACAACCTCTCACGGGCGTCGGCGTCGCAAACGACGTCGCCGTATCTGTCACCACAGTCCAGCGGATTCGCCATGCCGCAGCACCTTGGGGTAACACGCAAACGTTTGCTCATACCGACTGTAAGGCGATCCAGTGATGGAAACTCACCAAAATTTGCCTCAAAGCCTGCCTCAAGGATCGCGAGGTCGACTTCTGGTTCGACCAGCCACCATTCGTCACCCGATCCTGGTACTATCCCACGACCGCTAACTCTGACGGGTAAAGAATGGATCGGTGTGGACTGTAGGTTCGAGATCTTGGAAGAACTCGAAGTCGAGGGTTACCAAATATACGCCGTCGAGAAATGGTGTGTGGTTCCCTGGTTTCTCTCAATGACCTGAAGTGACCCGGTCCAGGGTTGTGGAGAGAACACGACCAATAACGGTCCTTACCGTGTATACAGGGGACCCTAAGCACAAGGTACGTCCAGTAAATACCCAACCTCTTGTCATATCCTTATCACTCCCAAAAGATCACAGTGACAGTGTTATCGCCCGCCAATTCATTAACATATCACGAGGCGCAGGTGGAATGGGAAAAGGCCGCTCAAATACTTCGTCGGGATGGCGCACGTCCCAAAGAGGTACTCGCACTCTTTCTTGTCGGTTTACTTGTCTCATCACCATTTTAAGACAGAACGAGGGACGCTTATGGTGACTTCCCTGGCAAACTTCCGTTCCGACTTCACCATTGTCCAAATACCAGATGGGAATTACCTTCACGTCAGGGAACAACTGTGGACAAATATAAACCTACTTCGAATGGGATGCAGCGGTCGGAGTGCATTAACACTCCAGAAACCTGGGTAAACCTGCAGACTTGTGCATCCCGTGATTCGAACTGACATGAATCAAGTGAAACCACAATCGACCGTTTCATTTCCATGTATAACTTCCCGGACAAGATCCGCTCTGGCGATATCTTCAACGCCACAGTACTGGGACTCGTCGAGGCTGTTCAAGCCAGTCTCGCAATTTTTGGGATGTTCGACCTCAATCACGAGAAAAACGGTCTCCTATGCGACGTCACGGTCGACGGAATACAGAAATGGATAGCAGAAATTGGTGAACCACATATACATGTCGAGGTAGGTGCTTTCCTACGATAGACTTTTATTCTGCTGACACAATCCCAGCCAATGGAACGGGTCGCGGACCCCGTTATTGTTTCCGCGCTCTTGAGCCTGGTGTTCACCATGCGAAACAAACTACACGACCTCGGTCAAGTAAATCGCCCTTGATCGCAATTCTTCCTCACAACACTTACCATTAATGCAGGTAGTCCCCCGCGATCCGTTCTTCGAACCTCGACCATTCGTCAGCTCTCTCGCATCCTTCCATTACTCCTCACGGAACAACAGTCACCCCTTACCCCAACCATCCTCGAACATCGCGCTGATTGAGGCGATCAATGCCGCTCACGACCGGTTTAAGCAATCTGAGTCATTTAAAGTTCACAGAGTGCTAAAGTCTAAGATTGGCGATTTGACAACCGACCTTCGGACAACCCCCAACCAGAATCCACCAACCATAAACGTGGGGACCACCTCTAACCTTTCCGCCTTCGTGACCGGGGTTATGAGTGGCGGGAAGGATGTTTCCTCCACCCTACGATACCTCTGGAGTGGTAGGGTACTTGAGCTCAAAATCCAGAGGGGTGGGGGAATTAATAGTGATGGCGAACGGGAGGAAGATTTCGAAACTACGAAATTAGATGGTAAATCCACCGATGAAGAGCATGAGTTTCCTAGCGGCATCCACTGGTCAGGAAGGGTACAAAGGAAGATTGGGTCCTGGACATCGTGAGTGAACAAATCAGATACCGAGTTTTTTGGTTACTCATGTCCTTCAGGCTTGGACGCGCAAAAAAGATGAGTACAGATTTTACGGGTAGGGCATGGCCTTGGACACAGCCGCCAGAAACCGTGCAGGAAAGCCAGATGCCTGCGGGGCCAACCGTGGTTATTACCGGGTGAGCTGATTAATCCGAAGTGTATTTCGCTGAAATTTACTCACCTGTTTATTAGTGGCGAAGATGACTACGCGCTCAGCAGTGGTCAGGTGTCGCCCGTCTGTCAGTATATTTTTACCCCTTCCTTCGGGATCTGAGCCCTCACACTACATTCAACCGATCAGGGGAACATCAAACCGCAGCCTCCTCGATCGCTTTCGATAGGCTGCAATCTGCCATCCCGACAGCCACTAGCTCGTCCGTGAATATATCGGAATATGACCGCAAGGTCAACGAATTCGACCAGAAACGACGACCGATACGGAATGCCGGCCATCGTATTGTAACATGGGCGGACCCCATGAGCATGCGTGGGCAATTGGGGAGAACGGAGAGCTCTTCAGATGGGTATGGGACTGAGACTACGTGGGGCGATATGTCTGAGATGCAGTTGGATGGCGGTGAGAGTTGGACTAGGAAGAAGTTGTTCAGCTCGCAGTTGCAAAGGTGAGTTGGAACACTATGCAGCGAGACGGGTAAGACGTTGACGCTCTACTCGTAGGAGGAGGAGCTTCGCAGATGCCAACCAACTGAAAGGAATACGGGTATTGCCGATTGAAAGGATGAGGATTGACGTTGAGCTTTGTGGACAGCTGTTGATCATGCGCAGGCGGGAGAAACACCTCCAAAATATGATAAGTTGCATGGAGGTCTGTCTCGGATATGCCATCGCGTGCTTGTCTCGTACTCACCTGAATCGTCCCCTGTAGCAACTGTGTTATACATTATCTGAAACGAACTCGGTCCTCCGAGACGAATACCAAGAACATAATCAGAAGTTCGCTCCGTTCCTCACTCGCGGAAGCGTCATAAGTGAGGTCGAATCGATCAGACTCAAGGCGAATTCGATGGCTCAGGAAACCAAAGCCCTCGAATACGAATCTGGACAGTTCCGTCCAGAATACCTCTGGAAGGTTGCTTCGCCCGCCCGGCGGAAAACGGTCGAACTTAGGGAAAAGGTATTTGGAACGGGTAGGCGACTGCCGCAAGGTGCGAGCGGTGCTCATGGTCGATTCAACCGTCTGCAATGGACGTTGGATGGGGAGGGAAGGCTCGTCGATTCGCTCGGTAGGGATGAGTCCGAAGTCGAGGAAGAGGTGGCCTTGGGAGACTTGGTTGAGTTCCTCAAACGGGCAGAGGAAGAGGACGAGGAGGATGTGGTGCAGAATCCGAGCTTGAAGCCTACTTGGCTGCTCAGGTTCTTTACCAGCTGGGGAGCGAGGTGGGGAGCGAGCGCGGCTATTTTGAAGAAGAACGACGATCCACCAATCACGTTCCCAGCTACGCCTCAGATGACTCCTAGAGTTCAGTCGCCCGTACCTCCACCCCATCAGGCCTAAGAGTAAGGGGTAGGCTGGGGCGCCTCATTCACTCAGAATCCTTGATACCTTCATATACATCTGTACTTCTTTCGCACACACCCGGACTCATCTCGACAGCATCCGCACTTCACATGGTATCTTGTAGGCTATTCCCCTATAATTATTTGCATTTGATAGTATAAACTGCACCGTACGGAACAGATATCCATAGCATGGCGTAATCGCCGTCCTTGTCATCATACCGTCCCAGACCCGGGAAGGCGTCATAAGCAATTGTAACGTCCAATTAAGCGTCATCCACCTTCACCTCCTCTGGCAATACCTCAACACCTTCGGCTGATACCACGGCGTCGGGGATGTCGCCCTTTACTGATGCAGGAGAGGAGTCAGCGGGAATTTCGTCGTCACCCTCAGCCAGAGCATCATCGCCGTTCGCGTCCTTTCCAACGCTCCTGAGGATCTTCTTGATTTCAACCTCAGCCTTGGCGATCTTATCCTTGGTCGCGAGCTCCTGGTTGGCCTCGAACCAAGCCTTCTTCATCTTGAGATCCTCGACGACACGCGGGATCTCATCCTTCGAGCCTGGTGGAGAGATAGAGAGTGAGAGAAGGGCGGTCAGCGTTGGGAAGGGGATGTGGAACTGTGAGCTCGAAGTCGAAGGAGTGGAGAGAGCGGGCGAGTTGTGACCACTAGTTTTCGGTCCCTTCTTCGACTTTTTGCCCTTCCCAGCAACGAAATAAGCTTCCTCCTCCTCTCCCTTCTTCTTCCTCACAACCATATCGGTGGGAACCTCGACCTTGCGAATGTCGAGTTCCGGAACACCAGCGAGGCCCGCCTTCTTTTGCTCAGCAGCAGAAGTGACCGCAGGTACCTCCGAAGTGGTCCCTTTCGAAAAGGCGTCAATGAGCGTTTGGCAGTCTTGGATCTCGATCTGGTATGCCGGGTTCGACGCCTCCTCCCGCAGCCTCTCAACAAAATCCAACTTCTTCTGCTGTTCCTCCGCTGCCCTCTGCTGACGGTACTTCTCAGCCCTCCTTGCCTGATCCTCCTTGGCCTTAGCCCAATACCTGTCATTCGCTGCCTTGTACCTCTGGTTTGATTCCTTCTTCAGACTCCAAAACTCATCGATCTCCCGTTGAATTTCATTCCGTTCGTCAAAGAGTTTGTTTCTGTTGGCATACGCCTCGTCGCTTTGCCGTTTGAGTTCGTTGAATTCCGCTTGGAGCTTCTCGTAGCGTTCTGAGATGGCTTGGGCCTCTGGGTCGTCGAGTTGTGCTCGGAGTTGTTCTTCTTCTTCCTTCTCGCGGTCGATGGCGGCTTGCTCTGATTGGAAGCCTTCAACGGTGCGACGAAGGCGACGGGTGTTGGAGATTTCCTGGATGGCACGCTTCTCATCGCCAAGCCTGAGCTTTCCAGATTCCACTTGACGCTCAAGAGCGCTGTGTGACAAAGCATCGTATCAGTGACCAATTGAAGGAGCAACCGGCCTAAGCTTACCTGATATGAGCGTCAACCTCTTCAACAGACCTGAGCTTGGTCTTGCCCTTGGAAGCATTGAGGTCCTTGATCTATCGTACGCGCGAATGAGAAACCGGACTAACAGCGATGATAAATGTGGCGCACCTTTTTCCTTATTCCCTCTTGGAGAGTTTTTAACTGGTCGATTACCTTTCCGCGGTTAAGTTTGTTGTCCGACTGTTGGTTGCGGATTTCGTCGAGCTCCCCCTGGATCTCCCACCTCTTGTCGTTGCTCGAGTCGCCCTTAGCCAAGCTGATATTTTTCTTGACGGCGCTCTGCACACGACCACGTACGAGAAGAGGGAGAGGATAAGTGAGTAATCCAAGAGCGGAGGGGGATGGAAAGACGGTCAAGCGGCCACGATAGTGGAGGTAAGGAGGGAAAGCACAGGAAGATGGAAAGGTGATTTGTTGATGGGGACAAGGGGGGGGATATGAAATGGGGAATTGAATGGAGTGCACCGGGGTGGACGGATTGTGATCCCGGCTCAAACGAAATACGTCAAGAAGACGTTGTATGCGTCTTCGAGACCACCGAGCATCGACAGCGAATGTCACAGAAGACCACAGCCGACGTCCAACACACTGCATATGTGCGCAGAGGTGGGCGGAAGAATAGAATTCGAACCAAAAACAAGGGGAGATTCAATACGAAAAGGACACATACGACTTTGACCTGCAAGGCGTCAATTTCAGCCTTGATTCTCTCCTGCTCCTTGTCGTATGAAGCCTTGTCCGGTTTGCCAGTGCCGTATTCAATGAGTGTGATTGTTGAAGCTGTGGAAGTCGTCGTGGTCGTCGTGGTCGTTTCCGTGAAAGCGGGGGCATCGTATGCATTGCCGGATGTGGTTTTCGGTTTTTTGTTCTGCGAGTCCTTGGTGGAAGCAGTTTTGGTTTTCGTAGAGGCAGCCATGAACGAGGAGATCGAAGACGGTGGGAGGACACGAGGGGGACGGAGGGCCGTTATATACGGGGATCTTATACGTTCGCGTTTGCGACGTGGAGGAATATGAAGTGAGATATGATTACACGTGATCTACGACAACACGACCAGTACACATTTTAATTTTTTGCAACAAGCGTCCTCCGAGCGGGCAAAGGAAATGAAGTATGTAAAATAAGCACGAGATGCAAGGTTTAGAGGTAAATTCAAGGATACTGTTGGCGAGCCCACTTGGCAGCGTTGACCAAGTTGACCAACGAAGCCTCGGTCTCCTTCCATCCACGGGTCTTAAGACCACAGTCTGGGTTAACGAACAACAGCGAGTCGGGGAGGAATTGCAGCATGGCACCCAAACGCTGCTGAATCTCCTCACCTCCGGGGACACGAGGAGAGTGGATATCGTAAACACCAGGACCAATCTGGTTGGCATATCCGTAGTGTTGGAAGGTCTTGAGCAACTTCATGTCGCTCTTGGACGCCTCGATAGAGATGACATCGGCATCCAAACGCTGGATAGATGGGAAGATATCATCGAAGTCGGAGTAGCAGAAGTGGGAGTGGGTCTGGGTGGCATCGGTGACACCAGCGGTGGCGAGACGGAAGGAGTCTACGGCCCAAGTGAGGTAGTTATCCCAATCGGCACGACGGAGAGGAAGCTAAACGAAACGAATGGTCGTCAGTTGATCGTAACGGGTAAGACTGACGCGGTCCACGTACACCTTCACGGATAGCCGGTTCATCGACCTGAATGGCCTGAATACCAGCCTTCTCCAAATCCACTACCTCATCGCGGAGAGCGAGGGCCAGTTGTTTGGACTGAAGCTCACGAGAAACGTCGGCACGGGGGAAGGACCAGTTGAGGATGGTGACTGGACCGGTCAACATTCCCTTCATTGGTTTCTTCGCAACGCTTTGAGCGTAGCTGCTCCATTTGACAGTAATCGGGTGGGGACGACTAACATCGGAGACGACAATGGGCGGGCGGACATATCGAGAGCCGTAGCTCTGAACCCAGCCGTTCTGAGTGAAAACAAATCCATCGAACCGTTCACCGAAGTACTGAACCATGTCGTTTCTCTCAGGTTCACCGTGAACGAGGAGATCAAGACCGATCCTCTCCTGGAAGGCGACGACGTTCTCGATCTCCTTCTTGATGAAGCTCTCGTACTCCTCCTCACTGATCTCACCCTTGTTCAGCTTGGCACGAGCATTACGGATTTCCTTGGTCTGGGGGAAGGACCCGATGGTGGTTGTGGGGAACTTGGGCAAGCTCAACTTCTTTTTCTGGACCTCCTGACGAACAGCGAAGGGGCTCTTCCTCTGCAACATATCGGGAGTGATGGCAGCAACCCTCTTGCGGACGGCGTCGTTGGAGGTATGCTCGAACTCACGTCGCTTGGCGATCGAGGTCCGATTGGCCTCAAGAGCACCGGAAACGGCAGAATCCTGGGACCCGGAAAGGATGGCAGCGATGATGTGAACCTCAGAAGCCTTCTCGAGAGCGAAGGAGAACCAATCCTTCTGCTCAGGAGTCAACTTCTTCTCAGAAGCGAGGGTGACGGGAGTGTGAAGGAGGGAAGATGAGGTTGCGGCAATGACACGTTCGGCACCAAGACCATCAACGGCGGTCTGACCGGCTTTGATGGCAGCAGATAGATCCGTCTTCCAGATGTTACGGCCGGAAACTAGACCAAGAGAGAGGATAAGGGGGGTGGGCTTGACAGCAGCGATAGTAGGCTCAAGTTGAGCAGGAGCACGGTCGAGGTCAATGTGAATACCGGCGACGGGGAGTTTGGCAGCGAAGTTGGCGTTGGAGTCGAGACGACCGAAGTAGGTAGTCAGTAGGATTTTAGGGGCGACAGGGGCAAGTTCAGCATAAGCGGTATTGAACTGGCTCTCGAGCTGGAGACCAGCATCAAGAACGAGGACGGGCTCATCGACCTGAACCCACTCTGCACCAGCAGCCTTGAGCTCAGTCAGGAGCTGCTTGTAGAGCGGGAGAATCTTGGGGAGGAGGGAGATAGGGGAAAAGTCGGGGGAGGCATCCTTAGCAGCCTTACCCAACCACAAGTAGGTGATGGGACCCAAGACAACAGGGCGGGTCGCGATACCGA
>Ga0307512_10005460_pt1 | contig 13266 bp, 11 predicted proteins | sample 14_EM_MG_FD_200267 | JGI IMG/M metagenome (GOLD analysis project Ga0307512, IMG submission 200267) | Populus trichocarpa ectomycorrhiza microbial communities from riparian zone in the Pacific Northwest, United States - 14_EM | ecosystem: Host-associated > Plants > Roots > Unclassified | place... | reverse complement strand
ACCCGCGAGGGCCGCAGGGCGCCTGGGGCGGACGCGAGGTCCACGGACGACGTCGACGTGGCGGCCCTGACGATCGAGGCCGATACGCGGTATGCCGCGGAGGTGGCCGCAGGCCACGTCCTGGCCGTCTGGCGCGAGCTCACCGACACGGCCTGGGACTACGGCATCGCGCCGGACGACGCGCTGACCCCGCGGAAGGCGGCCGCGCGCATCGTGCGGCTCGGGCAGCTGGACCCCGCGACGGCCGAGTCGGCGCACCGGGTGGCGGGTGCGGTGGAACAGGTCCTGTTCGCACCGGAGCCACGGGCCGTGCCCGGCCTGCCCGACGATGTGCGCAGGCTGCGGGTGGCGCTGCGGTCGAGCGTCAGCTGGACCACCCGGGTGCGGGCGATCGTGGCGCCCCGGTCGGCCATCCGGGCGGTGTGGGACGTCATGGATCGCTGGACGGCCTTCAAGGCCCGCTGGACCGACCGCTGGCAGACCCTGGTACGACGGCCGTCCGGAACACAGAGCGGCTGACGGCGCGGCGCCGGCCGTCCGGACAGCAGGCCGTCCGGGCGGGTTTCGGGCGACCGACGTTCCGGGCAGCCGGCCGTAGGGCCGCCGGTGTATCGGGCAGCCGGGCGGCACCGTCGGCACATGCTCGGGCAACGGCCGTCCGGACAGCAGGGCCGCCTGCCGGCGTGACGCCGGCAAGCGGCAAGCGGCAAGCGGCAAGCGGCAAGCAAGTGGCAAGTGGCAAGCCGGACAGTGGCATGGCCTCTGGGCAGCCCGCCTTGCGGGTGGCGTTCCGGGAAGCGGCTCCATCGGGCGGCCGGGGCGGCCGGTCTTCCGGGCACAGGTGAGGGGGTGACCACCCGACAGGTGGTCACCCCCTCACCTACGAATGGGAGGTGCTACTGGCCGCCCTGCTCGTCGCGGCGGCGCTGCCAGCGCTGCTCGATGCGGTCCATCACGGAGCGCTTCTGCCGTCCCTGGCGGCGCGCGTGCGGGGCGCCGGCGGCGGGCTGTTCGCCCGGCTTGGGGGCCTTGCGCCAGCCGGTCACGGCGAGCACCGCACAACCCAGCATGACGAGGAAACCCACCACGCTGAGCCAGACCTGCTTGGCGACCATTCCAGCCATGAGGAGCGCGATACCCACTAGGAAGCCCGCGACCGCCTGGTATACCCGTCGCCGGGTGTACGTGCGCAGCCCGCTTCCCTCAAGCGCTGTCGCGAACTTGGGATCTTCGGCGTACAGCGCTCGCTCCATCTGCTCGAGCATGCGCTGCTCGTGCTCCGAGAGCGGCACGGAGTCCTCCTCATCGTGCAGTCGCCGGGGCGACCCGGGGGGTCCCTTCAGGATAGGCAGGGAATCGCCCCCGTGAAACCCGCCCCTCTACGCCAATTGGCCAACCGGAATCCGCCATGGACGCACCGGCTCGCTGAATCTTCCATTCCCCAGCGGCCGACCCGTCATGCCGGGTGGTCTCCCTCGATCATACGGCGCTGAGCGTCCGATCGGGGGGCCTGTGGCGTACTCCATGTGCGGCCAAGTCCCTGATCAGCGGCGCACCGCACGAGGCGGCTCAGTCCTCCGCGGCCCCCTGCGTCTCGCCGAGCACATGGAGCTGGGTCGCCACGGAGTGGAAGGCGGGGAGTTCAGCCGCCGCTTCCTCCAGCTTCAGCAGTGCCTCCAGGGCACCCGGCTCGGTGTCCACCAGGACGCCCGGGACGAGGTCGGCGAAGACCCGTACGCCGTGCACGGCACCGACCCTGAGGCCCGCACCCTCGACCAGCCCGGTGAGCTGCTCGGCGGTGAAGCGGCGGGGCACCGGGTCGCCCGCGCCCCAGCGGCCGTTCGGGTCGCCGAGGGCCTGCCGCGCCTCCTTGAAGTGGCCGGCGAGGGCGCGCGCGAGCACGGCGCCGCCGAGGCCCGCGGCGAGCAGGCTGAGGACGCCCTCGGACCGCAGGGCGGCCACGGCGTTGCGCACGCCCTCGGCCGGGTCGTCGACGTACTCCAGGACGCCGTGGCACAGCACCACGTCGTAGCCGCCGCGCCCGACCACGTCGAACAGGCCGTGGGCGTCGCCCTGGACGCCCTTCACACGGTCGGCGACGCCGGCCTCGGCGGTGCGGCGCTCCAGTGCGAACAGCGCGTTGGGGCTGGGGTCGACGACGGTGACCCGGTGGCCGAGGCGGGCGACGGGAACCGCGAAGTTGCCGCTGCCGCCTCCGGTGTCGAGGACGTCCAGCGACTCCCGGCCCGTGGCCTTGACCCGCCGGTCGAGGGCGTCCTGGAGGACCTCCCAGACCACGGCGGTACGGAGGGAGGCGCGGGGTCGCATCGGGTCCGACACGGCAGTTGACTCCTCGGCGCGGCACCGCCCCTTGCGCGGCGGAGCGAACGGGGTGCCTCCCCCGCCGGGACGCGGGAAGGAAGGCTGCAGGCGCCCTCCACCCTATTGCCTCCGGTGCCCTGCCTGGTCACCGCGGCGACGTGCCCCACCGAACGTCTCGTACGGCGGACTCCCTCATCCCGTGTCCGGGAAGTCACGGTCGCTCTCCGCGTCGGCCCGCGGGTGGTCGGCGTCCTGGCGCGGCTGCGGGAGGACGGGCTGGAGGACGAGCATCCGCTCGACGAGGCGCAGGAACATCGCCACGTCGCGTATCAGGTCGTCGGCGTCCCGGCGGCTGGCCGCACCCTGGATGCCGGCCTCGGCCCGGGCGCGGCGCCGGGCCCCGGATGCGAACAGCGCGCTCCACTCGGTCAGTTCGGGCGCGATTTCGGGGAGCACTTCCCAAGCACTCCTGATGCGGGCCCGGCGTCGGGACGTCGGCTCCGCGCGTCCCCGCGCGGCGAGCACCGCGGCGGCCGTGCGCAGGGCGGCGAGGTGTGCGGTGGCGTAGCGCTCGTTGGACGTTTCGAGGACGGCTGCCTCGTCCAGTCCGGCGCGGGCTTGAGCGAGCAGGTCGAGGGCGGCGGGCGGGGCCGTGGTCCGGCGGAGCACCGGGTGAACGTCGCTCGCCGGACCGGTCAGTGAGGGGGCAGGGCCGGTGGCGCGGCGCCGACGGGCGGCTGCTGCGTGATAGCTGGCCATGACGAACCTCCTGTCGTCTGCGTAACGGCACGACCACAACGGGTGCCGTATGTCTCCATCGTGCGGTATGCCACTGACAATCCGATCTGACCTGCGGTTTTGCTTCGATCGAAGGTTCGGGATAGTTTTTGCACTGACCAGTCAGTTCAAATTCAGGGGATGGGGGGGGAACCGTGCCCGGAACCGGTGTCACGGCCCGCGGCCTCGGACTCAGGGGCCCTCGCGGCTGGGCCTTCCGCGACGTCACGTTCGACGTGGAGCCCGGCTCGCTGATCGCGATCGAGGGGCCGTCCGGCTCCGGCCGTACCTGCCTGCTGCTTGCCCTCACGGGGCGGATGAAGCCCACCGAGGGAGCGGCCGCGGTGGGCGAGTGGAAGCTGCCCAAGCAGATGGCGGCCGTGCGCCGGGTCAGCGGGCTCGCGCACGTCGCCGGGGTCACCGACCTCGACCCGGCCCTGACCGTGGGCGAGCACCTGTACGAACGGGCGCTGCTGCAGCGGCGGTTCGGCGACTCCCTTCGACGACTGCTGCGGCCGCGTGCCGAGCGCAGGGCCGAGGCGAAGCTGCGGATCGACACCGCGCTCAGCGCCGCCGGGCTCGACCGGGAGGCCCTGCCCAAGGGCTCCCGGACGGCCGTACGCGATCTCGAACGGCTGGAGGCACTGCGGCTGTCCATCGCGCTGGCTCTGCTCGGCAGGCCCCTGCTGCTCGGCGTCGACGACACCGACCTCAAGCTCTCGGACGCCGAACGGGGCGAGGTCTGGGCGCTGTTGAGGTCGATCGCCGGGGCCGGGACCACCGTCGCGGCGGTCTGCAGCGAGGCCCCCGAGGACACCGTCGTCGTAGCCACCACGGGGAAGGAGAAGGCTGATGCGCTCGCCGAAACTGGCCGCTCTTGAGCTGAGGCGCTTCGGCAGGGGCAAGCTGCCGCGGGCCGCCCTGGTGGCCCTCCTGGTGCTGCCGCTGCTGTACGGCGCCCTGTACCTGTGGTCGTTCTGGGACCCGTACGGCCGTCTGGACCGCATCCCCGTGGCACTCGTCAACGACGACAAGGGGGCGACGGCCGACGGGAAGAAGCTCGCCGCGGGCGACGCCATCACCGGGGGGCTGCGCGACAGCGAGGTCTTCGACTGGCACGAGGTGAGCGCCGCCGAGGCACGCGCGGGCGTGGAGGACGGCACGTACTACCTGTCGCTGACCATGCCGGCCGACTTCAGTCGGCGGATCGCGTCCAGCGCCGGTGACTCCCCCGAGACGGGCGCGCTTCAGGTGCGTACGAACGACGCGAACAACTACATCGTCGGGCAGATCTCGCGGACGGTGTTCAGCGAGGTGCGCCAGGCCGCGTCCACGAAGGCGTCGCGCTCCTTCCTGGACAAGATCTTCATCTCGTTCTCCGACATCCACGGCGCGACGGTGAAGGCCGCGAACGGTGCCGACAAGCTCAACGGCGGTATCGGGAAAGCCGAGAAGGGCTCGAAGGACCTCGCCGACGGGCTCAAGGACGCCAAGGACGGCAGCGGCAGGCTGTCCAAGGGCCTGAAGAAGCTCAACGCGGGAGCGGGCGGCCTGGAGGACGGCTCGCAGCAGGTCGCGGCGGGCACGCAGACGCTCGCCGACAAGGTCAACGGGGTCGACAAGAAGGTGGGCCCGTTCCTGAAGGACAACGAGAAGACCATCGGGGACACCGCCCAGTTGGTCGCCGACTCCTCGAAGGCGATCCGCGACAACCTCGACACCCTGGTCAAGACCGCTCCGGTCGCCGCCAAGGGCGCGCACGCGGCCTCCGGCACGCTGGACGACGTCTACAGGGCGCGCTGCGAGAACCCCGTCCTGCCCGATCCGGCCTGCTCCGACCTGAAGAAGGCAAAGGACGCGGCTGCCGACGTGGCGACGGTCGCCGACGACCTCAACACGCTGATCGGCGACCAGGACGGCGACCTGAAGAAGCTCGACAAGAACCTGGCCGTCCTCCAGACGCAGGCCCAGGCACTGGCCGACCGCTCGCCGCACCTCTCCGAGGACCTCGCCGACGCCGTCTCCAAGATCAACAAGCTGAACGACGGGGCCGGGAAGGTCGCCGCGGGCGCGAAGAAGCTGCACAAGGGGCTCGGCACGGCCAAGAGCGGTGCGGGAGACCTGGACGAGGGCGTCGGCAAGCTGAGGACCGGCGCCGAGGACCTCAACGGCGGCATGTACAAGCTCGTCGACGGCTCGGGGAAACTCGCGGGCGGGCTGCACGACGGCGCCGGCCGGATCCCCGACTACGACAAGCAGGACCGCGACCGACGCACCCAGGTGATGGCGGATCCGGTCCAGCTGGTCTCCAAGGACCTGCACAAGGCGCCCAACTACGGCACCGGGTTCGCCCCGTACTTCATCCCGCTGTCCCTGTGGGTGGGCGCGATGGTGGCGTACATGCTGATCCCGCCGATGAACCGGCGCGCGCTCGCCACGGGTGCACCGGCGTGGCGGATCGCACTGGCGGGCTGGCTCCCGGTGGTCGCGATCGGCGTACTGCAGACGGTGGCCCTGATGTCGGTGCTGCACTGGGCGATCGGGCTGCAGATGGCGCGGGCGGCAGGCACGGTCGGCTTCCTGTTCCTGGTGACGGCCTGTTTCGGGGCCATCGTGCAGTGGCTGAACGCGCGCTTCGGAGCAGCGGGCCGGATCCTCGTTCTCGCCCTGCTGATGCTCCAGTTGACGTCCGCGGGCGGCACCTATCCCGTGCAGACCAGTCCGGGCTTCTTCAACGCGATCCACCCCTTCCTGCCGATGAGCTACATCGTGGAGGCCCTGCGGAGGCTCATCACCGGCGGTGGCCCGGAACCGGTGTGGCACGCGTGCGTGGTGCTCGTCGCCTTCACCGCGGGTGCCCTTGCGCTGACCGCGGTGTCGGCCCGCCGCCGGCAGGTGTGGACGCTGGACCGGCTGCACCCGGAGCTGAGCCTGTGACCCCGGCGGTGACGTCCCGGGGTACGGCTCCTGTGACAATCAGGACCATGGAAAGCAGCAGCGCCACGTCGGGCGGCAGCACGCGCCGCGAGGCCACCCGGCAGAAGCTCTACGAGGCGGCCGTCACGCTCATCGCCGAGCAGGGCTTCTCCGCCACCACGGTGGACGAGATCGCCGAGCGGGCCGGGGTCGCGAAGGGCACGGTCTACTACAACTTCGCCAGCAAGTCCGTCCTCTTCGAGGAGCTGCTGCGGCACGGTGTGGGACTCCTCACCGCCTCCCTGCGGGAGGCGGCCGAGCGCACGGCCAGGGACGGCGGCAGCAAGGTGGACGCCCTGGACGCGATGATCCGGGCCGGTCTCGTCTTCATCGACCGCTATCCGGCCTTCACACAGCTGTACGTGGCCGAGTTGTGGCGCACCAACCGGGCCTGGCAGTCCACGCTGATGGTGGTCAGACAGCAGGCGGTCGCGGTCGTCGAGGGCGTGCTGCGGGAGGGCGTGGCGAACGGCGAGTTCAGCGACGAGATCGACGTGTCGCTGACGGCGTCGGCGCTGGTCGGCATGGTCCTGGTGGCCGCACTGGACTGGCAGTCCTTCCAGCCGGAACGCTCGCTGGACGACGTCCACGCGGCGCTGTCCCGGCTGCTTCAGGGACGCGTCAGCGGCTGTCGCTGAGCAGACACGAAAGAGCCGGTCCGCTGTGGCCGCGTCCCCCGCGGGCCACCTCGAACCGGCACCTTCTCGTGCTCCCCCGTACTCCCCCGGTTTCCCCCGTTGGGCCCCCGTTTCGGTCATTTCCCCGGGTTCCCCCGTGCCTCGCTCCCGCCGACCTCGGCCGGCGGAAGGAGCGGATCCGGGGCGGCTCCGTTCCGGCGCCCCGTGTCGCCGGTGCCGGAGCCGTGCCCCTTTCCGTGTCTCCACTCTCTCGTTCGCGCAGGTCGGGCCCCATCCGCGCGCGTACTCAACTCACCCACTAGGTACGCGTACTCAGCCCTGCGCACTCACCCCCAGGACGCTCCGTTGCCGACTGGTTACGATCGCGTCCGTGTCCGTACTCCCACTCGCCGTGGGCCTGGGGGTTTGTCCCGCGGGCCGCTGTGCCGGGCGAGACAAGATCCAGCCCGTGACGTGACTGTCAGTGGCGGTCGATAAAGTCGCAGGCATGGGACGGATTGCGGTGATCGGCGCCGGGATGGGCGCGATGGCGGCCGCCGCCCGGCTGGCCGTCGCGGGCCACCGGGTGGCGGTGTACGAGAGTGCGGAGACGTACGGCGGGGCGGTGCGCCGGTTCGAGCGGGACGGGTTCGGCTTCGACACCGGTCCCGGGCTGCTGACGCTGCCCGCTGTCTGGCGCGATCTGTTCATCAAGACCGGCAAGGAGCCGCTGGAGGCATGCGTCGATCTGGTCCAGGTCGACCCGTCCTCGCGGCACGTCTTCGCGGACGGCACCGAGGTCGCGCTGCCCAACGCCTCGCGCGCGGGCGTCGTCGCCGCCCTGGACGAGGCGCTCGGGGCGGGCGCGGGCGACCGCTGGGGCGACTTCCTGGTGCGGGCCCGCGAGGCCTGGGACCGCACCCGCCGGCCGCTGCTGGAGGAGCCCCTGTGGCCCGACTGGTCGGTGCTGGCGGACCGCGAGCCGTACCCGGCGGTCCCGCACAAGCGGCTGCTGCGTACCCGCCGCGCCGGCACACTCGCCGAGATCGGCGCCTGGGAGCTGCGCGACCCCCGCCTTGCGGCCCTTCTGGAGGGTTACGCCCTCGCGCACGGCCTCGACCCACGCGTCACTCCGGCGAGCGCGGCCGTGCTGCCGTACATGGAGCACGCCTTCGGGAGTTGGTATGTCCGCGGCGGCGTAAGGGAGTTGGCGTGCGCGGTGTACGAGCGGTGCGTGGCCCGCAGGGTCGAGTTCCGCTTCGGCGCCGAGGTGACGAAGGTGCTGGAGAAGGACGGCCGGGCAGCGGGGGTCGAGCTGGCCGACGGGACGGTGGCGGAGGCGGACCATGTGGTCGCCGGCGTGCATCCCGCACGCCTGCACGGGCTGACGGAGCGACTGCTAGACGACGAGGGTGACGTACGCCCCGACACCGCCGCCCGCCCCGGACGGATCACCGTGCTGCTGGCGCTGCGCGGCCCGCGGGAGGCCGGCGCGGTTCATCACACGGTCGTGCACGCACCCGACCGCACGGCCGAGTTGGACTTTCTGGGCTCCCGCACGGCCGAGGCCGTTCGCCCCACGGTGACCGTGCTGCGGCCGGACGACCCGGCGCTGCGGCCGGACGAGGAGCACGAATCCGTGGTCCTGTCCGCAGTGGTCCCCGCGGAGGCCGACGGACACCCTGCCGAGAGGGGCGAACGCCTTGCCGACGAGCTCGTCGCCGCGGCCGGTGCCACGATACCGGGGCTGCGCGAGCGGCTTCTGTGGCGCGAGATGCTGACGCCGGACCGAGGCGAGGCGGGGACGGGCCCCGGCTTCGGCGGCCTGTCCGCTCCCTCGCTGGCCGCTGCGGGCGGACGCTTCCTGCATCCGGCCAACACCAGCCGGTTCCCCGGCCTGTACCGGGTCGGCGGCTGGTCGCACCCCGGCGGCGGTCTGCCCCACGCCGGCATGTCGGGCGCGCTGGTGGCCGGGCTGATCGTGGAGGGGCCGGAGTTCAGGGGTTCTCAGTGAGCGCCCCGCGCCCGAGGGGCCCTCAGAAGCGGTACTGCTCGTCGTACCCGTGCCCCTGCGCCTGCCCCTGGCCGTTGTTGTCCTGGTAGGGGTAGGGCTGCTCCGGCGGGAGTTCACCACCGTAGGCCTCGTCGGTGCGCTGCTGCGGGACCCACACCCCGCCTGCCGGGGTCTCGCCGCCGTAGGTGCCGGTGGCGTACTGGTCCTGGCTGTAACCCTGCTGCTGGTACTGACCGTAGGCGTCGTAGCCGCCGCCGTAACTCTGGGTGCCGATGTACGGGTCGGAGTAGGCGGCGTACTGCTGCTGGCCGGTGGTGTCGTAGCCGTACTGCTGCTGGTTGTAGCCGGAGTAGTCGTATCCGTAGGTCTGGTCGGTGCCCTGGGCTGTCGTCGCGTACTGGTCCTGGGGCTGAGGCTGGGGCTGGGGCTGGCCCGCGTTCGCGTAGGACTGGTCAGTGGCGGCGGCGTACGCGTTGTCGCTGTATATGCCGTACGAGCCGGTGTCGTCGGGCAGGGGCTGCGGCTCGTAGACCGCGGTGCTCTCGGCGGCCATGGGCCCGGCGGCGGATTGCGCGGGGGTGAAGACGTCGTCGCGGTCGAAGTCTTCCTGGCCGTAGGAGACGCTGTCGCGGTTGTAGGCACCCTGGTCGCCGTAGTCACCGGGCGGCTCGAGGTCGGAGACCTCCAGGGTCGGGTCCTGGTGCTCCGCCTTGCCGCGGCGGCGCTTGCTGCCGCCGCCGACGCCGTCGGCCTCGGGTCGCTTGACCGCCCAGCCGGCCGAGAAGCCGCGGCGGAACGACAGCGTGACGTAGGTCTGGCCGACCGCGAACGCGGCGGCACCCAGACCGATGACGATCACCGAGGGGATCAGTACCCCGAGCACGACGCCGAGGAAGCCGACGAAGGCGAGCAGCCGCCAGCGCAGACGCGCCTTGTACTGCAGCAGCACCTCACCGAGCAGCCACAGCGCGACGATGCCGAACGCGATGTAGAGGACCGTCCAGCCCATGTACGCCCCTCTCCCAGTCGCCGCTACGCAGTGTGTCGTATACCCGTGCGGCCGGTCTAGGCCCGCGGGGGGTGGTGCAGGCCCAGGTTCTCGTAGATTTCCAGCGTCGCCGTGGAGTTGTTGAGCGTGATGAAGTGCAGTCCGGGCACCCCCTCGGCCAGCAGCCGCGCGCAGAACTCCGTGGCGAACTCGATGCCAATGGAGCGTACAGCGGTCGGATCGTCTTTTGCTGTGAGGATTCGCTCTTTCAGGTCAGGGGGGATCGCGGCGTTGCTGAGTTGCGGCAACCGCTCCAGCATCTTCACGCTGGTCACCGGCATGACCTCGGGGATGACGGGGGTCTTGCAGCCCGCCGCGGCGACTCGGTCACGCAGCCGCAGATAGGACTCCGGTTGGAAGAACATCTGCGTGATGGCGTAGTCGGCGCCGGCCCGGCACTTGTCGACGAAGCGAGCGACGTCCGTGTCCCAGTCCTCGGAGCGCGGGTGCATCTCCGGGAAGGCCGCGACGCCTACGCAGAAGTCGCCCGACTCCTTGATGAGTTGGACGAGTTCGGCGGCGTAGACGAGGCCCTTCGGGTGCGGCACCCAGTCGCCCATGGGGTCGCCGGGCGGGTCGCCGCGCACGGCGAGCATGTTGCGGATCCCGGCGTCGGCGTACTGGCCGATGATGTTGCGCAGCTCGGCGATGGAGTGGTTGACCGCGGTGAGGTGGGCGACCGGGGTGAGGGTGGTGTCGACGACGATCTGCTCGGTCTCCCTGACCGTGGTCGCGCGCGTGGAACCACCGGCGCCGTAGGTGACGGAGACGAAGTCGGGGGCCACCGCCTCGACCCTGCGCAGTGCGTTCCACAGGCTCTTCTCGCCCTTGGGGGTCTTCGGCGCGTAGAACTCGAACGAGTACGTCGTTTTGCCGCTGGCGAGGATGTCGCTCACCGTGCGTGCGCGATCAGTCCGGGTGGATGCGGTTCCGAGGGCCATACTCGCAGGTTAACGAGGGGGGACCGGTCCCCCAACCGAGGGCCGGAAATTTGCCCGATTTGTCGACCTGTTGTCCACGCCTTGGACAGTCCGCCCGCTCAGTGGTGCCGCAGCCGCTTCGCGAACTCCGCCGCCGCGGCGCCGGGGTCGTCCGCCTCGGTGATCGCACGGACGACCACGACCCGGCGGGCACCGGCGTCAAGCACTTCGTCGAGGTTGCCGAGGTCGATGCCGCCGATGGCGAACCAGGGGCGGTCGGTGCCGAGGGAGGCGGTGTACCGGACCAGGCCGAGGCCGGGGGCGTGGCGGCCGGGTTTGGTCGGGGTCGGCCAGCAGGGGCCGGTGCAGAAGTAGTCGACGCCTTGCTGCACGGCGGCGGCCTCCGCCTCCGCCTCCGCGTGCGTCGAGCGGCCCATGAGGACCTCGTCCCCGAGGATCGCGCGGGCCGCGGGGACCGGCAGGTCGCCCTGGCCGAGGTGGAGTACGTCGGCGCCGGCGGCGTGCGCGACGTCCGCGCGGTCGTTGACCGCCAGCAGCTTGCCGTGGCGGGCGCAGGCGTCGGCGAGGACCTTCAGGTGCTCCAGTTCCTCGGCCGCCTCCATGCCCTTGTCGCGCAGCTGCACGATGTCGACACCGTTCCCCAGCACGGCGTCGAGGAACTCCGGCAGGTCGCCCTGGCGCTTACGGGCGTCCGTGCACAGGTAGACGCGGGCGTCGGCGAGCCGGGCGCGGGCGGTGGCAGCGGTGTCGGGCATGTCGGTGTCCCCCCGGGTGTCGTTCCTTCTCGGTGGCGTACGGGCCGTGGGCCGGCCGTGGCCGGTGGCTTCTGCGGGCCGCAGTGAACCACGGCCGCGGCCTGGGCGGACCTCGGCCCGTACGCCGGACGGTGTTCGGATCAGCGTGTTCGGATCAGACGGCGAGCGCCTGGGCCCTGCGCTTCACCTCCGTGCCGCGATTCTCACTCAGAGCCTGCGCGGGGGTGCCGGGCAGGCTCTCGTCGGGGGTGAAGAGCCACTCGAGCATCTCTTCGTCGGTGAAGCCGTCGTCCCGCAGGAGCGTCAGGGTGCCGGTCAGGCCCTTGACGACCTTCTGCTCGGCCCCGTCGATGAAGGCGGCGGGGACGTGCAGCGCGCGATTCTCACCACGGCGTACGGCGATGAGCTGGCCCTCCTTGACCAGCTGCCGCACACGCGTCACCTCGACATCGAGCATCTCTGCGATGTCGGGGAGGGTGAGCCAGGCGGGGACGAGAGCATCGATCTTTGCGTCAATCTCGGTCACGGAATCAAGCCTGCCATCCCGCACCGACAGTCGGAAGCCAGGAGCGTCCGACCTGTGCCTTCGCGCCGCGCCGTGGCCGCACTCCGGCACCCTACGCCGTGGCCGCCTTCAGAGGTCTGGCCGGGTCCGCGAGCAGCTCCGCGTCCATCGGTGTGCCCGCCTCGATCAGCCGCCTGCCCTGCGCCAGATCCCGCGGCCGGCCCACCGCCAGCAGGGCGACCAGCCGGCTCTCCCGCAGCCAGCAGACGGACCAGGCGGGCCCCGAGGGGTCGCCGCGCCACAGTGTCGTGGTGGCGGAGGTGTGGTGGCCGGCGTACTGGACGAAGCGGCCGAACTGCTCGGACCAGAAGTACGGGACCGGGTCGTAGAAGGCCAAAGGCTCGCCCGTGGCCTCGCCGATGATGTTCTCGGCCACCGTGCGCGGCCCCTGGAGGGCGTTGTCCCAGTGGTGGACCAGCAGACGCTCGCCGTACCTTCCCGAAGGGAAGGAGGCGCAGTCGCCGACGGCGTAGACGTCCGGTGCGGAGGTGCGCAGGTGGGCGTCGGCCACGACCTCGCGGTGCGCGCCCAGTGCGATGCCGGCGTCGGCCAGCCAGGCCGTGGCGGGGCGCGCCCCGATGCCGACCACCACCGCACCCGCGGGCAGCCGCGAGCCGTCGTCGAGGACGACCGCGCCGGGCTCGATGCGCTCCACGCGCGCGTGCGTACGCAGCACGGCGCCGGCGTCGGCGTACCAGGCCGCCATCGGCGCGGCCACCTCGGCCGGCAGAGCGCCCGCGAGCGGCCGGTCCGCGGCCTCGACGACCGTCACCGCGCAGCCCGCCTCGCGCGCCGCCGTGGCGAACTCGGCACCGATCCAGCCCGCGCCGACGACGACGATGTCGTGCTGCCGGGCGAGCACGGGCCGCAGCCGCTCGGCGTCGTCCAGGGTGCGCAGGAGATGCACGCCGGGCACACCCTCCGTGCCCGGCAGCGTGATCGGCTCGGCGCCGGTGGCGAGGACCAGGACGTCGTAGGGCACGGGCCCGGTCTCGGTGTCCAGCTCGTGCTCGCCGGGGCGCACGCCGAGCACCTCGCGCCCCAGCTGCAGTTCGATGCCGAGCGCCTCGAAGTCGACGTCGAAGGCGGAGCCCTCGGACTTGCCGAGCAGGACGGCCTTGGACAGCGGCGGCCGGTCGTACGGCTGGTGGGGCTCGGCGCCGATCAGCGTGACGGTGCCGGTGAAGCCCCGTTCCCGCAGGGCGACCCCGGTCTGTACGCCGGCCATGCCCGCGCCCACCACGACCACGC
>Ga0307512_10005459_pt1 | contig 13267 bp, 8 predicted proteins | sample 14_EM_MG_FD_200267 | JGI IMG/M metagenome (GOLD analysis project Ga0307512, IMG submission 200267) | Populus trichocarpa ectomycorrhiza microbial communities from riparian zone in the Pacific Northwest, United States - 14_EM | ecosystem: Host-associated > Plants > Roots > Unclassified | place... | reverse complement strand
CTTCATCCAAGGGCCACGACCAGGTCGTCCAGCGGCTGCTCGAGGCAGGCGCCAATATCAATACCCAGGGGGAATATGATACCGCACTGCAGCTTGCTTCGTCTAATGGCCACGACCAGATCGTCCAACGGCTGCTCGAGGGGGGTGCCGATGTCAACGCCCAGGGGGGATATCCCGGCACCGCGCTGCAGGCGGCTTCCGCACACGGCCACGACCAGATCGTCCAACGGCTGATCGAAGCGGGTGCCGACGTCAACACTCAGGGGAAATATGGCGCCGCGCTGCAGGCAGCTTCATCCAACGGCCACGATCAGATCGTCCAGTGGCTGCTCGAGGCTGGTGCCGATGTCAACGCCGAGGGGACATACTATGGCACTGCACTGCAGGCGGCTTCATCCAAGGGCCACGACCAGGTCGTCCAGCGGCTGCTCGAGGCAGGCGCCAATATCAATACCCAGGGGGAATATGATACCGCACTGCAGCTTGCTTCGTCTAATGGCCACGACCAGATCGTCCAGCGGCTGCTCGAGGCGGGTGCTGATGTCAACGCCTACGGGGAATCCTGCGTTAATGCACTACAAGTAGCTTCATCTGAGGGCCACAACCATATCGTCCAGCGGCTACTCGAGGCGGGCGTCGATGTTAATGCCCATGGGGAATACTACGGCAATGCACTGCAGGCGGCTTCATCCAAGGGCCACGACCAGGTCGTCCAGTGGCTTCTCGAGGCAGGCGCCGACATCAACGCCCAGGGGGGACGACGCTACATCACCGCGCTGCAGGCTGCTTCATTTACGGGCCACGACCAGATCGTCCAGCGGCTACTCAAGGCAGGTGCCGACGTCAACGCCCAGGGGGGACGATACTACAACACCGCGCTGCAGGCTGCTTCACTTGCGGGCCACGGCCAGATCGTTCAGCGGCTACTTGAGGCGAGTGCCGACGTCAATGCCCATGGGGGATATTACGGCAGTGCTCTGCAGGCGGCTTCATACGAGGGCCATTACCAGATTGTCCAGTGGCTGCTCGAAGCGGGCGCTGACGTCAATGCCCAGGGAGGAGAATACGGCAGTGCGTTGCAGGCGGCTTCATACGAGGGCCATGACCAGATCGTCCAGCGGCTTCTCGAAGCGGGCGCCGGCTTCAACGCCCAGGGAGAATTCCAGGATACCACCGCGCTGCATGCGGCTTTGGATAATGGCCATGATCAGATCGTCCAACGTCTGCTCGAAGCGGTTGCAATGACAACGCCGGACTAGACGCGGCTTTGGACGATCAAATCGCCCAGCCCCTGGAATCAGCAGTACAATCCCAATAACATTGCCAACCATTGCGCGCACCATCTCGACATTTACGAGTCCTTTAGTATTTCTCAAAGTTAGTGATATATCATTCTCCCATATTCTTTTCCTTTCTATTTAGATATATGATTTATGACATCTTTTCACCTTATCAATTGACCTCACACGTTGGTGTAATGTAGTTTATATATCATGGGTTTTTCACCCCGTCCCTGATAATAGTAGGCAGGTGTGCCGCATAACGCCGCCTCCATAGAGTGCCGCTTACTCGCACATGATACTACCATTCACGGTCAATGAGCTACCAGTTCTTGGTCGGTCGTATTTGAGTTTGGAATGCGGGCTGGGCACTATTCATTTTCTATAACGAGTGATAAAGGCGTAGCGGGCTATGGTGGAGGGCTGGACGGAAGTGTGGGTTTCATATTTCATGCGTTGAGGTAATATTATAATTGGACTGTGAATATATGGGATCCTGATTGTTCCGGTGTTGAGATAATCATTGTCCCGTAAGAATCCGCATAGCTGATATATGTCTCAAACTGTTGATATCAGCTGGCGGCAGTAAAAGTTAAGCGAACAACCGCACTGTATTTCACGCTGTACCAACCGAATGGCATGCTTACGGCGTCAATCCTGGTATCAGGTCACCAAAAGCATTGTCGTATGTGAATCCTACCTCTTGGCTTCATAGATCTAGAAGGACCCGCATGCGTAACCAAAACTTCCCTATCCATAACATTTGCAATCAGCTCAATTCCAGTCACACCCGGGTCCTCTGGGCTGAACATGCCCAGGTCGGCTCAGCATTAGTGAGACGGGAATTGTTGCCAGTTCGGGTGGATGCCAATTGTTCGGTCTTATCGTGGTGTTGAGATAGCTGTTGTCCCATGGAGTATACCCAGTTGATATATACCCACCACCACCCCAAATCCAGCTGTATTTGCAAACAATAAGATCCGAGTAAGCGCTGCATGGTAGCTATAGGCTTATACTTATATCTCAATCCGTGCCAATTGAACATGTCTGCGACACCAATCCCGAAAGTGTGGATCTAGATCCTGCTACTGCGACATCCACAATCAGCTCAATTCCACATTCGAGCTTCAGCCACGGAGGTTACCACCCAATTGTTCATGATATATAGCCACCTGTTGATATCACCCTGCAGGACAAAAGATAAGAGCACTGCCACCAGTAAGCTCATCGCTACCCGCCTTACAGGTTTCAGCTCGGTTCGGCAAACCCAGTTCCACACGCTGCACGTCTAGATCTCCCCAACACCAGTTATCGTATCGTACGTACGCACAGCTACCGCAATTCAACGTCAGCCGAGTAAAAAGCACAGTTCGTTTGCTAATCTCCCCTGAACAAACGGGCATCATAGCCTCATACTCTTACTGCAGATATCGGCTGACGTTCGAAGCCAAGAACCCAATGTCCGCATCCACAGTATCTAGATCTCAATTACAGCTATCATATGCATGCCCAACCTCGGATCTGACGTTGGAAGTGCTGGACCGTGGAAGCTGAACAACCCAAACCCTCGGAAGGTGGTGTCTAGATCTCTCCTAAGCTCGTGTCCAAGGTTGGTATGCGAGCGAGCTTAGATCAACAGCTGCCTGCTTACTGCAGCTGAATTGCAAACCCAAACCCTCATCACACCATAGTTAATCTCCAATAGCCCAATGGCAACGACATCATCACCGTCATTTCCTGCGACTCTATTTCCTGCCGCAAATAAGCGCAGGTGAGCTGAGAGATCACAGCCCAAAAAAAACAAAAGTTCACATACAAAAAGCAATCATACAGATGCAGATCATGATCAACCATCACGAGATTTAAAACCAGACGAACGTCATAGCCAGTCAAACTCAGTCACAAGATTTTTGTTTCCGGATCACAAGAAGTAGAGTAATGTATCATAGTGGTATTCATCAAAACGCTGATCTTGAGAGGCTCAATACTAGTACAACAATCCCATATTCCATGCAAAATCATCAAGAGATATATCTGAACAGTATAATAAAACAAATCGCAAAAGAAAACGCCCAGTAGTAGAGTCCACACTTTCTTTAACATATTATTTCGCTCCCATAAATTAAAAAAAAACACCATTAATCCCATAATCCCATTCTCCAAGAAACAAAAAACCCGCTCCTGATACGCGCTTGCTCGTCCAAGTACGCCCCGAAATCCGAAACGCCGTAAAAGCCAAAGAACCAAATCGTATCATGTCGAATTTACTGCGACCCATTGGATCGGATCTTCGAAAGCCGGTTCAACACACGGTCTGCGCCGCTGCGCAGCGAGAATGCAGCCGCGCCGTCGGATGAGGTCGACAAGCGCGGGCTGGTGTCGTTGGTGTAGTGTGAGCGGGTGGCAATGGCATCGCTGGGAACGATGTTACCAGCGCCGCCGCGGCCAACGCTGTATACCGGGGCGTGGTGGCTGTGGAACAATCGGTCGCGCTCGAGCTCCTCGTCGAAGCTGAATACTGTGCGCTCGCTCGAGGAGTGCACGTTTCCGGCACCGCCGCGGCCGCCAAAGAAGCGGCCCGAGGAAGTGGAGGAGGAGGCAATGGACGGGGTGAGGGTGGTTGGTGGCGCGACGAGAGGAGTCGAGGAAAGACGGTGATAGTTTCCTGCGCCGCCGCGGCCGGATTGGTAAAGGCGGCCGGAAGAGTAGACGGGGGATCCCTCAGCGATGACAGTCATTGTGTTTGTGTTGTTTGGGTAGTTAAAAACTTGGGATGTTTTTTGAGGTTGAAGCTGCGAGATAGCTAGTTGTTTGGAGAGCTGTGAAGATTTGTTGTTGGGAGTACTGCGAGGAATGTGCAGATATAAACAATTGGATGTGAGAGTGTTGTTGATGGAAGCTGTTTGATCGAGATGTGAATCAGAAGACTGTAGAGAAGCTGTGCTGGTTTGATGTCGAAAGGAGACTATTGATAGCGCGAGGACGATGGCCTTATATACCAAACCATTCAATATAATGGTGGTGGTGGTGGTCTAGCTAATAGAACGGTGGCCACGACAAATTTGCCTGGCTCCGGGCGTAGGTTGCATGCGATCTGTCAGAGCTCGAGTCAGCGCCAGGGCGGACCGGGCTATGGTGGGCGAGTCTAGAGACTTTTTGCATCATCGTCATACAGGGCATCCGTCAATATTACCCCATCGAAACTCTCGAAACCAAGAGCCGAGCCAGGAACAGCCCACTACACCCCTTCGCGCTGAAAACGTGCACGCTGAGCGGCTGCCATGGTCCGTTTCCACCTGAACGTGAAATCTCTGACCGGATAGCCGAGCCAATCACAGTGCGCCCAGCTGTGACCCGGCCCCTGGACGGGACACCGCGCGGTTATTTCTGGACCCAACGAACCGACAAAGTCGCCGAATTCCCAAAGTACTCTAGATTACCCGCCTGGACTTGCGGATAGGGATTTTGGCCCCTCCCAGCAAGCGAGGGGATCGATCGCTGGAGCTTCCTTCGCATGACCGTCGCAGCTGCATGCTGAAGTTCCTTTTACCTAACAGCCGAGCTGAGAGCGAGAGCGAGAGCGCCCAAGGAGATGCTGAATAGAGTCGAGAATGAGAAGAGTCGCAGTCAGCCAACAATCGTGAGATGGCTGCCCAACGAGCCGTCTGCATTGCATTGAGGCTTCCAGATCTGAGTAGAACAGAATAGAACAGTGCAGCTGACAACAGTGCCACAACGTCACACACATGAACGTTCGCTGTGTGCAATTGCTTCCAACTACTTTGCATTTTTTGACAACGTTGCCATCATGAAAACAACGTAAGGTACGCATCCATCGTGGCAGGGCCGGAGTACGTACTGGGCGTAAAATACGTCAGCCCAATAAACTAGAGCCACAATAATACCAAGCCCATTGCAAACGAACAACAATTGAACGATCGAGAATCTTCCACCAAATCTCAATTCCATTAGCAAGAAGCACAATTAACAATCCCATCACATCTCCGACCCATTCCTGTCGCATCTTCCAGAACGGGGCGCAGACTCATCTCAGGAGCCACCCCGTGTACCCGGCAATTGAAAAAGAGTTCACGATGTTTTTCTTCCCTACCCTACGGACCTCCGCACACCGTCACACTAATATAACTGTGGAGCACAGTGTCCGTCTAAGCGGCTAGCCTCATAGCGCCTACTAAGACAGTAGCTCGGAGAAAAAAAAAGAATGCGGGGAAGGGAAGGGGACGGGAATGTCATGCGTTTCGCCTGCGGTTGTGGTTAGGGGTTTAGCTTCTGGCGACGCGACTCACGTCGGCGACCTCAACATCTTGATGTCAGGAGAAAACCGTTCCAAAATCATACTCCCATGAGCCTGGGTTTACTTGCTGCGTACCTGCATGTGACTCTGGGGAAATACCATGGGTGAAGGGAGGCCCCGTGCGGAATTGGCTGCTAGTGCAGGTGGTGCTAATAACGGCTCTAACTGCCTCTAACTAACCATCGTGAAACGACTCGGTGGAAATCTCACGATGGCTTCAACCCAAAAAGTAGTGTCTAGTTTAGTCTACGATCCATGAAGAATAACAGCGCATAAGCCACTACCATGTAGAGTACTTACATGTATACGTACCTCTCTCAACTTACGACTGCTTCAGGATATCTACATAGCACTGTGCGTGCTCGTTGTACCTTTACCCGCACTTGTGGCGCAATCGTTCGTTGCTGCCTCAGCAGTCATCATCCTCATCACCGAATTTTTTTTCTCTGCTCGCCAAAAGCAAATGAAACAAAACAAAAACAAACGGCTGCATTCTCATCGATCATCGTCGCTTCGTAGGGCAGATCAGAGCAAACCCAGGACGGAACTCTTAACTTTATTTTTTTATGTTTCAGCTACTTGGCATTACTAAAACTGAGTTCTTTATTTCTTTTTCTCCACTTTACGACCGGGCGTTTAGTTGTAAGCGCACAATACCTATGGCTGGGTGTGGTAGGTCGGCAGGCTGCAATTCCAATGTCGGATGCAAAGTGGGAACGGTATTACGTGCCGAAAACACCGTATTACCTGAGTTTGAAGTATGAGCTCGTGATTTGTGCATAATATTGCACAAGCACGTTCTTCAGCAATACAGTATGAGACCGGCTTGATTGGCGGCGGGTTGATGTTGAGTTGGCCAATGCATGAAATGGTACTCGGCACAAGGGATCGTGAGCACGGGCCTCCTCACCTACGGCTTCACCACTCCGCTCTACTGTAATGTCGCTCCATGTGCCTAGCATCGTATATTGTGCTTTACTTGGATTCTCAATGCCGTCCGATACGTACTCTATATGAGATCACCACCGAGCACCCGCGATGTTGCAGAGGGCATTCGGGTGACAGTGACCGTTCGCCGAGGGGGCTTGACTTTGGCACAGAGGCATAACTACCATCTGGATATACTTGGCGACAGAGCTCTTTGCATGCCAGCGGCCTCTGCTCAATGATACAGTAGCAGGGTTAAAAGTGAGGGAACGACTTCACGACCAGCAACACCCAGTGAATGCGCCGACATAACTGACTAGCTGGTGCTTCCAATTGAAAGCAGGCAGAAGACTACTTCTATTTCGGGGATCAAATTCAGCCTTGTGGTCCTTTTTACTGAGCCCGGTGTGGTACATTTCGTAGTAGATGGGATTTGCACACGGGATGAGAGTTCTAGCAGCTAATGTGTGGAAGGAACCTGAGACGGCGGTAGCAATAGTGCACGCGATCCGCTTTTGAAAAGCTTAACATCTACATTCGTTTTTCTCTCGTAGTTCAGACGGCGACGCAAAACTAGGCTGGCGCAGCAGCGTAGCCTTACCCGAGTACGCCGCGTCTGCATTGGACGGATCTGATCCGAAGGTCTTCGGTCTTCCAAACTCAATAATTGTTTTTGCCCCATCGATGATCGGACGAAAAAAGCACGTCGATGACGTTGAAAAGCTTTGTATTTCCCGTCCCCCTTCCCCTCAATGAATCATTTTTACGTATGGACAATTGAAATACGTGAGTGGCGAGTGATATTTTTCGCAACGGCTGTAACCACACCCATGAGGAAGTATTACCAACCTAGGAAACCTCGGGACCTCAACTCCGTCCTGAAGGAAAAAAATCTCACGATGCTCGTTTCCACTAACTAGTAGAGGATCTCATTACGCCATCGCCAAGTTTCCTAGCCACTTAGTACGTACCCTTGCAAGTCACAGCGAAAGTTCGCATCTCCGCGGAAAAAGCAGATGCCAAGTTAAATTCCCCTTCCAAAATTTCCTAGTTGCAACATCTGACAATACATTAGGGTAAAAATAAACCAACACAGAAAAAAGATAGGTCGCCGTTCATTAATACCGTCGTCGTTCGCTCTCGCTGCGCCTGATCGTTTCATACGCGCAAATTGTGATGCAAAGCGCCTCAGTCACTCATGAAGCTCACTCCTAACAGTCAAAACATGTCCCTCGCCTTACTTCCTTCCAATCGCCCTGAGGAAGTATGCGCCTGTGTGTCTCCGTCAGCCGGTTGCTCTTTAACATTCCAGAACCACCCAACACGCGCCGAGCTCGGTGGGTTCTTAGTTGCAAAAGAAGAAGCAGAAGTGGGAAGAAAAAACTGACACAGAAGCGCGAAGAGAAATCTCATGAACCCCGCCTTAGGGGTGGCGGCGCCCAACAGCACTATTCTCCAGAAGAACCCACCATATAGCAACTTTCCGTTCCTGTCAAAATTCGGCGCCGGGATTCGTTGCATTTGCTGGAACTTCTTGAATGACTTTGACGTGTAGGGCGGATACCGGAACTGGGCCTTTTTGTTAGGAGCGTTTTGTTGAGTGTGGGGAGTAAAGCTTACTGCTATTTGTCCTTCAATCCAGCTTGGTTGGTTAACGACCGGCCGCTTGTGAGTGAAAGCTTCGAAACTGTGTTTGCCTACGAGACTTGTGTCAACATCGACGATCTGGAGCCGGCGGATTGTGTGGACCCCGCCCGGTGATAAAGCTCTACTTACCTCGATAGACTCCAGTGCCGCTCTCGCCAACTCCTCCGAATGGGATTGTTTGGATGCAAGCATGGAACATCGCATCGTTGAAGGTTACGCCACCACTGCGTGTTGATGACAGAACTACCGGGCCGTCAACACAGGTTACAATCGCAAGTAGAACTCGTTCAGCAGAGGGGCAGATAATTCTTGACTACCCCGCCTGTATCCGAATGAGGGGAGACAACTCACTAAATTCCTGCTCCTTCGCATCATTCGTAAACGCATAAAGCCCAAGCGGACAGTCGCCAATCTTTCTTATAATGCTAATCATTTCCTGGAGGCCACCTTGCACGATATAATACGGCAACACAGGGCCAAATATCTCCTCACTCAACAACGCGTCATCAAGACTGTCCACCTTGACTAGCGTGGGCTCGATCCACTTATCTGCCAAATCCGCGTTACCTCCGAACTTCACGTTGCCCTTGGAACGCTCTAGCAGCCCCATGATGCGCTGGAAGTGGCGCTCATTCACAATACGGCCAAGGTTATCCTTGTCTTTGGTGCCATTGGGAAAGAACTGGTTGATGGCCTGGATGAAGCCCTCCACAAAAGCAGCTTCGGCACTGGGTTCCATAAGGACATAATTTGGGGAGAGACAGATTTGGCCAGCATTGTGGACTTTTGCCCAGGCAATGCGTTTTGCCGCGAGCTTTGCGTCAGCCTTGGTAGTGATGAAAACGGGATTAAGGCCACCGCTGTTTATGCGTTAGCTTAGACTTCATTCGAGCAAATCGTAATATAAAGTTTCCCTAGAATGACGCCTCGGCTGTAGCCAGAAAACAATCTAGCGAGTGATGGGAGCCTGAAGCAGCAAAGAAATCGGAAAACCACATACAGTTCCAATATAACCGGGGTCAGATGTTTCGCAGCAGCCGCGGAGATAATCCTGGCGACAGTTCCATTTCCAGTATACATGATCTTATCCCACTTGTGCTTCAAGAGCTCTGTAGTCTCCTCTACGCCTCCATTCACAATTGCATACGAGTCGGGATCTAACGCCTGCTCGAGAATGCGCACCATCACAGCCGCCGAGTACGGCGACATCTCGCTCGGCTTGATGACTGCTGTGCAACCCGCCGCAATCGCTCCGATCAGGGGTACCAATGTCAATTGAAAAGGGTAGTTAAACGCGCTGCCCATGACGCGGTCAGCGTAAGATCCCAATAAGTGGGGAGCGGTAGATACCCGATAATCAGCACGGTGCCGATTGGCTCTTTCTTCAGCCGAGGCTTCATGAGCTTGTATAAGAAGGGGGTATCAGGCTTCTCGTCGGCCATCCACTCATCGAGGTGCTGAAGGGTGTACATGATGTCCTTCTCGAGCCAGGAGACCTCGACCATCATCGCCTCGTTGTTCGGCTTGTTGAGATCCTGTTTCACTGCCGCGACGATGCGCATGCTATTATCTTTGACTGCATAGTAGAGCTTTCGGAGCTGGATCTTGCGGAACTCCGGGTCGCGTGTTTTGCCAGAGAAGTAGGCTCTTGTCAGCTGTTCATAGATGGAGGGGATCGAGTCGACCGGCGTGGTGCTGAAGGTCATGAGAAGCGGGTTAGACGACATGGTGAGTTCAGTCGGGTTTGATAGCCAAGTGAGTGAGTGAGTGAGTGAGGGAGTTTAGGGCTGGTCGTGTGCAGCTAGCTAGCTTATGTAGCAGCAATTTAGTGTGGTTTGTTAGTATCTTTCTTATCTGCGAATAGTGGTGATGTGTTTGTACGACAGGCGGGGTTGTTTGTGCTGTCTCCAGTAGATATCGGCAGAGCGCGGTGGTTATATGCGGCGTGAATATAAAAAATGACAAGACCGAGGATAGAACTGTTCCCGCATTTCTGATACCGCCCCCGTCGATCATGAGCCTGTTGCGGCGCATGTGCCCTCGGTTTTGGTATAGGTAATCTGATCCAAATTGGCAGGAAACGTCTGTGCGAACCGAGCTGAAGCTCAATCCGTCATAAATGCTGTGTAATGTAGACTAAGTTGATGCCAAGCCTCCACTCCAAACCACATCTCTCAAATACTCTCTACCGAAGACCACTACCAGCATCTCATAATGGTCCTTCTCACACTCACCCCACGCCTCCTCGCCGCAATAGAGGTCTACAACACCCTCCCCTCCGTCACTCCTATCAACTCACCTACTGCATCCCTTTCTCACCATGACATCTACGCCATCTCTCGTGCGCTCCTCTCCCACGACCCCCCTAATCGGAACTACACGCTCACCGTGCTCCTTCGGGGCACAAGTGTGTACACCCCCCCGCCTCCACCCGCTGCCGAAAAATCCCCCGAATACATCGCGCTCATGGCGCGGCTACGGAAGCAGCAAGAAGAGGCCGAATACCGCGCGCTCACCTCGTCAGCGCCAGTGGAAGAGGAAGAGGAGGACATGACGTGGAAAGAAACTAAAAACCAGATTTCGGTGGTCTTCAACATCCTATTAAGTGTATTTGCCGCCTCGGCGGCCGTGTGGAAGGTTGCTAGTGGCTGGGGTGTGCCTCAGCGGCTGGCGACCGCGTTCGTGAGTGGGCTTGTAGTCGCGGTCGCGGAGGTCGTGTTATTTGTTGGGTATCTGAGACGGCTTGAGGAGGCGCGGAAACGGGAGGGGAGGGAAAAGGAGAAGAAGGGCGTTGTGGGTGTATGGGAGGTGGGCAGTGAAGGTATCAAGAAGGTGGAAGGGAAAGAAAAGGCGGCATAGAGGGCGTGGATGTTATGTTTTTGCTCACTGACTTGCGAATTGGCGTTGAGATGCTCTGTACTTCTGGATTATGGGATGCCCCCATTGTGCTTTGTATGCACTATACTTATGAATAAGCAGGCTGTGTACTATTGCCGGACATCCTTAAGCTAACTGTATGAGCTCTACCGATCGCACCAGTTGTTTTGTCATTCAATGCTCTAGTTACTCTTAAAGTCGAAGCGTACCACCCAACCACCATCCTAGGCCCGGAGATGCCCACACGGCCAGATGCGAACTTATTCCAACATCTTACTACCTTTACTACTGCTATCAACCGCCGCCGCCACCACCACCACCATATTCCCCATCTCAGGAACTTCCTCCCTATAGCACTAATCCTTTAAATTCCTGGTTTCAAGAGCCAATCTAAATCCCTGAAATATGCTCGTCTCAACGATCCGGAGGGTAAGTTAGACAGCTTATATTAGGGGACTTTTACGAATCAAGAAAGTGCCAGCAATTACCAGCTTATGGACGTCTCAGCTGCACACTCCAAGAGAATAAAATAAATATATATATAGTCTAATGTATTGTAATAGAAGGAGCGGACGGTTTCAATCGGTTACTTTCACTGGATCTTGAAAGTACTCGCTAGCATACCTATTATCGAAAACCCCGAAATGGCGACTGTAATGAAATAATTATTGAAAGTAACATTCTGACCACCCTGAGTGGACATTCTTCAATACATCCACGAGACTGTCAGGAAGAACAAGCAGTAGTTTCCAAGCAGCCTATACCAAAGGCAAATATCAAATCGTAACTCCTTACTAGCATACAGATATTCAGAAAATCCGCTAGAGATTTACGTCATACTCCTTCGTTCCCGCGGCGGCCCCCGCCACAATAGTCGAGACTCACACGAAAACTAATACGCTTTTGTGGGGAATGCTCTTCGGTGTAATCCTGCAGTGTCTACGCTTTGTCCCTCGCCTCCATCAACTCTCGCAAAGCCTCCGGCCCCTTCAGATTCAGAAATCTGCATATATCCCATGTCAGAAGCTACACCACCTATCCCCACGAGCCATTCATACTTCACATCAAATGCATACACGTCATCGTCGACCATGTAAATGGGTATGGGGAGTTCCCTGAAACTTCGTGGGAGCGAACGTAGCCAGCCAATTTGGCGGAGGAAATCAAGCGAACCAGTAGCAGTAAAGTGGATGTAGGACAGTGATCGGAATATCTCGGTACAGAAACGGGGTTGTGAGTGCTTGTTGGTAAGCGAGAGGTGTAGCACTCTTTTCTGTTTGTTTGACACGAGCTACAGACACGTGTTAGCGGAGGTGCATACGTCTTCGAGTATAGTGAGTATAAGCTCGTGATAGCCTCTCAAAGGTGGGAAGGCCATGGTGGGAAATGACTAGGTTTAGAGTTGTAGTTATGATCGCCACACTCGGGGGTTTACCAATCTATGATAGCTATTGTAGGGCCCCGAGAGTGAAGTGTAAAGAAGATGAACCCTCTCTACTCACGATGAGGTGTACATGCATCTCAAGACCCTAACAGCTACACCTTACAGCTACGTTATGGGGGTTTGATTAAATAGGTAAGCATGACATGAGCCTCACATGGGGCTATCATCTTTGACAACCTAGTTTGACATGTTTTCCTCACTCCTAGGCTGTTAGGTATATTCGGCTATCACAGTTGTTGACCTTGCAGTCCATTGCAAGCCTTACAGGTGTATTTGAGTGACAGCCTAATGGCCCTCATGTCAGCCTGTCAGGTTTGTCAGATTGTCAAGAGATGGCCGCTGCGGCAGCTATCGCCGTAGCGGCAGCCATCGCCGTAGCCATCGCTGTAGCAGCCATCGCCGCAGCAGACTCTGCTGTTGACAACCACCACTCTCATCACCATCACCATCACCATCACCATCACCATCACCATTATAATAGTCACCACCATATACAGCAGCTGCATGTCTCGCACCCACATATACACATAAAAATTATGGGAGCAGTGGGAATGCAATCTTGAGATGAAAGTAGATCCTAAAAGTGACGAACCCATCATCCCAATTCCAACACTTGCTGCTATATGCGGCAGCAAAGGTGGGAAGCTGGTGAAATCTGCAGCTCTACACTGTAACCGAAAAAATTCTCATCACAGCAACACCCTCTACTACTGACAGGTTGATGTCAGGTTGTTAAACCTATTAACCTAACCACTGTGCTAGCATTACACACTACTG
>Ga0307512_10005455_pt1 | contig 13273 bp, 14 predicted proteins | sample 14_EM_MG_FD_200267 | JGI IMG/M metagenome (GOLD analysis project Ga0307512, IMG submission 200267) | Populus trichocarpa ectomycorrhiza microbial communities from riparian zone in the Pacific Northwest, United States - 14_EM | ecosystem: Host-associated > Plants > Roots > Unclassified | place... | reverse complement strand
CTTTCGTTGGCCCTGATGAGATGGGAGATGGAGTGGATGACATCGACACCATGTTTGATTGATATTTTTCGATCGCTTAGTTGGGTTATTGTTTCAGTGTACCTGCGTTTATGTTTGAATCCCTCGCCTTTTTCTTTCGTTTCCTTAATGTAGCGAGGCACAAAATACAATGTTGAAGAAGATGACGGCTAGTATGATTCAGAAGCGATAATGAACAATAATCAATGCATCATATTCAATGTTGAGGGAAGTCGATTGCTCATGTACATCCGAAGAGTCTCAGATAACGCCTGCAGTCCTCCGAATGAATATCCATAAGATCCCAGGCATCTCTGAGAGTTTGTTTGTGATTCCCGGCGACACTCCCAGGTGCACCCAAAGTTCTCTCCGGTGCTCCGACATGCTCCCAAACTTATCACCATCACTCCCATCGTACTCCTGAATCAGTCATCAGGGATCCCAGTTACTCCTGTAGCTGTCGTCAGAGATCCCAGTTACTCTGAACGCCGGCCGGAATACCCTCCTAGGGTCTGATACTCTCTTGAAATTGACGCTTCTAAGTTTACACTCCACAACCTCTCAGACACTCCTGGAGTCTTCCAGAGACTAAAATACATTTTGCTGATGTATAGACCGACAGAGCGAGAAGAAATGGCGAAACAGCGATCGGAGGGCGATATGCAACGCGACGGGTGGTAATGACGCCGGGCGCGGAGTAATCTGCCACCGGGGTGTCTCTGACGGCTCTGACGGAGCGCGTCCACTCTGACTGAGCCATTCCACCCGGACAGAAATGTTTGTTGCTGATGTATACTCATCTTCACTTCCGGTAGAAAGGCTTTGTTCGTAGTCCTCTCCATCTTCCCTTTCCTTCAGGATTCTCGTCGATCGGCTGGTGGCTTTGGATTTGGCCACAGCATTGGTCGTGGGTCTCGAAGTATTTCTTCTTGCCCTTTCAGAGGCAATGGATGAGGTGAATTGAAAGATTAGCAAAAGAGGTAGGACGAGGAAAGGAGATTGTCATGTGCAGTGTGCTTTTCACAGTATATGTACCTCATTGGGGTCCGGGCATTTAACATGGTTCAGTTATACTCCATTCAATTCTGCTAGACCAAGATTTCGATCTACATCTCTATAACCGAAATTCTACTAGGCGAACACATAGATCTGTGTAACCTTATTTGTGATGGATCGAGATTTTGATCTAGATCTCTATCACCAAAATTCTGATCTCTGTAATTCCGTTCCCACTGGATGAAAACTTTGATCCAGATCGCTGTCAATTTGTTACCACTGGACGGAGACTTTGATCCACATCTCTGTACCTTTGTTCCAGCTCAGCGAAGACTTTGATCCAGATCTCCTTATCATCAATCCTGCTGGGCGAACACTTCAATCTCTATAACTTTGTTCCCCCTGGATGCAGCCTTTGATCCAGATCTCCATTACCTAAATCCCACTAGAGAAGCTGGATCCTGATCTCCATACTCTTATTTCCACCGGATGAGACTCACAGGCCACTGGTAGTGATTCGCGAACCATTGGATAACAATCAGATACGATCGATAGGGAAGAAATACTATATATCGGTAAGGTAACAAAATTCACATGACGATATCCAAACCACAATAATCAAGTAAACAAAATGCAGCAGCCAACGGAATATAATCCACGTAACAGATACACAGCCCGAAGATAGATGTCCGGCAGGAAATGCAAACAAATACCAACGAAATACCATCGAAATGACAGAAACAGTGGGGCTTGATACTTGACCTGCGGAAATCCAAACCAAAACCCACGGAATACCATGCAACAATAATAATCCCAAAGATGCATGAACCAATTCAAAAACCCACAGTCTATACCACTACCCAGAGGAGGTTCATCAACCGGGTGAATGCTGTTGACTGCAGTCAACAAATGACCCACCAAACTGACACCAGAAACCTACCTCCATCGGCCCAAGGAGCTGCTTGCGGCAACCCAAGGAGGATCGGATTCGGTATATCTTCATCCCAGGAAAGTGAAAGCCAAGCTGAGATGTCCACGTCCCGCTCGATGGAGACCAGTCTGTCCCAAGGCACGGACCATGGAAGCCCACCGGGCTTATATAATCGGTTCATGTACGTAGCACCAGGCCTCCCCAATGGACACATGTCCTGTAACTTCAGCCCCTGGAGAGTCCCATGTGACCACCAAAAATCCAGAATCCAGATAGTAACTTCATAGTCATTGAGGCATCAGACACAGTTTGGGACATGAATTGTGCAGTGGTGCTAGATCGGGCAACTTTGTGCCACCCATTTTGCCAGTGGGTTGTGATCATCCTAACCCTGCAACATGTGACCAAACAATCCACCCAGGGTGTGTGCCACGCAGGGAGGGCCTACCTGAGGAGGGTCGACCGGAGGAGAGCTAACCGGAAGTGGGCCAACCGGAAGACGGACACCCGGAGGACTTCCCATGATGGAAGGGTGAATCCCAGGAGTGGTATCGGGCATGGAAGTAGGATAGACTGTGGGAGTAGAGTCTGCGGCACGAGTAGTATCGACCCCCGAACTACGAATAGAACAGTCAGGAATCAAGGGTTCTCGCGATGCAGAGGGTCCCGGTTCTCCAGAGGGTCCCGGTGGTCCAGAGGGTCGCGGTGGTCCAGAGGGGCCCAGTTGTCCCCGGGGTCCAGAGGTAGTTCGGTTCTTTGTTGTTGGCCTGACAGTATCATCGGTCCACTTACTTTTCCACTGGCTCTTGTAGGCCCACTCTTCAAAGATGTGCATCAGTACCCACCTGACAGCATCCTCCCCATGTTGAACATCCAAACCTTCGCTACCTCTTCTTCTGGCTCTACACTTCCACCCACCATGGAACAGAGCACATATGGCAAATCAAAAGCCAACCTCGTCAGTCACTGTCCTGAATCCTCCTGACCACATGGGATTCTGCTGTGTCCTTCCAACATTTGGGCATTCCAGCGCTCAAAATCAGACCTCGCCATGCCTCCTGGGTGCATCCCATTGTGTCGTCACATCTACTTATAGTGTCCGGACTTAGACCTATGACGATCTGATTTGCATGATTAGCAGTGTGTGTTGTGTTGTTGTCTGGATGATAAGTTTCATAACATCCGCTAGAATGCACATTGAGAAGATACAAGTTCCGTCGCCAAGTCATTTCGAGAGCACACGGGCAACAACTCGAGGGCACTTCTGTCATTGTCCTCGGACGGATGATAGTCGTCCTTGACAGGTTGATCTGGCCCAACAGGTTCGTTTCGTTTGCCGATGTTGGCTGCCTTGTCTTGCCCACTGCTCATCGAATTGCCATTAGAATTGTCATCATCTTCATCATCCAAAAGATTGCAGTTCAGACGCACAATGTGCCGTTCCGGATTGTCCAGCCACTGGCTAGCCAGCTTCTCCACAACCCACGAGACGCGATCCTCGTCACACCCAAGCGAGACCATGTCATTGATGTCTTCCCAAGTAGCTGCTCTGCAGTGGATCTCAGCTACCGCGCCAAGTTGAGGGATGTACTGTGAAAATGTATTCAGGGCCACTGCCACATCTTCGTGAAACCATTCGGTGCCCTCGGCGGTGGTGATGACTGAGGGGGCCCTGGTGTTATACCATATTTCTTGGATGTACTGTTGGCAGGTCGTGAATGATCCGTTGTCGACTCTGAGGATGGCTTCTGTCATAGCCGACAGCATGTAATACAGATGGCCTCTTCAGAGAGACCGGCATCCATATATGGCAGTCAGGTATATTCCTCTAGATGCTCAAACCACTTACCAGGTAACCATCCATTGTCTCCCAGCTGAGATAGGGCATAACATCATCCTCCTGGTCATCATCGTCCTTCCCCTTGTCACCGTCATGCTCGTCATGCTCGTCCTTGTCGTCCTAGTCCCCGGCTGTCACCACCACCAGCTGTGTATCAATTGGCCCCTGCATCGACTCCTTATCCAACTCCTCGTTACTCTCGCTATCATCGGAGATGGTAATTGCCTTCATTACCTCCGGAATCTGGACATAGATTGAGCCACCACATTTGACCTTGGTCAATTCTGGCTTGCTCATCGCAGGCCTGCAAGAGTCTATATTCTAGTGGTCCTTCTTCGGTTGGTGGCTGCCAGTGTGGTTGGGGTTCCGTTGCTTGGGATTATCAGTCAGTGATGCCACCATATTTAGGCTGAATCAATGTAACCTGCCTTGGCAACCCCTGTTCACATTGAGACTATAATTCGGTGGCGAGGATGATCATGTAGAGAGGGTGAGATTGGTAGCTTTTAGATCAGAGGTTGGAAGTTTGGCTGTGGAATCAGTCTCGGAATGCTAGAATTGGAGCGGTGGCAATGGCAGTATTTGGGGGTGCAAATTTGGAGTACATGATGTGTAAGGAAGATGGAGCAAACGGGTGTGATGGCTTCAGATGGTCTCTATGTATACGACGTATCAGCTGGGACAGTGGGCATATAGGTAGTAAACTCTATCTAGTGGAATATCCTATGAACTTCCCAACATCCATGGGTATACCAATTCTACATCAACAGTGGAAAAATCAAACTCAACGGAACCAGCATCTCTGATGGATATGCCGAGAAGCAGGGCCGATTCATTGGTTTCCGCACTTCTGGTCGATGAGAGAAGGCCTTTGGTGATCCTTGAGACTCATGACAGTTGATGGTTATCAACATCCTTTGGATCAAGAGAGGGTTGAAAAACTAGCTGACATTAGTCTGCCACACACATGCACCCACACCCAGATTTGCTGCTGGTACCCAGAGCTGCCCTAGGCAATCCGTCGGCATTCTCCGCCTGCTAGACCCATCTCATCCACCGGGTTTGGAGTCTATCGTCAATCTTTATACTACCAAACTTTATCTTTATTGCCAAACTGTATATACATCATCAAACTGTATATGCATGGTCAAACTTCGTATGAACACAAGATAAAATGATCGACAAGATGGCTCTTCTTTGTTCAAGCACTTCTGTATTCAATGCACACTCCCTGACCTTCTGACAGATCTCAAGCGCTCTTTCCATAAGCACTTCATCAAATGCATCGCCATTGACCCATTCCTTGGGCTTTCTTTGTGCAGGAACAGGTGACTTGGGAAGTGGATTCATCCAACAGACCACAAACACCCTCCAATCATCTGGCATACCTCGAGCCATGCCACCAACAGGCAGACCACAAATATGCGCCCTAGACCCACTTGACTGCCTATACCCTGACTGCATAAAGATGTTAGTCTGCAGGGGAAACCTTAAATACCATCTGGGAATCAGCTATCAGGGTCCGCCACCGCCACTGCCCAGCAATCGAAAGAGCCACCCCCCGCATTGATCACTGCATTGACCGCAGCAGCAGAGAACTACAGAAACCACCAAACCCGACTCCAGTATTCGGACCCCTGCACTCGACCAAAGTCCACAGGAATCCGACTCCAAGGACAATGGCCTCCACTGACATGTCGCACATCCTCATTCTCCGGCCAAGGAATATCATACACAGGAGGCTCATCCTGGGGAAACTCCGATGAACGAGTAACATCTGCAAATGGAGGTACATTGCATGGCTGGGAGGACCTTGGGTGACAATCCCGATTCCAATGAGTTTCAAGATCTGATCAGTAACTAGTGGAAACCCTGTTATCGCGCCAAAGACTTCGAACAGGCCATTACATTCATCGAAGCGCACTATCCCAAGTCACAAATTGATCACCACTTCAACATAGGTGGATGCAAAATTCCCAAGCACTGTTTCTACACCTCGGGATGGACGATGTACAATCAAATCTATGCGATGGATTCCCAGCGGCCTCTACAGTGAGAAGCCTCCAGCTCCACACAATACTGTGAAGGCACGTACGCCTGCGCTTGCCTGTAGACGTATGGTATTGTGATACGGTTGGACATGAGAGCGAGTGAGTATATATTTAGAATAGACTGGTAAGACAATCGATACAGATCCAAGTGCCGTAGCGGCGACCTATATACACTGGCGTTTACCCGGCCTCGGGTCACATGTTTCTGTTACAGTATCCACCTCTTTAGGTGCAGACCTCCTGGGATGCCCAAGCCAGTATAAGAGAAGTGAAGAAATGGGAAACAAAGAATGAAACAATCATCGTACGTACGCAATCGTACGAACCCATACGTCCCACAACCGATTGGTATACTCAATGGCAACTTTGAAGTGGATCCGGTGCACGGGGAAACTCCACCTCCATTTGTGGGTGGCACAAACCCTTGCCAACACCACTTGTACCGGGCCGAGATCCAAAGGAGACATGAAAAGAAGAGATGGGAAGGAAACATACGAACAAAAGGAAACGTCTCAACTGCTTCAATATCCTCCGCACCGCCACTTCCGAACTCATACTCCACCGACCATCGATACTCGTAGCTCACATATGTAGGGGTAGGTCGCTGTTGGAAGCATCAGGGTGCCAGAGAGATTCCGCTCATGACATCATCAAAGGGAGCTTCCGCTCATGACTTGGCATCAATGGGCACTTCTGCCGCCAGCATCGTTTGTAGCCTTCAGCAATCATCGATTGTATATGTCAATTGCGTGAAGTCTGATTCGTAGACACCTAACACATAAGTTTCTCTACAATGGTTATACTTACCAAGTTCAAGCGCACTAGCACTGTCTGAGCTCTGAGCAGTGCTTCCACATGCTCTGGAGAAAATATCTTGCCACCGGTAGTGGCATTGACTTGTAGACTCTGCATGACTAGATAATCGTCTTTGGAAGTCCGCGTTGGTGACCACCTGGTCGATTTCATAGTTGCTCTTGATAGGCGGCTTCAGTAGGATCTTGGTCAACATCTTGGTAGACTTGTCGGTCGACTTCTTGGTGTGTGCCCCATTCGACTTCCTCCCATTGGGCATGTGTACCTGTTTGTAGGACTCATATTCGACATGGTCATCCCCCCTTTCGAAGTTTGCAGCCACGTTGACAACTTAGACTCAAATGGTTGTTGATTGCCATTGTGGCTCCGTAGACTTATGTGATCGTAGACTTTTAGTGATCCGTTCGGTACGTCTCTTTTTTGACCGACACGTGATTCGGCATGCTTCATCTCTGCTCTTCGGCGGTCTTCAACGTTGCTTGTCTGATTGCTGGTCTCAGCTGACTAGCTTCATCTCACTTCATCTGCTTCGTCACATTTTCCCACTTGCTTTGTCCCTGCGTTGCGTCACTTTGATTGTTGACTTGCTTCATGTTTCAACTAGCTTCGTGTTTGGACTTGCATCGTGTTTCTCTTCACCATTTTGAACTTCGCTTGGTCTGTTCTCTTTGTCTCTGACTTTGTGCTCTGGCCGTGAATTCTCTAGGTGGGCATATCATCATCCGGATGCTAGGTGTATATGTTGATTCATCTCTAGATATGTATATCCCTGCTCTCTGGGTGTATTATCACCACTGAACTTCTCTGCCGTTATGTGCACTCTGGTCCTGCATTCGGGCACCTCCAGTCGGGTCATCTTAGGAGGATTTCGGTTCCGGTAGGGTCCTTGTATGTGAGGATTTCGGTGCCAGTAGGGTCATCCCTCTCTATAAAGGTCATTGCTCCACCAACAACTTATCTCCTCTAAATGGTGTTCTAGCTTGGTAGTATGGTAGCTGGTATCTTCGTCAACCCAAACAGCATGACTCGGGACTTGAACTGCGTGTACAAGGTGAAAATCGTGTCTTGGGACTCATCACCCTTATCCCTGAGATCGGTGGGATTGGATATCGGTTCTTCATCGTGGCGGTATTGAGAGCTCGGTAGTCCACACAGAGCCCCATTCCGTCGTCCCTCTTCGCAATTCAGAACTGCGGTGCCACAGGCGATAAAGATCGCAAAGAATATAAATTTGGCCATATGGTAAATTGAAGCTTGGTTCCAGAACGATTGTGTGGTCAATTGGCCAGTGCGTTGCGAGTGTCTCTGCCATATCTTTGCTGAATACGTCCACATAGTCCTTGTATCTCATGGGGATACAACCTCCATCATCAGTAGGTATATTACCTGTTCCAGCATCTGTGCATTAGCCTCTATCTCCGACTTGAGATTTGGGATTTAGGATGATGATAGGGAAAGGAAACCAGGGACCTGTAGATCAAGTGGTACATCCAGGAACGAGCAAAACCCCACCAGTCCAACAACCTCCCATAATGACTCTGCGAGCCGGTAGCAGGCATTCAAGGATCCGAGGATGCTCTTCTGCCGCAACTATTGCTGCTGCTCCCTGCTCGTTCGTCTAGCACTTGGCTTGATAGTCAATCTCACTGTGATCCTCCAAAATGGTGTCCTCCATGGTCGCTCCCAGCAGCCACTGCATTCCTGATTCATTCAGAGAATGTCAGAACAACCTCTTGCATGGTTTCAGTTGACCTTCATATGTGGTATACCAATAAGTTTCGGAGGAGGAAATGACCTCACCGCACCCCATGAGGCCAATTCGACATCCGTGGATATCCTTAGAGCTGCATCTGCTGACACCAAGGCACTGTCGCCATCTTGTGGCCATCGTGCTGCACTGTCATCATCATTTGACCTCTGTGCTGCACTTTTGTCATTAGGTCACCTTCATGCCACACCGTCGACTGGAGTTTGTAGAGATTTGACCACCTGCAGCAGCCAAGTGGACCTCCGAATTACGAGATATACATAGCCCCAGATATTATGTTATATCTACATAGAGGGGCTCTCTATAAGTGTGGCTTTCACCTCCGATCTGAGACCGGGAATCAATCATTCAGCTCTTCAGGTTCGTCAACCCAAACAGCTGCATCACATTGAGTTTATCAACCGCAGCTGTGTGTATTGTAGAGAAGGCCTTGGGAAGAACGACTACTACCTCTGGTGACATGACTGGGAGTCTCTGAGCACATTGCAGTCCTTCAGGAGGATGGCCAGGTCCTGTGGTATGATGACCGGGAGAACATATGCAGGATCGTGCAGTCATTCCAAAGAACAATCAGCAACTCCAGTAAGATGACCGGGTCTTCATGAGCATTTCTTGGCGCCGCATAACAATGGCCAGCTCCTCTTGAATGGGCTCAAACCTTTTGTCTCTTTGGTAGGCATGTCGAAGGTTTGCGATCATAAGTGGAGCTGATCGTGGAAGGTAGCATTGTTGGCTTGTAAATGGTTGCTTGATTACTCTGAACTTCAGCCGCAAATTGATTGACGCGTTTAAGGGGTATGGCGATTGTAGACAACGACAAAGGGTGCTCAATGTGGCCGTCGGTATTTGAACTCGTCTCAATCGACGGTGGAATGACGCGTTTACGGGTACGGTAACCGTATAGGTTTCAACGATCGGTGCTCTATCTACCTGTCAGTATTTGCACCAGTCTCGATCGCATTTGTGCAAATGATTCGCTTGCATTTCCTCCAGCATCTGTTGCATGGCCACAATCTCAGATTGCGTGGTAGGCTAGGTCTCGCCCAGGTTGTCACCCAGACCGTCGCCTGGGTCATCTTCCCTGGCAGCAGTGTGCTGTTTGACGTCATGATCACACTCGTCGTAGATTTCATCCACCTGAAGTACAGGGACTGAGCGGGTGAGAATAAGGGTCGATTGGCCAAAGGGGATTGTAAGTTTTCCATGCTCAAATATGGACTACCCAAGCGCAATTGACCTCTAGCAGCTTTATTAGGAGGCATAGTAGATGATTGGCGGTAAAGTTGCCATGCAGGCTATTCGTTTTCAGCCCGTTGTGTTATTTTTCACAATCCGGGTAGAAATTGTGTGTCCTTGTGAGCGAAATGCATCCGAGAACTGAACAATCGAATATCATATAATGGCACCTATGCCTGTGCTCGCCTGTTGACAAATGGTATAGTGATACGGTTGCACACAAGAGCGAGTAAGTATATATGTAGAATAGCGTGGTAAGATATTCGATACAAATCTAAGTACTGCAGCGGTGACCTATAAACACTGGCGCTTACCAAGCCTCAGGTCACATGTTGCGATTTCACAAATGATTGGAGGTTTTTCTATTTTTGTGACCCAGTAGAGGGTTTACAGTACCTCCTTCGCCAATGCCTACATTAAAACTACATGGCCTATGGACTAACTTGGACTGTAGACATTGTGGGAGATCAAGTGTATTCCGAAATGAATTTGGCATACTGGTGGTTGGAGACACAGGATAGACTTCCCCCAGCGGCAACAATTCGTCCACTGATCTCGGGAATGGATACGATGCAGCTCATGGACCTCTCCGGCGACAAGACAACCATGCTGAGCCACCTGACCATTGGGAATATCTATTCCTCTATATCGAACTAATACACCTACCTTGTGCACAGTGTGCCTGCCTTCCTTGCAGTGCCGCCAGAATTCCAATGGAATTCTGCATCCAATGATCGAGTCCAGCGGGATACAAACCGCAACGTGACGTGCAATGTCACCAGGATAGTGCTGGAGCTGGTCAGGTGATTTCGTGAGGGAGGAGACATCAATTTCTGTTCTCTTTGGCCTGGTTCTGATGGCAAAATGTCTCGTTGTAGGCCTATTCTCACATCTTGAGATGTGGATCACATGGAGCACGCATACCGTATGGGCGTCAAGTACAATGCTTGCCGAAACGGTGAAACACCGAAGGATGAACTGGGCTCATGTATTGTTCCACCGGACATGTAATCCCACCAGCGGAAGGACGCGGACTTCAAGCAAAAACAGAGGGATTCCAAGAATACGAAGTATGCTAGTGACAGTCAGGCTATACAGATCATTGATGATTCGTTCGAGTCTGTGAGTGCAATGCCAGTCTCATGTATCTTTGGTGATGTTCCACATGTCGAAGCCTACAACCTCCACCTGCCTGGTATCCTCCATAAGATGTACATCACCATGTTCGATGACCTTATGACCCGGATCGATGGTTTCCTACAATGTCATTGCCAAGCCGCTGCATTTGATGATATCTGGGCTGGCATTCCTCCATACCCCAGTGTGTATCACTGTGGCGATGCCTATGAGCAGATGATGTGGTGAAGTGGTAAAGCGATGCGAAATTTCGGTCGAATCATCATCCCAGCATCGGGAGCAGCATTGCACAACTCTCAGCCACGTCCCTGAGCGGTCTTCCTGAGAGTATTGACATGCATTCGGTGACTGCTATACTGGAGGCTTGTGGTAAAATACCGAACCCACACAACCGAAATTTGCAACTATCTAACACACTATTTAGAAGAATCCCATGCAACTAAGGACATTGTTACTGCATACCAGACGTCAACGGCAATGGACAGCATCGCCCATGCACGCATGATGAACCTAACGATGCAACTCATGGCCGAACATGCCATCTATGATGAAGAAAGAGATTAACGCAGAGAAGCTCTTTCCACCGCCCAAAAGGAACACTGAATGGCAGAGAACATACAGTGCCTACAAGAAGTCTACAATTCAATGGTACACGAATGTACCAGCTTCAACTTTGTCAAAATTCACCTCATGCTACATCATGAGTAATCAGGTCAGCGCTTTGGGCACTTAGTCAACGACAGCCCCAACATGCAGGAAATGAACGGTCCAACGATGTGTTTGGGCCGATATCCCTGGCCAAATCGCAACTTTTCGTCTGAACAGCAGCTTCTCTACCACTACTCACACATCGATGTGCTTGGAAAATGTTGACATCTCCTCCGGCTGTTGGCTAAGAAAGGCAAAAGAACCGTCAACATTCAGGAGGCACTGCCATTATATCGACCAAAAGATCAAATTGGTATCAATAAATGCAACTGTGAGCAAGTGCCGATAATGGAGGATTTACCTCTCCACTTCCGCAAGGATTAGTGACATCTCCAAGTCCATTGGCTGCGATCCCTAAGACCAAAGCGCTTCATTGTCAAGAACAAGCATGTTCCATTGTACAACTTACCACTGGTAGAATACATATATCGATACTATAGATATGACCATACTGTACCCACTGCTGATTGGAGGGCCATCGGCGGAATGCGTGCCACCCAATTCAACCTATATGATGTTCCGGGGCCAACATTCAGTCCTTGAGAAGTTGGGATTCCATTGCCCATTAGTTGCACCACACAGACAACCAATTATGTCGCAATGCTAAGTCTCGGAACGACCATCAGCAGAAATCTAATTTCCGTCTGAGACTCCCGGGTGTTCCGGACGGCTCTGACGGCTCTGATGGAGCCTCGTACGCTCTGACGGAGAATTACCTGTTACCCATCGCCCAGGCGACGGGTCGCGTTCCATACGTACCTCCTTTACTTTGTGGTGATGTATACGCAGCATCAGAACGACATGTGTGTTACACTCTTCGCAGGGGATGCAGTTATGCTGAAGCCGTTTACACAACGCCTGGCGATCGACGAGAAGCCTGGGAGCACCTGGGAGCGCCAGCGACAAACCTGGGAGCGCCGGCGACATGTCTGGGAGCACCTCGAATCACAGTCATGTATTCAGTTTGTATTCTCATCTATGTATCTATGTATCTATATAGCTACCCATCAACACACGCTATATCTGGACTGGCTGCGGTCTGCCGAATATATACTCCCGGTCACCCTGTCCACCTCCGTTACCCCTGTATCTCCATACAACTGCCGTCGCTCCTTGAAGATATACTTGATCGAGCGTGTTTGAGATGCACTTGGAGACGGAGATTGAGTGAACTCAGAAATGCACTTGGAGGCCATGATTGAGCCAGTTTGGAGATGCAATTGGAGGCCGTGATCGTGCGACCTTGGAGGCCGTAATCGAGCGAGTTTGGGGATGCAGTGTGAGGCCGTGATCGTGGACTCAGAGATGCACTTGGAGGCCGTGATTGAGCGAGTGTGGAGATGCACTTGGAGGCCGTGATGGTGCGAACTTGGAGGCCGTAATCGAGCGAGTTTGGAGATGCACTTTGAGGCCGTGATCGTGAACTCAGAGATGCACTTGAAGGCCGTGATTGAGCGAGTTTGGAGATGCACTTGGAGACTGAGATCGAGTGAACTGAGAGATGCACTTGGAGGCCGGGATCGAGCGAGTTTGGATATGCACTTGGAGGCCATGATCGTGCGAACTTGCAGGCCGTAATCGAGCGAGTCTGGAGATACACTTGGAGGCCGTGATTGAGCGAGTTTGGAGATGCACTTGGAGGCCGTGATCGAGAGAGTTTGGAGATACACTTGGAGGCCGTGATCGAGCGAGATTGGACGAGTACTTGGAGGCGGTCGATGGACGGCGCACCGGGTGATGAGACTCTATTCATCAGTTAGTTAACTCGCAACCGT
>Ga0307512_10005452_pt1 | contig 13276 bp, 12 predicted proteins | sample 14_EM_MG_FD_200267 | JGI IMG/M metagenome (GOLD analysis project Ga0307512, IMG submission 200267) | Populus trichocarpa ectomycorrhiza microbial communities from riparian zone in the Pacific Northwest, United States - 14_EM | ecosystem: Host-associated > Plants > Roots > Unclassified | place... | reverse complement strand
ACCCCGACACTCGATTCTCCAGTCTTGTTCGTATACACGATGTGGAAGTTCTCAGATATTGAGCAATAAATCTCGGCTAATGGCACCATTCTACGACGGATATTCAAGTCCCTAGTCCTCGGGACAGTCACCCAACAATGCCTCCGGAAAACCCCGATTTATCCTGGTGAGCCCGAATAGTTCAGGTTAATGTTTTGGTGCGCGGAAATCCGATGGGCATGGGGATCTGATTATTTGGGGATAGAAGACGGGATTAAGGTACACATGGTACTACAGTTGCGCGAGTAACATAGGGTTTCTAACCGCCAGGAGAGGAGCATTGAGGGAACTTGAGAGACGTGCAGCCGCTGTATGAGTACAATATGAACTTATTTGAAGCACGGCCGTCGGTCAGGACGTTGAGAGGATATACCGGCAGTCAGATGGGGCAGAGAAGTCGCGTACTATCGGTGGTGGTTTGTTGCCACAGGATTCCACCGACTCTGGGAAGTTAGCAATCAATTGATTATACGGCCGCGGCCGAAGGTTGTCCGGCCTGGATGCCAAAAAGTGCGATAATTTCTGGGAGAGTTTTCAGTGCATGAGATGGAAAGTCGACTTTGTGACTCACCCTGGAGACGTGCCTCGCGTCGCTGGCGGGGAGTCTCTTTAGTTTTCATACCAGAGAAAGCCTCCTTAACGAGATTCTTCTTCTTCTCTTGTATCTCGAGGACCTAAATCACGAACAGGCTGTCAGTGTACGAGCGTAACCTGGGTCTCCATCTATTTGCACACCTTGGACTCAACAGTATTTTCCGCGATCAGCTGGTACACATTGACTGGCTTTGTTTGACCTGTAGAATGAAGTGAGCTGTCTCTACACGTCCCAGGTTGAGCGAAAAAGCATACCGATCCTATTACATCTGTCGATGGCCTGGCTCTCGATCCCCTCTTGCCACCACCTGTGATTGGTGAGAACGGTCATTGATGAGGCGTTTAGATCGCATAAACTCACGGGTCCATACTAGGCAACTGCGCGTCAGTAAGATGTACACGAGACGAAGAAAAGAAAGTCTCACAGGAAAACGTTGTTTGCGACGGTCAAATTGAGCCCCAAGGCTCCAGCTACGTGATCATTATAAGCATGACTCAGTAACCACTGATTGACATGCACACCTTTGAGTGAAATAAGCATCACGCGAGGGTTGGGCTCCCCGTCCAATTCTCTGAGCGCATCCAAAACGTTTGATTTTGAAGGGGCCTTCCCCTTGGCTTTTGCTTTACCCTTGCCTTTCTTTTGCTTGGCCCGAGGCTCCTCATCACTCTCGAACTCCGTGGCGCTGTAGTCGGACTCGTCGTCGGGGGCGAAATCGGAAGCATTAGCCCCGTCATCATCAATCTCAATCGATTGGGATTGAGATTGGAATACAGGACGAAGGCGCGAGCTTATCTCCGCAGGCTCGTCGACCGCCGGAGATACGTCCTTGACTGGGATGCTAAACTTGGCGATAGTGTCTGCACGGCGCTTTGCGGACATTTGGCCGTCAAATCGACAGTATTCTATGCCCGCTTCTTCAAGTGCTTCACCGATCTAGAGACACAATGAATCTGCTAAAATTCGAGAAGATGCTATAGTGTTTCATACCTTGTCAAGGAAACTTGTGAATTGCGAAAAGACCAGAGACTTATCCGAACTTGGCGTGAGTCGAAGAAGGTGAACCAGCTGATCGATCTTGGCGGAAGACCCGTTGCGTAAACCGTCGTCGCTCTCGTCATCGTCATCGGCTCGAACGGGTGCTTGAGTGAGGTCCGTGATGGGTGGAGGCTCGATCAAGTCCCCCATCCCAATGTTCCGACGGTCCTACGAAGGGAATAAGAGATATATTCCTTGAGCAATGGCCTCGGCTAACCATAGGGCACCTTGGATCTCGTGATATCGCCTCCGAGATGCTGAAAAGAGTGAGCTGCGGAGATCGAACAACTATACCTGTAGACCTACCATGGGAAACAGTACGTATGGACACAAGGGGTGATCCTTGGGTCGGTGAGGATTCCAAAACAAATCGGACATTCTTCGTTATCCTCCATAGCCTGGAAGAGTATCCCTTGCAGCCGAATTCTTTCTACAGGTGTGACTTGAATGACGCTATGTGGTTGATCGTTATCTTCGGACATCTTCAGTCGTTCCAAGTAGTTTGTCGGGATAAGCCCCGGGTGTAAAACAAGTTGTCGAAGTCGAGTGAGCATGCTAAGGGCTCCAGTGGACCACTAGAGAATATCAGACACATGTTTGCGCGAGACCGATTGAACCCACATTCAAACCACCGGTCCTGAGGAGCCCTTCGACCTTACCACGTGAAACCTCTTCAACAGCGTCGTAAAGTTCCTACGAACTGTTTAGCGCTGAGACGGTTGCGCCCGATCGATCAACATACCCTTGCCTTCCGGTCCAACGCAACAGGAACGACGATCATATCCACCTTAAAAGGGGTTGGTGATTGATCAGAGGATGGTTAAGTATGCTTACAGGTGGCAGAGGAACAAGGTTCTTTCCCTCAGAATCTTGCATCTATGAGTCCTTAGGTTAGAGACTTGAATAATCGAAATTCGAAGAACCCATACCTCTTTCGTTCGTCTGATGCAAATCTGGGTCATGATGCCCTAATGGCGTGTCAGCTTTTAATCTGTATCCACTTTCAAGGACACATACCCGCAACAACTCCGCTCCTGATGATCCGCCATGCTTCAATGGACGTAAAATGAGTTGGTTGAAAAAGTCCGACTGGTCCAAGGGGCGACAGATCTTCAAGAATGTTAAGAGAGAGCCAAGATCTTTTGGGGAGTTCAACTACCAAGCGGTGAGCCCGAATCGATATAGGGAACGGCATGGAGGAAGAAACGTACAATAGGGGTTCCGGTCAGAACCCACCGCCTCTCTGCTTTCAATGCACTGACGGCAATGGCTGCCTTCGTTGTCGGGTTGCGGATTTGGTGCCCTTCATCAATAATGACCCTCTTCCACGAAATGTTCAGTAGGGTCGACTCGGTCTTCTTTCTCTTGCTTGAACCCTCTACAACAACCCTCGAACCCCCGCCATGGTCGCTAGCGACAGTCTGGTAGGTGGTCAGCACAACGTCATACTTTTCTAGTTCCTCTGCACCGAGATTTCGGTTAGTCCCATAGTAGGTAATGTAAGTGAGGGCTCCAGGGACGCAGTGCTCGTCTATTTGTGTTTGCCAGTTCGATAGGACAGACAGCGGTACAACTGACGAAGTTTAGTGACGAGCTAATATCACATATCATGCTTTAACTCACCAACAAGAGTGGTCTTCGAAGAACCCGGGGACAGATCGGACTTCGTTGCAAGAATGAGAGCAATCATTGTGAGAGTTTTCCCCCTTTGGGACGTTTAGTACAGACTAGGGTAGGAAAACTGGGCACGTACAGGCCCATGCTGTCAGCGCACAACGCGCCTCTGCCAAGCTTGGGTGGCATCTCTTGCGGCGTCTTGGTGGCAACTACGAATAAGGTGAGGAGCTGGGGAAACGGGAAGAGGGTTACGACGCACGGTTAAAGTAGAATGTCTGTGAAAAGTGTGTGAACAGACGCAGAGCTGAAAAAAAGGCACATCGCTCACCTTCCCGTTGGCCTTCTTCAGTTGCCAGAATTGCACAGGGTGGTCGGTCTCCGACTTTGGAAGGACCGGATTTTCGCGCTCAATACACCAGAGCAATGCTTGTTTCTGTATAAATATCAGCATGCTGAGAATTCCGACAATGAGGTCAGGTCCATACCTGATGCTTCAGTAGATCGACGGTGAGGTTTCCAGCGTTGATACCCGGAGGGTTGAGGTATTCGGGGAGCATAAGCACATCGTCCGTGGACAAGAGCTGATCTAACAAGCTGGCCCGTCGACCTTCGTCGTTAACCTTTTCCAGACCATCCAGAACCTGTCGCAGCTCGGTAGCCTTCTTCATATCCTCTGCAAGCTTCTTCTGGGCAGCCTCTTGCGCAGGAGTTAGTACAGGGGCGTGTGTTTTGTGCGGAACTGAGTAAGGGTCATGGTAAGAAATGTATGCGGGTGCTGTATACGTCTGCACTGCCGGTACACTGCTGCGGTGCGATGGCGGGGGTCCAAATCCTCGTTGCCCGGGAGTGGCCCAGACCAGGAGGGGTTCCAAAGTTTGTCGCTGGTCTATTCTACCGTAAATCTTGACGCTCCTGCAATTTTCATTCAGTGGGGGGGTCGGTAGGAGTAGGACGCTGGAGACTTGCATCGAGAGCGAATACTTGGAGTCGCTCACTAGGAACGGTCAGAGTCACGCTTGAAACAGCTCGTGACGTTCATGACTCACTGTTTCCCTCGAGCATTGTACCTTCAACGGTCACTTTACCTTGATCAAGCAGCGGAGCGAGCTTGGCAGCGACCGCTCTCGGGACGTGACCAACTTGAATATTGTTAATGTTCAATGCTCGAATTGCATTTCTGGAAATTGTTGGTGAGATTAACGCATACATACACCATGAGGGAACGTACCGGTCGTATTGGTTATTTGGTTCTCGTTCAAGCTTCACCTGTTCTCCATACCCGACGAGACCTAGCTGAGGCATCAATACGGGGCGTACAACCAAGTTTCCGACGCATATAACCTTTGTAGTATTGAACTCCGACGATGTTGGTGTTCAGGGTGGTGTACAGTTCTTCGGGAGGTTCATCCTCCTCCGGCTCATTGGCGTCTGCCTCCTCCGCGACTTCGATCATCTGGGAGGCGGTCGGCGGGTAGATCGCGCTTGGTACACCCGGGGCCGGAGCAACTGTGACTGCGTTGGGAATCGTAGAAGTCGAGGCAAAAGACGGTTCGATAAACGAAGCCTTTCTTTTCTTCTTTTCAGTTGCTTGAGAAGTGCTCGGGGTAGGCACCGTCGAGCGGGCAATCGCCGCATGTACGGTTTTATTCTTGATAGCGAGTCGGACTTTCGCTTGGTCTTCTGGGCTATCGAAGAAGGTCAGTGGCCACGACTGGTTTTGGCTTTGGGAACCTCACCTCAGTGAATGCCATCCTACGGCAGACTCTAGCCGTGCTTTGCCAATTGTACGAAGAATCTGAGGCGTAACGCACTCCCTGAGAAAGAATATTAGTGGAAATTAAAAAAGACATGATTGGTGTGAGATACCAATGCCTCCATTTCACGTATTCTCTTTGACTTCTCTGCCCTTGTGCTCCGTACCTCAAGACCCCTTTTTGAATGTAAGATCCTTTGCACGGGTAGTCGCCCTGACACCTCGCTCGATTCGACGGACTATACTGCAAGATTGTCAGTAAGCCAACGCTCTTACCCTGAGACTCGAAAAACTACCTCCAAATAATGGATTACCATCCCTCCGCCCAAGAGGGGATAACTAAATAGATCAAAGTATAGCCTAAAGCGCGTGACGCTGACTCACGTGGATCACACCTATTTACTGTCACTGTCACGCTCAAACGGACGTGACCCAAGCCTCGGACGGCCCCAAACGGCACTCGCCCATCTATCATCACCTTACTGACTGTCCTGGCTGCTCTATCTGAAGGATGGCGACTCAGAACTCTTCAGCGGGACCATCCATAACTCAGGGGGCGAGTTTGAGTTACGATCCTGAGCAGGACCCTGAAGAACGGAGACGTGTACGGCGTGATTATCGCGACTTGGCAAGGGAAACGGAAAGTCAGTCAGCCTTCCAAATGAAAGGGTATCTTATGCTCATCGACTTTCAGATGTGAATCCTGCTGAATACTCCGCGACCGATATGGCTCGACGGTTACATCGGGCCAATAACCTCTTCGGACAAGGTACATAAGACCGGACAGCAGCCACTCCGTCAGCGTCACTGACGAGGTATCCATTCACTAGTGAAGGGAACCCAGGAAGCAACCCTCGATTCTGCGTTCCTGGTCATGGCGTCGAATATGAGCGCTCTGAAGGCTCGTTCAATGAAAACAACCGCTGGGGCGTTCGACATGGAAGATTTTGTCGAGAAGCTTATTTCCTTTATGGGCGGTAATAAAGCAACTGGGGAGGCCGTCGAAGAAGGAGCGGAGATGGACGATACGGCACCCCTAAAATGGGATAAAATTGGTCGCAAAGCCCTCGCCAAGAGTCGGCGAGTCCCAGTTGTGGACTTCATGTAAGTAGGTGATATAAAAGTGAAGTGTCGCTACTTAATTCTGGCTTAGGCTCGGACCGCTCTCCGTTGAACAGAAGAAGAGAGCCCAGTCTAAACGTACGCTGTTAGAGAAGCACGAGGGGGATCTACGGCGACCCCAAGAGATCACTGAAGAAGATATTCAACGTTCTGAAAACGAGACCACGAAAAACGTGGCAAACGTACGTCAGCGTTCCTCCTCCCACGAGACTCTATCCTAATTATTCCCTAACTTCCAATCAGATCCAACGCATTCTTGAGACCAATGGGGCGGTCAACTTATTCAGGTTTATCATCAACCCTGATGACTTTGCGCAATCAGTGGAGAACTTGTTCTATCTTTCCTTCCTCATCCGAGATGGGAGTTGTAGCCTGGAAGTGGACTCAGAAGAACCGATGATCTGTACGTGTTCAATGTATCTTGACCAGACGCGCGGTACAACTCGAAACAGTCAGCGTAGAGAAGCCCACTCAACAGGAGTATGATGATGGCCTCACCAGAAGGCAGTTCGTCTTCGAGTTTGACCAGGAAACGTGGAGGGTAGGTTGTACTCCTGCTTCTTTGTTCAGGACTTGATGAAGACCTCTTAGCGTGCCATTGAGGTTTTCAACATCACCGAATGCATTGTCCCTGCGCGTCCCAGGGACACGGGTGCCACAAAAATCACCGGGAGGAAGGGATGGTATGGATAGACATGATTCGATATAGACAGGAAATAGGGAGGTGTACGCGTGTGCCGTTGTTATTGTACCAGTAATCCTACTTGCTTCATCATTTCCACCGAGCACTAGAGTAATGAGGATAGATAATTAAACCGGTGACACCCGAAAGAGAGAGATGAAAAAGCTGGCGACAAGTATGCGGGAGAAATTAGAGAATAGTACATAATTACAAGTAGTCGATACACGGAAACAACATGAGGTGCGCTATGGTGGTGATTATAACAAGCCTGAGGTGAATGAACGAGCGAAGATATCCAATATAAGAAGTGGATGGAGAGGATAAGCGTGCACTAATATCGTCCGCGTTTCTCTAGGACGCTGTTGCCAGCGGTGGTCTCTTCCCAGGGTCGTTTCAACGGCACATTAGCGGAAAGACCCGATGGCTTGTCCATCGTCGAGTACTGGATGTTGCTCTGGGGGGACGTCCGGGCGGATGTTGATTTTAGATGTGCGAGGTGTTTCTATTGAAACATCCAATCAGTACTGGGGAGAGAGAGCGAGAATCGAATATGACAAACCTCTAACATCTCGATTACCTCTGCCTTTGCGAACGGCTTCCCGAGGGCATCGTCCATGCCGGCAGCGAAGTAACTCATGATCTGACTGGGCTTGACATTCGAGGTAACGGCAATGATGGGGGTGGATCGGTTGAACTGGCGAATCATAGATGTGGCTGAACAGCCGTCGAGTTTAGGCATGGTTATATCCTGTTGGCTGCGATCAGGACATGAGTGAACGAGATAAAGATAGTCCGCACCATTAAAACCAAGTCGAATTTCTCTATGTTCATCTTATTGACGGCAGAAGCGCCATCAAACGCAAGGTCGACAGAACAGCCGTAATCTTGAACGTACTTGGTGCATAAATTCCGGCAGACCTGGTCATCGTCAACGACGAGAACGCGGGGAGTTGTGGACCAGGGCAGAGTGGTGTCTAATTTTTGTGAAGCCACAACTCCTGACATCGCGTTAAGCGATGGTCCTAAGGAGACTTCTGCTGATGGAGTGGGGAGCATACCAGAGGTCATGAATCGTGTAAGAACCGAATCCGGCCTCGATGGGGCTTCTATCGTCCGAAGATCGAAAGAGGATTCTTCCTTAGAGGTGTCGACACTGATGGGACCACCGGAGCAGTCAGTCATGAAGCCATCCACTGAGAGCGTAGCCGCTCCTTGCTCAGGAAAAAAGGGGTTGACGGTACTAGGGTCCTCAAAGAAGGGGGAAGTCGAAGTGGGATTTTGGTTGGGAAGGACATTTTGGGTCGTGCGGTTGACGTTTATCGTCTGGTCGACCTGGAGAAAGTGCTGAATGAGACTTTGAACGAGCATGTCGTGCTGGCCAAGATCGCGCTGGAAGTTGACCATTTCGTTCAAGACTTCCTTGTAATTGGTCTCCACGCTGCGTAACCGTTCAGCCATATCATCATGGGCACGGGTAAGGTGATCGACCTGTGCCTGAAGGCTCTCGATGGTACGGATATACTCGACAGAGGGACCTTGTGGAGGGGAGGGTACACACGGAACAGCGAGGGGTTTCCGTGAGGTGGCAGCCTTGCGCTTAATGTTCTCCAATGAATGGGGACGGTCCGCTCGAAATTCTGGATGTCGGAATGTCCAACTCTGACAACTAGGAATTAGTTTTTGTGATTCGGAAGTGAATTAAGGAGACCGTTTCACCTGTTCGCCGAACTGACTGTCGTCCGAATTTTTGACCTTGTGGAAGTCATACTTGTTGAGTTGTCGGACGAAACTCGCAAAGTTGGAGTGCTTGAATATGCGAGGTAGAACTGTCCTAGTGAATTCGTTCATATCCTTGACGACGAAGCAGTCGCCTTTGGGACCCCAGGATACGACGTTCACAATCTCGGTCTCCTCGAGCATCCTGTATCTTGTCAGAGCCTGGAGATTTCTGGATGACTTTAAATATGCACCTGTACAGTTTTTTGACGAAATCGCTCGTGATGCTTCCTTCGCCAGATTCTTGTTTGGTATTGGCCGGTTGGGTCTCGGACTCGCTTTGGAGTTCATCCTCAACGAGCGGCACTGGGTTCTGAACGGAAGATATGGAACTTTGGGCGGGGTAGTGGCTGGAGGAAGGGTTAAGGGTGGTTATGGTGGGTAAGGATTCGGTAGGATAAAGAGATTTCATCGAGGGCAGAGGAGAGGTCTGGGGGTGCCGACGATGGCGTCCAGACTGGGTCATCGACGATTGGTCCATAGAGTGTGAGGAGATGGCTAGATTTCTGAGAGAGGCTGGTTTAGCGGTCGACTATTTCTTTTAGTTATGTACTTTCAGCCCAGCTGTAGGGGGATAATGATTTGTTGATCGGGCCACCGAGCCTACCATCAATCCGGACGCTCTAGTCGACGTCGAGGCCCATTCGAGGTCTGCCCTGGCCGCCCGTTCTACAAATCTTTGCGGACTTACTGCTCCTCGACTTTCAGTCTAGGCGTCGAGCCCGTGAGTAGACATCCAGAGCTATCGAGTACCCCCCCAGTCCCTTCAATGCTCCCTGCTCACAGGCATCCCGCTCTTTTCCTTCGTTGATTGCTTCCGCATGTCCTCTCCGGTCCGATCCCGGATCGAGACCTCCCTTGGCTCGCGGGAGGTTCCCGTCTCATGCACGTCGGCAAGCCGCCCTGCCCCACCCGACCCATGTATATTGGCATTCCGGTCTTCGGGAGTACATCCGTCGTCTCATTTCCGTCAGGTTTCCGCCCCGAGGTCATCCACCCGTGCGCGCTAATCTAATATATCGTATCATGGGGCTTGACCATGGGTTGCCCTTTGTCCACTTTACCCGGGTTTTGGCGAATCGTACGTCTTTGCATGTTTTTGGTGTGGTTCAAACGTTCGTGATCCATGGACTTGTCAAATGATTGCCCCGGTAATGCGGGGTAGCCAACAACCAATACAGTTTCGCACTCACCGTTGTCTGTCTCCACAAAGGGCGTGCCCACAACCAGCCAATACTTATAGATGGATCCAAGGTGGACCGGAACCCATCGACCTAACTTCCCCCCCTCCTAAATGTCCGTTATCATGGCAAAAGCTAGGAAATGTTGCTGCACCCCTGAGCCGTACAAGCATCTGTTTTACATCGCCCTTTATCTCGAGAGGGTAGGTTGAATTCACATACAGCTTGGTGGTCGTCTGTATTCTGACCCCAAACAAGACGTTTCCTCGAAGTCTGAGAGATAGTGTGGGTGCAAATGGGGTGCTCTCTTTCAACGACCTGGCCGCTTGGGTCACATTACCATCTGTTGTGCTCTGGCAGCACATCCACACCAAGTATATTCAAGTACCCAAGCACATAGGGAGCCAAGTCATCGTCCGCGCTTCCCTGCAGGACTTGAGGGCATATCGAGAATTCGTAAGTGTCAGTAGGATCCCGAGTGTTCCTTGTCCTCTTACCAATTCTCCTCGTCTAGCTTCTTCCACCTCAAACCCAAAACCATCCCATTTTTGAGCTCGATAATGCCCTGGAGTGGGTTGATCCCGGTCATTTTTGGGCATTCAAAACGTACAACGTGCAGGGGTTTGATACCTCTGGTCGCTGCTCGTATTGCGAGTTCTACCACGCCTTCAAGAGGCTGGAGGAGTTAGAGAAGAAGGATATGAGGCGTCAAAGCCATACCAGGCGCCCCAGCTTTTTCAAGCGCATACTCAGCCGTGTTGGAACACCAACGAGGACGCCTAGCCCGAAGGCCCAGGAGGTCGCGGTTGCATGTTGATTGCACATCGGTTCATTCACTTTTGTCGTTATTCGTCTTTTATTGGAACGCCCATACGGGATTGCGGAGATCAATGTACTTTTACCTACACACGCTATCCCCCATCGATTATTGTTTTCTCCGATACCTTTCAGTTTCCAGCGGGCTGCGGTGTGGGTAAACTAGATCCTCGCCCACGTGACCGACGCGGTAGTAAGCGCTCATTTCGGGACCCCGGAATCCCAGTCACGACCACGCTTTCCTCACTCATTAACTCCTTCCTGGCTTACATCTCTCGAAACAACCACCGTAATCTTGGTGTAGTACATGCGTGTGTTGTGCGTGGCCGAGAAGCCATCCATTTCCAAATCAATCGCGCAGATTCTTTCCGGTGGTCAATACACCACGGTGAGTACGAGACACTCGTGGACCGCGTCTGTATATACTCAGACCCTGGAAAGCGCAACACTTCCTCCAAATTTATCAAGAACTATGATTTCGACTACCCGCAGACCCGATCCCAATACACCGTCACCGCGGTTGCCGGTCATCTTATGAATCAAGACTTCAGTTCTGCGTTCAAGTCCTGGAACGGCTGTGACCCATTCAGTCTCTTTGAAGCGCCTATCGAGGTCACTGTCGCGGCTGATAAGAAAGACATAGAGAAGAACTTGCAACAGGAGGCCAGACGGGCACAGACTCTGATTATTTGGACGGACTGTGATCGAGAGGGGGAGCACATCGGTTATGAGATTGTGACCGTTTGCAGACGGATAAATGCACGCATGGCTGTGAAACGTGCTCGGTTTAGTGCTATTATAGCCCCGTGAGTCTACCCGCCTTTCGTATCGCGCTGGAGTTGAACGTATGACAGGCAAATACACAATGCAGCTCAGCATCCTGTAGACCTCGACATGAATCAAGTTCATTCCGTCGAGGCTCGTATTGCCTTAGATCTTCGCATTGGTGCAGCGTTTACTCGGCTGCAAACCCTTGCGCTGCAGAACAGGTTTGGGCTCTTGAAAGAAAACGTGGTTTCCTACGGTACGAACAAGTAATTGTAATCACCAGTCCACGGTCACGTTGCTCACGTCGTATCGCAGGACCCTGTCAGTTTCCTACTTTAGGTTTTGTTGTTGCTCGCTTCAACCAAGTCCAAGCATTCCGACCGGAAACCTTCTGGTACATATATCTAGCTATCAAGAAACGAGAAGGCCGCGGACCAGACAAAGAGGTTGTCTTTTCCTGGAACAGAGGGCACTTGTTTGACGAGGATATTGCGCTTCTCTTGTACCAATCCGCACTTGCACGCCAGCGTGGCGTCATAGTCACCAAGGTCACGAACAAGAACACTGAGAAATGGTGAGTCTGTATTTTGACTTTGGAGGATCGCACAGCCTGGACGGTGGACCCCATAGGAAACCCCTGCCATTGACAACCGTGGAACTCCAGAAGAGTGGCTCGAGGTTACTTAAACTTGCGCCTAAGAAAATTCTCGATGTGCGTTCACAGATAATCAGGGCGAAAATCACCTGAAACTATTCACCAACAGATAGCGGAAAAGCTCTACCAACAAGGTTTCCTTTCGTACCCCAGGACGGAAACCGACAAGTTTGACCCTCAGTTCAACTTCATGTCCCTGATCGAGAAGCAGATGGCGGACCCTGCGTGGGGAGGTTTTGCTCGAGAGTACGTTTTTTCTCTCATCCTTTTCGGTCGTGTGTTAGTTGCTTATGTCTCAAAAGTTTGCATCAGGGCACCTTCCAGCGACCGAGAAATGGCAAAAACGATGATCATGCACACCCTCCCATTCATCCTACAGCGTATGCTGGGAATCTGGCGGGGGACGAGAAGCGTGTGTATGAATACATCACTCGTCGGTTCCTCGCATGTTGCTCGAAGAACGCTCTCGGGTACCAAACTCGGGTGGAAGTTGAATATGGCAGGGAAGAGTTTCACGCAACCGGTGAGCCGAAAATGAACGGCCAATTGACGTTCGGCTCATAGATTTCTAAATCAGGTCTTATCGTCCTTGAACGCAATTATCTCGACGTTTTCCCGTACGATAAGTGGAACGACAACGAGTTGCCCACCTTCGCGGAGGGTGAAGAGCACCTACCGTCAGAGGTTGAGCTACGTGATGGCCAAACAACGAAACCGAACCTTCTTACGGAAGCCGACTTGGTGAGCTTGATGGATAAGAATGGCATTGGTTAGGGGTTTTTGCCTGCGTTAACTTCCTATCTCTAACAAGTTTATTTATGCAGGAACCGACGCTACTATCGCTCAACACATTGAGACCATCGTCACCCGAGAGTACGTGATAGAGCGTATGGAGGGAAAGACGAAGTACCTCGTCCCTTCTTCCCTAGGGATAGGTCTAATCGAAGGTTATGACAAGATCGAGTTCGAGAAAAGTTTGAGCAAACCGCAACTCCGGCGAGAGGTAATTATGATTCTAATCGTAGCTTCCATTCACTACAACTGATGGATTCCAAGACGGAACGTAACATGGTCCAAGTTTGTGAGGGCACCAAGTCGAAAGGGGTGATGCTAGAAGAGGCAATCGTTCAGTATAAGGATATCTTCATGAGAGCGAAGAACGGATTCAACAACATCCTCGCTGTGAGTTTGGCGTTTTGGACACAATGCAGCTCGTTGACGATTCCCCAGAGCG
>Ga0307512_10005451_pt1 | contig 13282 bp, 12 predicted proteins | sample 14_EM_MG_FD_200267 | JGI IMG/M metagenome (GOLD analysis project Ga0307512, IMG submission 200267) | Populus trichocarpa ectomycorrhiza microbial communities from riparian zone in the Pacific Northwest, United States - 14_EM | ecosystem: Host-associated > Plants > Roots > Unclassified | place... | reverse complement strand
TGGATCCTGATGCATGACCCATCGCCTTTGGGTCCTATGACAGGACACGAGAATTGAGTAATGATGCAACACCTAAGAGAATTGGGTCCGGAGACAGGACCCAAGTGAAATGGGTCCGGACACAGGACCCATTAACCTTGGATTCTGATGCATGATCCATTACACTTGGGTCTTGATACCGAACCCAAGCAAGGTGGGTCCTGACACAGGACCCATTAGCCTTGGGTCTTGACGTATGACCCAAGAGAATTGAGTTTGCACTAGGTGCTTTTGGGTTTCCAAACTTATTGGATCCTGTTGTGCAGCCGGATCCAAAGCCACTTTGGGTCCTGCACCTACCAAGACCCAACTCTAATAGGTCTTGTTGGGTGCAGGCCCAACACATAATATATTTATATATTTAATAGTACATAGCAAACTACTGAATAAAAAATCTAAAGACAATAAAACATTGATAAAAATTTGAATCTCATACACTAGTGTTATAAAATTAAAATATCTTCTATTACCCAAAATAATATTACATTATAATATTTATAAATTATTTTTTAACGGATTTTATTGTTCAACAATTCTCTTATATAATACAAATATATAAAGTATATGATGTAAATAAAAAATTTATTGAGAGAGCTCCATCAACTTTAATATGATAATATTAAAGAAAAAAACTACAAATTTTAATATGTTTTTCAAAGAATTTTTAAAACGCAAAAAAAAATATGCTTTAATAAAGAAACTCAACACAACCTCAAATGAAAAAAAATTATGATCACCCAACTTTTAAACAAAATAAAAAAAACTCTCATCAATTTATTTCCTCTTTACTGCATGGAAATTGTTTTTTGAAAGCATTGAGTCTTGTTAGGGGCAAGACCTAACGCTGATGGGTCCTGCTCGCAGCAGGAGCCAAGGCTGATGGGTCCAGCTGTGGTTAGACCCAAGGCTATTTTGGATCTTTCTAGGGATAAGACCCAACTCAAATGGGTCCTGCTGGGCAAAACACAATTTAATATATTCTCATTGGGTCTAATTGCGTAACTAGATCCAATCTCAATATATTTAAAAAACAAATTAAAAAAAATACAAAAACATCAAAAATATTAATTTGAAGTAAAGAAAATAATAAAAAAAATTTGAAATTTTTTTCAAAGCATTCTTGAAACGCAAAAACAAACATACTTGAATAAAGAAGTTCAATCCAACCTGAAATGAAAAAAAATTATCATCACCCAACTTTTGTATAATATAAAAAAAAATCACATTAATTTATTTCCTCTTTACAGTATGAAAAAAAATAAGAGAAAAGATAAAAAATTTCAAGAGGAAAAAAATAAATTTGGAAATATCTTAAAATATTTTTAATACAATCACATTAAAATAATACAAAAACATCTTAATATGAATTAAGGAAAAAATATTAATTTATAGTAAAGAAAATAAATAAAAAATTGTCAAATGTTTTTCAAAGTATTTTTGAAAAACAAAAACAAACATGCTTTAATAAGAAAATTCAACCCAACCTACAACAAAAAAAAACTTATCAAATTTCTGTAGAAAATAAAAAAAGTCTTATCAATTTATTTTCTCTTTATTGTATGAAAAATAAATTTAAATCAGAGAAAAGAGCAAAAAAATCCAGACCCAATATCCTTGGGTCTGGTTGCGGAGCCCGACCCAATATCCTTGGGTCTTGCCCAGCCAGAACAAAGATTGATGGGTCTGGCTGGGTAGCCAGACCCAACACCTTTTTGAAGTGTTTTAGATCTGGTTGGCCAGCTACACCTAACACTATTGGGTCCTGTTGCCAAGTAGGACCAGCACCAAGCCAGAACCAGTAGCTTTTGAAAGAGAATCAACGCCCCCCAGACGTGCAGGTTGCAAACCCTCTTGCTTGGGTCTCCAGTCAAGCGCGCCTGTCTGGCCCTATCACCTAGGGCATGGCAACCCCAGTGCCAGGTGTATGCAGCTCAGGGCCTGCAGCCCCAACATGCTTCACCAAAATCAGAACTGATCATTTTCTCCCTATCTGTCACACCCTTAGACGCAAGGGCGCGCCAACGAGTGCTGCTGGGCAGTGGCAGCACACAGGTGTAAGGGTAGCATGCGTGGGCAATGTTCATTTCGGCAGCGAGCATAACGGGTACGTGCAAGCAGCGGGTACGTGCTTCACATCACTCTTGGCTTAGACGATGAACTGTTTTAGGTTTCTTGGGTTGCACGTGAGGGCTCATAGCATGAGAAATCAGTTTAGGCAGTTGGTTTGTTGGGTGGCAGACCAAGGAAGTTGCTTGTGGGTAGTTATGAGACAATTGGCTATCTTTGAAATGTGTTGTTCAGTTTTAGTGGATCTGCCTAGGGTAGTTTTCTTTGTAACTTCCATTGTATATTGATGTATTACATATGGCCTAAATATCGATAGCATGCAGATTACATTGTGCATAGCACACACTCATTGTTGTTGTGTATTCCTTTGTTGACAGATTAATAAAAGGCTGGGTTTATTCCCGTAAATTGCTTGTATTGTTCTTGTGTTATGTTTGATCAATTGCCTGTGTTCTTGATTGCCAAAATTGGTAGGGAAAACCTTTGGGTGTGTGAAACACATGGACCTTAGGCAAACACGAATGACTTGGGAGAAAGGCTAAGTCTAGTAACGGGACTAGACTGTCGCGCTGGGATCAAGATTGTGATGAAAAGTTTGTCCCCGTGACAAGTGGTATCAGAGCGTTGGCTGGTTTTGTTTGGGAAATTACTATTTGACGTCTAATGCCATCTGACATGGAGATGATTCATAAGAGACTTGCTCATCTTGAGAATATTCTAGGTCCCGTTGTCGAAAACAAAAATCAGTCCGTGAATGATAGACTTGCGTATGCTGTTGAAATGGCAGAGACGGCTGCTGGGCAATATGTTGATCTTGCGGCAAAGGTAAGTTGTAAAATACAGGTTCTTAAGGAAGAGGTTGTCATGTTAAAGAGGGCAGTAACGACTATCCCCACGGGTAGTGGTAAGTTCAAGCCCAAACTACCAAAACCTAAGCCATTTGGTGGCGCAAGTAATTCCAAAGAGTTGGAAAATTTTTTATGGGACATGAAGCAGTACTTCGAGGTGGCTAAGATTGGGGCTAACGAACAGGTAAACAACACAACGATGTATTTGTCTAGTGACGTGAAGTTGTGGTGAAGGATACAAATCAATGATGATCTGAATACAGGGCGTCCTAAGATTGAGACTTGGGATTGCTTGAAACAAGAGTTGAAAGAACAGTTCCTACCAAACAACACGTCTTGGGTGGCTAGAGAGGATTTGAAGAAATTAAAGCAAGACAAGTCGGTGAGGGATTACGTCAAAGATTTCAGTTCTTTGATCCTAGATATAGAGAAAATGTTCGAGGAGGATAAACCATTCAACCTCATGTCGGGTTTGCAGCCTTGGGCACATGCTGAATTGTGAAGGCAGAATGTCAAAGACTTACCTTCTGTCATTACTGTCGTGGATAGTTTGGTCGACTTCAAGACGATGATGCGAGATGGTTCTATTGCTGTCCCTTCGAAATCCAAGACTAGGGATAAGAGGGATGAAAAGATGAAAATTTTTTTTGGTATAAGAGGATACAAGTCTGGGATTTACAAGGAAAATGGCAAACAGGCTAATGTGCAATAGAGTAGAGACTCCAATAAGCCGAACGCAGGTTGCTTTATTTGCGGTGGACCGTATTATGCTAGGGAATGCCCGAAAAAAGAAAAGTTGAATGCAATTCTTGTGAATGACAGTGCAAAAGATGAGACAATCATGCACATCAACCCGATGCGTGTACTGAATTGCTTGGTTGCTGAGTTACAAGATTCGGTGGTCGAATCTAGCCTTATTGAAATTGACTTAGCACGGATTGATGTGCTGCAACATGGTAAGTCGAGTTCTATGGATAGTTGCTATGTTGGATTCTAGTGTTACGAATACATTTGTTGCCGACAGGTTGGTGACACAACTTTGGTTGCGCTTGAGTAACATCCAGACGTCGGTGAAGGCAGTGAATGCTAAGGCGTAACGAAAACTGGGTATGGCCTATGGTGTGCTTGTGGTGCTGGATAAGTGGTAGGGAAAGCAGGATTTGTTGGTTGCGACGTTTGACGTCATTCTTGGCTTAAACTTTCTAAAGAGAGCCAAGATTGCGTTGATGCCTTATTTAGATGGGATTTTGCTTGCGAATAAGTTGTGCCCCTATTTTGTTCCTTGTCATAAAGCTGTAGTGGTTGAAAGTCGAAAGGAGGTAAGTAACTTGGTTTCAGCCATCGCGATCAGCAAGGCCTTGAAGAAGTGTGGAGAAGTGTTCTTGGCAGTAATAGTGACTAGGGAGTCAGAACAAGTAAGGTTAGCACCTAACATTATTGATGGGCTATTGGAGGGGTATAGGGATTATAGGGATGTGATGCCTCTAGAGTTGTTGAAAAAGCTTCCACCAAGACGGGTTATTAATCATAAGATTGAGCTTGTGCCTGGTGCGACACCACCATCGTAACCTCTGTATCACATGTCCCTAAGGGAATTAGGTGAGTTGAGAAAATAGTTGACGGAATTGATTGACGCAGGTTTTGTTTGACCGTTGAAAGTTCCATACGGTGCTTCTTTTTGTTTCAGAAAAAGGCTTATGGTAGTTTGCGGATGTGTATGGATCATTGCGCATTGATTAAGGTAACAGTAAAGAATAAATACCCTGTGCCACTAATTCAAGACTTGCTTGATAGATTAAGTGGGGGTATGTTTTCATAAAGCTAGATTTGAGATCCAAGTATTGGCAGGTTAGAGTTGCAGAGAGGGATGCTCATAAAACGACTTGCGTGACAAGGTATGGGTCATACGAGCTTATGGCTATGTCATTCGGCGTAACCAATTCAACAACTACTTTCTATAATTTGATCAATGATGTTTTTTATGAGTTCTTGGATGAGTTTGTGGTTGTCTATCTAGACAACATTGTTATTTTTAGCCGAAATATGGATGGTCATGTGGTGCACTTGGATAAGGTGTTGCGTAAACTAAGGGAACATGAACTGTTTGTGAAGAAGGAAAAATGTTAGTTTGCTTGTTATGAGATCATGTTCTTAGGGCATTTGGTGAGTTTTGGGCAGGTATGGATGGATCCAAAGAAGGAGCAGACCATATGGGATTGGGTAACCCCGTCGACAGTAACTGAGTTGAGATCATTTTTGGGTTTGACAAATTACTATCATCGATTTATAGAGGGTTACAACAAGAAGGCAGCCCCTTTGTTTGATTTGTTGAAGAAAAATCGGTGTTGGGACTGGTATAGTGAATGCCAACTTGCATTCGACAAGCTGAGGGGGGTTGTAACGTCTGCTCTGGTTCTGAAATTGCCAGATTTTGAAAAATCCTTTGAGGTACACACTGATGCTTCGGACAAGGCAGTAGAGGGTGTTATAGTGCATAAGGGTCATCCAGTGGCTTTCGAGAGTCAAAAGCTAAGTGAGGCAAAACATAGGTATTCCACGCATGAGAAAGAAATGGCAGCCATAGTGCATTTTCTTGGTGTGTGGAGGGTGTATCTATTGGGGTTGAAGTTTGTGGTTAAGATGGATAACTTGGCTAATACATTTTTTTTAACTCAGAAGAAATTATCACAGTGGCAGGCTAGGAGGCAGGAATTCTTAGCCGAGTATTATTTTATATGGGAACACAAGTTGGGGCGACACAATCAGGTTGCGGATGCATTGAGCATGCATGAGGTGTTTGATGGTTTGATTGTTATAGATCATGTGGAATCTGACATGCTGGATCAGTTGAGGCAGGCTACCATGGAAGACGCAACTTATGTCAAGTTAGTTGATCTTGTACGAGATGGGACCTTGCGAAGGTATTGGTTGGATAATGGCCTTCTCTATGAAAAAAAAAGCTGAATTTATGTTCCAAGTGGGAAGTTGAGGAAACACTTGTTGGCCGAAACGCATGACCCACAGTAGGCAGGTCATCCAGGACGAGAGCGTATGCTGGCTCTGTAGGCAAAACCTATTATTGATCGAAGATGGAGTTTGACATGGAACTTTACGTCAAAACTTGCTTAGCTTGTTAGCAGGACAAGGTGCTGAGGCAGAAGGAAGCAGGGTTATTGCAGCCTTTGCCGATACCAGAAAGGCCTTGGGTTTTGGTTTTGATGAACTTTAAGTGGGGTTTTTGAAAGTCGATGGGATGGATACCGTTATGGTGATTGTTGATAGGTTTTTAAAGTATGATGTTTTCGTGGTTGCACCATCAGTATACACGGTTGAAGTGGTTGCTGGTTTGTTTTTTAAACATATGGTGAGGTACTTCGGGGTCCCTTCAGATGTGGTTAGTAGTTGTGATGTACGATTCACCCAAAGATTCTGGATAGTGTTGTTTAAGTTAGTGGGAAAAAGGCTGAAGTTTTTGACAACCAATCATCCACAAACAAATGGACAAATGGAGAGGATTAATGTATTGTTGGAGGAGTATCTTCGACACTATGTGACAACGACACAAAAAAACTGGCTTAAGTTGTTTGATAGTGCGTAGTTTAGCTACAATCTTTACAAATCATCAGCGACTGATTTGAGTCCATTTGAGTTAGTTTTGGGGATGTAGCCTCAAACTCCAGCAGAGATATCACTCCAGAAGACTGGGGGGAGAAGTCCAGTCACGTACAGATTTGCGAGGGAGAGGCAGGAACTCTTCGAGCAAACACAGGACAGCTTGCGAAAGGCAAGTAAACATATGGTAAAATGCGCTAATAAGAAGCAGAGGCCTTTGGAGTTTGAAAAAGAAAAGGATTGTTGGGAAAAATCGGCACTATATGTTAGTGCCAAGGTATGATGGGCCGTTTGAGGTGATAAGGAAAATGGGTGCTGTTGCGTATAGGCTGAAGCTACTAGAAAGGTTGAAGCTTCATCCCACATTTCATGTTAGTTATCTAAAACCTTTTCACGAAGATCTTGAGGATTCAGAAAGGGGTAAATCACTAAGGGCTTCACCTACGATTCAAAAGCAATTGAGCGGGGAATCGTGAAGATTTTGGACTATAGAAGACTTGGCCAGCACAAGAAAAATTGACGTACTGAATTTGTTGTGAAATGGGCAGATGGTCATGAGGTTTTGTGGGAGAGAGATATTGATTTGTGGCAATTTAAGGAATTGGTGCAAGACTATCTCAGGACTTATCTGACAAGGTCGTCGGCTCCTTCTGGTGGGGGAGGTTTGTCACAGCCTTAGACGCAAGGGCGCACAAACGAGTCGCTGCTGTGCAGTGGCAGCACGCAGGTGCAAGGGTAGCATGCGTGGGCAGCGAAGATTTCGGCAGCAAGCATAACGGGTGCGTGCAAGCAGCAGGTTCATGCTTTGCATCACTCTTGGCTTAGAAGATGGACTGTCTAAAGTATCTTGGGTTTCACATAAAGGCTGACAGCATGGGAAATCAATTTAGGCAGTTGGTTTGTTGGGTGGTAGACCAAGGAAGTTGCATGTGGGTAATTACGAGACAATTGGTTGTCTTTGGCATAGTTATTAAACCCGGACCGGCCCGACGGGTCGACCCGGGACCCGGCCGACCCGGTGGCTGGACCGGTTCGGGTTTGTTAAAAGACCGGCCGGTGCAACGACCCTGCAAAACCCGGACGACCCGGTGGGTCGACCCATGACCCAGTCGACCCGGGCAAACCCGGACGAGACCCGGCGTTTTGAAGTGGGGTCTGCTTGAGATAATTGCAGATCTGGGTTTTGAGATCTTGAGGGTTGGCGTTGGGTTCCATTTCTTCCTTCTGACTATTGATGACTGGAAGGGGATGTAAGAAAACTTGCAAGCAAGATAACTAAAAATTGCTAAGAAATGGTTGGTAGGAGGACTGCAATTGAAACGTGAGCCTCAGGGAAGGCAAAAAAGAATAGATTAGATATTCAAAGGGAATCCTCCCCTGCTCCTAAGACAAATCCTCCAAGAGGGTACGATCCGTTTCATTATTCAGTCTCATCCAATCGAGGAGCTGGTCAGTTATTTTGTTTTTCCTTTTGACGGCTCCGATTTGAAGAAGCAAACGAAGCTCTTCGCTCACCCGTTTCCTCTTCGTTAGCAGGTCTTGGTCGTCGAGTGGGGGGGTGGACCAAACTCACAGTTTCAGGAGAGAGAGAGAGGCAACAGGAGCAAGGACTGTGCTTCTGGGCTTCAACAGGTCGTGTTCATCCCTGCACAAAACAGATGGTAAAAAGAAAAGAGACAACTTGGTTGCCTGTTATGAAGTCAGAGAGGATAGATAAAATTTGTGAGGAGATGAGATGAGCTGAGCCTTTTCTCTTCATAAAACAAGCAACAACATGACTGCCACATGGATCCCACTTCACTGCCTCCGTTCTCCATTTCTTATCTTTAACCTAACCTTACCCTTAAATAACCCGGGTTAACCCGGGTTGACCCATAAAACCCGGGACCCGGCCTTTTGGCCGGGTCAACTCCCGAACCGGGTTTAATAACTATGGTCTTTGGAATGTGCTGTCCAGTTTTAGTGGATCTACCTAGGGGTACTTTTCTTTGTAACTTCCATTGTATATTGATGTATTACATAAAGCCTAAATGTGGGTAGCATGCAAATCAGTTTGTGCATAACACACACATTGTTGTTGTGTATTCCTTTGTTGATGACTTGATAAAAGGTTGGGGTTTATTCTCGTAAATTGTTTGTGTTGTTCTTGTGCTGTGTTTGATCAATTGCTTGTGTTTTTTGTTGCTGAAATTGGTAAGAGTTTGTGGGGAAAACCTCTGGGTGTGCGAAAGACTTAGACCTTAGGCAAACACGAGTGACTTGGGAGAAATGTTGAGTCTAGTAACGGGACTAGGCTGTCGTGCTGGGATCAAGATTGCGACAAAACTTTTGTCTCCGTGACACCATCCATCCATTCAATGCTATATGCATCCCAATGAAAAAATAACCCCACCCTCCCCCTACAGTCTTTCCAACTCTTTGTGGCAAGGGCAGCTCTGTCATTACATTGCTTCAATCCACAATACTTTATGTTTAGGTAAACAGTAACAGGGGCATTGATCCCTTTTAGGATATTGTATAATTTTCTTAACCAATATATAACCAAACAAAATTTTTAAGTAATTCTAATTTTTGGTGTTTGAAATCTTATATTTCCCCTTTTTTTTGCATTTGAGATTTTGATGAATTATATAAAATTAAATTCTTTAGGGCTTTAATTTTTGAATGTTTAATGATACCATTTAAATATCCAATTATCATGTATTCAATGTATTAGTTTTATTTTGATTTTGATTAATCTACAAGATTAATTATTGAACTAACAGTGATGATATTTTTTAGCTTTTCTCTATCTTGAATTAAGTTCTAAAAATATAGATGCGTAAACAAAGAGCTCTAAACTCTTTTTTATTTTTTAAAGAAACTAGATGTCAATCTCCTAGACAACAATGCATTTGTTGAAGCTACTACTTCAAATATGATAATTCCTTCCTGAAATCTTAATGAAATTGTTGAATGCAATTTGACAGAAAAGTTTTATCCAAAAGATTTTAGTGAATAACAGAAACTTCATTTGAGGTTTTAATTGCAACATTACAAGCTTGATATACCAAAACATCTAACTTTTTAGAAATTGAATACTCTTTCTGAGTTGTGTAGATTAATTCGACTAATCTTAACTCTTCATGGATTTACGACAACTACGAATTAAGTTTTCTCTATAATAAAGTTGGTGAATGCAAGGTTTCGTAACAGAATAAATGATGATTTTCTTGCCGATAATTTTGATGTCTACATAGAAAAATAGATTGTTATGAACTTCATAACATATATAATTAGGTTTGCCCTGATTTGTAAAAGATATATTCTCATGTTCTTTGAACTACACTACTTCGGGTGATGCACACTCTTCTTCAAAAAGCAAGATAGGATTTGGTTATACGAGGTGGTTGTGGTTGCTTTTTAAAGTGCTTTTCACTTGGAAATACATCAAAATAATATTTTTTATTTTTAAAAAATTATTTTTGATATCATCACATCAAAATGATCTGAAAATATAAAAAAAAATATTAATTTGAAGCAAAGAAAAAAATAAAAAAATTTCAAATTTTTTAAAAATATTTTTGAAAGTAAAAAATAAACAGGGCTTACATCCACACTGCACTTATTTTGAGTTTGTAGGTGCACTTAATAGAATATTTTCAAATAACAAACAGCTGAGATTGGCCACGTCGCTCTACCAAGTGAAGACCAACAAACAATGGGCCTGGTTAGTTTGTTTGGGCCTTGAATTTTTGTCTCCACGAAAAATTAATTTTGCAGGCCTTCTTTCGGAACATAATTTGGAAGCCCAGCAAACAAGGATTGCTATCCACTGATTATCCGATCATAACAATAATTTAAAAGAAAAGGCCTCTTAGATATAAGGATTGTTGTTCAAAAACTCTCCAAGATAACCCGTTCTAGCACTGGAGTATATATAAATGACTCGTGTTATATATCTGCACAAATAAATGTCACAAAAAAAATTCGATAATTATTTTTTTTCTATGAAAAATGAATCAAATCAACGTCTCATATCCCACCAACTACATGTAACATATGGTTGAAAATATTCTTCCACAACATTTTGCATATGATTTGTTTTTTTTTGACAATTTATATACCTAAGGGCAACAAACCACCGCTTTGGAGGTGCAATTTCCGGACTTTGAGCATAGGGAACATTCCCCGAGGGCATGCGCAGCAGGGTTATTAACAATTATCATGTGCATTTAAATAAAACATCTACTAACTACTATCCGTTGGGACAAAACAACATTTAATAGTTCACTTGGCCATTCCTTCTCTCAGCTAGCTAATTTTCTAGACGTATCCATGGCATAGTGATCGATCAGGTTTATAGTATTCTTGCATTATTGCATGTAGCAAGGCATGAAACCAATAGTATGCAGACAGAACCAAATTTAAAATGATTTTGTGGAGTAAGATGGTCGATTCCAAACACCCTCCAATTTTATTTTTTTTAATTAAGGTTCGCATTAACAAAAACTAAAGCAAGAGCGATTTCTTTTCTATCAAATGAGTGAAAATATTATTTATTAGAATAATGCTTTTATAGTTTCCCTTTCACATAACAAAAAGTTAACATTTGCTATTAGAGGTATTGGAATCTTTTTATAAAATCTATTAGTTATTATTAAATTGATCGAGAAAAAATAAATCATTTCTCATCTTATTTGTATGGTAAAACAATCAAAATATTATTGAAATAAAAAAATTCTAAAAAATAGTATGCTTTGAATTTAATGATTCGAGTTGTAGATTTGAAAATTTAACATAAATTGATATTTTTAAAAAATAAGTTTTGTAATTTTTATTATTTTGTAGGTCCCTTTCTTATTCTATTTTGTCTTTTGTATTTAATATGGGTTGAAAATTGAATCAAATCACTTGTTCTCTTTTGATCACTTTTTTTTAAATAAAAATATTGATCAATTCAATCATCTAATTAAACTAAACTAATTAATTTATTTAACCTAGTCGGTTATACCACATGAATCACATATTTTTATTCCACATGTTTGAGACAACAGAACATGTTTTTTACACAAAAATAATATTCTAACCCCGCGGCGCAGCTTTAACCATGTATTCATCACAGAGATCTGCTTTCTTCAATCAATCAATAAGCTTATTGGACCACAATCAGGAGTCCCCATCATCAACATAATGATCAGTGATATTTACATGCACACCCGTAATCCACCCTTACCAGATAAACCCATGCATGATGCTGAGGTTATATGTGGTTAAACTGCTTAAGTGTTGCTATAATTAACATTAGCGAATATGGATTATAGACACCTCCCACGTGTTCAAGCCAATAATTAATCTTCTCATTATAGACACCTATCATGGTGATTATATAATCCTGAAACGAGGATGAGAAGGACCAGCAAGAAAATTAAGGAGGCAGTGGAGTTTAATTAGCAGTCAGTTTTCGTTTTTTTTAATTAATGTGGGTGTCCGGATTAGCTTGCATGCAGCTCGACTAATCTCACGGATCCTGAAGCTAACGATCATGTAAACTTCCAGTGGCCTTGAAGTTTGTGGAATTTAAACTGGTGACTTTCAGAGAACAAACATAGAACTTAACTAGTTAAGCTATATTTTTAGAGATAGTTTTCTCTCTTAATTGATGTAATATATGGCTGAATATAATTTGATAAAATAAAATAAGGTGGTTCAACTGCTTAAGTGATATTGATTTACATGCACACCCGTAATCCACCCTTACCAGATAAACCCATGCATGATGCCGAGGTTATATGTGGTTCAACTGCTTAAGTGTCGCTATAATTAACATTAGCGAATATGGATTATAGACACATCCCAAGGGTTCAAGCCGATAATTAATCCTCTCATTATAGACACCTCCCAAGTGTTCAAGCCGATAAAACTTCTCATTATAGACACCTCTCATATTGGTGATTATATAATCTTGAAATTAATGAGGATGAGAAGGATCAACAAGAAAATTAATGAGGCAGTGGAGTTTAATTAGCAGTCAGTTTTCTCTCTTAATTGATGTATATATGGATGAATATTATTGATCAAATAAAATAAGGTGGTTGTTCAGACCGATCCATCAGTGTTCACAAAAAAAGAAACTAGCATGTATCCCTGTTGGGTGTTTAACAATTAGTTGACCAAATGCCCTGCTATTATTGATGCCCGATTACTTTTTATAAAGAACACAAACTTAGTTAATAAGACTGAAAGAGATGGTTTGGTTGTTAAAATTTGAAATGACTTTGGCGCACAAGCCGAGTAGCCACCGCGTCAAGGCCATGGTGGCTTTCGTTGAAGAGAAGGGATGAGAGCAGTTAGATTTCTCCTTTTCCTTGGCTTAATTAATGTAGCCTGCGAGACATTTTCTAAAGTAGCACAGAAACCCTTCTTCTTTATGTATATATTTCCATTTTAACCACTTTTGTGGAAAAGTACGGGCCGATATTTGTTTTAAATGATAATAGCTGACCTTAATTTTAGCAATTTGTGTGACTTCAATGCTAACTGGGTTGTAATGGTTCATGCTGGAATCCAAATGATAAATTGCTCCATATAATTTGGCTTATAGCTTCTGCATTACCTCCCTTTAATCTAATCGTTTCTGACTTTTATTTTAAGTGGCCTATAATCGTTTGTCTTTAATGAATGACGCACAATTTGAAACTTTATATATATATATATATATATATATATAACCATAT
>Ga0307512_10005450_pt1 | contig 13284 bp, 14 predicted proteins | sample 14_EM_MG_FD_200267 | JGI IMG/M metagenome (GOLD analysis project Ga0307512, IMG submission 200267) | Populus trichocarpa ectomycorrhiza microbial communities from riparian zone in the Pacific Northwest, United States - 14_EM | ecosystem: Host-associated > Plants > Roots > Unclassified | place... | reverse complement strand
GATCAACCGGTTCCCGCCCGCGCTGTGGCCCAAGGGGATCGACCTGGGCGGCTACCGGTTCGTGCTCGGCAACGCGATGTTCCCCCGGTGGTTCGCCAACTCCCTGATCGTGTCGACCGTCGCGGTGGTGTCGAACCTGCTGTTCGGGGCGCTCGGCGGCTACGCGTTCGCCCGGATGCGGTTCGCCGGGTCGCGGCTGCTGCTCGGGCTGATGCTGGCGACGATGGTGGTGCCGTTCCAGCTGACGATGATCCCGACGTTCCTGGTGATGAAGTGGTTCGGGCTGATCGACACATTGGGCGCGCTGATCGTGCCGTCGCTGGTGACGCCGTTCGCGGTGTTCCTGTTCCGGCAGTTCTTCCTCGCGCTGCCGAGGGAGATGGAGGAGGCCGCCTGGATCGACGGGTGCTCTCGGCTGAGGGTGCTGTTCTCGATCGTGCTGCCGCTGGCCCGGCCCGCGCTCGCCACGGTCGCCGTGCTCACGTTCCTCACCGCCTGGAACGACCTGTCGTGGCCGCTGATCGCCATCAACCACGACACGCAGTACACGCTCCAGCTGGGCCTGACGACCTTTCAGGGGCAGCACCACACCCGGTGGTCGGCGGTGATGGCGGGCAACGTGATCACTGTGCTGCCCGTGCTGGTGGCCTTCCTGCTCGCACAGAAGACGTTCATCCAGTCGCTCACGTCGAGCGGGATCAAGGGGTGACCGGCGTGTCCTTCGACCTGCTGGTGATCGGGGACGTCAACCCCGACGTGGTGCTCGGCCCGGTGACCGGGCTCGAGTTCGGGCAGCGCGAACAGCTCGTGGAGCACGGCCGGCTGGTACTCGGCGGGTCCGCGGCGATCACGGCGTGCGGGGCGGCGCGGCTGGGGCTGCGGGTCGCGTTCGCGGGACGGGCGGGCGACGACCCGGCGGGCGCCTTCGTGCGGCAGGCGCTCGCCGCGCGGGGTGTCGACGTCGGTCATCTGGTCGTGGACCCCCAACTGCCCACTCCTCTCACGGCGATCGTGACCACGGGCGACGGCGACCGGGCGATCCTCACCTCGTCCGGCTGCCTGGCCGCGACGGGCCCGCAGGACGTGCCCGCCGAACTGCTGGCCTCCGCACGGCATGTGCACTCCGCCTCCTTCTTCCTGATGCCGCTCCTCGCGCGGTCGCTGGCCGATGTCTTCGCCCGGGCCCGGGCCCACGGGGCGACCACTTCTCTCGACACCAACGACGACCCCGCCGCCCGCTGGGACCACACCTTCCTGGACCCGGTCCTGAAGGTCACGGATCTGCTGCTGCCGAACGCGGCCGAGGCCCGGGCCCTGTCCGGGGAGGCCCAACTGGCCGACGCCGCCGTGTCGTTGGCCCGGAGCGGCCCGACGGTCGTGGTCAAGGACGGTGCGCACGGTGCTCTGGCCCGTGGGGGCACGGAGGTGGTCCGCGTCGGCGCCCTCCCCGTCGATCCCGTCGACACAGTGGGCGCCGGCGACAGTTTCGACGCCGGTTTCGTCGCGGCACGGCTGCGCGGACTGGACCTGAGCGCGTCCCTGGCGGTCGCCGTCGCCTGCGGCTCGTTGTCGACGCGCGCCCACGGCGGTACGGCGGCACAGCCGACGTGGGACGAGGCATGTGCCGTCTCCGACTTGAACCTGAAAGGGAACGGATGAAGATCGCCTTCGTGGGGGCGGGCAGCGTGGTGTTCACGCAGGGCCTGCTGGCCGACCTGTTCGCCTTCCCCGAACTCGCGTGCGCCCGGATCGCGTTGCACGACATCGACCCGGAACGGCTGGCGACCGCGGAGGGCGCCGCACGGCACATCGCGGAGGTGCGCGGGGCCAAACCCGAGATCGGCGCGCACCTCGACCGGCGGGCGGCGCTGGCGGACTCCGACTTCGTCGTCAATATCGTCCAGGTCGGCATGGACGCGGCCACGCGCACCGACTTCGCGGTCCCGGCCCGGTACGGCGTGCGCCAGACGATCGGCGACACGCTCGGAATCGGCGGCATCTTCCGGGCCCTGCGCACCTTTCCCGTCCTCAGGGGCATCGCCGAGGACATGGCCCAACTCTGCCCGGACGCACAGCTGTTGAACTACACCAACCCCATGGCGATGAACGTCCTCTACCTGAGCCGCATCGCCCCCCGGCTGAAGGTCACCGGGCTGTGCCACTCGGTGTACTGGACGATGCACGACTTGTCGGCCCTGGTGGGCGTGCCCTTCGAGGAGGTCTCCTACCTGGCCGCCGGAGTCAACCACCAGGCCTGGGTCCTGCGCTTCGAACGCGAGGGACAGAACCTGTACCCCCTGCTGGACGAGGCGATCGCCCACGACCCCGGCCTGCGGCGCCGAGCCCGCGTGGACATGTACCGCAGGCTGGGCCACTACCCCACCGAGACGAGCGAGCACTCCTCCGAGTACGTGCCCTGGTATCTGCGCCACGACAGCGAGATCGAGCGGCTGCGGCTGCCGGTCGGCGCGTATCTGGAGATCATCGGGGAGAACGCGGCGAGCTACGAGCGCACCCGCGGGGCCCTCGCGGCGGGCCGCCCGCTCCCGGTGGAGGGCACGCTGGAGTACGCCCCGCAGATCATCCACAGCACGGTCACCGGCACGCCCCGCACGGTCTACGGCAATGTCCCCAACCACGGTCTGATCGACAACCTGCCGGCCGACTCGGTCGTCGAAGTCCCGTGCCTCACCGACGCGTTGGGAGTCCAGCCCACCCGCGTCGGCGCCCTGCCCCCGCAGTGCGCGGCCCTCAACCGCGCGTACCTCTCCGTCACCGACCTGGTGGTCCGGGCGGCCACGGACGGCGACCCGCGGCACATCCGGCACGCCGCGATGGCCGACCCGGCGACGGCGGCCGCGCTGCCGGTGGAGCGGATCTGGGACCTGTGCGACGACCTCGTAGGGGCACACGGGGAGCTGCTGCCGCCGGAGCTGCGGGCTCAGCTCGGGCACTGACCGCTGCTGCCCGCAGGTGACCGTGCGGCGTGGAAGCCGCCGGGCGGTCGGCGCTCCCTCGTTCTCGGCACAGGTGACCGGCGTCGGGCGGGTGGCGGCCGTACGGGAGGCACCCGGTGCCGACCGAGGTCCTGTCCGTCACCCTCGTTCGATCAGGTCCAGCGCCCGCTCCCAGCCGAACTCCGGTCGCGAGCCGTCCTCCTGCGGCTCACCGGAGTACGGCTCGCCTAACCGGACGCCCATCCCGCGCAGCCGTACGAGGCTGTCCTGCCAGGCGGGGTGGGCGGCCAACGCGTCGGCCACGCACGGGAGTACGGAGACCGGGACGCCCAGACCGTATGTCTCGCACAGGGTGGCCACGGCGAGGGTGTCGGCCAGACCCGCCGCCCACTTGTTGACGGTGTTGAAGGTGGCGGGCGCGACGACGACGGCGTCCGGGGGCGGGAAGGGGCGCGGATCGCCGGGGGTGCGCCAGGCGGAGCGTATGGCGCGGCCGGTCTGCGCCTCGACGGCGGCGGTGTCGAAGAAGCCCTTCATGGCGACCGGCGTCGCGATGACACCGACCTCCCAGTCCCGCTCCTGAGCGGCGGTGATCAGCTTGCTGACGTCCGCGGCGATCCCGGCGGCGCACACGACGACGTAGAGGAAGGGCTGCTCGGCCTGTTCGGTCATCCCGGAACACTACTCACCGGGAGCCCTACTCGAGAGGGAAGGACCGCCCGCGCTCGGCCTCGGGCCGCGGGCCGTGGATCCGGCGCTCCTTCTCCTCGATCGGCACGTCGTTGATGCTGGCCTCGCGCCGGGTCATCAGGCCGTGCTCGTCGAACTCCCACAGTTCGTTGCCGTAGGAGCGCCAGCACTGGCCGTCGGCGTCCCGGGACTCGTACTGGAAGCGGACGGCGATGCGGTTGCCGTCGTACGCCCACAGGTCCTTGCGCAGGGCGTACTCCTGCTCGCGCTCCCACTTGGCGGTGAGGAACCGCTCGATCTCGGCGCGGCCGGTGACGAAGGTGTCCCGGTTGCGCCACACCGAGTCCTCCGAGTAGGCGAGCGCCACCCTGTGCGGGTCGCGGGTGTTCCAGGCGTCCTCGGCGGCCTGGACCTTCCGCGCGGCGCTCTCGCGCGTGAACGGGGGCAGGGGCGGGCGGTCGGCCATGGTCATCTCCTCGCCGGATCCTCGTGGATCCTCTGCGGGCAACGGGGAGAACGTGCGTTCTCCGGTACGGCTGCTAACGTAGAGAACGCTCGTTCTCGCGTCAAGGAGAGGTCGTACACCGCATGCCGGCCATGGACAGCGCAGTCGCCCGGGAGCAGGCGCTGGACGCCGCGGAGGAGCTGTTCTACGGGCGGGGCATCCAGTCCGTCGGCATGGATGACATCCGCGGCACCTCGGGCGTTTCGCTCAAGCGGCTCTATCAGCTGTTCCCCGCGAAGGAGCAGCTGGTGGAGGCCTATCTGGAGCGGCGCGACGTGCGCTGGCGCGGCCGGCTGGCCGAGTTCGTGGAGCGGCGGGAGGGCCCCGAGGAACGGATCCTGGCGGTCTTCGACTGGCTGGAGCGATGGTTCGGCGAGGACGGCTTCCGCGGGTGCGCGTGGATAAATTCCTACGGCGAACTGGGCGCCACGTCGCCCCGCGTGGTCGCCCAGGTGCGGGCGCACAAGCAGGCGTTCCGCGACTATCTCGCCGGGCTCGTGGCGGCGGCGGGGCTGCCCGGCGCCCTGGCCGGGCAGCTGTTCCTGCTGGCCGAGGGCGCCATGGTCAGCGCCGGGATCAGCGGGAGCACCGAGCCCGCGCGAGAGGCGCACGAGGCGGCACGGCTGCTGCTGTCCCGCTGAACCTCAGCCCTCGGACACGCTGATGGCACCCACCGGGCAGGCCCGCGCCGCCTCCCGCACCATCGCGTCGCCGCCGCCGTCCTCGCGGCCCGGCAGCAGCGCGCTGAATCCGTCGTCGTCCTGGGTGAAGACGCCCGGGGCGGCCAGGGCGCACTGGCCGGCGCCGATGCAGACGTCCTTGTCGATGTCGATGTCGATGTGCATGGCCTGCAGCCTCTTACCAGGTCACGGGGAGTTCCAGCATCCCCTGGATCGTGTCGCCGGGTTTGAAGGGGATCTCGTCCACCGGGGCGGCCAGGCGCAGTTTCGGCAGCCGGTCGAAGAGGGTGTGCAGGGCGATCTCCAGCTCGGCGCGGGCCAGGTTCTGGCCGAGGCACTGGTGGATGCCGAAGCCGAACGCGACGTGGTGGCGGGCCGACCGGTGCCAGTCGAGGGTGTCGGGGGCGGGGTAGACGTCCTCGTCACGGTTGATGACCGAGGTCGAGAAGACCACGCCGTCGCCCGCCCGGATCGTCGTCCCGCCCGCCTCGATGTCCTCGGTGGCCCTGCGCAGCAGCCCGTCCGCGATGGACAGCATCCGCATCAGCTCCTCCACCGCGGAGGGCAGGAGTTCCGCGTTGCCGCGCAGCTCGGCCAGCCGCTCCGGGTGCTGGAGGAGGGTGAAGGTGCCCAGGGAGATCATGTTGGCGGTCGTCTCGTGACCGGCGACCAGCAGGATGGTCGCGAACGAGATGACCTCCTGGCGGTCGAGCACACCCTCACGCAGCTGCTGGTGGACGAGTTCGTCCAGTACACCGTCGCCGGGCTCGGCCTGTTTCTGCTTGCGGTCGATCAACTCCTCGAAGTACGCGTCGAGTTGATCGCGCGCCTCCTGTACGTCCTCGACTCCCGGTCCGCGCAGCAGCCGGCGTGACTGCCCCTCGAAGAATTCGTGGTCCCGGTAGGGGACGCCGAGCAGCGCGCAGATCACCATCGACGGCACGGGCAGCGCAAAGGCGCTCACCAGCTCGGCGGGCGGCCCCTGCGCGACCATCGCGTCGAGCCGCTCGTCCACGATCCGCTGGATCTGCGGCCGCAGTTCGGCGGCGCGCCTGAGGGTGAAACTGGGGACCATCATCCGCCGCTGTGTGCGGTGCTCGGGGTCGTCGACGCCGAGCAGCGCGACCTTCCGGTTCTTCACCGCCGAGAAGCGCGCAGTGGGCGCCGGGAAGTCGGGGTGGTTGCGGTCGGTCGACAGCCGTTGGTCGGCGAGCAGCTCCCGGGCGAGGCCATGACCGGTGACCAGCCAGGCCGGACGGCCGTCGTAGAGGGTGATCCGGGACAGCGGGCGGGCGGCGCGCAGGGGCTCGTAGGCGGTGGGCGGGTGGTAGGGGCAGGTCCGGTCCTGGGGGAAGGCGACGGGTTCCGTTTCCGTCATGGAAGACCTCGCAGACGAAGAGTGCGTCGTGCAGATCTTCATTAGATGCCCGGGGCATCTATGGGACGACGTGAAGTTCGGCCAGATCGGTGGTGCGGGCAATCTGGCCGGGGATGCTCGCTCATGCATCGGAATTCGGTGGTGGGCGGACAGTGGCCGCCCCCACAATCCGGTCATGCCTACGACCGTTGCCTGTCTGCCGCCGACCGCCGCCGCCACGCCGGTGCGGTGCCGGCAGCAGTCCGGCCGAACCCGGAGGCCGACACTTCCCGCGTCGTGACCGCCGCGCTCGTCGCGGGGCTGGTCGCGGGCTACGGCATTGCCGTGCCGGTCGGCGCGGTCGCCACCCATCTCGTCTCCCTCACCGCTCGCACGTCCCTGCGGACCGGCGCCGGTGCCGCGCTCGGCGTCGCCACCGCGGACGGGCTCCACGCCCTGCCTGCCACGCTCGGCGGCTCCGCGCTCGGCGCGGCGCTGCGGCCCGTGCTGGCGCCGCTGCACTGGGCCTCGGCCCTGGTGCTGCTCGCCCTGGCGGTCCGGGGCGCGGCCGTGGCGGTACGGCAGTACCGCACCGACCGGTTCGCCACCCGCTCGGCCCCGCCTTCCCCGGGTGCCGCGCGGGCGCATCTGAGCCTCCTCGGGATCACCCTGCTCAACCCCACCAGGGTGATCTATTTCGCCGCGTCGGTACTCGGCACCCGGATCCCGGAGGCAGCGGCGCCCCTGAAGGGAGGAGCGTTCGTCCTGGCCGCCTTCGCCACGTCCGCGAGCCGGCAGCTGCTGCTCGCCGGGGGCGGGGCGCTGCTGGGCCGGACACTGACGGGTCGTCGGGGCCGGCTGGTGACGGCGCTGCTGTCGAGTGGCGTGATCACGGCGCGCGCGGTACGAACGGTGGCGTGATCACGACGCGCGCGTGGCCGAGGACCGGTGCGGAATGGATGATTCCTGCGCGCACCGGTGTTGAAGCACGGTGCCAGTCAGCCGTACGACACGACGATGGGACGGATGCCATGCCTCTCGAGGGCGAGTACGAGCCGAGTCCGGCGCAGTGGGTGCGTGAGCAGGTGGAGCTGTACGAGAGCTCCGGCGGTACGAAGGGCACGACCCTCATGGAGACCGGTCTGCCCGTCATCGTGCTCACCAGCCGCGGCTCCAGGAGCGGCAAGATCCGCAAGACGCCACTGATGCGCGTCGAGCACGACGGACGGTACGCCCTGGTCGCCTCCCAGGGCGGCGCGCCCAAACACCCGGTCTGGTACCACAACCTCAAGGGAGATCCCCACGTGGAGCTCCAGGACGGGGCGGCGAAGCAGGACATGACGGCCCGTGAGGTCACCGGCACGGAGAAGGACGAGTGGTGGGAGCGTGCCGTGGCGGCGTATCCGCCGTATGCCGACTACCAGAAGAAGACGGACCGGCAGATCCCGGTCTTCGTGCTCGAACCGGCCGGCGCAGGGAAGTGATCCGGGCCCGGGTCGGCGACCGCTGAACCCGGGCCTGAACCGCGCCCCGGACCGGGCTGGAAAAAATCTTCAATCGAGGACGCATGAACCGGATTCCGCCGGGCACCCGTGCGTCAGGCCCCGCCGCGTTCCCCCGTCGCGGCGGGGCTTTCTCGTGCCTCGTGCGCCGGCCGGTCGGTGATGTCGAGGAAGATCTGGTCGGCCTCGGGCACCGAGTCCGCGAGGGACCGCTTGATCCGTACGGCGACCTCCTCGACCGTCTCGCTGTCCAGCCCCGGCACCAGGTCGACACGGGCGGCCACCAGGGCCGTGTCGAGGCCCGTCTTCATCGTGAACAGCGCCTCCACGCTGTCGATCTCGGACTGGGCCCGAAGCAGCTCCTGGATCCGGGCGTCCGTCTCCGGGTCGGCCGCCTCCCCGATCAGCTGGTCGCGCGCATCACTGCCCAGCTGGTAGGCGACGAAGACGAGCAGCGCGCCGATCGCCAGCGAGGCCGACGCCTCCCACACCACCTGTCCGGTGACCATGTGCAGCGCCATGCCCGCGGCGGCCAGCGTCACTCCGAGCACCGCCGTGCCGTCCTCGGCGACCACCGTGCGCAGCGCGGGATCGCGCACGCCGCCCAGGCCGCCCTGGCGGCGCACCTGGTGCAGGGCCCGCAGCAGCGAGGCGCCCTCGGCGACGAAGGCGACACCGAGCACGATCAGGCCCGCCACATATCCGCTCAGTTTCTCGTCGGCGCCGTTCCTGAGGGCCTCGAAGCCCTGGAAGAAGGAGAAGCAGCCGCCCATGACGAAGATCCCGACGGCGGCGAGCAGCGACCAGAAGAACCGCTCCTTGCCGTAGCCGAAGGGATGCTGCTCGTCGGCGGGGCGGCGGCTGCGGCGCAGCGCGGCCAGCAGGAAGACTTCGTTGAGGCTGTCGGCCACGGAGTGCGCGGCCTCCGACAGCAGGGCGGGTGATCCGGCGACCAGGCCGCCGACGGCCTTGGCCACCGCGATCAGCAGGTTCGCCGCGAGCGCCACCAGCACGGTGACGTGTGTCCTGCGGTCCGCCTTGTCGTCCGTGGGTGTCCCGCTCACCTTCGCCGACTGCCCCCCTCGTGGCGGCTCACACCGTGCGGGGAACCGAATTCGGGGAACGTGGTCATCAGGGGACACTCACCTCAGGGAGGAATCATGGGCGGCGGGGGCAACAGCACGTACGGGAAGAAGCCGTTCAAGCGGTCCAAGAGCCACTTCACGGACCGGATCACGGCGGACGGCCGGGACGGGTGGCCGGTGGCGGCGGGCCGTTACCGGCTGGTGGCCAGCCGTGCCTGTCCGTGGGCGAGCCGGGCGCTGGTCTCCCGCCGTCTGCTCGGCCTCGAGGCCGCCCTGTCCCTCGCCGTCGCCGACCCGATCCAGGACGACCGCAGCTGGCGCTTCACCCTGGACCCGGACGGCCGCGACCCGGTGCTCGGCATCCGCTTCCTCAGCGAGGCCTACGACCGGCGGGAGACCGGCCACCCGGGCGGCGTGAGCGTGCCCGCGATCGTCGACGTACCGACCGGGAAGCTGGTCAGCAACGACTACCAGCAGCTGACCCTCGACCTCGCGACCGAGTGGACCGCACTGCACCGCGACGGGGCGCCCGATCTGTACCCGCACGCCCTGCGCGACGAGATCGACGCGGTGATGGCGGACGTCTACGAGGACGTCAACAACGGTGTGTACCGGGCGGGTTTCGCCGCGGAGCAGGAGGTGTACGAGGACGCGTGCGCGCGGGTCTTCCGACGGCTGGAGCTGCTGACCCCGCGCCTCGCGCGGCAGCGCTACCTCGTCGGCGACACGATCACCGAGGCGGACATCCGGCTGTTCACCACCCTGGTCCGCTTCGACGCCGTCTACCACGGCCACTTCAAGTGCAACCTCTGGAAGATCACGGAGAACCAGGTCCTGTGGGCGTATGTTCGTGACCTCTACCAGACGCCCGGCTTCGGTGACACCGTCGACTTCGACGACATCAAACGGCACTACTACCAGGTTCACACCGGCATCAACCCGACCCGGATCGTGCCCCTCGGGCCGGATCCGGCGGGCTGGCTCGCGCCCCATCACCGGGAGGAGCTGGGCGGGCGGCCGTTCGGCGACGGAACGCCGCCGGGGCCCGTGCCCGCGGACGAGGAGGTTGCGGCGCGGGGGCGGCCCTGACCGACTAAGGAGACAGACATGGCGAAGACAAAGAAGAAGAAGCTGAAGCTGCCCCTCGCCTACAAGCCCCTCGGGTTCGCCATGAGTTGGGCCGCCGGGGCCGTGGCCGGGCTCGCCTTCCGCAAGACCTGGATGGCGCTGCGGCACGAGGAGGACGCGCCCGACGCTCTGGACGAGGACCGCGGCTGGGGCGAGATCCTGCTCGCCGCCGCGGTCCACGGCGCCCTGTTCGCCGTGGTGCGCAGCGCGGTGGACCGCACGGGCGCGAAGGCCATCGAACGGTCGACCGGCGTCTGGCCGGTCGCCGACAAGGGCGGCCGGGACTGACGCCGGCGGGATCGCTCAGCCCTGCTTGGGTCCCGTCGGTGTGGCGCGGCACAGGGTGAAGGAGTGGCCTGCCGGGTCGCCGTAGACGCGTTCCTCGTACGGCCCGGACGCGTCCCTCGTCTCCAGCGGGCGTCCGCCGAGCTCCACGACCTTGCGCTCCGCAGCGTCCAGGTCCGCCACGACGAAGCCCAGGTGGACCTGGAGGGAGTTCTCGGAGCGCGGCCAGCTCGGCGGTGTCGCGTTCACGTCGCGGCGGAAGGCCAGCCCGATGCCGTCGGCGCCCCTGATCTCCACACGGTTGGCGGTCGCGTCGGTCTCCTCGGCCTCCAGCAGCTCCTTGTAGAACACGGCGAGCTTCTCGGGCTCGGCGCAGTCGAGCACCACGTAACCCGCTTCCACCAGTGGCATGTTTCCTCCGCAGGGTCCCGGGCACGGGGCAGGTCCTGTCCCGCCGCCCTCCCTCTGCGGATATCCCGCCCCGGCCGATTCAGTCGGCGACCAGCCGCTTCCCTTCGTGCATCAGCTCACGTTCGGCCCCCTGGCCGGCGTCCTGAAGGCGACTGCCTGCCGGGACTTGGTCAACTCACCTGCTCAGTCCGGTCGTTGGCCTCCCTTCCCGCCCGGACTTCCGCCGGCCGCGCCGTTGCCGCGCTCAGCAGCAGGTCCAGGGCTGCCGGGTAGGAGGGAGGTGCGCGACCCGCAGGACGCCTCCCGTGCCGGGATCATCACACTGGTCACCATGCTGACCCTCTTCCTGCTCGGCTCGGTTGCCTTCCAACGAGTGCTGTCCGAGCCGGAGTTGGCCGGGTACGGCGCCCAGGGGCCGGCGTACTTCGGGGACCGGCCGGCCTCCCGGCCACTGGCGGCACTCCCCCTCGTGGCGCTGATGTTCTCGGCGGTCGCCTCGCTGCAGGGCGGCGTGATCCCGACGGCCCGGGCGATGTTCGCCATGAGCCGGGATCGCACGCTCGGGCCGGTGTGGTCCAGGGTCAGCCCCCGCTCCGGGACTCCCGCCGCCGGGACGCTGCTGATCGGCGCGCTCGCGACGGTGATCGCGGCACTCGCCCTGGTCATCCCGCGGCTCGCGGACATGATCACGGCGACGGTGAGCGCCGTGGGCATCGTGGTCGCCCTGTCGTACGCGCTCACGGCCCTCGCGGCGGCCGTCCGCCTCCGCTCGCTGCTGCGCGGGGACCTGCGGGAGGGCGTACGGGCCGTAGTACTGCCCGCGCTGAGCGCCGTGGCGCTGCTCGGGCTCGGCGGCTGCCTCGGCTGGTCGTTCTACACATCCGCCGACCACTTCGAAGTCAGCACGGACAACGGCTGGTTCCTGCTCCTCACTCCCCTGGCGATGATCGCGTCGGGCTTCGTGGCCGCCGCGTGGGCCAAGTGGGTACGCAGGTCGCCGTACTTCCGCACGGGCGACGGCACGGACGCCGACGCCCCGCACCTCCTCCCGACAGCTCACCAGGAAACGGAACATGCACGCAGATCTGCTTTTCACCGGCGGCCCGGTCCTCACTCCCGGGGGCCGTACCGCGACCGCCGTGGCCGTCACCGGCGACCGCATCACCGCCGTCGGGCACGACGAGGTCCACGACCTCGCCGGGCCGCGGACCGAAGTGGTCGACCTGGCCGGGCGGTTGCTGCTGCCGGGCTTCCAGGACGCGCACGTCCATCCGGTACCGGCGGGCCTGGAACTCGCCCAGTGCGATCTGACCGGGACCAGGACGGCCCGGGAGACGGTCGCCGCCGTCCGCGCATACGCCGCCGCGCACCCGGAGCGGGAGTGGATCACCGGCGGGGGCTGGTCCATGGAGGCCTTCGAGGGCGGTGTGCCGACGAAGGAGCTCCTGGACGCGGTCGTACCCGACCGCCCGGTCCACCTGCCCAACCGTGACCACCACGGCGCCTGGGTCAACAGCCGCGCCCTGGAGCTGGCGGGCATCGACCGGGACACGCCGGACCCCGCCGACGGGCGGATCGAGCGGGACGCGGCGGGGGAGCCGAACGGCACCCTGCAGGAGGGCGCGATGCAGCTCGTCGGGCGACTGACGCCGCCGGCCACCGCGTCGGACCGGCTGGCGGCCCTGCTGCACGCGCAGCGCCATCTGCATGCGCTCGGCATCACGGCCTGGCAGGACGCGCTCGTCGGGGACTTCCTCGGCATGGACGACCCCTCGCAGGCGTATCTGGCGGCCGCGCGCGACGGCTCGCTGACCGCGCGTGTGGTCGGCGCGCTGTGGTGGGAGCGGGAGCGCGGGGCCGAGCAGATCCCCGAACTCGTCGAGAAGCGGGCCGCGTTGAGCCACGGCCGGTTCCGTGCGGGCACCGTCAAGCTGATGCTGGACGGCGTCGCCGAAAACGGCACGGCCGCGCTGCTGGACCCCTATCTGGACACGTGCGGCTGCGCCACCGCCAACCGCGGCAAGAGCTTCATCGACGCGGGGCAACTCCCCCAGTACGTGGGCGCGTTGGATGCTCTCGGTTTCCAGTGCCACTTCCACGCGCTGGGCGACCGGGCCGTACGCGACGCCCTGGACGCGATCGAGGCCGCGCGGGCGGCGAACGGGCCGAGCGACACCCGTCCGCATCTTGCGCACCTTCAGGTCGTGCACCCCGACGACGTACCGCGTTTCGCCCGGCTCGGCGCGACGGCGAACATCCAGCCGCTGTGGGCCGCGCACGAACCGCAGATGGACGAGCTGACCATTCCCTTCCTCGGGTCCGAACGGGCCGCGTGGCAGTACCCGTTCGGGGCGCTGCTGCGCTCGGGGGCCCGGCTCGCCGCGGGCAGCGACTGGCCGGTCAGCAGCCCCGATCCGCTCCAGGGGATCCATGTCGCGGTCAACCGCGTCGCGCCCGGCGGCGACCACACCCCGGTGTTCCTGCCCGGCGAACGCATCGGCCTCACCGAGGCGTTGGCCGCGTACACCGCGGGCTCGGCCCATGTGAACCACCTCGAGGACACCGGCCGGATCCAGGTGGGTGCGCTGGCGGATCTCGTGGTGCTGGACCGCGATCCGTTCGACGGGCCGACCGAGGCGATCGCGGGGACGGGCGTGGCGCTGACCTATGTGGGAGGGGAGGGA
>Ga0307512_10005449_pt1 | contig 13289 bp, 9 predicted proteins | sample 14_EM_MG_FD_200267 | JGI IMG/M metagenome (GOLD analysis project Ga0307512, IMG submission 200267) | Populus trichocarpa ectomycorrhiza microbial communities from riparian zone in the Pacific Northwest, United States - 14_EM | ecosystem: Host-associated > Plants > Roots > Unclassified | place... | reverse complement strand
CGACAGTCCTGCAGTCCGGTGAACAGACGGTCCGGGCACGGTTTGCGAAACGCCGTGCGGCTGGGGTGCTCGTCCTCGCCTGCCTGGCCGCTTGTTGTGCGGTCTGGGTTCTCCTCGGTGTCGACAGCCGTCCCTCCTCCGAGAGCTGGACGCCGCCCACCGCCGAGTCCCTGCGCGCCGACGAGTTCCTGGCCTCCCGGTTCACAACCGGTGAACCTCATCTGGCGCTGGTGGCCACCTCTTCCGGGTCGGTCGACGACCCGCGCGCCACCCGGGCCGGCCAGAAACTCCTCGAAGCTCTCGCCGCCGATCCGCGCACCGAGTGGGTCCGCGGGTACTGGCCGCTCCGGCTCTCCGAGTTCCGTGCAGCCGACGGACGTCGCGCGCTGGTACTGGTGCGCTTCCGCGGAGACGAGCGGGCCGTGCGCGCCGCAGCGAACGATGTGATGGCCCGGTACACCGGGAAGACCGGGCCCGGTGAAGTGCTGAAGGTCTCCGCCGGGGGCGAGGACGCGGTCCTCTCCGAGAGCGAACGGCTCAGCGAACGCGGGCTGCTCCTGGCCGAGTTCATCGCGGCGCCCGTGATTCTCCTGATCCTGCTGTGGGTGTTCGCCAGTGCCGTGGCCGCGCTGCTTCCGTTGGTGGTGGGCGCGTTCGCCGTGGTGGTCGCCGGGGCATGCCTGCGGTTGCTGGACGGTGTGGTGCCGGTGTCGGCCTTCAGCGTCAGTGTCACCACCGCCCTGGGTTTCGGGCTGGCCGTGGACTACAGCCTGCTCCTCGTCTCGCGCTACCGGGAGGAAGTCGCCGCGGGCAACACCCCGGACAGGGCGGTGCAGGTGACGCTGCGCACCGCTGGACGCGCCGTGGCGTTCTCCTCCGCCACCGTGGTGGCTGCCCTGTGCACTCTGCTGGTCGTCCCGCTACCGCTGCTGCGGTCTCTCGCCTTCGGCGGAACCGCGATCGTCGTCACCTCCGCCGTGGGGGCGTTGGCGGTCGTGCCCGCACTGCTCGTGGTGCTCGGAGCCCGTATCGACCACGGAGACGTCTTCACCCGACTGCGCGGCGGGCGCCAGGAGAGGAACTCCTGGGCCCGGCTGGCCCACTGGGTGGTGAGACGGCCGGCGGCCGTTGCGCTCGCGGGCTTCGCGTTCCTGGTCCTCCTTGCCGTACCGGCGCTTCAGGTGCGCTTCGGTGTGTACGCCGATGCGACGCTCCCGGATTCCTCGCCGGTCGCCGCGACCGCCCGGACCCTGCGCACCGAGTTCGGCTCCGCCGCGTCGGGCGCCCCCTCCGTCGTACTGCCCGGCCTGAACGCGGAGGCGGACTCACGGGACCGGGCAGCGCTCGACGGATACGCCCGCCGGCTCTCCCACGTCTCCGGAGTGGCCCGGGTGGACACCGTCACAGGGATCTACCAGGACGGGAACCGGTCTCCGCTCCCGGCGGCCCGGGCGGCGTCGTTCGCCGCCGCGTCCGCCAGTCGGCTGGCCGTGACCCCTCAGGCCTACGCCGGCGCGCCGCTCACTCCCGAGGGGAGCCGGCTGGTGGAGCGGCTCCGCCGGGTCCCCGCGCCGGTTCCCGCTCTGGTCGGTGGTCCGGGTGCCCGGCTGGCGGACACCGAGAAGGTGATGACGGACCGGCTGCCGCTCGTCGCGGCACTCGCCTGTGGTGGGACCTTCCTCCTGCTGCTGCTCTACACCCGCAGCCTGCTGGTGCCGGTGAAGGCCGTGCTGCTGAACATGCTGAGTCTGGCCGCCACCTTCGGAATCCTGGTCGCCGTTTTCCAGGAGGGCTGGTTTCCCGGTGTTTCTCCGGCGGGAATCACCGATGTGCTCATCCCCTTGATGTTCGCTGTGGCGTTCGGTCTCTCCATGGACTACGAGGTCTTCCTGCTCTCGCGGATCCTTGAGGAGCACCGGCGCGGCAGCCCCACCCCGCTCGCCGTGGCGACCGGTCTGCAGCAGACGGGGCGGCTCTTCACCTCCGCCGCGCTGGTCTTCGCCGTGTCCATGTCCTCTTTGGCGCTGTCCGGGCTGCTGCATCTGCGCGTGGTGGGCATCGGCCTCGCGGTGGCCGTTCTGGTGGACTGCACGGTGGTGCGCGCACTGCTCGTACCCGCTGTGATGCAGCTCGCGGGCAGGGTGAACTGGTGGCTGCCGACCTGGCGGGGAAACCTTCAGGGCGAGGCAGTACCGAAGACGTGGTCCCAGTAGGGGCAGCTCACGCCGAACCCGCGCCGTTCGTCCTGGAAGTGGTGGCGCAGATGGCGGTTGCGCAGGCGTCGGCCCAGAGTCGTGGACGGGCGGTGGTGGTGCATGTGGAAATGCAGGACGTCGTACACCACGTAGCCCGCGACGAATCCGCCGGTCAGGGCGGCGCCCGGCCCCGTTCCCGCCAGCAGGTGGAACAGCTCGTAGGTGCCGTATGCGCCGGGGACGCTGACCGAGGGGGGCATGACCAGCCGCCGGGGATCGTTGGGGTGGTCGTGGTGGACCCCGTGCACCATCCAGTGCGCCCGGCGCCCCCACGCACTGCGCGGGGTGAAGTGGAACAGCGCCCGGTGCACCCAGTACTCGGTCAGCGTCCATACTCCGTAGCCGAGCAGAACGTACGCCAGGAGCAGGAGCGCCCCGGTGTGCCGGACCGCCCAGGCGAGCAGCAGCAGGACGACCGGGCCGTGCAACAACGGGGGTACGGCGGGATGCACACGGGTGAAGCGGTCGAGGAAGCGTGAGCGGAACATGGGCGGAGACGCGCGCAGCCGGTCCGCCCGCCCGGCGCTCTCGTCGCACCGCAGGGGCTCATTCGCCGTCATCGCGTCTCACCTTCGTGTACCTCAGCCCTCTGATCACAGGGGCCGCCGATAGATCCGATAGGTCTTGGACCGCTGCGCTCCCATTCGCGCGATGGCCTGGTTCATGGCGGAGTTGTCCTCCAGGACCCATGACAACTCGCCCGCTTTGTAGCCGAGTTGGCGTCCGGCTTGGGCGAGGCGCGTGTACAGCAGCGCGTCGAGGCCCCGATGCCGGTATTCCGGTTTCACTCCCAGGGCGATCAGTCGGCACCGGTCGATCCTGCGGGCGGCTCTGGTGGCCCTGATCAGGCCGATGGGCAGGCCGTATCGGGTCAGTCGGCCACCGGCCGCCTTCAGCGCCTGGTTGGCGTCGGGGACGGCCAGGCAGAATGCCGCCGGTTCCCTGTCCACCTCCGCGACCAGCACCAGTTCGGGCCTGACGATTCGCCGAAGCTGTGCCGTGAGGTGGCGGAACTCGCGCTCCGTGGGGGGTACGAAGCCCCAGTTCCGTTCCCAGGCGTGGGTGTAGATGTCCCGCAGCCGTCGCTCCTCGGCGTCGAAGTCACTGAGGTCGAGCGGTCTCACGCGGACGCCACCCCGCTCTTCCGCCCATTGCGCGAGCCGGGTGACGGCGCCGTCCACCGGCACTTGTGTGGTCCACTCCCAGGCCCACAGGTCCTTGGCCTTGGTGAATCCGCAGGACAGCAGCAACTTGTCGTGATGGGGCGGGTTGTACGGCATCAGGACGGCCGGCGACGAGGAGAAACCCTCTACGAGCGTGCCGCATTCGCCGTTGGTCGAGAAGCTCACCGGCCCCACCGTCGAGGTGAGCCCGCGCCCGCGCAGCCAGTCCCCGACGGCCTCGAACAGCGCCTGGGCCGCACCGGGATCGTCCGCGCACTCGAAGAGCCCGAAGAATCCGTCGCTGCCACCGTGGTGGGTGTTGTGCCGGGGGTTGTGGACGGCGGCGACGCGTCCGACGGCCTGGTCGCCCCGATGAGCGAGGAACAGTCCGGCGTCGCCGAACTCGAAGAAGGGGTTCTTCCGCGGGTCGAGGAACGCCTTGCGCTCGCTCTCCAGGGGCGGCACCCAACAGGGGTCGCCCCGGTACAACCGGTACGGCAGCCGGATGAACTCCCGGCGCCGCGCGGAGTCGCGCACCACCGTGACACGGGGCGGATCGGCCAGGGAGCGTGACATGGCCGTCACACCGTCCCCTTGATCGGTTCCGCGCGCGCGTCCTCGTCCTCGGCGAGGGCTGCGGAGATCAGGCCGACCGCGTGGTCGATGTCCTCCTCGGTGTGCTCCGAGCAGACGCCGAGCCGTAGCCGGGCTCCACCGATCGGCACGGCCGGCGGGAACAACGGGCAGACCAGCAGGCCGCGTTCGGCCAGTCGCCGGGTGACACGCGCCGTGCGGTCCATGGTGCCCACCGGTACCACCACCACATGGGCGGCGGAGTGGGCCGTGGCGACGCCGCCGGCGTGCAGCCGGGCGCGCAGCGCACGCGCGTTGTCATGGAGCCTGCGCCGCCGCTCAGCCCCTTCTTCCGCCAGCACCGAGAATGCCGCGAGTGCTGCCCCGACGGTGCCGGGCACAAGGCCCAGGGACAGCAGATAGGCGTCCGCCGAGTGCCTGAGCAACGTCACCACGTCGGCGTCGGCACAGACGAACCCTCCGGTGGAGGCGAACGCCTTGCTGAACGTACCCGTGATGACGTCGACCCGGTCCAGCACACCGAGCGACTCGGCCACGCCCCGCCCCTGAGGGCCGAGCGTGCCCGCGCTGTGCGCCTCGTCCACCACCAGCAGGGCGTCGTACCGTTCGGCCAGATCGGCGATCTCCGTCAGCGGGGCGAGATCGCCGTCGGCGCTGAACAGGCCGTCCACGACGATCAGCCGCCGCCCCGACCCTTGCGGCCGGGGCGCCGCCCGGAGCAACTCCGCGAGATGTTCGGGGTCGTTGTGCCGGAAGACGTGTGCGGTGGCTCCGGACAGCCGGATCCCCATGGTGATCGACTGATGGTTGAAGCGGTCGGCGAAGACATGGTCACGAGGTCCTGCCAGGGTGCCGAGTACGCCCAGATTGGCCTGCATCCCGGTCGGGAAGAGGAGCGCGGACGGGCGCCCGGACCAGGCGGTCACGGCGGCTTCCAACTCCTGGTGCAGCTGGGTGTATCCGCCGACCGCCTGCGTTCCGTACGTGCCCGTGCCGAACCGGCGGGTGGCCGCGAGCGCGCCTTCCAGCACCTGCGGATGCCGGGCAAGCCCGAGATAGTCGGCGGACCCGAAGACGGTGACCGACTGGCCGTGGGCGTTCCCCGAGCCGGGACGGGCGTGAGGCACCCCGATCCGGGCCCGGGTCGTCGCGGCCTCCGTGATCAGTGGAAACAGCGGATAGGTGTCCTCCTGCTGCCAGCGGTCCACCAGGTCGAGCGTGCTGCTGTGCACGGGACCGAATTCCATCGGCGGTCTCATCTCGCTTTCTCACTCCTGTGCGTGGTGCGGGCCTTGCCCGGTGGTGCGTGCGCCTCGGAGGATCTCTGCGGCAGCCATGTCCCGGACCGTCTCGCAACTGCCGCCGTACACGCTGAAGACGCGGACATCACGCAGCGCGGTCAGCATGCCGGGGACGGACTCGTCGTCCCGGAAGGCGTCGGGGCCGGACAGCCGGGCGCATTCCTGTACGACCCGCTGGGCCAGCCGGGCACTGGCCGTCTTGGCCAACGCGGCGTCCAGCTGGTCGTCGGCGCCGCCGATCTGTTCCGCGGTGACGTCGACGAAGGTCTCGGCCGCCTCGAGTTCGGCGTCCCACCAGGCGAGTTCGGGCATCGCCTGGCCCGTCGGACCCACCAGACGTGCCGTTCGTTCCAGTGCCCAGCGAGCACAGGCCAGGGCTCCCGCCGCGATCGCCAGACGCTCCTGCGGGAGGATTCCCGCCAGGAGGGCCATGGCCAGTCCGGGGCGTCCGAGCACCGCTTCGCGGGGCAGCCGACAGTCCTCAAGGCTCACCCGTCCGGTCGGGGAGGCGTGCAGCCCGGCCGTCGTGAGCGGCGTGACAACGACCCCGGGCAGATCAGCGGGTACAAGGAACAGGGTCAGACCCAGGGCGGAGGCGCCGGGGGTGGTGCGGGCCAGGACGACCAGGACATCAGCGAGAGGCGCGTTGGTGATGAACGTCTTCTCGCCCCGCAGGACCCACCCCTCCGGTTCGGACCGGGCCGTGGCGGCAACGGAGCGGACCAGATCGGAGCCGCCGCCGGGCTCGGTCAGCGCGACCGAGGCGACGGCCTCGCCCGCAAGGATCGGGCGCAGCCACCGGTCCCGTTGTCCGGGGGTGCCGTGGCCGGCCAGCAGAGGCGCGACCAAGTGCGTCAGCACCGACAGACTGGTGCACACTCCGGCGGCCGGCTCACGCATCACGGCGCGGCCGAACGCGATGCCATGGGCGAGGTCCAGCCCCAGTCCGCCCTGGTCCACGGGTACGCCGATGCCGAACACTCCGGCTCGGCCCATGGCTTCGAACAGGGAACGCGGCACCGTCGCCTGCCGCCCCCAACGCGCCAGATACGGTGTGATCTCGGCGTCGACCAGGACGCGCGCCGACTCGCGAAACGCGGCGGGAGAGCTTGGATCGAGCATCGTCGCAGCGCGCGGCGGCGTGGCACGCTTCACCGAAGACTCCCCGGCACCGGCTGCCTGGGCCGCCCGACCGTACGCGGGAAGGACGCCTCGCCCGCCAGCCGTTCGCGCATGCTGTGCACCAGCCGCTGCTCTCCGCCGAGCAGTACCGGGGCGAAGACCGCCGCGCGGTAGGCCGCAGAGATCGGATGCCCGTCCATGAACCCCCGCCCGCCGAAGAGCCGGCAGGCGGTACCCACCGCCCGGGGTACGGCCCGGGAGACGAACACCCCGGCCCGCACAGCACGGTCCCACTGGGCGGGTCCGCCCGCGGTGGCTGCGCGACGCGTCACCGCGTGGCACATCCGCACCTCCGCGGTGGCTTCGGCCACAGCGTGCAGGAACGCCTGGCGGTCCGCCAGCGCACCGTCCTGAAACGGCCTGCGGCTCGCGTACCCGAGAACATCCGAGACGGACTGCTGGGCCAGGTCGGTCAGCAGCCGGGCGAGGCCCAGCCGGGTGGCCGCCACGGCGTCGCCGAGCAACGGAGCGTGCTTCTCCACGGTGCCCAGCAGCGCGTGGTCGGGCACGGGAAGAGCGGTCACCTCCAGCCTGGCGAACCGGACGCCGTCCAAGGCGCCGAATCGCTGTTCCCGTACCTGCGTGTGCGCCGTGTCGAGGGGCAGCAGAAGCAGTACGGGACGACCGTCATGTCGGCGGATGCCCTCGGCGAGCACTGCCCGGGCGTCGGGCAGACCGAGAACCTGATCCGCGTATCCGTGTGCCTCCAGACGACCTGGGGGTCCGTGCAGTGCGATGTCGCAGTGGGTGCCCAGTAGGCCGTGGGTGGTCGCATGGCCCAGTGCGGTACTCACCCGGTCCGGCCGTGCCGAGGAGTCCGGTACCGAACGGTCGAGCAGGTGCAGGGTCAGCCGTCGGGCGACGGTTGTGAGCACGGCCCCGCCCAGCCCCGCGTCGTCACCCCGGTCAGGCGCCGGCATGGGAGGAACCCCGACTCGTCCCCTCGCCCAGCAGGTCGAGGAACGCGCCGAGAGGGAGAGTGGGGACGAGGCTCTCGGCGAACACCGCCATGTCGAACTCCACGTGGTAGCGGGTCTCGACGTCGGCCACCGTCTCCGCCAACAGCAGTGAATCGAGCCCGAGTTGATCAAGCGTGGCTTTCTCGGAAAGCGCCGCTGCGTCGATACGCAGCCGAGCGGCGAGACGTTGTTTGAGGTCCTCCCGGTCCGGGACCTGACGGACTGCCTCGGCCGATGTCGGCGCTGTTTCCACGGTGTCCTCTTCCTGCTTCCTCTGCCTTGTTTCGGTCTGCGCGTGGTACTGGGGGCGGGAATCCGTGCGTGTCAGGCCGATCGGCCAGGACGCCGAGGGTTCAGGACCCCGCCGGAACGGCCGGTCGCACTCCGGGCGGAAGCTCTCCCGCCATGGCGGCGGCGCCCAGGCTGAGCCGTCGTACCTTGCCGCTGGCCGTCCGCGGGAGCGCGCCTCGCCGTGCGATGTAGACATCGCTCACCGGCACCCGGAACTCACGAAGTACGGTGAGCCGGGCGCTGTTCACCAGAGCGGCCTCGCCGGCCGTCCCGGTGGTCGTCCTGCGGGCATCCGCCAGTTCCAGGAACAGTACGAGGTCCTCGGTCGCCGCTGTTTCCCGTGCCACGGCGACCGCGGCGACCGCTCCGAGTGTCTCCGGCGAGGCGTCGAGAACCGTCTGCTCGATGTCCGTGGGGGCCAGCAGCCGTCCGGCGTACTTCACGGCTTCCTTCGAACGCCCGATCACGAAGAGCTCGCCGTCGGCCAGCGCGCCGAGGTCCCCGGTCAGGACGAGGCCGTCGTCCCCGGCCGCCGGGCGTCGTACGCCGTCGGGGCCGATCGTCCAGCGGGCCGCCGACGCTCCGCCGATCCGGATCTCGCCGACTCGTCCTTCGGGCAGTTCCCGCCCGTCCGGGCCGACGATCCGCACCTCGGTGCCCGGCAACGGGGCGCCGTGGCCGATGAGTTCCCGCACGCCACCGCTGCCGTCGGCCGACCGCGTTGAGGATCGAGGCTGTGGCAGCGGGACAAGGTGTCCGCGCTCCAGGGCGGCCGGGTCGAAGCGGCGCACCACTGAGCCGACCAGCGGTGCCCGGCAGGCGACCGCGACGCAGTTCTCGGCCAATCCGTAAGCAGGCAGAAGCACATGGCGGCGCATCCCCTGCCCGGCGAACGTCTTCTCGAACCGCTCGCAGAGCCGTGGCGCGACGCGCTCCGCGCCGATGACGGCGACGCTCAGCGCGGACAGGTCGATACCGGTCAGCCGGGCGGGCGCACGCCCCGCGGCGCGGGCGGCCATCTCGTAGGCGAAGGGAGGGCCGGTGGTGTGTGTGGCGCGGAAGTCGCCCAACTGCTCGATCCAGCGCAGCGGATCACGTACGAACGAACCCGGCGGCAGCGCCCGGAAGGCGAATCCCGCATAGAGGCTGGCCCAGAAGCTGCCGATCAGTCCCATGTCGTGGGAGAACGGGAGCCACGTCACCGCGCGCCCGGCTGCCATGAGCCCGATGCGTTCGGTGATGGCGCACAGATTCACGGCCAGGTTGCGGTGGGTGAGAACGATTCCTCTGGGGGCGGCGAGACTGCCCGAACTGAACTGGACCACCGCTACGTCGTCCGGATCGGGCATGGGCACGGGCAGTTCCGCCACATGGGCGGCGCCCCGCTCCGGCACCTCTGCCAGCGACAGATGCGCCACCGTCAGTCCGGCGACGCGCGCATCTTCCGGGCCGATCATCGGTGCGCCGTCCGACACGTACCAGCGCGCTCCGCCAACCCGCAGCGCGGCCACGGCCCGGAGCCGTTCCTGCGTATTGGCGCCGAACCCTCTCGGCACACCGGTCGGCACCAGGACAGCCCCACAGAGCGGAATCGCCAAGGACGCCACCATCGCCACCGTGGTGCTGTCCATCTCGAGCGCGACGGCGTCACCCCTCTTCACCCCATGCCGGGTGAACCATGCGGCACGTTCCACGACGCGCGCCCAGAACTCGGGATAGGTCGGCTCCGCGTCCCCGGCCGCCCCCACCGTGGCCGACACCCCCGAGCGAGCGTGCGCGTGAAGAGCCTCGGACAACGTCACGCGCGGTCGCGCAAGGTCCTCGTCGTACGCCACCAACTGGTCCTCCTCGACCCGCTTTCAGGGCTGCCTTCTCCCCAACGAGATCAGACACTGAAAGTAACAGGCCGAATACATAACGTACTTGCGGTGATACGGTGCCGTTCCTGGCGACAACCACTCCCGAAGGCAGGCATGGTGCGGAGCCCGACCCTCCACAGAACCGAGGCGCACCGGGCCGCGGAGGCCGACCACCGCCACAGCGCGGTTGTCCGCGCGGACTTCGAACAGGGAGTCGTACGGTGACCCGCCACGGCTTCGACCATCTCGCCGGACAACGGTTTCTGATCACCGGCGCCACCGGCTTCGTCGGACGGCGCCTGTGTGCCCGACTCACCGCACAGGGCGCCCGGGTCACGGCCCTGGTGCGAGAATCCTCCGTCCGGGCCGGCCTCCCCTCCGACACACAACTGGCCGTGGGCGATCTCACCACCGCGGAGGGTGCCGGGGCGGTGCGCGAGGCGGCCGCCGTCGCGGACTGCGTGTTCCATCTCGCCGCAGTGGTCAAGTCCCGCTCCGTCGAAGGCTATTGGCGCTGCAACTCAGCGGGTTCCGCACGACTCGCCAAGGCGCTGGCCTCGCTGGCCTCCCCACCGCGCCTGGTCGTGTGCTCCTCGCTGGCCGCCGCCGGTCCCGCACGGCCGGGGCAGCCGCGAACCGAGAACGAACCACCCGCCCCTGTCTCCCACTACGGACGCAGCAAGCTCGCCGGAGAACTCGCCGTCCGAGAACTCGCCGACCGCCTGGCAGTGGTCGCGATCCGGCCGCCCATCGTGTACGGGCCGGGCGACCCGGCGTTCCTGCCGTCGCTGCTGCCAATGGTCCGCAGCGGACTCGTCGTCAAAAGCGGTTTCGGGCCGCGGCATTACTCCGTCATCCACGTCGACGACCTGTGCACTGCCTTGCTCGCAGCCGCAACCCGGGGCAGGACGATGTGCCCCGACGTCCAGGACTCGGGTGTCTACACGGTCTCGGACGGCACGGAACACACCTGGCAGGGGATCTGCCGGACAGTGGCCGACGCACTGGGCCGCCGCCCTCCGCTGGTGCTCCCCGTCCCGCACGCCGTCACGCGAGGGGTCGCCGAGTGCGCCGAAGCACTGGGACGGCTGGGTGGCTTCGTACCACCACTCAACCGAGACAAGGCCCGGGAACTGCGCTGCGCGGCATGGACGTGCTCAGCCGAACGGGCCCGCACCGACCTCGGATTCGTTCCGTCGATCCCACTGGCCGAGGGAATCGCCGCCACCCTCAAGGGCTGAGCGCTCCGGCAGCGCGAGACCGTCCGGAGGGCCCCTACGTGTCACACCGCCGCACGCTCAAGGCCGCAGCTGCCCAAACCTCACTGCGTCTGCCGTCTCACCGCCGACATCCACACCTCAGTCACGGCCCCTCCGTGAAGGAGATCTCCGGCGGCTCCAGCTCCGCCGTCGCGGTCGCCAGGCAAAGCCGACTACGCCGTGACACAGACACCGCGGGATCGGGCCGGGTGCCCGCCGCATTCAAGCCGCCGACCGCAAGCGACTGGCAGACCTGGAAACGGCCGGACAGCACATACTGCGCCGGGAAGCCGCGATGCAGCAGGCCCGACTCAACTATGCCAAGCTCAGGCACCCTTCGCGGCAGGCTCCAGAATCGCCACGCTCTCCACGTGATGCGTCATCGGAAACAGATCGAACGCCCGCAACGTCCGCACCCGGTACCCCCCGTCCCGGAAGTACGCCAGGTCCCGCGCCAGGGCCGCCGGGTCGCAGGCCACGTAGGCGATCCGGCGGGCGCCCAGGGACGCCAGGTGTTCCACCGTCTTGCGGCCCGCCCCGGCCCGTGGCGGATCCAGGACGATCAGGTCGACCTCGGTGATGCCGGTGCGCGGCAGCACGGCCTCCACCTTGCCCTGCTCGATCCGCACCCGGTCGAAGCTCTCGAGGTTGTGCCGGGCGTCCTCCACGGCGCGCTTGCCGGACTCGATGCCGAGGACCGCGCCCTTCTCGCCGAGCCGGTCGGCGAGCGCGCCCGCGAACAGGCCCACGCCGCAGTACAGGTCGAGCGCCATCTCGCCCTTGCGCGGCATCAGGCCCTGCATGACCGCGGTGACCAGGGTGTCGGCCGCCTTCGGGTGGACCTGCCAGAAGCCGCCGCTGCCGACGCGGTAGGTACGGCCGTCGGCCCGCTCGCGGACGAATGCGCGGCCGTGGACACGGTGGATGCCGCCGTCCTTCTCCTCGACGCGCATCACCGATACCGGCCTGTCCAGTTCGACGAGGGGCAGGCGGGCACCGGGCCGGGGCTCCAGGATCACCATGCGGTCCTGGGATCCCGTCGCGGCGATCGCCTCGACGGAGGCCATGCCGGACCAGTCGCGCTCCTCGACGCCCAGTTCGCTCACACCGGGAGCCGCGATCATGCAGTGCTCGATCGGCTCGACCTCGTGCGAACGGTGCCGACGCAGGCCGGCGTTACCGTCGGCGTCGACGGCGTACTGCACCCGCGTCCGCCACTGCGGCACCTCCCCCGTAGGCAGCTTGTCCCCCTCGGCCGGCATCACCGTGCCGTCCCAGCCGGCCTCTTCGGGTGTCAGGCCCGCGAGCCGCTGCAGCTGCTCGGCGAGGACCTCGCCCTTCAGCCGGCGCTGCGCGCCCGGCTTGGCATGCTGCCAGTCACAGCCCCCGCAGCGGCCGGGACCGGCGTAGGGACAGGGCGCCTCGATGCGGTCCTTGGCGGCCGAGAGGACCTGGACCGCGTCCGCGCGCAGAAAGCGGGCGCCCTCCTCGCCCTCGGTCACCCGCGCCACGACCCGCTCACCGGGCAGCGCGTGCCGGACGAACAGCACCTGCCCCTCGGAGGTACGGGCAATGCAGTGCCCGCCGTGGGCGACGGGGCCGATCTCGACCTCGTACTCCTCCCCCACCAGCGACTTCTTCGGTTCTGCCTGCATGGCGGGGTGACTCCACAACATCGAGTGAGAAACGGCCGGACAACAGCCCACCAGTCTACGTGGGTGCCGTCCGGCCGTTGACCAGCGAGCGTCAGCTCTTGCCGCCCGAGGTGCCCGAGGGCTCCTTCGGCCGGCCCGTCTGAGCCGGACCGCGCCGCACCGAACCCGGCGCGTTCCAGTCCTGCCGCTTGCGGGCCCGCACCTTCGCCGCCTCCGAGGACTGCAGCTGATAGGGCACCGAGGTGACCATGACACCCGGCGTGAACAGCAGCCGGCCCTTCAGCCTGAGCGCGCTCTGATTGTGCAGCAGGTGCTCGTACCAGCGGCCCACCACGTACTCGGGGATGATCACGGACACCGCGTCGCGCGGCGACTCCTTCCGCAGCCCCTTCACGTACTCGATGATCGGCCGCGTGATTTCGCGGTACGGCGAGTCCAGCACCTTCAGGGGTACGTCGATCCCGCGCCGCTCCCACTCCTCGCGCAGCGCCTTGGTTTCCGCCGCGTCGACGTTGACGGTGAGCGCCTCAAGGGAGTCCGAGCGCATCAGCTTGGCGTAGGCGAGTGCGCGCAGCGTCGGGCGGTGGATCTTGGAGATCAGCACGACCGAGCGGACGCGGGACGGCCGTACGCTGTCGTCGCTCGGGCCCTCGGGCGCCGCGATCTCCGCGGCCACGCGGTCGTAGTGCTTACGGATGGCCGTCATCGTCGCGTAGAAGATCACCATGCCGAGCAGCGCGACCCAGGCACCGTGCGTGAATTTGGTGACGA